>SESB01000966.1_pt1 | contig 19995 bp, 20 predicted proteins | sample 3171441 | NCBI WGS metagenome assembly SESB01 (sample SAMN06051867, study PRJNA518727) | freshwater metagenome | biome: subpolar coniferous forest; feature: holomictic lake; material: water; isolation source: holomictic Lake 227, 6 m depth | place: Canada: near Kenora, Ontario | collected... | reverse complement strand
GGGCGCATCTGCGCGGGCGCCGCACCGAGCACGCCCGAAGGGCGCTGTCCGGCGGCGCCATACACCCGAAGTGCACTCCCCCCGCGCAGCCGGCGCCCCCCAGCGCCGCGGGTCCCACCCCGGCCCGCCGGCATCACGGATGGGCGGCCCCCGCCAGCCGCTCCGCCACGATCCGCAGGACATCCGGCGAGAAGCCCAGTCCGAGGTGCGTGGACGCTACCTCGATGTGCTCGACGCAGCGGTTCCGCTCGTCGACGCAGGCCTGCCAGGCCACGACCCGGTCCTTCCGGGAGTAGATGGCCGACACGGGTCGGGTGAGTGGCACCGACTCCCGGGCATCGACGGCCGCCTCGACAGCCTCGAGGTCGATGCCCTTCTCGCGGTAGCGCCGGGCCACCAGCGTGTACTTGGGGCCCCCCACCACCGGCGAACCCAGCGTCACCACCCGGTCCACGTCGCCGGGGATCTCCCGGGAGACCTCCCGCGCCAGGTACCCGCCGAGGCTCCATCCGACGAGCCGGACGGGATGGCCGGTGCGCTGGGCCAGCTGCGAGACCCGGATGATGAGGCGCGGCATGAGGATCTCGACGTTTCCGTGGTTCCGACCGAGCCCCCAGGTGTGGACATCGTGGCCGAGGAAGCCGAGGTAGCGGCGGAGCACCGCAGTGGAGCGGTCGCCCGTGCCGAAGCCCGGGAACACCATCACCGGCAAACCGGACCCGCGCGGCGCGCGCGCGAGGGACGGGGCCCGGAGGAGGAGACGCGGAAACTCGAGCAGCCCAGCCAGCTCCCCCCACACGGCCCGCGGATCGGGGGGCTCGATGGCGCGCGGTGCGGGAGAGGTCACGGTGGGTCCCTCATCAGCGCACGGTCCGGATCAACCACGAGACGTGACGGCCGCCCGAAGGGCGCCGGATGGTGGCCTCGCCCCCGCCCGTCAGTGCGCCACTCCGTGCGCGAACCGATCCGTCCGCAACCCGCCCGGCCCCCACGAGAAGAGCGCGTTCCAGGCCCGCCCCTTGATCCGATCGACCGGCACCGGCCCGAACACGCGGCTGTCGGCGCTGTGATCGCGGTGGTCGCCGACGAGGAAGACGGTGCCCTTGGGAACCACCGTGGGCGGGATGTCCCCGCAGTCGGCGCCCGGGGTGCAGTAGGTGACGTAGCGGTGCGACCCGAGCTGCTCCTCGGCGGCGGAGCACCGTTCGGCGCGCCACGGTCCACCCTCCATCCGGTTCTCGTAGCTGCAGGGGCCGGGGACGGGCTTCCGGGGCACCGGCTCCCCGTTCAACCAGAGGGCGCCGTTGCGCACCTCGACCGTGTCGCCGCCGATCCCCACCACCCGCTTGATGAGGTCGTCGTTGCGCGAGTTGCCGGGCGGAGCGAGCAGCACGACGATGTCGCCGCGCCTGGGTGACGACCACATCACCTGCGCGGCTTCCGTGAAGGGGATCCGGGCGCCGTAGGCCCACTTCTCCACCACCACGTAGTCGCCGATCTGGAGCGTCGGGATCATCGATCCCGACGGGATGTAGACCGCCTCGTAGAGCAGGGTGCGGAACGCGAGCACGGCCAGGATGGTGAGGGTCCACCCCTTCAACTCGCGCTTGATCTTCGCCTTGTCCACGGCGCCGTGCGGCCCCTTCCCTCACTCCGTCCGCATGGCCTCGACCGGGTCGAGGCGGCTGGCGCGGATGGCCGGGTAGATGCCGAAGACGACGCCCGCCCCGGAAGCGGAGAGCAGGGAGAGTAGCACCGCCCAGGCCGGGACGCTCGACGGAATGTCCCAGATCTCGCGAGCCATGATGGCCCCGCCGGCGCCGATCAGCACGCCCAGGATGCCGCCCAGCAGGGACAGCGTGACCGCCTCGATGACGAACTGGGAGAGGATGCGGCGGCGTCGCGCACCGAGCGCCATGCGAACCCCGATCTCGCGGGTCCGCTCCGCCACCGACACGAGCATGATGTTCATGACCCCGATGCCACCCACGACGAGTGCGAGCAGGGTCACGGCGAACGTGGCCGCCGCGACCACCGCCGCGAACTGGTTGAAGGTCCCGGTCATGGTCTCGTTGCTGAAGAGCTCGAAGTCGTTCTCCTGGATTCCGCGGAGACCACGGATGGCACGCAGCCGGGCGATCACCTCGTCCTGGGCCTTCTGGAAGTCCTCGGCGGCGGTGGCCTGGATGGCGATGTGGTGGTCGGTGACGCGCCCGAGGACCTGGTAGTAGGTGTCGAGGGGGATGGTCACCCAGGCGTCCCGGCTGCCACCCAGGGTGCTGCCCCGCCGCTCCGCCACCCCCACCACCGTGAAGGGGGCCGAGCGGATGCGGATCTCCTTCCCCACCGCGTGTCCTCCCGGGAAGAGCACGTCGGCCACGTCCGCCCCGATGACCGCCACCCGGCCGCCCATGGCGATGTCGGTGTCGGTGAAGAAGCGCCCGTCGGCGATGTTGACCGCGTTGGCGGGGGCGTAGTCCGGAAGCCCCCCGCCCACCGAGACGTTGGGCTGGGTGGCCCGTTCCCGGGTGGCGATCCGCTCCGGCCGCCCCTGGTGGTAGGCCTCGATCGACACGTACCGGACGTGTGGAAGCGCGCGGAGGGCCTCCCCCTGCTCGCGGGTGAGGTCGGGGCGCTTCGCGTACTTGGCCCGGTCCACGTGGCCGAAGGTCATCGGGATCTTCTGCACCTGGAAGCCGCCGGCGCCGAACCACTCCAGGTCCTTGTTCACGCTGATCCGGAAGCCCTCCACGAGCGCCATCATGCCCACCACGGTGGCGGCGCCGATGACGATGCCGAGCAGGGTGAGCAGCGACCGCAGCGGGTTGCCCCGCAGGGTGGAGAGGGCCAGCTCCAGGTTGTCGAGGAAGGCCTTCATTCGTAGCGCAGCGCCTCCACCGGATCGAGGTTGGCGGCCCGCCAGGCCGGCCAGATGCCGAAGACGAGCCCGGTGGCGGTGGAGAAGGCGATGCCGAAGATGATGGCGGACGGCGTGGCCGCGGCCGCGAGCGGCGAGAGGAGCGCCACGAGCTGGGCCACACCCAGCCCCACCGCGGTGCCCACCGCGCCTCCCAGCGCCGCCACGGCCGCCGACTCGATGAGGAACTGGATCAGGATGGTGCTCCGCCGGGCTCCGAGCGCGCGGCGCACCCCGATCTCGCGGGTCCGCTCGTGCACCGACACGAGCATGATGTTCATGATCCCGATGCCGCCCACGATGAGCGTGATGAGCCCGACGCCGACCGCCATGCCGTAGAGCGCGCCGGTGAGCTGCTTGTAGAGCTTCAGGAACTGGTCCTGCCGGTTGAAGGCGAAGTCGTCCGGCTTGCCGGGCATGACGCGGCGGGCCCGGCGCAGGATGGGGGTGAGCTCGCTCTCCAGCTCCGCCACCTTGCCGGGCGGCGCTGCCACCGAGATCACCATCCCCCGCTGGGTCCCGAAGATCCGGCCGAAGGTGGGGTAGGGCATCACCGCCACGTTGTCGAGCGGCATCCCGAGGAGCTGCCCCTGCCGCTCGAGCACGCCCACCACCTGGAACGGGCGTCCCGCCACGAGCACCTTCTTCCCGACCGCCGCAGACGGCGCCTCGCCGGGGAAGAGCCGATCGACGACGTCGGTGCCGAGCACCACGGCGTTGCGCGCCAGCTCCACGTCGCCGGTCACCAGGAAGCGTCCGGCCTGCACCCCGCCGCCGTTCGCGTCCAGGTACTCCTCCGTCGTGCCCCGGACGTTGACGCTCTCGAGCTCCACGCCGCCCCGCGCCACCTTGGCGCGCGTTCCCACCATGGGCGCCACCGAGACGGCGAGACGGGACTCGCGCTGCACCGCCCGCAGCTCCTCGAGCGTGATCTTCTTGCGGTTCCGGTACATCCACCAGGTGTTGTCGCTCTGGATCCAGGGGGCGCGGTCCACGTAGAGCGTGTGCGCCCCCAGGAACTGGATCTGCGCCTCGAAGCTCCGGTCGAGCCCCTGGATGATGGCCACGATGGCGATCACCGTGGAGACCCCGATGACGATCCCCAGGGTGGTGAGGAAGGTGCGCAGGCGCGCGCCGACCAGCGCCCCGGAGGCGATGCGGAAGCCCTCCAGGAGCTCCGCCCAGGCGCGGCGGAGCCGCTTCACGCGGCCGCTCCGGCGTGGGGCGGGGGCGCCGGCGGGGCGCCCAGGGAGGCCACCTCGGCTCCCGGGCCGTCGGCCACGACCTTGCCGTCGGAGAGCCGGATGGCGCGCGGGCAGCGGGCCGCCAGCCGGGGTTCGTGGGTGACGAGCAGGATGGTGTGGCCGTGCCGGTGGAGCTCGCCGAACAGGCGGATGATCTCCTCGCCGGTGGCGCTGTCCAGGTTGCCGGTGGGCTCGTCGGCGAGCAGGAGGGACGGGCTTCCCACCAGGGCGCGGGCGATGGCCACGCGCTGCCGCTGCCCGCCGGAGAGCTCGTTCGGCCGGTGGTGCATGCGGTTCGCGAGCCCCACCGACTCGAGCGCCTTCACCGCCAGCTCCCGCCGCTCCTTGCGGGAGACGCCGCGGTAGACGAGCGGCAGCTCCACGTTGGCGAGCGCGGTGGAGCGGGAGAGCAGCTGGAAGGTCTGGAAGACGAACCCGATCTCGTTGTTGCGCAGGTCGGCGAGCTCGTCGTCGGAGAGCTTCTCCACGTCGTGGCCGTTGATCCGGTAGGAGCCGGAGGTGGGGGTGTCGAGCGCGCCGATGAGGTTCATCAGCGTCGATTTCCCGGAGCCCGACTGCCCCACCACCGCGACCCACTCGCCGCGCTGGACGTCGAAGGAGACGCCGTCGAGGGCGCGAACCTCCTCCTCGCCGACCGTGTAGAGGCGGGTCAGGTTCTCGACGGAGATGAGAGGCGCCTCGGTCACGTTCCGCCCGCCCCCTTCTTGGCGTCGCCCGAGACCTTGGGGGGCGCCTTGGCGGCGTCGGCGGGCGGGAGGTCGGCCTTCACCGGCTTGCCGTCGGTGAGGTCGCGGGAGAGCAGCTTGTAGGGCCCCTCCACGATCACCTCCCCCTCCTTCACGCCCGACACGAGCTCGATGTCGTTCTCGCTCGCGAGGCCGGTCTCGACCCGGCGCGCCTTCGCCTTGCCGTCCTCGATGACGAAGACCACCTTCTGGACCGGCTCGCGGCTGGGGCGCTTCGAGGCCGCCGCCGCGGGCGTGCCCGGCGTGGGCTCGGCGGGTGGGGCCGCGGAGGCCCCCTTCCCGGCGGAGAGCTGCTTCTCGGTGCGGACCGTCACGGCCTGGAGCGGAACGATGAGCGCCGGGTCGTGGGTCTCGGTGGAGATGGTGGACTGGCCGCTCATGCCCGGCAGGGCTCCGGGAACCGGAACCGTGAGCGCGATGCGGACCGGGAAGGTGGTGACCTCGGCGTCGGTGCCGGCGTTCTTCACGGTGGCGTTCTTGGCGATCTCGATCACCTGGGCCGGGAACTTCCGGTCGGGGAAGGCGTCTACCTCGATCTCGGCGGGATCGCCCTCGTGCAGGTAGACCACCTCGTGCTCGCCCACCTCCACCTTCATCTCCATGCTGGAGAGGGTGGCGATGATGACGATGGGGTCCTCGTTGAAGTCGGAGCCGCGCACCCGCTCCCCCACCTGCTTGAGCCGGGAGGTGAGGATCCCGTCGATCGGGGCGACGAGGGTCGTGAAGGAGAGCAGGTAGCGGGCCTCGGCGAGGCTCGCGCTGGCGTTGCGGATCCGGTCCTTGGCGGCCTGCACCCGGGCCGCGGCGCCGTCCCGCTCGGCGATGATCTTCTCGAGCTCGGCGGTGCTGGCGCTGTCGGCCTTCACGAGCCGCTCCACCCGCTTCACGTCGGCGTCGAGCTTGGCGAGGTTGACCTCCTCCATGGAGAGCTCGGAGCGGGCGCTCTGCTCCATGGCCTCCCGCTGGTGCAGCTGCGCCTCGTAGCGGCGGGCGTCGATGCGCCCGATGTACTGCCCCTTCTTGATGGTGTCCCCCTCCCGCACCGGCAGGTCGAGCAGGTCGCCGGAGAGGTTGGAGGAGAGCTTCACCTGGGTGGCGGCCTGCAGCTTCCCGGCCGCCGACACCTTGCGGGTGATGGCGCCCTTGCGGACGGCGGAGGCCTGCACCGGGACGGGCGGATCCTGGCGGGGCGCCAGGGACGCGGCCACGATTCCGATCACGGCCAGCACGAAGACGGCGGCGACGATGCGCTTGGTCCAGGACATGGAATCCGTTTCCTTTCGACTACAGCGCGCCGCCCACGGCGCGGTTCAGGTCGGCGCGGGCGATGACGGCGTCGATGCGGGTGGTGAGCAGGGAGAGCTCGGCCCGGGTGAGGTTGAGAAGCGCGTCGCGGACCTCGACCTGCGTGCCCGCCCCGGCGTCGTAGCGCCGCTCGGCCAAGAGCAGGTTCTCCCGCGCGGAGCGGAGGTTGTCCTCCGCCAGCACCGCCGCGGCGGAGAGGGTCTGGTAGCCCACCCGCGCCCGCGCCACCTCGCCGGTGACCTGGAGGAGGTTCTGCTCGGCGACGAGCTTCGCCTTGTCCTCGTTCAGGTTGGCCCGCTGCACGTTGGACCGGGTGACCCCGCCCTCGTAGAGGTTCCAGTTCACGACGACCGCGAAGTTGGCCACGTACTGGCCGGTGGGGTCGCCGTAGACGCCCTGCAGGCCCGCGATGTACGGGCCCTGCCGGTTGTAGCTCGCCTGTGCGGAGACGGCCGGGTAGTAGCCGGCCGCCGAGGAGCGGACCTCCTCGACGGCGGCCTGGACCTTCTGCTCGGAGGCGCCGAGCAGGGGGCGCTTGCGCTTGGCCAGGTCCACGAGCGACGCCAGGCTGGGCGGCTCCTGATACTGGCCGACCTCGGACCAGCGCGGGGCGATCACCTCGAGCTCCGGGTCGGCGCCGCGTCCGAGCGCGATGGAGAGCGCCACGCGGGCGTCGCTCACCCGGGCGATCTGCTGCTCGGCGCTGATGCGGTCGTTGCCGAGCGTGACCCGCGCGGCCCAGGTCTCGCTGCGGGGGGCCCGGCCGGCCTCGTAGAGGTCGTCGGAGCGCTTCACGAGCGTCTCGCTGCGCACCACCGCCGCCTGGAGCACCTTGAGCGTCCGCTCCGCACGCACCACCTCGGCGAAGCGCTTCGTGACGTCGTAGGCCACGTTGAGCGAGGCCTCGTCCCAGGTCTTGTCGGCCGCCCGGAGCAGGGCCTTGGCCCGCGCGATGGTGGCCCAGTTGCGCATGCCGTCGAAGATGGGGACCTTGAGGGTGAGACCGAGCGTGTAGCTCTCCACGTCGTTCGCCGGGATGCTCTGCAGCGAGTACATGAAGGCGAACTGCTGGTTGGCATCGAGGTACGGGATCGCGATGTTCTGCGTGCTGGGGGCCGTGTAGTTGTTTCCGAAGGTGGCCGCCAGGTCGAGTCGAGGCAGCACGCCGGCCCAGCTGGCGGTCTCCTCCACGCCCACGAGCGCCCGGTCGGTCGTGGCGATCCTGAGCTCGACGTTGGAGGAGGCCGCGGCGGCGAGCGCCTCGTCGAGGGTGATGGGTGGGTCCCCGCCGGCGGCGAGTGCGAGGGGGAGGAGGACCAGGAAGGGGAGCATGTCTACCTCGCGCCCATCAGGGCGGGGAGCGCCACGCGGAACACCGCCACGTAGGCGATCCAGAGAACGGTGACGGTCGTCACCGAGCGGCGCAGCGAGACGCGGGCCACCCCGGCCATGCCCGCGGCCGCGATCCAGACCGCCCAGAGCGAGAAGATGTCCACGGCGCCCAGGAAGGCGGCGAGCGAGCCATTCGAGCCCGCGGGCAGGAGGGATCCCAGGCTGGCAGGCAGGAGCACCGGGAGCTGCTCGACCTGGATGGTTCCCCGGATGAGGAGCGCCGGGATGGCGAGCAGCGCTGCGATGGATCCGGGCAGGAGTGCCCAGCAGGTCACCGTGAAGGTCTGGGGGAACCCGGGCTTCGTGCCCACCACCTGGAAGCCCAGCCAGAGCCCGAGCGCCGTGATCAGCGCCGAGAGGGCGGTGCCGAAGGCGGCGCCGGAGTACATGGCGAGCGCAGCCACCTTGCGGGCCTGCTCCAGCTTCACCTCCCGGTCGTGCGGGGTCATCTGCCCCGCAGCCTCGCTCCGGTCGATCGCATCCGCGGCCGCCTGCTCGAAGTCGATGCGGGGGACGGCCACGATCGAGAAGAGGAGCGCGGCGGCCGTGGCGAGCAGGAGCGGGACCCAGTACAGCCGCTGCTCCGCGGCGCGGGGGAGCTGGCTCGTCGGGTGGAAGAGTGGGGACTGCGCGAAGAGGTTGACGGACATTGGGCTCCCGTTGCGGTCCGACGCATCAAACGTCAGGGAAGCGCCCGTATTTCAGGGTTGGACCCTGGAGGGGACGAGGCGAAGTTTGTTATTTACTTGGAAACCCCGGGGAGCGCCACGATTCCGGGGGGTTAGCGCCCGACGGAAAGCTCCAGCCTCCGCCCGAAGACCTTCCGGAAGAGCGGCCCCTCCCGCTCCGCGTCCCAGACCTCCAGGTCGATGGGGGCGCGCGCCCGCAAGGAGAGGCGCACCGCTGTGCCGACCGCGCTCGCCCGGACGCTCCGGACGAGCTGGTGGTGGCTGCGGTCGCAGGAATCCGCGAGCCGCAGCAGGGTGGCGAGCTTGCGGACCATCCGGAACTCGGACGGCGAGAGGAGTGCCAGGTCCGGACGGTCCCGGTCCGGCGGGCTGCGCCGGTGGTAGCGGGCCACGAGCGCCACGAGCAGCCGCTCCCGGTCGGAGAAGCCCGGGATGTCGCCGTTCGCGACGAGGTAGAAGGTGTGCTTGTGGTGGCGCGAGTAGCTGACCGCGCTCCCCACGTCGTGGAGCAGCGCGGCGGCCTCCAGGACGGGGCGGGCCGAGGCCGGCAGACCGTGCAGCCCCGCCAGGTCGTCGAAGAGGCCGAGCGCCACGCGCGCCACCTGGTCCGCGTGCCCCTCGTCGTAGGCGAAGCGCCGACCCAGTGCGCGGGCCGCCTCACCGGTGCTGGAGTCGGGCGTCACGCGCCCCTTGCGCTCCAGCATGTCGACGAGCAGTCCCTGGCGGAGCCCGGTGTCGACCGAGACGATCGTCTCCAGCCCGAGGCAGTCCATGAGCGCCTCGAGCACCACCGCGCCGGCGACGACGATCTCCGCGCGCCGCGCGTCGAACACGCGCCGCCGCTCGTCTACGTCCATCTCCGCGAGCTGCACCACGGCGCGCCGGATCCGCTTCCGGGTGGCCTCCTTGCGCCCCCCCTCCGCGGCGAAGGCCACGATGGTGCCGATGGTGCCCGAGCTGCCGAGCGCGTGGCGGGGATGGGGGAAGCGCGGCAGGGAGCGCTGGAAGGCCTCGGCGGCGAAGGTGCGCATCAGGTCGAGCCGCTTGCGCGGGACGCGCCCCGCCGAGTCGAAGGTCTCGGTGAGCCGGACCGACCCGATGGCCACGCTGAAGAGGCTCCGCGGGTGGTCTCCGACCGCCACCGCGATCTCGGTGGACCCGCCCCCGATGTCCACCACCATGTTCCGGGCCCGCGGTGGCTGCCCCCGCAGCACGCCCAGGGCGATGAGGCGGGCCTCCTCCTTGCCGGAGATCACCTCCAGCTCGAGGCCGGTGGCGGCGCGCACGCGGGCCACCACGTCCGGTCCGTTCTTCGCCTCCCGGACCGCGCTCGTGGCCACCGCACGCACGATGGCGCGGTGGCGGCGCGCCAGCGCTGCGTACCGGCGCAGGGTGGAGAGGAGCCGCTGCTCCACCTCCCGGGGGATCCGTCCCGTGGTGAAGACCCCCTCGCCCGGGCGCACCGGATCGCGCTCGGTGTGGACGAGGTCGAAGGAGCCGTCGGGCATCGGACGTGCCAGCTCGAGCCGGACGGCGTTCGTGCCCACGTCGATGGCCCCCAGGATCCGTCCCGGGGTCGCGCGGGCGGTCGGGGGCCGACGGGAGGAGCGCACGGAAAGAAGCTAACCCGGACCGGCGCGGATGACCCGCCCTTTCCGCCTCCGGTGCGCGGGTGTGGCGTGGCGTACCCACGCGCGATATTCCTCCCGCATGCGCTTCGTCCTCGCCGTCGCCGCCTGGGCGCTCGTGTCCAGCTTTCCCCAGGGGAAGCTCTTCCGGATGGAACGGGAGGACAGCGATCTCGTGGCGCTCCGGGCCGAGGGGCGGCTGAAGGCGCCGGCCTGGGCGGTTCGGGAGGCGCTCGTCCACGCCTTCGAGAACGACCGGATCTCCCCCTACCTGGCCGAGCGAAAGGTCCTCCATGCGGAGGGCTGCCGGGGGGGCGGCAAGGACCTTCCCGACTGCCGCCGGATCTGGGCCTACGAGCGGTACGAGCCGCCCCTCATGAGCGCGCGGGACTACTCGTTCCGCATGGAGGTGGTGGGCGACGACGCGGACAAAGGCGGCGCCTTCGAGCTGCGCTGGACCCTCGACGAGAGCCACGGAGCGCCGCCCGAGGGCGCGGTCCACATGGTCCGCAACACCGGCGCCTGGGAGATCTCGCCGGCCGGGCCGGAGGAGAGCCAGTTCACCTACCGCATCGACGCCGACCCGGGTGGAAGCGTGGCGAGCTGGATCGTCAACATGGCCAACAAGTCCCAGGTCCCGGCGGTGATCGCCGCGGTCGAGGAGGACGCCCGCAAGCGGGCGCTCGCTCGACCGCGTGGCGCAGCTCCGGTGACCCCCGGGTCGCCTGGCCTACCGGGCAAGCCTCAGAGCGTGTCCCAGGAGTAGCCTTCCTTCTCGAAGGCGTGGTCGGCCACGACCTTGACCAGCTCGTCGTCGTTGTCGTCGATGCGGTTGATGTTGCTGCGCATGCGGCGGCGGGCCCGGCCGGAGAAGATCTCCAGGATGGCGAGCTCCTGCGCCGCCCCCTCGGCCCCCTTCTCCTCGACGATCGAGTTCACCCGCGAGAGCACCGCCGACAGGACGAACAGGTCGATGAGGATGTCGGCGAGCCGGTGGGTGGCGAACTGCTTGCCCACCACCTTGCCGCCGTGCTTGCGGAGGATCCGGTCGGCGGCGATGGCCACGTCGCGGGTCGCCTCCTCCACGACCACCGCGGCGTGTTTCACGGACGGTGAGAGACGCGTGAAGGAGCGCTTGTCCCCCACCAGCCCGGTCGCCAGCGAGGCGCGCTTCTTCGCGTAGCCGGAGAGGACGCCGAAGCCCTTGATGGGATCGGCCACGCCGCTCTTCACCACGCTGGCGAGCTCCTTCAGCTGCTGGCCGACGTCGTTCATGGCGCTGAGCGCGATGAAGAGCCGGAGGATCTCGTTCGTCCCCTCGAAGATCCGGTTGATGCGGCAGTCCCGCACCGCCTTCTCGTAGGGGTACTCCCGCATGAAGCCGTTGCCGCCGGCGATCTGGAGCGCCTCGTCGGAGACCCGGTAGAGGGCCTCGGTGGCGAAGACCTTCGAGATGGCGGCCTCGACCGCGTAGTCCTCGTAGCCCTGGTCGATGAGGCCGGCCACCAGGCTCACCACCGACTCGGCGGCGAAGGTTTCGACCACCATGAGCCCCACCTTCTCCTTGATCATGCCGAACTCGGAGATGGGGCGCCCGAACTGCTGCCGATCCACCGCCTGCCGCGCGGAGAGGGAGATGAGCTTCTTCATGCCGCCCACCGAGCCGCCGCCCAGGCCGGTGCGCCCGGCGTTCAGGATGCGCATGGCGGCCTTGAAGCCCTGCCCCACGCCGCCCAGCACGTGATCGCCGGGGACGCGCACGTCCTCCATCCGGACCGTGGTGGTGGAACTGGCCCGGATCCCCATCTTGTCCTCGTGGGGGCCGGTGGAGACGCCGGGCAGGTCGCGCGTCACCACGAAGGCGGTCAGGGAGGCCTTGCCGCCGGTCTGGGCGTCCGGGGTCTTCGCGAAGACCGTGAAGAAGTCGGCCATGCCGCCGTTCGTGATCCAGATCTTCTCGCCGTTCAGGATCCAGTCGTTGCCGTCGCGGCGCGCCGTGGTGCGGACTGCGGCCGCGTCGGAACCGGCGCCGGGCTCGGTGAGGCAGAAGGCGGCGATCATCTCGCCGGTGGTGAGCCTGGGGAGCCAGCGGGCCTTCTGGGCGTCGGTGCCGAAGAGGAGCAGGCCCCGCATGCCGATGGAGCTGTGGGCGCCGACGGTGAGCGCCACCGAGCCGTCGAACTTGGCGATCTCCTGGAGGACGCGGGAGTAGGCGGTGGAGCCGAAGCCGATTCCGCCGTGGGCCTCCGGGATGACGAGCCCGAAGAGGCCGAACTGGCGGAGCTCCTCGATGAAGGGCGCGGGCATCTCGGCCTTCACGTCCCACTCCCGGAACTCCTTCTCCCGTCCGGAGAGCAGCTGCCGGACCGAGGCGAGCACCTGGCCGAGCGTCTCCTTCTCCCCGTCCTCCATCTTCGGGAAGGGGACGATGATCTCTTCCTCGATCTCCCCCATGCAGAGGGACTGGACGTAGCTGGCGTTCTTCTTGTCGGGCACGGGAGCCTCCTGATTTGGGAATCAATATTTTGACGCGACGCGCAAGAGTTCGCAACAAGGAGGGTGAAAAATAAGAATGGCGGGGCTGGCCGAGGGGCCTGGGCCCCCGAACCGCTACCGGTCCTCGATGTCGATGCGCCAGCCCAGCTGCTCCTCCGGGCTGGGCCGGAGCGTGCGTGCGCCGCCTGCGAGCCCGGCCCGGTCTCGCACCCACGCGGCGAGCGCCCAGAGCTCCTCGTCCGGGATGGATGCGTAGGAGGGCATCGGGGTCCCGTCGAGGCCGGTGGCGAGCGTCAGCCAGAGCTCCGGGAGCGACTTCCCGCGGAGGAACCGGCCGCCGGAGAAGGGCAGCGGACGCAGCGGCTCCCCCCCGTCCCTCCGCAGCGTGGGCGCCGAGGGTCCGTCCCCCTCGCCGCCGTCGCCGTGACACTTGGCGCATCCGTTCCGCGCCCAGGCGATGGCCCCCTGCGCTGCGAGCTCCGGGGTCTCCGCCGGCGTCGGCGGGAGCGCGACCGGCGCCCCGGGCCCCTCCTCGCGGAAGCGAGGGGAGAAGGACTTCACGTGCTCGATCACCGCCCAGCGCTCGGCCTCCGAGAGCCAGCTCCAGGGGATCATGGCCGTGCCGTGCACGCCGCGGGAGATGGTGCGGAAGAGGTCGAGGTCGGTGGGCAGCGTGCCCGAGGGGGTGGAGCGGAACTCGTATACACCCGAAGTGAAATCTCGCGCCGGCACGGAGAGGCGCGCGGCGTGGAGCCCCTTCCCGTTCCCGTTCACCCCGTGGCAGGGGATGCAGCGGAGCCGGTAGACCTCGGCGCCCAGCGCCTGGAACCCCCGGTCCATCCCGGGTCGCGGCGCGGTGGGCGCAGATCCTGGGTCGGTCCCGGACAGCCAGCGCTGGACGGTGGCCTCCGCGGCGGGGGGGATGCCGCGGGTGGCAGGCGGAGGACGGTCGCAGGCGGAGAGGAGGGCCGCGGCCAGCAGGAGGGCGTGCGCGCGCGTCACCCCACGCCCCCTCCCTCCTCGCGGCGCGCCCGCAGCGCGACCCAGGCCTCGGGCGTGGGGATCTCCGGAGCCCCGGGAGGGCCCAGGAACCGCTCCGGATCCTCCAGGACGTCCTGGGCGATCCGCAGCGACCGGCCGGCGTAGAAGCCGTCGTTCACCCGCTCGTCGAGCGTCCAGCGCACGGAGAGCAGCTCCCGCACCTCGGTCCCGTTCCGCGTCGGCACCACCGTGGGGCGGACCCGCCCCACCACGCCGAAGATGCTCACGGTCCCGTACTCATACAGATGGTGAAATGTGTCGGAGAGCCCCACCGATCCCAGGTTGGCGAGGAAGAGGCTCCCGAAGAAGGGATCGTCCCGCATCAGGAACCCGGGGAGCAGGTTCCAGCGGTCCAGCCAGGCGGCGAGCGCCGTGAATCCGGAGACCACCGGGCCGGGCAGCCGCATCAGGAGCGCGGCCTCCTGGTCGATGCGCCGGCCGGGGGCGAAGCGCCCCTCGTCCACCGAGTCGGCCACGCGCCGAACCGTCTCGCCGAAGGACTCCTCGGCGCCGAAGCGGAGCTTGACCGTCGCAAAGGGGGCCTCGTCCCGCATCTCCTTCTTGGCGGCGAAGGCGACGGACACCTCGCGCCGCTGGTAGACCCGCCCGCCCGAGGCGAAGCGGTTGAGCCCCGGGCGCAGGTGGAGCGCCCGGGTGGATGCGTAGAGGACGAGGTGGAACAGCGTGGCCCGGTTCTCGTGGGAGCGGTTGTAGGCCCGGAGCCAGGCGCGGGCGCGACCCACGTCGTAGAAGGCCTCGTGATAGACCGCGCTCTCGTTCCGCCGGCGCATCAGGTACGGGACGATGGCCCGGACCGGTGGGAGGTCGCGGACGAGGTCGCCGTCGGGGCGCCGGAAGAGGGGCATCGCGCGAGAGACTCTCTAGCCTGAACGGGGGTGTCAACCCGGATCGGGCGTCGCCCTTTCGGGAAGCGCCCGTCCGCGCGGTGCGGTAGAAATGGGGTGTGCGCCCCGTCCGCCGCCTCGTGAGGACCGAGATCGTGCTCCCCAGGACCCGGTCCGGGAAGTACGCCGTCCTCGCGGCACTCGCCATCGGAGGGTCGGTGGCGGTGGCCATGGTGGTGCTCTTCACCGCCTACCTCGTCGAGACGGTCCGCAACATCCAGTGACCGGGGGCATGGCCGACCCGCTCCTGCCCCTCGACGCCGGCTGGAAGCAGGCCTGGGCCGATCGCGGATTCCGGCTGCGCCTCCTCGTCGTCCCGCCGGTCCTCGTCGCGACCCTCACCGCCCTGGCGGCGCTCGTGAAGTGGGTGGAGCGGCGCCCGGGCGCGGTCCTCCCCGACCCGGTGCTGGCGATGCTTCCCCCCCGGGACGCGACCTGGCCCATCTTCGCCCTCATCTACTCGGGCATCCTGCTGGCCGTGTTCCTGCTCGCCCGGACGCCCGTGCGGCTCCTGCTCGGGGTGCAGGCCTACGTGGCCATGGCGCTCCTGCGCATCGTGGTCATGTGGGCCACGCCGCTCGATCCCCCGGCCGGGATGATCGTGCTCGCGGATCCCCTCGTCCAGGTGATCGGGGGAGCGGCAGAGCCCCTCACCCGGGACCTCTTCTTCTCCGGCCACACCTCCACGATGTTCCTGCTCTTCCTGGCGGTGCCGGGCCGGGCGGCCAAGGCCTTCTTCCTGGCGTGCACCGGAGGGGTGGCCATCCTGGTGCTCCTGCAGCATGTCCACTACACGGTGGACGTGCTGGCGGCCCCGGTCTTCGCCTACGCCGCCTGGCGGGTCTCCCGGAAGACCTGGCCGCAGGCCGCGCTTGCCCCCCAGCAAAAGGAGACTACGATGAGAGGATGTCAGAAGTGACGACGCCCGAGCGAGGTCCGGCGCTCCATGTCCTCGTGGTCGACGACGAGCGGGTGGTGCGCCGCGCCCTGCAGCGGATCCTGGAGCGAGACGGCCATGTCGTGCTGCTCGCCGAGTGCGGCCAGGAGGCCATCGACATCTACGGCGCCCGGGGCAAGGAGGTCGACGTGGTCGTCCTCGACATCATGATGCCCGACGTGGACGGCCGCGAGGTCCTTCGGCGCATGCGCGAGATGAACCCCGGGGTCCGGGCCATCCTCTCCTCCGGCTTCACCGCCGAGAGCGATCCGTCGCTCACCATCCCCGGAACCTGGCTCCTCCAGAAACCGTACACGCCCGAGCAGGTCCGCGCCGCCATCGCCGAGGCGGTCGCCGCGAAATAGTTCCCGGGGCCGGTTAGAATCCGCCGCGCATGAGCACGACGACGGACGGAAAGCGGCAATTCGCGAGCGACAACTACGCGGGCATCTGTCCGGAGGCGTGGGAGGCGATGGCCCGCGCCAACGCCGGGCACGCGCGGTCCTACGGGGACGACCCCTGGACGGCCCGGGCCGCCGACCTGATCCGGGAGCTCTTCGAGACCGACTGCGAGGTCTTCTTCGTCTTCAACGGGACGGCGGCGAACTCCCTTGCGCTCGCCTCCATGTGCCAGAGCTACCACTCCATCGTGTGCAGCGAGGTGGCCCACGTCGAGACCGACGAGTGCGGCGCCCCCGAGTTCTTCTCCAACGGGACCAAGGTCCTCACCGCCGCCGGCGAGTCGGGCAAGATCGACGCCGCCGCCGTGGACTGGGCCGTGCGGCGCCGGACCGACATCCACTACCCGAAGCCGCGCGTGGTGAGCGTCACGCAGGCCACCGAGCTCGGGACCGTGTACGGCGTGGACGAGCTCAAGTCCATCTGGGCCCGCGCCAAGTCGCACGACCTCCGGATCCACATGGACGGGGCCCGCTTCGCGAACGCCGTGGCCTCGCTCGGCTGCACCCCCAAGGAGATCACCTGGCAGGCCGGCGTGGACGTCCTCTGCTTCGGAGGCACCAAGAACGGCATGGCGGTGGGGGACGCGGTGGTCTTCTTCGACCGGAACCTGGCCCGCGAGTTCGACTACCGGTGCAAGCAGGCCGGGCAGCTCTCCTCCAAGATGCGCTTCCTCTCGGCGCCCTGGGTGGGGATGCTGGAGGGGGGCGCCTGGCTGCGCCACGCCCGCCACGCCAACGCCATGGCGGAGCTCCTGCACACCCTCGTGTCGGCGATCCCGGGCGTCCTGGTGCGCTACCCGCGCCAGGCGAACAGCATCTTCCTGGGGCTCTCCCCGGAGGTGCGCGACGCCCTGCACGGGCGGGGCTGGCACTTCTACGACTTCATCGGCTGGGGCGGGGCGCGCCTCATGTGCTCCTGGGACACCTCCGAGGAGGACGTCCGCGCCCTGGCGCGCGACCTGGCCGAGCTCTCGGCGTAGTCGGGGCACGAGCTCCATGCGGCGGCGAAGAAGCCGTCCGTCCCGTGCCGGTGGGGCCACAGGCGCAGCCGTCCGTCCGGGTCGGTCGCACCCGGAAGAGTATCACTATCAGTGAAATCCGGGTGGGCGGCGCCGAAGGCCAGCGCCACCTCGTCGTCCTCCTCCCGCCGGAAGGTGCAGGTGGCGTACACGAGCCGGCCGCCCGGGCGGACGTGGCGGGAGGCCACCTCCAGGATCTCGAGCTGCAGGGCGGGGAGCGCCGGGAAGGTCCCCGGGTCGATGCGGAAGCGCTGGTCCGGTCCCCGGCGCAGCGCGCCCAGCTCGGAGCAGGGGGCGTCCACGAGCACCCGGTCGGCGCGCAGGTCGGGGGGTGGCGTGGCGCCGTGGAGGACCACCCGGGCGCCGGCACGGGACGCCCGGGTCCGGAGCCGGTCGAGGCGCGAGGCGTCCGGGTCGCAGGCGTGGACCTCGCCCTCCGGTCCCACCGCGGCCGCCAGCTGGAGCGCCTTCCCCCCTGCGCCGGCGCAGAGGTCGAGCACCACCTCGCCGGGGCGCGCGCCGACCGTCTCGCCGAGCAGCTGGCTCCCCTCGTCCTGGACCTCGAAGAGCCCCTCCCGGAAGGAGGGGAGGGCGAGGAGGTTCGGGCGGGGGGTCCGCACCTCGAGCCCGTCCGGAGCGAGCCGGGTGGGGCGGGTCTCCACCCCTTCCCGGGCGAGCCGCTCCGCCAGGGCCTCCCGGGGGACGCGGGCCCGATTCGCCCGGAGGAAGACCGGGCCGGGGAGGTCGAGGGCGTCGGCCGCCCGGGGTGCCTCGTCACCGCAGGCACGGCGGAGCTCGACCTCGAGCCAGTCGGGCATCGAGTACCGGTCCGCGAGGCCGGTGGGCGGTGGGACCGGCGCTGGCAGCACGCCGTTCGCGAGTCCGCAGAGCCGCTCCGCGTCGCCCCGTCCGGCCAGGTCCCGGAGCAGCGAGGCGAGCAGGAGGAGCGGGGGCGCTCCGGCGCCCACGTGGAACCGGAGCCGCCGCCGCCAGAGACCCACGCCGAAGAGGGCCTCGGCCACCGCCCGCCGCGCGCCGGAGGGGAGGTCGCGACGGGAGCGGAGGAAGCGATCGAGGACCCGCTCCGCGGCAGCGCCGCCGAGAAGCTCGACGAGGGGCGCCTCGAGCGCCGGCGCGACGCCCGTAAGTCCCTCCCAGGGGATGTCGGTGAGCCTCTCCGTGGCGCGATCCTGCACCGGACGACTGTAGCGCGACCCCGAGGGGTTGCGCCCGGGGCTCCGTCCCTGCGAGAAGGGGCCATGGCGGTCCTGCTCTACGTGCTGGGCGTGGCGCTCCTCGCAGCGGGCGTGGCCGGCCTCGTCCTGCCGGTGCTGCCGGGAGCCGTCCTGCTGGTGGCCGGCGTGCTCTCCCTCGCCTGGGCGGGGGACTTCACCATCCTGGGGAAGGGGACGGTCGCCTTCGCCGGGGCCATGGGGCTCGCCATCACCGCAGTGGACTGGGGCGCGAGCGTCCTCGGCGCGAAGGCCTTCGGCGCCTCGCGCTGGGCGATCGTCGGCTCGGCGGTGGGGCTCCTCGTGGGGCTCTTCCTCGGGCTGCCCGGGATCGTCCTCGGTCCCGCCGTGGGGGCGCTCGCCTTCGAGTACGCGAAGGACCCGGACTTCGGGCGGGCGCTCCGGGCGGGCACCGGCGCATTCCTCGGATTTCTCGCCGGGAGCGTCCTCAAGGTGGCTCTCGCCTTCATCCTCCTCGGCGTGGTGGCGCTCCGCTTCGTCCTGCGGTGAGACGGATGGGGAGCGCCTTCCAGGGCAAGGTGGTGCTGGTGACCGGCGGGGCCGGAGGGATCGGTCGCGCCGTGGCGGAGGCCTTCGCGGGCGAGGGGGCGCGGGTGGCGGTGGCAGGGCGGAATCTCGAAGCGCTCCGGGCGGTGGAGCTTCCCGGGGGTTCGCCCCTCGCCGTCCCGCTCGACGTGCGGGACGCCGCGGCCTGGGAACGGGCGATCGCCACGGTGGTCGGGGAGCTCGGCCGGCTCGACGTCCTCGTGCACAACGCGGGGGTCGTCGAGGTGGGCGCGCTGGAGACCCGCCCGGTGGAGGCGCTCCGCGCGGTGCTGGAGACGAACCTCCTCGGCGCCATGCTCGGCACGCGGGCGGCGCTGCCCGCGCTGCGGGCGAGCCGGGGTGCGGTGGTCCACGTGGCCTCGCTGGGGGGGCTCGTGCCGATGCCCTTCGAGGCCTGCTACGCGGCCACCAAGGCGGGGCTGCGGCAGCTCTCCTTCTCGCTCCGGGCGGAGCTCGGCGAGGCGGGCGTCTCAGTGTCGGTGGTCACGCCCGACTCGGTGGACACCGCGCAGCTCGCGCGTGAGCTGCGCCACGACGAGGCGGCGCTCTCCTTCGCGAACCCGCCCCTGCCTCCCCGGGTGGTCGCGGCCGCGGTGGTCCGGGCCGCGCGCACCGGCGCCGCGGAGATCCTCGTCCCCGGCGTGAGCGGCCTCGCGGCACGGATCGCGGCGGCCTTCCCCCGGCTGCTCCTGTGGCTCCTCCCCTTCCTGCGCCGCGCCGGGGCGAGGCGGATGGCGCGGTTGCGATCCTCCGGGCGGTGACCCGCGCGTTCGTCTTGCACCGGCCCTTGCGTCCGGGCAAAGTGCGCCCGTGCGCGACACCCTCTACGATCAGGTTCCCTACCGCATCCCCGAGATCGAGCACCGCTACGGGGAGAACGTCCATCTGCTCGCCGACCCGCTGCTCCTCGACCTGCTCGCCAAGCTCGCGGCGAAGGAGACCGAGCAGCCCGCGGTGAACAACCTGGTGGTCGACATCTACCGGGGGCTCTCCCGCGTGGTACTGAACGCCGAGTTCCCGCGCCGCGTGGTGGAGGTGCCCACCCGGATGATCGACCACACGCCCGAGGGGGTCTGGCGAGGCCAGATCCTCGAGCCGGAGACCCGGGCGGTCACGGTCAACATCGCCCGCGCCGGCGCCGTGCCCTCGCACACCGTGTACGGGCTTCTCAACACCGTGCTGATCCCGAAGCTGGTGCGCCAGGACCACATCATCATGAGCCGGATGCTCGGCGCGGCCGACCAGGTGGTGGGAGCCGGCATCGGCGGGATGAAGATCGGCGGCGACGTGGAGGGGGCCTACCTGCTCTTCCCCGACCCGATGGGCGCGACCGGCTCGTCGCTCTCCATGGCCCTCGACACCTACAAGAAGAAGGTCCCCGGGACGGCGCGGAAG
>SESB01000963.1_pt1 | contig 20039 bp, 24 predicted proteins | sample 3171441 | NCBI WGS metagenome assembly SESB01 (sample SAMN06051867, study PRJNA518727) | freshwater metagenome | biome: subpolar coniferous forest; feature: holomictic lake; material: water; isolation source: holomictic Lake 227, 6 m depth | place: Canada: near Kenora, Ontario | collected... | reverse complement strand
GGGCACATATCAAAGACCCTCACTCCAGCTTGATTGCAATTGGCGCTCGCAGCGCAACGGTGATCGGTCCAGATGGTGGGCTGGCTGATGCCTTGGCAACCGCGCTGATTGTGGATGGACGCGATGGTGCCGGTTGGTTTAGCCGACCAGAGTTAGCGGAGTACACCTGCTGGGTTGTGGATCGCAACGACGAAACTTCGTGGACTTTTACAAAATAGACACACAGCCAGTTAAGCGGTAATCGCGGACAAGATCTCGAGCTCCCTTGATGAGAGCTCGACGACGGGCATGATCTCGCGCAGCTGTTCTACGGTGCGGGCACTGGCAATTGGGGTCGAAACAGTTTCCTGAACCCGTAGCCATCCCAGAGCAACTGCTGCGAGGGAAACCTGATGAGCTGCGGCAATTTCTGCAAGTGCCGCAACGGTTTTCCAGCCGCGTTCATTTTGATAATTAACAACGCCACCAGCGCGAACCGAATCAACGGTGACGCCCTCACGATATTTTCCGGTGAGAAAGCCGCGGGCCAAACCGAAGAATGGAATACAAGAAATGCCAAATTCCTTCAAGGTCGGGGCCATATCAGTTTCGTAAGTTTCGCGTTCTACTAAGTTGTAATGATTTTGAATCGCGGCATATTTGGCAAAGTTATTTTCCGTCGAAGTTTGTAACGATTCGCGTAATCGAGCTGAGGTAAAGTTGGATGCGCCCAAATATCGAACCTTGCCATCGGTTACCAGTTCATTAAAAGCCTGAAGGGTTTCAACTATCGATACCTTTTCGTCATCCTCGTGGGCATAATAAAGATCGATGTAATCAGTCTGCAGCCGGTGCAATGAATCACGCGCAGCGCTGCGAATGTTTTCTGCCGCTAACCCCGGACGCTTGGAATATTTTGCGACCTTGGTTGCAATCACAATTTGGCTCCGATTTGCGCGCGCCTTCATCCAGTTACCAATAATGGTTTCACTGTCGCCGCCGTTGTTGCCCTCTTTCCATTCGGAATAGATATCGGCGGTATCGATAAAGTTTCCACCTGCCGCAACATAGGCATCTAGAATCTCGAAAGATTGCGCTTCGGTGGCGCTCCACCCAAAGACATTGCCCCCGAGGCAAAGCGGATGGACTTTAAGATCGGTCTGCGGGATGGTGATTAATTGGCTCATGCCGAGATTCTGCACTACTCGGGCAGAGGTGGAAAATCGAAACCGATAAGGTTTGCCCATGACTACTGGCGGCTTCACCAGCTTAGAATTGGCGCGCGAAGAGGAGCTTTTAACCCTCCCATCGCTATCAATGGCCGATGCGCTTGAGATCGGTGAAATTGGCGTGGCACTGGGATTGGCGCGATCGCTGCCGTTGGCAATTGAAGTTCGGTTGGGCGACTGGACGGTATTTCATGTCAGCCTGCCGGGTTCCAAGCCCGAGAATGATCAGTGGATTGCCCGCAAAGCTCGGGTTGTAATGGCCCGGGGTCATTCCACGATGTTCGAACGGGTCCTGGCTGAAGAGCAGGGAATCAATTGGCATGAAACTTATGGTTTTTCTGAAGCCGATTATGCAATTCATGGCGGCGGTCAGGCGCTTCGCGTAAGCGGTTTAGGAGTGCAAGGAATTCTATTAGTGAGTGGCATCCCACAAGTTGAGGATCACCTATTTGGAATCGAAGTTCTAACTGAATATTTGGCACGTAAAGGCGAAATGCTGTGAGTAAGGAAATCTGGATTTGTGGTGAAGTGTTAATTGATTTAATTCCACGCGATTTCCAAAAGTTGGCGGTAGTTGGCGGCGGCCCCGCTAATACCGCAAAGGCGCTGGCGCGATTGGGATTCGATGCGCACTTTATCGATGGCATCTCTACTGATGCTTATGGGCAAAGCGCCAAAGCCGAACTTTTGGCCGATGGCGTGAAGTTAGATTATGTAAAGTTTTCTGACTTGCCAACATGTACTGCTGAAGTTTCGCTGGATGAAAAGGGAAGCGCCTCTTACATTTTCACGATCAACGGAACCGCAACTTTTGATTTCTCTCATGACTGGTTACCCGATCCCGTTACTTCGCCACCAGCCGTGTTGCATATTGGGACGTTGGCGACGATTATCGAACCAGGTGCCGGCATTGTGCACGAGTGGGCCAGCAAAGTTGCCGAGTATGCGCCGATCGTTTTCGATCCCAATGTTCGTTCCTCGGTTTTGGGCGATCGAGATCTGTATGAAGCTGCGGTGGCAAAATGGGCTGCGATCTCATCGGTCATAAAGGTGAGCGATGATGATCTGGCTTGGCTTTATCCGGGGATTAACGAGATTGAGATTGCGCAAGAATGGATACGCGAAGGCGTGGCGCTTGTGGTGATCACAAAGGGTGCTGCCGGTTTGGTGGGCGTAACCGCTGATGGGATAGTTACAGTGCCTGGAGTTTCAACCGTGGTGATCGATACCGTTGGGGCAGGGGATACCGTTGGTGCCGTGGTGGTTGAAGGTCTATTGAAATTTCGCTTGGCTAATTTAACTGGCGACCAGCTTTCGAAAGTATTGGCTCGAGCGGCAAAAGCTGCATCGATTACCTGTTCCAGGGCCGGGGCGAAGCCCCCGACTTCGGCAGAATTAGAGGACTAAATGCAACACATGGATGGCGCCGAGATTTCGGTATCGATCGATTTGGATCAAGGTGGTCGGATTGCATCGCTGCAATGGCGTGACCTGCAATTTTCGGTTCCCTTTCGCGGCACACCGCTTTCGTGGGGTTGGTATCCAATGGCTCCTTGGGCTGGTCGAATTCGTGACGGCTTAATCGTTGATGGCGCTGGCGAAGTCCACACCTTGCCAACTTCTTGGGATCCACCAAATGCGATTCATGGCTATGGCTTTGTTTCATCATGGGAAGAGACCGGTCACGGCCGAGCGCGCTTGGAATTACCGGCGCCATATAACGGTGCCGTAGTAAATCAAACCATTGAAATTTTGGATGATGCGGTTCGTTGGATTCTGGAATACGACGCGAACGGTTGCACCTTGCCGGCATGGCTTGGGATGCATCCTTGGTTTCCAAGGGAACTTTCGCGCGGCGATGAGGCGGAACTGGAATTTAGCGCGGGCAAAATGTTGTTGCGCGATGAGGATGGCCTGCCAACTGGTGAACTAGTTCCGATGCCTAAGGGACCATGGGATGACTGCTTCACTGAAATCAAAGGCGTGCCCACCATCGTTTGGGGCGGCGCCGCTCGTTTAACAATTGAATCCGATGCTCCATGGTGGACGGTTTACGATGAAGATACCGAAGGCATTGCCGTTGAACCACAGACTGCGCCACCTGATGCCGAGAACCTGGGAATCATTGGCGATCATTACCTTGAAGCACTCTTCACCTTTTCGGAGGATTAATCTCAAATGAAAATCATAAATCGCGAACATTTAAAGAATCTGACGGCCAGAGAAGAAGCCCGCTTTTTGGAACTTCATCCAAAATCTGGCGACCTCTTTGCGCAAGCTTCAAAAGTGATGCCAGGCGGCGTGCCGATGTCGTGGATGGCGAAATGGCCCGGCAAGTATCCGATCTTCGTAGCGTCAGCCAACGGCGCTCGTTTTACAGATGTTGATGGCCACGAATATATTGATTTTTGTTTGGGCGATACCGGCTCAATGACCGGGCACTCCCCAGCTGCTACGGTCGCTGCTATAAATGAGCAATTGAAAATTGGAATCACCGCGATGTTGCCGACGGCTGATGCGGTTACAGTTTCCTCTGAATTAGCGCGCCGGTTTGGCTTGCCGTATTGGCAATATACGGTTTCGGCGACCGATGCCAACCGCCATGTTATTCGATATTCGCGTTTAATTACAGGTCGATCAAAGATTGTAGTGATTGATAAGTGTTATCACGGAAGCGTTGATGAAACTTTTGCAACGCTGGATTCAAATGGCAACACTGTTGTTCGCGAAGGAAATTTGGGAGCGCCGGTTGCATTGGATCAAACCACCAGGGTTGTTGAGTTCAATGACTTAGCAGCAATGGAGATGGCGCTGGCACATGGTGATGTTGCGGCAATCTTGATGGAGCCGGCGATGACCAACATTGGGATTGTTTTGCCGGATGAAAGTTATTTGGATGAGGTTCGAAAGTTAGCCACCAAATATGGCACCCTGTTGATTATTGATGAGACTCATACAATTTCAGTTGGTCCTGGCGGAATGACTGCGATGTTTAATTTAAAGCCCGACTTTCTAACAATCGGTAAAGCAATTGCTGGTGGAATTCCCACCGGTACTTTCGGAATGACTACTGAAGTGGCCGAGCGCATTAAGGCAAAGGTCGAGCGCGAAATTATCGACACCGGCGGAATCGGTGGAACATTAGCCGGCAATGCTTTGAGTTTGGCGGCAATGCGTGCAACGCTGACTCAGGTTCTTACCGATTCGGCTTTTGCGGCGATGATCCCTTTGGGGCGCCGTTGGTGCGATGGCGTCGATGCTGCGATCAAGGAATTTGATCTGCCTTGGTATTGCAGTCGACTTGGAGCCCGCGGGGAGTATTTATTTCAAGCTACAGCGCCGCGCACTGGTGCCGAAGCTGCAGCTGCCGGTGACTTTGAACTTGAGCAATACATTCACCTGCGCTTATTGAACGATGGCTTCTTGTTGACACCATTTCACAATATGGCGTTGATGTCTCCGGAAACAACGGCTGCTGAAGTCGATGCTCACACCGCAGCGTTTAGAGCAATGTGTGCCGAGCTAGTGAGCGTCTAAACGATATAAAACGTCGCGACCAAATTCGGCAAAACCTAGACTCTCATAGAGCGCCAACGCGGCCTCGTTATCGGAGTCCACGTAAAGCATCGCCGAAAGCAAGCCATTTTGGCGAAGATAACGCAGACCTGCCAAGGTGATCGTTCTACCTAAACCATGGCCAGCAAAGGATGGGTCAACTCCCATAATGTAAATCTCGCCAATCGGATCATGGTCGTGTTGACCGGCTTCACCTTCGTGCTCATGTGAATGACCACCGTGAATCTTGGTCCAACAAAATCCCACCATCTTCGCGTCGATCGTGGCAATAAAGAATCCAGTAGGTTGGAACCAGTCCTCTTGGGTGCGAATCGCAAGATCTTTGGCCTCCCAATTGCCCTGATCAGGGTGAGCGATAAAGGATCGATTATTTAGCGCCAACCATTCTTCGTTATCCATTTCAGGCAAGAAGGTCCGGATTGCAATTTGATTATCGATTGCTGGCAATGCTTCAGCTAGCGAGCGACGCATTTGAATAACAGTTCGGATTCGCTTGAAACCATTGTGAACGGCGAGCTCGCGCGCGGCCGGTAGATCGCCATGCGACCAAAGTCGAATTCGATCGCCGGCAACTTCACGAGCCTTTGTAAGAATTTCTTGGGCAAAACCTTGGCCGCGATATTGCGGGTGAATCACAATTTCCGCGCTAGGGCCCTCGACTTCATCGGTTAGGTCCAGATGGGCGTAGCCAACAACGGTTGGACCGTCGCAAGAGATGATGTGGCAGTCAGCTTTATCGCCGCCATGGCGAAGGTGCAGTAGCACGTGCTCGGATATTGGTGGAACGCCATCATGATCAAGCGCAGCAGTAATAAGGGCTAAAACACCAGCCCGGTGTTGATCATCTAGATGTAGAAGGTATTGCACTAGACGAGTTCGGAGATTGTGTTCTCTTTGCCCGAATTTGGAAGTGTGAAACGGTAGCCGACATTTCGAACAGTTCCGATCAGGGCTTCAAATTCTGGACCAAGCTTGGAACGAAGGCGCCGGATATGAACATCTACGGTTCGGGTGCCACCGAAATAGTCGTAGCCCCAAATTTCCTGAAGCAGTTGCGCGCGCGTAAAGACGCGACCTGGGTGTTGGGCTAAAAACTTTAGTAATTCAAACTCTTTGAAAGTGAGATCCAAGGTGCGACCGCGAACTTTGGCGGTGTAAGAATTTTCATCGATCACGATATCGCCGGTGCGAATCTCGCGAAGTGATGGATCAGTTGCAACACGTTCTAACTCTTTGCGGCCAGTAACTAGACGAATTCGAGCTTCAACTTCGGCTGGGCCGGCAGTGTCCAAAATGACATCGCTGATTCCCCAATCTGCATTCATGGCAGATAAGCCACCTTCGGTTGCAATGCAGATGATCGGGCAATCGATACCGGTTGATTTCAACAATCGCGTTAGCGACTTTGCTGCTGGAAGATCGCGACGAGCATCCATAAATAGGCAATCGACCTCTGGAACATCGACCAAGATTGAGGCTTCGGCTGGCATTACTCGAACTTGGTGCTGCAAGAGCGCCAGGCTAGGGAGCACCTCGGCGCTGGCGCCTTGGGTGTTCGTCAAAAGTAGAATGCGTGCCATAAGGGTGAAAGAATACTCATGTGAGAACCCTCGCTCCACTCGCCCTCGTGCTGCTACTCGCCTCGGCTTACGGCTTCTGGTATCGCCGTACTCGCGGCCGAGTTGTGGCCAAAAAGTCGCCAGAATCGCACCCTTCGGGGCTGACCCCATCGCAGATCGGGGTCGAACTTGGCACCCGCGGAACACTGGTGCAGTTCTCTTCTGCCTTCTGCTCGCCTTGCCGGGCCACCCGTGCACTACTGACCGACATCACTGCCGACCAGCCCGATATTGTCCACGTGGATATCGATGCCGAAAGTCATCTTGAGTTAGTTCGAAAATTAGATATCAGATCGACGCCCACCACATTGATCCTGAATCGCCATGGCGTTGAGATCGGCCGAGCCGTCGGCGCTCCAAAACGGGATCAAGTTATCAGTGCGCTTGCGGCGATAAAGCTGTAGAAGTGCAACTGCGAATGCATCGCAATTAGTCTTTTAGGTTTCAATTATTTATTCTAAGCAAGTGATTAACCACGAGCCAGTGCATTTCACCAAGCGCCGCATCATTGATTTTGGGCGCCTGGCTGGTTCGTTATGTCGAGCGCGATAACTAAAAGATTATAAGTAATTCTTTTTAGTTCATTCCATTCGACCAAAGGAAAATAAAATGGCAACAATTAATCGTAATTTAGTAGCAACCGAAAATAAGAGCGCTCGACTAATCGATGCGCGGGGTCCACGCTTTGGCGCCGTGATTACTACAGCAGTTCTAGCAGTCGCTTTAGTAACACATTCGGCGTTCGTCATTGGATTGCAGTTATTGGTATTTGCAATTGGTGCTTTTCTCGGACCACAGAAAACTCCGTACGCCTTTCTTTATAAGCGATTCGTGAAGCCACGCCTTTCCGGTGAAGTGCCGACGGAAGATGTACGACCTCCTCAATTTGCGCAGAAAATCGGCTTCTTATTTGCAGTCGCTGCTTTAAGTGGGGCAATTTTGAGCGCGCCAGTTCTCTTCGCGGTTGCCACCAGCTTCGCGCTAGCAGCCGCTTTCCTCAACGCCGCCTTCAATTTCTGCCTGGGCTGCGAGCTATACCTGCTGATTGCTCGCGCCACTAATCGGTAGTATTGCGCCATGGCCGAACCACATGAACTTCGCGAAAAAGGTCTTCGCCTAACTCCGCAACGTGAGCTTGTGCTGGCTGCCGTCCGCGATTTAGGACATGCAACACCAGAAGAGGTGGCCGAAAAAGTTCGACTAACGCATCCGGGGATCAATCTTTCTACGGTCTATCGAAATCTCGAGACCCTTGAAAATGTTGGTTTGGTTCAACACACTCACCTAGGCCATGGTGGGGCGACCTACCACGCCGCTGAAGAGTTGACTCATCTCCATTTAGTTTGCAGCAAGTGCGGTTCGGTTGGCGATGCCCCAATCGAAGCTGCGGCAAATTTCGTGCAATCTCTAGCTGATGATTACGGCTTTAAGACCGATGTCTCGCACTTTGCGATCTATGGCCTCTGCGAAAACTGCCAACTTCAAATATGAGTGAAGTACTGGTCGAAGGTGGACCTGATGCCGGCGCAGTTTGGCATTTAGGCGAACCCAACCATGAGCAACGAGCACTCGCTGCCGGAAGCGCTTGGGCTGATCTTTCCCATCGCGCGGTCGTTTCCATAACCGGCGAAGATCGACTTACTTGGCTTCATGCCCTGACTACTCAACATCTTGAGAAATTGCCGGTTGGGCAATGGAGCACCGCCCTAATTCTGGATCCCAATGGTCGCGTGGAGCATCAATTTTTTCTAGTTGATGATGGCACAACCACTTGGTTGCATTTAGAAAAAGAGCGGGCGGAAGATCTCGTTGCTTATCTAGAAAAAATGAAATTCATGATGCGCGTAGAAGTTCGCGATCGATCAGATGAATATGCCGTCCTTCGCGCTCCGGGTTTTGCTGATGCCTTCGGCGGTCCATATGCACTCGTACCTCGGGATGAACTTCATGACACCGCTGAAGCTTTTAACCAAACCAATACCAAGGTTGGAATGTGGGCGCTGGAAGCTGAACGAATTGCTGCTGGTCGAGCTCGCTTATTATTTGAAACCGATTACAAATCAATTCCCAACGAATTAGGTTTTTTAAATAATGCAGTGCATATGAATAAAGGTTGTTATCGCGGTCAAGAGACGGTTGCTAAAGTTTTTAATTTGGGTCAACCGCCGCGGCGGTTAGTTCTTCTTCATCTTGATGGCAGCATGATTGAACTTCCATCACATGGCAGCAAAGTGGAATGGGATGGCAAAGAGGTTGGCTATATCGGCTCAGTTTCGCGTCACTATGAACTAGGGCCAATTGCGCTGGCGGTTATCAAACGAAATGTGCCAGCCGATGCGGTCTTATCCACTGAAGGAATCCCGGCTTCGCAAGAGATCTTGGTTTAGTAAACTAAAGCCTTCGTATCAGCGGCCATAATTTCTTCGACAAATGAGGCTGCACCAGCAATAACAATCCCAGGAATTAGATCTTTGGCTTCAATTCCTCGGCGAACCGCGCATTGAGTGCAAAGCGTGACCCTTCCTGCAAGCAAGAGGCTCTCTAATAATTGCGAAAGTGGCGCCGAATGTGGGAGTTCAAATTCTTCCGCTCTGCCGGGCAGGGCAAACCAAGCCGCTTCCCCCGTTAGCCACAACGACACCTCAATGCCGGCCGCCAATGCGGTGGTCGCAACGGTAAAGGCTTGGGCACAGCGTTCCGGATCGTTTGCGCCCACCATTACCTTCACAACAAGTTTCGATGCCATATCTGAACTCTAGCCCGATACGCTTACCGTTATGGAGGCAGCGCGATGGAGACGCTAACCTCGGTTTTATTAATTGCTGCCGCGCTAATAATGGGGCTCGCCATGATCTTCTTAGGAGTTCGAGGCGTTATCCGGAGCTGGCGTGAAGATGCGCGAAATCGAAAGGGCTAGAAATGGTATTTACGATCCCCGAAGGGCTACATCCAGATTTGAATCCACTTGCTTGGCTAGTTGGGACCTGGCGCGGCAAAGGTCGCGGGGAGTATCCAGGGATTGAACCCTTTGAATTCGCGCAAGAAGTTAGTTTCAACCATGATGGCCGCCCGTTTCTAAATTACTTTTCGAGGTCTTGGATCATTGATTCCAATAACGAGATCATTCGTCCTGCAGCATCCGAGGTTGGTTTTTGGCGACCAAAGCCCAACAAGGTCTTGGAAGTTGTGCTCTCGCATAACACCGGAATTTCTGAAGGTTGGGTCGGAGTTATGGATGGCCCAAAGATTCAATTGGCGATGGACCAGGGTTACTCCGCACCAACGGCAAAGATCGTCACTGGTGGCAGCCGCTTGTACGGATTAGTTGAAGGTGAACTCTTCTTTGCTTACGACATGGCAGCTGAAGGTCAAACTTTGCAGGCGCATATCTGGTCGAGCATGGAACGCCAGACCGAAAACGTAAATTAATGACTTTGTCGCCGCTTCACCAGAGCCGGAGCCAAGGCGAAGTTTTGGCGCAACTAAGTCGCGATGGGTTAGTTGAATCTATCCATGCCGGCCATTTGGTAGCGCTCAACAGCGACGGCACGATCTTAAAAGCAAAAGGCGCAATCGAACTTCCAATTTACGGCCGCTCGGCGCTAAAAGCCCTGCAAGCGGCTGGAGTTCTTCGAACCGGGTTAAAAGTTAATTCAAAACAGTTGGCTCTAATGTGTGCCAGCCATGCTGGTTCTGTTGAGCATCTGACAGTTGTTGAAACGATTTTGTCCGACAGCGGTTTAACCATCGATCAGCTACGCAATGCCGTGGATAAGCCATTGGGTGATGAGGAACGAAAAGCTTGGGGGGAGCTAGCACCAACTCGATTGACACAAAATTGCAGTGGCAAGCACGCGGGTATGTTGGCGGGCGCTGCCTTTAAAGGTTGGGATTTAGAAAGTTATCTCTCACCATCTCACCCACTTCAACAATTGATCTTGCAAGAGATTGAAGCGCTGGCTGGCGAAAGAGTTTCGGTTGTAACTGCCGATGGTTGTGGCGCACCGCTATTTGCCCTAAGTACATTGGGAATTGCAAAAGCCTTTCGCGCCTTGACGATTTCGACGGATCCAATTCATCAAGAGATAATCGCGGCCTGCCAAGCTCATCCCCACTTAGTTGCTGGCAACGGGCGGCTGGCTACGCGCATGATGCGGGCAATCCCTGGTCTATTTATGAAAGAGGGCGCTGAAGCGGTATTGGTCGCAACCTTGCCCGATGGTCGTACTTTGGTAATTAAGGTTGTTGACGGTGGCCTGCGGGCGCTAGGCCCAATTATTCAAGCGGCGCTTGCGCTTTGGGGGATCACCACCCCGGATGAAACCGTTTCAGTGCTGGGCGGGGATCGGGTAGTTGGCACTATGGAAGCCCTCCTTTAGCGCCAAATTAGTAGCAGGTCTAGACTTTGAACTATGACTTCCCGGGTTGCGACTTTGATGGTGCACACCTCGCCCCTGGAACAAGCCGGAATCGGCGACGCTGGCGGGATGAATATCTATGTAGTTGAAAGCGCCATGAAGATGGCGGCGGCTGGAATTGAAGTCGATATTTTTACCCGCGCCACCAAATCCGATTTACCCGAGGCTGTGGTGATCGCACCTGGCGTGACGGTTCGACATTTAGAAGCTGGTCCTTACGAAGGAATTTCCAAAGAGGAGCTGCCTTCGCAATTGTGCGCGCTGACTTCCAGCTTCATGCATTTACAATCTAGATTCCCCGCCGATTATTACGATGTGATTCACTCGCACTATTGGCTATCAGGTCAACTAGGTTGGATGGTCAGCGAACGAACTGGCATTCCATTGGTTCACACCATGCACACCATGGCAAAAGTTAAGAATCAGGCGCTCGCCGAAGGTGAAGCCCCAGAACCGAATACGCGTGCAGTTGGCGAAGAGCAAGTAGTAAAGGCAGCTAGCGCTTTGATTGCTAACACCGATTCCGAGGCTGCCAGCTTGGTCTCCATGTATAACGCCTGCCCCGACAATGTTTTTGTGGTGACACCTGGCGTGGATTTGGGTCGCTTCACCCCGGGACATGGTCGTGCCGCTGCTCGCAAAGCGTTAAACGTTGCCCCTGATGCCATCATGCTTACCTTTGTCGGACGAATCCAGCCACATAAAGGGCCGGAAGTTTTAGTTCGAGCGGTTGCCGAAATGATTTCGCACAGCCCGCACCTGCGCGCAAAGTTAGCGTTGGTCATTATTGGCGGTGCTTCTGGCAGCGGTTCAACCGAGCCAGATCGCCTAAAGAATTTAGCAAAATTCTTAGGTGTCGAGGATGTTATTCATTTCAAACCACCAGTTGCTCGTGAACAGTTGCCCGAGTGGTATCGCGCCTCAGATTTAGTTTGCGTTCCTTCTTACAGCGAATCTTTTGGTTTGGTTGCATTGGAGGCTCAGGCCTGTGGCACACCAGTTGTTGCTACTGCAGTCGGCGGGCTACGTACAGCTGTTGCCGACGGAATTTCTGGTTCGCTAGTTGATGGTCACGATCCGAAGGCATGGTCTGCTGTTATTTCACGTTTGATCGCCGAACCACAACGTCGCGTCATGTTATCGATTGGCGCCGTTGATCACGCATCACACTTTGGCTGGGAAGCGACAGCACGGCGAACTTTGGAAGTTTATGATCAAGTTATCTCACAGCCTCGTGCCCAATCACTCTGGTTAGCATAACTTTTCATGCTCGACCCAGTATCAGTGATTGAAGAGTTTCTGGAATCGCACGATTTAGAGTTCGAACGTAGTGACCCCCATACATTTTTACTGACTCTGCCGGGCGAAAAGAAACTACAGACTCATTGCGCCCTAATTGTTGGCGATCATTCACTAAGTATCAACGCCTTCGTGATTCGCAAACCTGACGAGAACGTGGCTGAAGTTCACGCCTGGTTATTGCAGAAAAATGCCACGATGTATGCCGTTACCTTTGCCATTAACGAGGTTGGCGATGTTTTCTTAGTGGGCCGGTTGCCACTAGCCGCGGTTACCGATCAAGAGCTGGATCGAATTATCGGCGCCGTTCTTCAATATTCCGACTCTTCTTTTAATCCGTTGCTAGAACTGGGCTTTGCGAATGCAATTCGCAGAGAGTGGGCTTGGCGAGTATCACGTGGCGAATCGCTCGCCAATTTGGCTGCTTTTACCCATTTAATAAAGTAATAACAGGTGTGGCAGAATCCCACTATGACCTCAACATTGATCCTGCTTCGCCATGGCGAGAGCGAATGGAATGCCCTCAATCTTTTTACTGGCTGGGTGGATGTGCGCCTGTCAGAGAAGGGTGAGGTAGAAGCCCGTCGCGGCGGCGAACTTCTAAAAGAGGCTGATTTACTTCCTGATGTTCTACACACCTCGTTGTTGCGTCGCGCGATTCATACCTCACAGTTAGCCTTGGATGTTGCAGATCGTCACTGGATCCCAGTAAAACGTTCTTGGCGATTAAATGAACGTCACTATGGCGCGCTGCAAGGTAAAGATAAGAAAGCAACGTTGGCTGAATACGGTGAAGAACAATTTATGTTGTGGCGACGCTCCTTTGATGTGCCACCACCACCGATCGGGGATAACGATAAGTACAGCCAATTCGGAGATCCACGCTATGCCGATTTAGGTTCGCAACTTCCGAAGACTGAATGCCTTAAAGATGTTATCGATCGGATGTTGCCTTATTGGTTTGATGCCATCGTTCCGGATTTAGCTGCAGGCAATACGGTGTTGGTTACCGCACACGGAAACTCATTGCGTGCTTTGGTAAAACATTTGGATGGAATTTCAGATGAAGCAATCGCTGGTTTAAATATTCCAACTGGGATTCCGTTGGTCTATGAACTCGATGATGACTTCACGCCTCTTACTTCTGGCGGTCGGTACCTAGATCCAGAAGCGGCACGCGAAGCTATTGAAGCGGTTGCCAATCAGGGAAAGAAATAACCGCTATCGCTTAAGCGCGAATGGGTGAATATTCGCCGGTGACTAAGAAATAGACCCGGCGGGCAATCGAAACTGCATGATCGGCGCAGCGCTCGTAGTAACGAGCAAGAAGGGTCATATCGATCGCAGTTTCAATTCCGTGGCTCCAGTTATCATCTAAAAGCGTCGAAATAATCTTGCGATGCAAGATATCCATCTCATCATCATCAACTTCAATTTCAAGCGCCCGCACAATGTCGCGGTGTTCGATCACAGATGACATCTTGTTTATGATTCGGCCCGCGCACTTGCCCATCTCATCGATGGTCATTGTGAGTTCTGGCGGAACAGCAGTGCTTGGGAAGCGCATCCGTGTCAATTTTGCAATGTGATCGGCCAGGTCGCCCATTCGCTCTAGGTCGGCGCTCATCCGAAGACCCATGACCAAGGTGCGAAGATCGGAGGCTACTGGCTGTTGACGAGCCATGATATTGATGGTGCGAGCATCCAGGTCGTGTTGGATGTCATCGATCGCTACATCTTCAGCGATTACCGCTTCAGCCAAAGTTAAATCCGCACCGAGCAATGCCTGCGAGGCTTTGCCCATTGCGCCCTCAACCAGTTGGGCCATTCGAAGCAAGTCGGTCCGCATCGAGTCGAGTTCATCGTGAAAGGCATTACGCATAGCGAAAGAATAATGGGTCTGAGCAGCAGATCTGGCGCGATCGGTGAACAAGTCCTAAACAAGAGGTAAAGAGTTGGCGCTATCTGAGCCTGAATCGGGCATTTTGATCGTTTGGCAGTGCGTTGCCTCCTACGATTGGGCTGTGTCCTGGATAAAGCGAATGATGGTCTCGGAACCCGAGAGCGTTGAAGCCAGCCCGGAATTCAAGTTGAGCCCAGAACTTCTTGACCTACTGCAAAGCGTGGATGCCGAAACCATAGTTGTAGCACCTGGCGAGATGGTTATCCATGCTTCCCCCGGAATCGCGACTTTTAATTTAGTTCGAGAGTTCGCGCTCTTGAACGACTCGCTGATCTTGTTAGTCCGCGCGGTTCGCCGTTCTGGACACTTCCAGGAAGCAACTTTGGAACTTCCTCGCGGTCCAATTGGCGCGGGTACTCATGATCTGTTGGTACGCGTTCTTCCGATTGGCCAGCGAGGTTTGATCGCCATTTTAATTTTCGATGACAGCGAAATGCGACGATTGGATTCAATTCGCCGTGATTTCGTGGCAAATATTTCGCACGAATTAAAAACCCCGATCGGCGCCCTTTCCATCCTAAGCGAAGCGGTACTTGGCGCCAGCGATGATCCCGAAGCAATTACAAGATTCGCCAATCGGATGCAGACCGAAGCGAAGCGCTTAACAGATTTAGTGCAAGAGATCATCGACCTTTCTAGATTGCAGGACGATGACCCGCTGAAAGATGCCAAGACATTTGCCGTAAGTGATGTTGTCCAAGAAGCTATCGATCAATCTCGACTAACTTCGGCTGCTCGCGGAATAACCATTGTGTACAGCGCTCAATCTGAAGCCAGAGTCCAAGGCGATCGAAATCAGATCACAATGGCGATTCATAATTTAATTGAGAATGCAATCAACTACAGCCCAGAAGGAACTCGCGTGGCCGTTGCACTTCGTAGCAACGATGGCCTCTGTGAAGTTTCAATTTCGGATCAAGGAATTGGGATTCCAGAACGTGACCTCGAACGAATTTTTGAGCGGTTTTATCGAGTGGATCCAGCTCGCTCTCGGTTAACGGGCGGAACTGGGCTAGGACTTTCAATCGTAAAACATGTTGCTGCCAATCATGGTGGCGATGTAACCGTCTGGAGCGTTGAAGGCGCTGGAAGCACATTCACCATCAGGCTACCTTTACTTCGCGAAGAGACCAACTCTTTGCCACAGATAACTGCCGTGGAGGCAAACTCATGACAAAAATCCTCGTTGTCGAAGACGAAGCATCGTTCTCAGATGCCCTCGCTTACCTTTTGGGTCGCGAAGGGTTTGATGTTTCGGTAGCCGACACTGGAACGGCAGCAATTGAAGAGTTTGATCGTCATGGTGCGGATTTAGTACTGCTCGATCTTATGTTGCCAGGCTTGCCAGGAACCGAAGTTTGTCGCCAACTTCGCACCCGTTCAAATGTGCCGGTCATAATGCTTACCGCCAAAGATACTGAGGTCGATAAGGTCGTTGGCCTTGAGCTTGGCGCTGATGATTATGTTACAAAGCCTTATTCTTCACGAGAATTAGTTGCTCGAATCCGCGCAGTACTTCGTCGCCATGGCGAAGAAGACAACATTGCCGATGGCGTTTTAGCTGCCGGTCCGGTTCGCATGGATGTAGAGCGACATATCGTCACTATCAATGGTGCAACGCAACCACTGCCACTAAAAGAATTTGAATTATTGGAATTTCTAATTAGAAATTCCGGTCGAGTGTTGACTCGTTCGCAATTGATCGACCGAGTTTGGGGCAGCGATTACTTCGGTGATACCAAGACTTTAGATGTTCACATCAAGCGCTTGCGCGCAAAAATTGAATCTGAGCCTGCTAACCCAGTATTTATTCAGACCGTACGTGGGTTGGGCTATAAGTTCGAGGATTAATTATTTGCTTGAGCTGGGCGAAGGTGAAGCGCTAGCAACTGCATTACCAACATTGGCAAAGTAATCGGTCTTGTCGCGAACTATGACATTTAATGTAATTGGCGCGGCAGTTGCGAAAGTCACAACAACTTGGACCCGGTTTCCGGCTGTTTGATTTAGTCCGGGGAATGAACCAATTGCAGTTGCCGAGTCACCGGAAAATATCACTGGCTTGTTAACGATCATTGGCAATGGAAGCGTGGAAGCAAGCGGAATACCGTTAGCCGTGATGCCAACTAATTGATCATCGGCGGCATCATTTAAGAAAGTTCCAACTAGCGCGCCAGAGCCATCTGGTTGAGCGACGATTAGTAGATCGCGAACCTTCACGGCGCCGGAATCACCTTCGGCACCATCGGTTACTTTCTTGATGTTGCGGGTTGGGGCTTCAGAGCCAGTAGCGCCACAACCGGTCAATGAGATGGCGAGCAACGCGGCCAAACTAAGGGCGCTAATTGTTCGTTTTGCGCCGCCGAGCTTTGCGAAGGAGTTGGTTGAAGACATGAGGGGAAGGCTACCAACTGAGCGTGAATATCCCGAAAATAGACTCTCAAGGGTGGCTAGAGACCCCAGTCTCACTACTGGTATCCTTGGTCCCTACCGAAAGGCCATTGAATGTCATTTAAGGTCGGCGAAACCGTTGTTTATCCCCATCACGGAGCGGCTCTCATAGAAGCAATTGAGACCCGGACCATCAAAGGCGAAGACAAGATTTACCTAGTTTTAAAGGTTGCCCAAGGCGATCTCACCGTCCGAGTTCCAGCCGAAAATGTCGATCTAGTTGGCGTTCGCGATGTCGTTGACAGCGCCGGCCTCGATAAGGTCTTTAACGTCCTGCGTCAGCCATATACCGAGGAGCCAACTAACTGGTCTCGCCGTTATAAGGCAAATGTCGAAAAACTCGCCTCAGGTGATGTCATCAAGGTAGCTGAAGTTGTTCGCGACCTTTATCGTCGTGATTTGGATCGCGGTCTTTCTGCCGGCGAAAAGCGCATGCTCTCAAAGGCCAAGCAGATTCTCGTCTCTGAGTTGGCGCTCGCTGAGCGCACTGATGAAGAGAAGGCCGGAATCATCCTCGACGGGGTTCTAGCCTCTTAAATCCTCACGAACTAAAACCCTTGTGAGTATTCCACCGCTAAAAGTAATTCTTGCTGTCACTTCGGCGACGGCGCTTGCCAAACTTGGCGAGAGTTCAGTACTGGTTTGCGCTGCCAACGTCGCCCGTGAATTTGCGCGGGCGGCAGGAGATAAATCTTCCATTAGCGTGGCGATGCCTGGCGAACTTTCAGATGCCGTCGTTACCCAACTGGTTGGCGCACAAATAGATTTCATCCCTTTGATTTGCGATCCAAATAACCCGATCGAACTTGCCGCTGCGCTAGCTCCAGAACGCTCACTCTTTGAATTGGTTGCCGTCCACGATTCCAACCGACCACTAACCAGGTTGGCACAATTTCACCGGACTTTGGAGGCGCTACTTTCCGAAGTAGATGCGGTTAGAGCATCGTCAGCCTTCACCGAAACTTTGAAATCTGTTTCGAAGGCCGAATTGATCGAGTACACCATCGACCGAACTTCGATTCGCCGAATTTCAACGCCGGAAATTTATCGGATGAGCGCAATTGACTTTAAATTGCAGGATGTCAAGAAAAGCACTGGTTGGTTCTTACCGCTTACAAAATCGGCACAAATCGGTTATGTAGATTCTGACCCCGAATCCATTCGGGTTAATTCCGAAGATGAACTCTCATTGCTGGAGTCATTCTTGCATTGGCAACAAACCGTAGCCCGATAATTACTTCGGAAGTGAACCAAGTCCTTGATGAGTTGCCAAGAATTTAGCGTGCTTAGGTTCTAATTCATCGAGTGAACTAACGCCTAACAATTTCATAGAGCGAGCCATCTGAGTCTTCATAATCTCAAGTGCACGTTCAACACCGTCTTGACCGCCGGCCATCAAGCCATACAGATAAGCCCGGCCAACATAGGTGTACTGCGCACCATGCGCGATTGCCGCCAGAACATCGGCGCCGTGCATAATGCCAGTATCCAGATGAACTTCGAGATCGCTCTTTAGCTCTTTGCGAACAGCGCCCAGCAAATGCAATGGAACTGGGGCGCGATCTAGTTGTCGGCCGCCATGATTTGATAAGAGCACGGCATCTACACCGTATTTGGCACAGAGCTTTGCATCTTCCAAAGTTTGAATGCCCTTGATCGTTAAGGTGCCCTTCCACTGCTTGCGCACCCACTTCAAATCTTCAAAAGTCATGGTCGGATCGAACATGTAATCCAATAGCTCACCAACAGTGCCGGGCCAATTAGATAGCGAGGCAAAGCTAATTGGCGGCGTGGTTAGAAAGTTCCAAATCCATTCTGGGCGAGGTAGCGCGTTGGCAATCGTGGAAGCATTTAACCGCGGTGGCACCGTTAGGCCATTGCGGTAATCGCGCATTCGATAGCCAGAAGCTGGAACATCAACCGTCAGCATCAAATTTTTAACACCCATTTTTTGCGCTCGTTCGACCAACGCCATGCTGCCTTCGCGGTCTTTCCACATATATAGCTGGAACCAATTGGTGCCGTTAGGGGCGGCAGCGACCACATCTTCGATCGTTGTCGTTCCAAGTGTTGATAGGGTAAATGGAATTCCATATTTTTCGGCAGCGCGAGCACCGGCCCGTTCTCCTTCAGATTGCATCATCCGAGTGAAACCTGTGGGGGCAATGCCAAAAGGTAAGGCAAAGGTTTCGCCTAGCGTTTTACGCGACATATCGATCTTAGAAACATCTTGCAAAATATTGGGTTGGAATTCAATATCTAGAAATGCCTGGCGAGAACGTTCCAAACTGACTTCAGTTTCGGCGGCACCATCGGTGTAATCAAATGGCCCCTTTGGGGTTCGCCGCTTTGCAATCTCTCGAAGGTCCCAGATCGTAAGTGCCTTCTCTAGCCGGCGCCGCTTTCGATGAATTGTGGGGAGTTGGAATTGTAGAAGTGGGGCTAAATCTTTTGGGCGCGGAAATTGACGTTTGAAATTCTCATTAGGCACCCTCTAATCCTAATAACTAGCGTCCGATATTGCGATACTCCCGCCAAATTTTGAATGGTTGCCCTAGCGCTTTCTTTGGAAATGACCAGAAGACCGCTTTTGGTGCCCGCCAAAATCGCTTCCAAAGTCGCCAAGGTTTAGTGGCAATTCGATGTTGTAGATCTTTTGTGTAATGAACGCGCAAATCATGATCTTCATGCTTTACCTGGGTCTTGCAGATTGAACAGGTAGTAGATACCAAGAGTCGGCCGGCGTAGCGAAGGTAATGCACGGTCTCTTGCTGACATTGCGTGCAGTGAAGTGGCACGTCGAGTTCTTCGTTGCTCAATCTTTGTACCTCCGCTTCTCTAGTACATGTTCGGCAATTGCTAAATCCTGGGGATAGGTAATTTTCACATTGGCAACTTCACCTGAGACAGCCATTGTGTGAATGTCTGGAAAATACTTTTCCATGCAGGCGGCGGTATCAGTGCCATGAAAGTTATCTACGTAAGCCTGACGATACGCCGTTAACAGTTCCTGCGCAGAGAAGGCCTGAGGCGTTTGAACGCGCACGACCACTTCGCCGCTTTGGATATCCATCTCCTTAGCGGAGACTCGAATGGCGGGAAGTGCACCTCCGTGACGATGTGCAGCTTCGGCGATCTTTTTGAAGAGCGAACTTGTTGCCAAAGGCCTAGCGCCATCGTGGATCAGAACAACATTTATTTCTTCTGCTTCGATTTGGGGCGCCAGGTATTGCAGCGCTCGGTATTCCGATTCGTGACGAGTGCTGCCGCCGAGCACTATTTCAACGGTGATGTTGGAAACTTCGCGCTCTAAAGTGGCGTGGGCAAGCTCGGCATCATCTGGGCTGATCACCAGGATGGTTCGGCAGCCACGGAAACTTCTGGCAGCGTTGGCAATGGAGCGAGAGATGATTCTTCGTCCGCTCAGCGGCAACCAGACCTTGTTGGTTACATGTCCAAAGCTCTAGCCCGTGCCGGCGGCTAAGACAACCACCGCTACGCGCAC
>SESB01000958.1_pt1 | contig 20122 bp, 15 predicted proteins | sample 3171441 | NCBI WGS metagenome assembly SESB01 (sample SAMN06051867, study PRJNA518727) | freshwater metagenome | biome: subpolar coniferous forest; feature: holomictic lake; material: water; isolation source: holomictic Lake 227, 6 m depth | place: Canada: near Kenora, Ontario | collected... | reverse complement strand
GACACTTTCTTTAGGTGAAAAGTGAATTTGAGTGATTTCTTTTCTATGCCGATCCTGTCCACCCTGCATACCCGGTGAAACAATATTGTTCATAAGTTGTCCGAGTCCGGAACTGACATTACTGAACAGATTCTGCACTTGACCTGAGCTCACTGTAGAGTTAAGATTTTCAAGCAGATTTTTCCATAATTTACCTAACTCCTGAAAAGAACTTTGTACCTGTTCCGAATTAATAGTAGCAGTAACACCATCGATAAGTTGTCCGGTGGTTGATGTAACACCCTCAATAAGTTGTCCTGAAACGGTATTGACATTGCTTAATATCCCGGTTACAGTTTCGGAGTTAATAGTAGAGGTAACTCCTTCTATAAGTTGTCCTGTTGCGGAACTTACAGAACTGATTATACCTTGTACTGATTCAATTGTCGAATCAATAAGGACACCGACATTGCCAATCAGACTGGCCATATCACCATTGCCAACGTTAGATTCCTGATTATTGGTAGACGCTGGTTTTGGTGCGCCTGCAGGCTTGTTGAGCTCTTCTGCTGCCATAGTTGTATATATTAAGGGTAAATTATTAGAAATATAATATCAAATATAACAATCTATTTCCTAAGTTCTTCACCTCTTAAAAAGTTATTTTAAACAAGGGTACTTGTTCTGATCATTGCAGTTACGTGCTTTCACCTTCATCATAGCTTCAACTAATATTTTCCCTGTAGTACTGGATAATTGTATCCTGATCAACTCCAAGCGCATACATAAAATGAATGCTTCCAAATATCAGCTGGAGCCTTATTATCCCGTGTTGATGATACCTTCTTGCTGAAGTAATAACCTCGGCGTCGAGAATGTGAAAAGCCGCACGCTGTTCGATGCGAGAGATGATATCGATATCTTCCATAACAACAAGGCTTTCATCAAATTCCCCGATATCATTAAAGAGATATTTATCAATAAAAAGAGACTGATCTCCTCCCCGACATACCATAAACGGAAACTGGGTAAACCACCCGTAAAGGGACATTATCGGGTTACTGTCGTCGAAGCCCATCTTGAAACAACCTGCTTTTTTGCCGTCTGCAACTGCTGAACGGATAGTATCAATAAAGGTATCTGGAGGCAGGGTATCAGCATGCAGAAAGTAAAGAATATCACCATGCGCAAGCCGGGCCCCAGTATTCATTTGTTTTGAGCGACCTTTTGCACTAAAGCAAACAGTTATCGGAAAGTTGGAAAGAATTTTTGGCGTACTGTCAATACTCGCATCACTGACAATGATTTCTATTCCTTCCGATCGTTCAGTTATTTTTAACAGTGCCTGAATTGACTCAGCAATAATAGCCTCTTCGTTATAGGTCGGAATAATAATGCTTATGCTTGGGTGGAGGGCCATAATCCACTGTTTTTTAGATCTTCAAACGTGTCGATATCCGACAGTTCAGTAAGGAGTTCGTAATGCACAGCCAAACGATGAAGAATTTCAACGCTTTCAATAAGCACAATGCTTGTGCTCCACTGCCGTCCCTGAAAAAGTTCCGGTATAAACCTGTTCAAGCCGATAAGATAAAATCCCCCATCCCTTGCTGGTCCGACAACGGCATCAGCATGTTCCAAAGCAGCAAATGCGGCATTGATAATAGCGGTATTCAGCTCATAACAGTCTGTCCCTATAAGCACTATATGTCTATAACCCCCATCAAAGCCTGATTCAAATGCATGCAGCATACGCTCACCAAGATCATTCCCCACCTGTAGTTGCGCCTTAAAATCAGCAGCATCAAAAATATCGGCGGAAGGAATAAAGTCAGAATAAAAAACAGTACTCGTTACATCAACCTTTGATGTTATAGAGGCGGTATGAGAACGAAGCGCTTCATAGACAGCAAGAGCCGCCTCATCACCAATAGTGCTTGCAAGGCGAGTTTTTACTAATCCCGCCCTTGGATTTTTTGTGAAAATAATCAGTAACGAGTCATTCCTCACAGCAGAGAACCTTGACAACTCGATCCCGCACCTGCGGTACATCCGTAACAGTGCTGACCAAGAGTTATATGACGGTCGAGAAGCTTATCCCGGTTGTATAAACTGATATGCTGCGGAGCGCGTTGTTCCAAAGGCAAATTGAGCATCTGGTTGAAGTCACAATCGTAAAGCGTACCATCCCATCCCACAGACAGAGTTGTCCGGCACATCAGGTTATTCACTGCCATAGGATTGTAGCTTTTTGCAAGCAGAGACATATACTGGCAATATTGACCGCTTTCAAGAAGATCATTCAGAAAACGGTTGATTGGCATATTCGTGATGGTATAAAGATGATTGAACACAATACCATGCTCTTTAAAAAGTTGGTTCCGGTATTCATTTTCAAGCTCGTGCTGATTCTTAGGCAGTGAAACATCACCGGAATTATAAACAAGGTTGATTTCAAGACCGGTTTGTTCCTTGCCGTAACCAAGGTTATTCAGAAACTTCAAGGCTTCAATGGATCGGCCGAAAACGCCGTCTCCTCTCATATCATCGACATTTTTTTTCGAGTAGCAGGGAAGTGATGCAATTAAAGTTACCCCATGCTGTTTGAGAAATTCCGGTAAATCCCGGTATTCATCATGAGCAGTAAAAAGAGTCAGGTTTGTACGTACAATAATTGTTGCTGCCGGTGCTCTGGTTCTAATGCTTTCAATAAACCACCGAAAATCCGGGCTCATTTCAGGTGCCCCACCAGTAATATCTATAGTAGTTATAGTGCTGTTAAAGAGAGCATCCAGGCACTGCAGCATAGTCTGGCGCGTCATCATCTCCCTGCGGTCTGGTCCAGCATCCACATGGCAATGACGGCAAAGAAGGTTGCAAACATAACCTATGTTAATCTGTAAAACATCTATACCCGCCGGAGTGAGAGGTGCGCATCCGGATTCCTCAAGAGTATTCCTGAAAGGCAGAATACCACAATCAGTCTCTTCCAGCAATTTCACCTGAGCATCAGCTGTTGCAAACATAGTGTTTCCCCGGGTCTAGTTGATTACTAATTATCGCATAACAAGATTAAGCGAATGCGTGTACTTATAGATGATAGGTAAGCAGGACACTACGGTTTACTTGCCTAACCTGCCGAGAAGCTTCTCAGCAACCATTTTCCCGCTCAGCGCTGCTCCCTCCATTGAAGCCAGATAACGCTGATAGGTATAATCTCCGGCTAGAAAAAAGTTTTTGACAGGACTGATCTGGTCCGGCCTGTACTGGTCGACATCAGGAACAGCTTTATAAACAGATTGGGGGATTTTGACAATGGTCGATTTAAGCAGTTTCGCCTTACGTGATTTAGGAAAACGGTCATGAATATCTTTCATCACAAGCCAGGTAATGACCTCATTAGGCATAGTCAAAAGCTGGTGGGCCGGAGCAAGAACAAGGCTCATGACGCTACCGCCGTTAGCCGAACCAGTGTTGTTCTGGAAATCCTCAGGACAGGTGATAGAAACATCAGCAAATGTCGCAAAAATAGTCCCTTGTGAAAACATAAGGTTATCCGTGTCCGTAATTTTTCGGTCAAACCAAAGCTGACAGTTTGCAACAGGACTTCCGACAAATTCATGAAGGTTACGGAAATACTTATGGACAAGCCATTCCGGAGGGACTATGTTTTTAATGTTATGTACCGGCAGTGCCGAAATATATGCATCAGCTTCAATGTGATGACCATCCTGCAAAACTGCATGTTGAATGGTTTCATCGCTGTTCAGTTCAAACCGCCTGAGTTTTGCATCAACAAATATCCGTCCACCCTTGCTCTGGATGTATTGCCGCATTGGCTCAATCATCGAATCACCAGGGTTCTTGCGAAAAAAAGCAAACTTTGTCGAAGCATAATCAGTACCGAAATACTTAAATATAGTTATCATCGGGCGGGCACTGATAACATTAGGTTCGATAAAATTCATAGCAAGCGCAATTGCACGCCACAGTTTTTCCAGCGAATGCTCGGAAGCCCCCCTGAGCCGATGCCATTCAGCATAGGTCATATGATCCTGACTGCGAAAATACTCCTCATTACCGATAATGGCAGGGTAGAGGCCTTTAATTAGCGAGAATTTATCCCATGAGGTTAAAAAATCAGTCTGAATACCACCAACAACCTCTGCCCAGGGACTAGGAAGGTTTGCTTTTTTGAAACACGACTGTTTTCCATCAGATTCAGCATAAATCAGGGAATGGTCTTTCCATTGATAATTATCGCCAGCCCCGACATGTTTCAGGTATTTCTGTAATTGTTCATACCCACCGAAAACAATATGAAGCCCCGACTCTATTGAATCTCCGTCACTATCTTTCCATACCGAAACCTTTCCGCCAAGTACTTTGCGCTTTTCATAAATCTCTACAGAGTGCCCTTTATCCACAAGTTCTATCGCTGCGCTGAGACCTGCAACTCCTGCGCCGAAAATTGCTATTTTCACCGTTACCTATTGATTAGTGATTACTAAGATATGTGGATTACCGCCTATAAAGGCGTTAATATAGTTAATTATAATCCTATAAGGAAAATCGTCAAGTATTTGGAAAGTACTTCAAAGCATGTAATCTCAAACAGAGTACCTCATGAGAGCGCAAGACCGCTTAAACCCTGGTTTTCCTGATCTAGCAGTCTATGGTGCCTTGAGCACACAGATAATGTATTAATCGAAACGCGTCCGAATTGGATTCATAAAAAAACCAGACAATTGTGTTCCTTCAATCGAAGAGCAACTTGCTATAATAATCGGTAATACCGCAAAATATGTCGTATGCCCTAAATTATTTAAGAATTTTACTTAAAAAGCTACGAATTCTAAAGAAAACGATTGTATCTTTCTTATTATTGATTAATTTCCATTTAAAAGTTAAACAAATTATGTTATGTCTGGCCATCTTGATCTGATCGACCTCAAAATTATAGAGTCTCTAGGAGAAAACGGCAGAGTTCGTTTAAGCGAACTTGCAGAAGTTGTTGGTCTTTCAATACCCTCAGTCAGTGAGCGGCTGGATAAACTCCAGAAGAACGGTATTATCAAAGGCTTCTCCATGGAGGTTGATGAGCGCCAGTTGGGATTTGACATCCATGCCTTTGTTCGGGTTCGAATCGATTCTTCAAAGCATTACAAGTCGTTCATGGAACATGTAATGAAAGAGGACGAAATTATGGAGTGCTTTTCCGTAACCGGTGAGGGCTCGCATATATTAAAAGTAATGACGCACAACACCGCATCACTTGAAATGTTTCTGTCAAGAATTCAGAGTTGGCCCGGCGTTCTTTCAACTAATACCAGCTTTGTTCTATCCCAGTTAAAGAAAAATAAAAAGATCAGTGCAGAAATTGTCCGCACCAATCTTCAGGACCGCCAGGTACTGATAACGTTTGATGAAAAAAAATCAAGAAAATAAAAAAAACAAGCATAGTTTATTTTTTCGGAGTCAACACACAGCATTATCATGCAAATCAACAAGGAGGTTCTTTTGAAGAGCGATAGTAAAATTCCGGTTTCAACCTACTTTGGTTCTCTTACTTTTGATCACAAGGCCATGCGCGCAAAACTTCCAAAAGAGGAATTTGCAGCATTGCAGGATACCATCAAAGCAGGCAAAAAAATCACTTCAGAAATTGCCGGCGTGGTAGCACACGGCATGAAAGAGTGGGCAATGGAGCAAGGCGCTACTCATTACACCCACTGGTTCCAGCCTATGACTGGATCCACAGCAGAAAAACACGATGCATTTTTATCAATTGACCGTGACGGCACTCCTATAGAGCGTTTTTCAGGCGAACAGCTTATTCAGGGTGAGCCTGACGCTTCAAGCTTCCCGTCAGGTGGCATGCGTACTACCTTTGAAGCACGTGGTTATACCGCATGGGATCCCTCAAGTCCTGCATTCCTCATGAAAGGCGGCAAAGACCTGACTCTTTGTATTCCGACCGTGTTTATTTCCTATCATGGAGAAGCACTCGATGCCAAAACACCGCTGTTACGTTCCATGGAAGCTGTCAGCAAGTCAGCGATCAGACTGCTTGAAGTGCTTGGAGTAACCGGAGTGTCACGCGTCAAAACCTTTGCCGGCTGCGAGCAGGAATACTTCCTTATCGACAAAAAATTCTATACCGAGCGTCCTGACCTTGTTATGTGCGGACGTACACTGCTTGGCGCTCTTCCACCAAAAGGACAGCAGCTCGAAGACCATTATTTTGGATCGATTCCTGACCGTGTACTTGAATACATGCAGGATGTTGAACACGAGCTTTATCTGCTGGGGATTCCAGCGAAAACCCGTCATAATGAAGTTGCACCTCACCAGTTTGAAATTGCCCCTATTTTTGAAGAGGCAAATATCGCCGTCGACCACAATCTGCTCGTCATGGAAGTGATGAGAAAAGTTGCTGACAAAAAAGGATTTGCTCTCCTTCTCGCCGAAAAACCCTTTGCCGGTATCAACGGTTCAGGCAAGCACAACAATTGGTCCATCGGCACTGACACAGGTATTAACCTTCTTGATCCAGGTGACACACCTGAAAAGAATGTACAGTTCCTTGTTTTCCTAGTAGCCGTCCTTAAAGGAGTTTACAAAAGAGCTGATGTTTTGAGAATGTCAATAGCCAGCATGGGCAACGACCACCGTCTTGGTGCAAACGAAGCTCCACCGGCAGTTGTAACCGTATTCCTCGGTGAGTTGCTCGAAAGGGTACTCGATGCCATCGAAAGCGGCAAGGTTGACCTTAAAACAGAAAAACAGGTACTTAACCTTGGCCTTTCCCAGGTTCCAGTGGTTAACAAAGACTATACAGACCGTAACCGTACCTCACCGTTTGCATTCACAGGCAACAAGTTCGAGTTCAGAGCTGTAGGTTCTTCTCAGGCCGCATCTGTACCGAACATGGTGCTCAATACCCTGATGGCCGAAGCACTAGACGAGATATCTGAAGCAATTATAGCCAGACTCAAAGCAGGAAAGGAAAAAGAATCTGCAATTCTTGAAACTCTTCGCGAGCAGATTACCGCTACCAAGCCTATCCGTTATCAGGGAGACAACTACGCCGAAGCCCTTCAGCAGGCAGCAAAAGAAAGAGGTCTTCCAAACTTGAAGAACACACCACAGGCACTTCGTACACTGCTCAAAAAGGATGTACAGGACGTATTTGTCAAATATGGTGTACTAAGCGTCCAGGAGATCGATGCCCGCCTCAACATTCGTCTCGAACGCTATGTCAAAGGCATTGATATCGAAGCTCGTACTCTGCAGTTGATGTTGAAGACCTTTGTTATTCCCGATGTTTCCGAATACCAGGGCGATCTAGGCAATTCATTCAATAATCTCCTTTCTGCAGCAGATGCTATCGGTCTATCCGACAAAGCGCTCAAGAGTCAGGCAGATAACCTGAAATTGGTAGCCGAAAATCTTTCAACACTCATTGATATGACCGCAGAACTCGATGAAGCCGTTGAAAAAATCGAGTCATTTAAAACCGAGTTTGAAAAAGCCGACTACTGCGCAGACGAACTTCTTCCGTTCATGAACAGTGTGCGCGTTATAGCCGACCGTCTCGAACAGGTTGTCGACCGCAGTCGCTGGCAGCTTCCGACATATTCAGAAATGCTGTTTGAGCATTAATCCTGCAACACGATCAAACAAAAAAGGCCCCAGCAAGAGGGCCTTTTTTGTTGCAGATATGCGTGTGTTATCAGTCACTCTTTTAGTCCTGCAATACCCAGCAAAGCGCGAAGTATTCACAAATCTAAATTCGCACCAATTCGTTAAATTAGCATTGAGGATAGATCCCGTGTGTATTGTTTGCATGATTGGCCGTAACAAAACACCACAGAAGCCTTAAATCAACTTGATAAAAAATGCTGGTGAAAGTAAGAGGATGAATTGTATGTAGATTGCAAGAATACCCTATATCGGGTGTATGGGTGTTATTTAGTTCCTGGTTGTACAAATTGAAAAGCCTTCACAGTTTGTGTACTACTCAAAAATAGTCTTTTATGTGCGACAAGGATGTTCGTATTGCAAATTATGCTATTTTGGAGTATTTATACCATATATGTTTATTGGGTAAAGTGTTAAGCATTAAGCATGTGCATTTCAATATCTCTCATTTAACCTAAGCACTAGCAAAATGAAAAATATATTATTGACCCTCGTTGCTTTATGCCTGCTTACTTCCCCTGCATTGGCGGAATCACCTTATGTTAGCATATCGACAGGTATCGGATTACCAGAAAATTCAAACGTTACGGCGTTTGGTGATACTATATATGACGCGATAAAATACAAGGCAGGAGAACCGGTTATCGGTGCAATAGGTATCAAAGGAGACGATTATCGGCTTGAGGCTGCAGTAGGTCATCAGTCCAGTGATGCTGTTCCCGGCAACTTCGAGTCAGTACCTGTCCCATTTCCAAAGGTAGGGGTGTCGATGACCTCCTATATGGCAAACTATTACTGGGATATCATAGAAGATAAATCACTCTTAACGCCCTACATGACAGGAGGAATTGGTTTAGCGAGCCTAACGGTGGATGATGGACATTCTTCTGGCGCGACGGTATTCGCTTGGCAGGCCGGTGTCGGTGTAGCATTAAAAGCCTCTAAAATCGTATCCTTTGATCTTGGCTACCGTTACTTTAAACCGTCAAGGACGTCAAAGATTAATCTCTTAAATGTTGCTAAGCTTCCTCCTTCATTCACCAACGTATTAGTTGGAGTGAGGTTTAACTTCTAATAGGTAAGCGACGAAACATTCCAAAGCCCCGTTTTCGGGGCTTTTTTTGTGTTGTGTATTTCACTCCCCGATAATCTTGATGAGCACCCTCTTTTTTCTCATCCCATCGAACTCTCCATAAAAGATCTGTTCCCAAGGTCCAAAATGCAACCGCCCTTTCGTCACAGCCACAACAACCTCCCGTCCCATAATCTGCCGTTTATGATGCGCATCACCATTATCCTCTCCAGTCATGTTATGGCGATACCCGCTTACAGGCTCATGGGGGGCAAGCTGCTCAAGCCATCGTTTATAGTCATGCTTCAAACCCGACTCGTCATCATTGATAAATACTGATGCCGTAATGTGCATAGCATTAATAAGACACAATCCTTCCTGAATACCGCTATCCGCAAGCGCCTCTTCAACGTCGCTCGTGATGTTGACAAAATCCATTCTTGCAGGAACCATCATCCAGAGTTCCTTGTGGTACGATTTCATTGTTTTATTCGTGATTAGTTGTTCAAAGCAGAACCTACGGAGAAGTAATGAAAATATTTTTATTGCAAACGTTAAGTTATCCCTTATTTTTAACATCCGGTTTCAGATTTCCCTTAAAAACAACCAATACCGACATGCCCGAGGTTTTTCACTATCCCATGACCTATCCCGCATGGTGGATGGATTCTTATTTTTTTGCTACCTGGTGTTTAGGCATGCTCTTTCTAAGTATTGGATGGGCAATATTTTTTCGATACGGCAAATTTTCCTACGGTGTAGATCTCGGATGCTTTTGGAAATCGACGTTACTGCTGGTACTTACAACCATATCCCTCGGCGGTCCAAATTACTATAATACTCGCTTTGTCGGAGAACACGGCCAGGATGGTGATGCCATAAAGATTTCCGCTGACAAACTGCTTTATCTTGACCGCAAAGGCAATCAAAAACAGTTGACACTAGCTCAAATTACATCTATTTATCAGGAAAAAATCACCTATAACCCACCTCCGAAAATCTTTATTGTAGCAGCAAAATCGCCAGTCAGAGACTCCGTCTTTGTAACGACAAACCTTCCAGGCTACAACAGTTTTATTGCAGACCTGTCCAAAAGAACCGGTATTGAGGCAAAGCTCCGATAGCATTTTTCAGGATATACAGCCATGCTTTTTTCCGGAGAACACACACTTTCTGGCCAACTTCTTCTGGTTGCTGAAATAGGCAATACCAATACCTCCTTTGCGATATTCAAGGGTGAAGAGTGTATTGACCTTCGCAAAGTACCATCAATAATTCTTTCCACTTCCGAACGTATCACAACCGAACTGGCCCCCATTCTCATGAAGTACCCGGCACTTCTTGATGCCGCCCTTTGCAGCGTTGTCCCTTCAGCAGGTTCATTACTCAACACTTGCCTTCGTCAAGAACTTAATGGCAAGGTGCTTGAAGTCACTTCATCCCTCCAACTGCCCTTTACGCTGAACTACGAATATCCCGATACCTTTGGTGCTGACCGCATTGCACTATGCGCCCTTGGTCGCAGGCTTTTCCCGGAACAAGCAGTTATTGCCCTTGATATAGGTACAGCAATAACAGTTGATGTACTCAGTTCAGACAGTGAATATCTCGGAGGTCTTATTATGCCGGGCCTTGACCTCATGGCCAAAGCCCTCAAAGAACATACCGCCCGCTTGCCGCTAGTGCGTATGGAATATCCTGATACCCTAATTGGACTTTCTACAGCAGAGTGTATCAGAAACGGGATCGTTCTGAGTTGTGTTTCCGGCATTGAGGGAGTTCTCGGTAAGATTCAAACATGGCTTCTGCACGAACGTCATGAACAGAATGTCAAAATAATATCCACCGGCGGCAATGCACAGCTTATTTCCAGTATGCTTTCGTCCCCATCACTTCTCGATGATCTTGCAGTGCTCAAAGGAACGCGATACCTCTTTAGTTTAAACGTAAGTTCTTTCCTATAAAGAATGTTTTTGCACAATCAATTGCATTAATCACCAATTGATTGTCAACATTTTCCTCAAGTAAAAAAGCTTTTCCCAACCTTTTCAAAAGCACAAATCTGAGCTTTTTGTCCAGCTTTTTTTTGTCAGAAAACATATTCTCCAGCAGCAGCTCACTTTCGATATCAAGAAATCTGCGTTTCAAAACACCCTTAGGAAAACGGAACTTCTTCAGTATAACAAGACCCCTATCCAGCTCCACCCCATCAAGATATCCGAGATTATGCGATAAAAAGAGGGCACAAGCCATACCAATAGTAACCGCCTCACCGTGACGCAGATACCGGTACTCAGCAATTTTTTCAAGTCCGTGTGCAAAGGTATGTCCAAAATTCAGAGTTGCCCGAATTCCATCAGTTTCCCTGAAATCCCTTGTTATGACATCCTCCTTTATAAATGCGCTTTTTTTAACCGCGTCAGTCAACCACGGATCCCGAAGTTCCGTAATCTCTTTGAAATGGCTATCCAAAAAGTTAAGAAAAGTCTCGTCACCGATAAAGCCATACTTGACAACTTCCGACATTCCGGAATAGATCTCTCGTTGTGGAAGAGTTTTAAGGTATGACGGGTCGATTAACACAAGTTCAGGAAGATGAAAAAATCCAATCAGGTTTTTACCAAGCGGATGGTTAAGAGCAACCTTTCCCCCAATTGAGCTGTCTGTCATAGCCAGCAATGTTGTTGGAAACTGAATCACCGGTATACCCCTGTAATAGCTTGCAGCAACAAACCCGCCAAGATCCCCAATAACTCCACCCCCGATCGCCAAAAGATTCCAGCTACGGTCAACATTACCCTCAATCATGGTACCGAAAAGACGATATGCCACACTAAAGCTCTTTGATGCTTCACGTGCAGGAACGACCAGCTCTATCAATTGAAAACCCTCATGGCGAAGTGTTTCTAAAAGTTCGTCCCCAAAAAGGTTACGGGTATGTTTATCAAAGAGTACAACTGTTTTTTTAGAGAGGCCATGTTTAGTGAACAAATCACCTAACCCTGCAGTAACAGGCGTTCCTACAATTATCGTGCTCAAATTTTCACGTTTAAATAATTAATCCAGAGTCGAAGAGGATGCTTTTCTGACATACCGCTCAATTTTTCGAGTAAGTTCCTCAACGGTAGATCCAATGCGGTTTATATCAGTATGCACGGTAATATCGGCGCTTTCATACCGTGGTTCCCGTTGTAAAAGGATTGCGGTAATTTTTTCCTCAATTTCTTCTCGCGAGAGTTTTCGTCCATGTTCCCCTTTCAACAACGGTCGATCAGTTTTGTTGTAAAGTCTTCTTGCAAGAGTTTTAGAAGGCGATTTCAGATAGACCAGTGTCCCAGAAGCTTTGATAAGTTCAAAAGATCGATCATTTTCCAGTACCCCGCCACCGAGTGATATTACTAGGTTGTTTCCTTCAACAAGTTCCTCAATTGATTGGCGTTCAAGATTTCGGAAATACTCCTCTCCATTTTCCAGAAAAATCCGGTTAATGGCTTTCCCGGCATTTTTTTCAATAGTCAGATCAAGGTCAATAAATTCATAACCGAGCGAATTGGCCAATAGCGGCCCGATAGTCGATTTACCTGATCCGCTGAACCCGGTTAAAAATATCAGTGAATGATGCTTCGTCACAATTGACTGTTAAAACTTTCCGGTTACTTTTGCCCCTTGGATTCGTGAGTCATGCAGAGATTCATCAAATACAACAAAATCTGCACCTTTTGGTTTCCATATTGCGGCAAATATATACAATAAAGCAAAAAAAAGCATTGTTTGTCAGCAGTTTGCAACTGTCAGCAATGTTCCCTCAGTGAGACTATTATCTGTTCGCCAGTTAAGGACATTGCCAAAATGCCGGTAATATCCACGAAACAGTTCACACCTTCCGTATTGGCACCTCGGCCTGGGGAGTCCAGTTTCACCCGGAATACACAACGGAAGTAATGCATGCATACATAACCACCCAGGCCGACACCCTCAAAAAAAAGGGGGCGAAATGTTGAGAATCTGCTCCTTGAAGTAACAGAAACCCCATTTGCTTGTGAAGTCCTTTCCAATTTTGGCTCATTGGTTCAAGGTTAGTCTTCTGCCTGTCGAAGGCGCCATAAAATCTTATGTAACTACTGAAAGATTTCGACGTGCATATGTAATATGCCCTATGCTATATAAGCGTTATTTGCGTAACGCTGTTTATTTGCAATATATTTATACATTGGAATTTAGAAACCTGGCATATTTATGGAGTAAATCTCTGTTCCCTGTCAGCAGGTAATTTGTCCTCGTTTTCATAAATAAGTTGCCCCCCCCCATGGCAAAAAAGCAATACAGCATTACCCTTGCCGCTGCGTCCAGCGATTTACGCTCTCTGGCCGAAGATCGTCTAGCACAAAAGCACCTCACCACTCACCACTCAGCACTTAGCACTCCATCCTCACCCGAAGAATTGCTTAAAATTGTCCATGAAATCGAAGTGCAACAGATCGAGCTTGAAATCCAGCAAGAAGAACTCCGTCTTTCGAAGGACAAGCTGGAAAAGACTCTCGGTATGTACACTGATCTTTATGACTTAGCTCCTCTGGGTTATCTGACCGTCGAAGAGGACAGTACCATACTTGAGGCAAATCTGACTGCCGCAACAATCCTTGGTGTAGAGCGCTCTCGGTTACAAGGCAAGCACCTCAAAAAATTTGTTATTCCTGAAGACCATCAGGTTATTGATGCGCTCCTCGTAAAAGTTTTTAAGAAAAGAATTAACGGTAACGATGAGGTAATGCTCGTGACGGATAATGCCTGCCAAGCTGCTGTTCCTCACATTATCTCAGGCCGCACGGTTCTCCTTGATGCTTCCATACATGATATTACCTCTACATGCCGGATCATTCTCACCGATATTACCAAACAAAAGCAAACAGAAGACGTACTGCAAAGGCAGAGTCGAGCTCTTTTGGCAACCAACTCTTGCAATCAGGCACTCATTCATTCCAGCGATGAAATAGAATTACTTCATCAAGTCTGCAAGATCATAGTTGAAGTTGGCGGATACCGTATGGCATGGGTTGGCTATGCCGAACATAACGATGAAAAAAGCGTCTCCGTACTTGCCGAAGCAGGATTTGTTGCTGATTATAAACAACATCACAAACTCTCATGGGCTGATGTTCCCGAAGGGAGAGGGCCTGTAGGAGTTACCATTCGCACTGCTCAGTCTATTGCTGTCAATCATATACCGACTGACCCGATCTTTCAATTATGGAGGGACGATGCGCTGCGTCATGGATTTGCTTCGCTTCTGACCTTGCCCCTCAAAGCCGCGAGTGAAGCGTTTGGAGTCTTGACTATCTATTCTCCTAAACCAGATGCCTTTGATACCGAAGAAACAAAGCTCCTCGAGGCACTTGCTGATAACCTCGCCTATGGAATCACAATGCTGAGAAGCCATAAAAAGAGTGAAGCGGCGGAACATGCACTCCGCAAGAGCGAACATAACTTTCGTTCCATCACTGAACAAATGGCAGATGAGGTAATTGTTGTCGATTCCCTCGGTACTTTAACCTATGTTTCACCCGTTGTTGAGCAGCTTTTCGGCTATCTGCCACCTGAGGTTATCGGCCACTCCTTTGTAGAATTTATAGAGCAGGAAGATATTCCTCAAGCCTTACAAATATTCGACGACACCCTGCAGCAAAAAACACCGAATCACATATTCGAATTAAAGTTAAAGAGAAAAGACGGTTCGTTCTTTGACGGAGAAATCCATCTGCAATATTATCAGGATCAGGATATCACCGGCATGATCGGCTTGATCCGTGATATCAGTGATCGCAAGCTGGCGGAATCAAAAGCACAGGAAATGAATGCCCGCTATGAGGCCACCATTGAGGCAGCTGAGCTTGGCACCTGGGACTGGAATGTGCAGACTGGTGAAGCAATCCTGAATAGCCGCTGGTTTGAAATTATTGGATACACCCCCGAAGAACTTGCTCCTGTGAGCATTCAGACATGGGTTGATTCAGCTCATCCGGATGATTTCAAGGAGTCAATGGCCATTGCCGAAAAGCTTTTCAATGGTGAATTGCCGTATTACGAACAAGAATGCCGGATGAAACATAAAAACGGCAGCTGGGTTTGGGTTCTTGATCGTGGCAGTTTGATGAGCCGAACTGCGGATGGAAAGCCCTTGCGCGTTCTTGGCACTCATATAGATATCAATGATCGCAAGCAGGCTGAGCAGGCATTGCGATCGAGCGAACGGAAATTCCGTTCCATTACCGAGCAAATAGCTGAGATGGTATTTCTGACTGACTCAAGCGGAACATTAACCTATGTATCTCCTTCTGCAGAAAAAATTTACGGTAATCTTCCCCATGAGATGGTTGGCCATTCTTTTACCGAATTTTTAGCCGAAGATGAAATTGCAAAAGCCGTTGATCTCTTTCGGGAAACATTGTCACTGCAGTTGAGTACCAGGACAGTTGAATTGACATTTCGCAAGAATAACGGCTCTTTCTTTGTCGGCGAAGTTCATTTCCAATTCTATGTGGATAATGAAACTTCCGGAGGGATCGGCATAATTCATGATATTACTGAACGTAAAAATCAGGAAATTCTACAGCACCAATATGAGGTTCAGCTAAAGGAAAGTCAGCAATTTCTTGCATGTATCTACGAAGATGTCGATTACTCCATTACCGTCGTTGATATAAGGCCTGACGGGGGATTCCGATTAAAGGGCATTAACCCCATCCATGAACAGATTACGGGTCTGCACAATGAAGATGTAAAAGGCAAAACACCCGAAGAGTTGCTTGATCCGCACGTTGCCGCCATCATCATAAATAACTATGAACGTTGTGTTCGTGAAGGTATAGCAATACATTTTGAAGAATGTGTCCCATTTTTCGGCAAAAAACCATGCTGGGAAACTACTCTTAACCCTGTTCGCGATGAAGCTGGTAATATTTATAGAATTATCAGCACCTCTACGAACATCACCGAGCGTAAGAAGGCTAACGAGCAGTTAAAAAAGATGAGCGCTGCTGTTGAGCAAAGCCCTGCAGTGGTTGTCATTACCGATTCTCATGGTACAATAGAATACGTCAACCCGAGGTTTACCGACCTCACAGGGTATACCATAGAAGAAACTCAAGGCAAAAATCCACAGATTCTTCAATCTGGCATGACGCCAAAATCAGTATATGACGAACTATGGAAAACTATATTGTCTGGTAGTATCTGGCGGGGTGAGTGGCAAAACAAAAAGAAAAACGGTGATCTCTTCTGGGAATCTGTTGTAATATCAGCTATTCTGAATTCGCAAGGTGTTATCACCAATTTTGTAGCGGTTAAAGAAGATATTACCGAACAGAAAAAAATATTTGAAGAGCTCATCGAGGCTAAAGAAAAAGCAGAAGAGAGCGACCGCGTGAAATCAGCGTTTCTGGCAAACATCAGCCACGAAATACGTACCCCAATGAATGGTATTCTCGGCTTTTCAGAACTGCTCAAAGAACCTCACCTCTCTGGCGAAGAAACTGCAGAGTTCATCGAACTCATACAGAAAAGCGGGCACCGGATGCTGAACCTCATTAATGACCTTATCGATATCTCACGCATTGATGCCGAAGAGACCAAAGTGGAAATCAGTGAAACACCGCTCAACGATCTTATGTACGACATATATGCCTTTTTCAAGCCTAACGCTTTGTCTAAAGGATTACATTTAACCTATACTCCAGGGCTTGCAGACAGCGAAAGCCTTATTATAACCGACAGCGGCAAGTTGACCCAGATTTTGACAAACATTATCAACAATGCCCTGAAATTTACCATAAAGGGCGGTGTTGATTTTGGCTATAGAAGAAAGGAAAACATACTTGAGTTTTATGTTATTGATTCAGGTATTGGTATTCCTGTTGAGATGCAGGATAAGGTTTTCGACCGCTTTCACCAGGTTGATAACTCCTTGACCAGAGGTTACGAAGGGGCCGGACTTGGATTGAGTATATCAAATGCATTCGTTAAGCTCCTTGGTGGAACGTTCCACGTTGAATCAATTGATGCTGCTGGCACTACATTTTCATTCACCCTGCCGTATAACCCAGTCCTTAATCCCGTTCATTCCGAGCACGCAGCAGAACTCAGCACTCAATGCTCAGCACTATCCAGCCCCGCTCTCTGCATTCTTATAGTCGAAGATGACGAAATGAGCACCCTCTTGCTCAAAAAGAACTTCAAAGGCGAAAACTTTTGCTTGCACTATGCCGAAAACGGATGGGAGGCCTTAGAGCTGATTCGGCATCACCCGGAAGTCAATCTGGTGCTTATGGACATCAAGATGCCCGTCATGAATGGCTTTGAGGCAACAAAACTGATCAAGCAGCTGCGTCCCGACCTCCCGGTTATTGCTCAGTCAGCATTTACCTCACAAGAGGACATGGAAAAAGCCAGAGAGGCAGGGTGCGATGACTTTATTACAAAACCAATCAACAAACACGAGTTGCTCGAAAAGATACAGGCTCTGCTGATCTGGTAATGGGTGTCCAGTTTCACCCCGTATACATGGTTGCTGTCATGCAGGTATACATAAAAGCACAATCAGCAAGTCTCAGAAACAAAGGGGCGCAATGTTGAGAATATGATTCTTGATGTAATAGAAACCCCTGCAGCCCAGAGGGTGCTTTCAAATTTCGGGTTGAAGTGGATGAACCAAGCGGCCATAACTATAATCTCCATGATCACTTTGATTTCTCTGACCTGATCAGAGTTCTAGCAGGTGCAAGTAAGATCGAATCTTATAAGGTTAAACTAGGTGACAACATCGACAAAGGATTTTAGGCAAAAATGATTGTGAAATATCCTTTTTCCCTTGGACTTAATTCATATTTTTTTTGATTGTTCTTATCTTCCATTCAGTCGGTTTCCCTGCGCTTGATTATCCTATCCCAACCGAATAATGGCATTTCTTTAGTCGAGAGAAGGCATTTTAAGCATAAAGCAGATTTTTCATGGCAACCAAGAAACATCAAAAGAATTTGGTAAAGAACGATCTCAGCTGTTCAGATTGCCGCGTGCCGAACTGTTACAGGGAGCAGAAAAAATATCCTGATTTTTGTCTGACCGAAGCAGTTGAATCCACTGAGCTTGATGCAATTACAGGTCAATATTGCGGTGAAGGTCTAGACGCAAGGATAGCAAAAGCATCTGCCGAAGTTGAGGGCAAATATTATGGACAACTCACTCGCGTTGAGGAGACTATTGCTTTTGCCAATCGTATAGGTGCCAAAAAAATTGGATTGGCAACCTGTATCGGTCTTTCAGAAGAAGCAAGAATTTTTGTCAAAATTTTGAAAATTAACGGACTGGAACCATACTCGGTTATTTGCAAGATCGGTGCTGTGGATAAAAGTGAAATTGGCATCGAAGATGATCTTAAAATTCAGAAAGGGAGTCATGAATCCATGTGTAATCCCATTCTGCAGGCACGACTTCTTAACGCAGAGAGAACAGATCTCAATGTTATTATTGGATTATGTGTAGGTCACGATTCATTGTTTATAAAATACTCTGCTGCTCCCGTTACTACTCTCATTGCCAAAGACCGGTTACTCGGACATAATCCCGCAGCAGCACTCTATACGAGTGGGTTTTATTACAAACGGTTATTTACAGAAGGGCGCAACTTATAAGCCAGGTAAAAGATATTTGTAGCTCAATAATCTAACGCTCAAGCATAAAGACGTGCCCGAAACCAGTCATCGCACCAGTCATTTTTCAGAATCCATTATACGGAGAATGACCCGTGTGGCTAACTCCTGTAATGCAGTCAATCTTTCGCAGGGGTTTCCTGATTTTGATCCACCTGAAGAGTTGCTTGTTGCTGCCGAACGTGCAGGGAGAAACGGCCCCCACCAGTATGCTGTGACATGGGGTGCCCCGAATTTTCGTCAGGCCTTTGCCAAAAAACAGTCTAGGTTCATGGGCATTCCCATAGATCCTGAAACAAATGTTGTTGTCACGTGCGGAAGCACAGAGGCGATGATGGCAGCCATGATGACCGCCTGCAATCCGGGCGACAAGGTTGTTATTTTCTCTCCTTTCTATGAAAATTACATTGCCGACACTATCCTGACCGGAGCCATTCCTGTATATTTTCCATTGCATCAACCAAATTTTACCTATGATCCTGTTGAACTCCGCCAAGCTTTCGAGCAACATCGCCCAAAAGCCCTTATTCTTTGCAATCCAGGCAACCCGACAGGCAAAGTGTTTACGAGGAACGAGCTGGAACAAATTGCGGTTCTTGCCGGTGAATTTGATGCATTTGTCATCACAGACGAGGTTTACGAGCATATCGTTTACGCACCAAACGTGCATATAAGCATTGCAACCTTACCCGGCATGTTCGAACGCACCATAACGTGCAGTTCACTTTCAAAAACCTATTCAATCACAGGATGGCGACTTGGGACAGTAGTAGCTGTACCACAAGTTATTGATGCAATCCGTAAAGTGCACGATTTTTTGACCGTTGGAGCAGCAGCACCTCTTCAGGAAGCTGCTGTAACTGCGCTTGAGTTGCCGGATTCCTATTACCGGGAGATTCAGGCAGGTTTCACAACAAAAAGGGACATCTTTCTAGGCTGGCTCGACAAAGCAGGATTATCATATACGATGCCCCAGGGAGCTTACTATGTGATGGTAGATGTCCGTGAGTTTGGAGTAACAAATGACCTCGCATTTTGTGAATGGATGACACGTGAGGTCGGGGTTGCCGCAGTCCCAGGATCAAGTTTTTTCCGTGAACCAGTTCACGACCTGATAAGGTTTCATTTTGCCAAACAGCCCGAAACCCTCAATACTGCAGGAGAGCGTTTGATGACCTTACGCGATCATGCCAAAAGTTTCAACAACGATACAGCTTATTGAAACGCTTGATTTATTCCTCTTTTTATCCAGTTCCAGACCAATCTTCCATTTCATCTGCCAATCCCGAGTAATAATCCCCGTTTCACTACCATATTCACGGTATTTTTATGGTATATGCTTGTAAATAAATAAGATAAAAGGTTCATTGATAACAATCGTTAACTAAATAAAACTTTTATGATTTTTCAAAGGGCAATCAATAACCTCGTTGATAACAGCTTTTCATGCTGTTGTTGTCTCCTCATGGATGCTGATATATCGAACACCGTACTAGTGACTTAGTCGCCCTTTTGATTTTGGGCAGATAATAACCAAGCCGGCTTTCAATATCAGAGCCGGCTTTTTTTATGATTTTTTTTACATGAACCATAACACATAACACAACAAATAATAAAAAGGAGTGAAATCAATGAAAAAGATATTATCGCTTGCTGCGATGTTTGC
>SESB01000951.1_pt1 | contig 20210 bp, 27 predicted proteins | sample 3171441 | NCBI WGS metagenome assembly SESB01 (sample SAMN06051867, study PRJNA518727) | freshwater metagenome | biome: subpolar coniferous forest; feature: holomictic lake; material: water; isolation source: holomictic Lake 227, 6 m depth | place: Canada: near Kenora, Ontario | collected... | reverse complement strand
GCTCCCGGGGCTTCGCTCCGGTGGCGACGATCACCGCCGGAGCCTCTACCGTCTCCTCCTCGTCCAGCTCGAAGCTCTTCACGGGCCCCGACAGGTCGTGCCCGGTGATCTCGATGGCACGCCGGATCTGGGTCCCGAACCGCTCCGCCTGAGTGGAGAAGGCCTTCGCCAGGTCGGTTCCCTTCACGTCCTCCGGAAATCCCGGGTAGTTGGATACCTTGTGGGTGGTCTTCATCTGGCCGCCCGGCACGCTCTCGTCGAGCACCAGCGTGCGGAGCCGCGCCCGGGAGGCGTAGATGGCTGCGGCGAGGCCCGCCGGCCCGGCGCCCACGATGATCACGTCGTACCTGTCGGCCATGGGTCAGGCTCCGAGGAGTGACTCGACCTGCGCCTTGATGGCCGACCGCTTGATCTCCTCGCCGCTCATCCGCTCGCCCAGTTCCTTGCCGCTCTTGAAGAAGAGGAGCGTGGGGCTGCCGGTGACGCCGAGCCGCTTGGCGAGGTCCTTGTTCCCCTGCCGGAAGATCTTGAAGAACCGGGCCTTGCCGGCGAACTGTTCCGCCACGGCGTCGAACTTGGGGGCGAGCGCCTCGCAGGGCGGGCACTCGGTGGAGAAGAAGTCGAGGACCACGGGAAGGTCCGACGCGGTGACCTTTGCGTCGAAATCGCCCTGTGTGATCTCGTGCACGAACTCGCTCATGGCGCGATACCTCGGGATGGGGGGGGGAAGGGGTGGGGCGGGCCCGGAGGCCCGCCCCGGGTGTTGCTAGTCGTGGCAGCCCGACACGAGTCGGGAGGCCTTGGCGCAGCACTGCGCGACCTTCTCGGTCGTGCAGCACGCCTTCTTCACCTTCGTCAGCAGCTTCATGGTGTCTCCTCGGTGAACGACGCTACACCCATGGGAGCCAGGAAGGGCAAGAAGGATTCAGGGGGCCGCGAGGCTGCGAGCCGAGCCCCCTTCGCGAGCCCCACCGCCGAGCCGTCCACGGCCTCCACGTCGAGACCGAGCCCGGCCAGGTGAACCGCGTTGCGCCCCTCACCCTCGCCCAGGCAGAGGACCGGGAGGTCGCGCCGGATGCGGTGGGCGTTCTCGACGAGCCAGCCGCTCGCCCTCGTGCCGTAGGCGAAGCCGTCGCCCGCGAATCTCTCGTCCCAGGGGTTCATGGAGTCTCCTGCCGGGTCGAGAGCCGGATCCCGTTGCGAGGATTCGGGGGAAACCGCATGATCCCCGGCGTGAGTTCCTGGAGTTGCCGACACGAGCACGACGGCCTCTGCCGGAAGGTGGACGACGCCTGCTGCCGCCCCGGCATGAAGGGCTGCGTGCTGGTCGGAAAGGTCACCTTCGCCGATGGGGTGACCCCGTCGCCGGTCTGGCCGGAGGAGCGGGAGGCTACTTCTTCAGGCTCGACACGTACCGACCCACCGACGCCGCGTCGTCCGGGGTGATCTGGAGCTTGTCGGCCGGGGGCGGGTGCGCCGCTGCGACCTTCGCCACGGTGGCCGTGCTCTTCCCGGTGATGGGCGGTACGCCCGTGTCCCCCTTGCCTCCGGCTCCATGGCACATGGCGCAGTGCTTCTGGTAGACGGCCGCACCGTCGGCTGCGTTGGGCGGAGCGCCCCAGGCGGGGAGGGCGGAGGCGACGAGGAGGGCTGCGAAGATCTTCTTCATGGTCGGGCCTCGGAGGGTCGGTTCTTCCCTGGATTCTCCGGGCTGGGGCACCGGGCGTCAACCCGTGAATCGGGGCGTGACCCCGTTGCGCCACCGGGTTCTGCGTGCTCTCCTCCCGCGCCATGCCCGATCGCCAGCGATTCGACGAGGAGTACTACCGTCGCCACTATCAGGGTCCCGACCGGGTGCATTCCGCGCCCCAGGTGGGGCGGCTCGCGGCCGGGGTCTCCGGCACGGCCGCCTGGCTCGGCGTCGAGATCCGCGCCGTGCTCGAGGTGGGGGCCGGTCCCGGGTACTGGAGGGCGTGGTTCCGGCGCCACCGGCCGGCCGTTCGCTACCTCTCCACCGACGTCTCCCCGTGGGCCTGCCGCCGCTTCGGCCACGAGCTCCGGGACATCTCGACGTGGCGCCCGCGCCGCTCGTTCGACCTGGTCGTCTGCCAGGGGGTGCTCCAGTACCTCGACGATCGCGGGGCCGCCGACGCCATCGAGAACCTGGGAGCCGCCTGCCGCGGGCTGCTCTATCTCGAGGCCATCACCCGCCACGACCTCGACGAGGTGGTGGACGCCGCTCGGACCGACACGCGGATCCACGCCCGGACCGGCGCCTGGTACCGGCAGAGGCTCCAGCCCTGGTTCGTGCAGATCGGTGCCGGACTCTGGGCCGCGCGCAGCGCCGCCATCCCGCTCTACGAGCTGGAGGGGGCTCCGGTCCACTCCACGCTGCGCCGCCAGAGTTCGGCCGCCAGGTCGGGATCGCGCGCGGCGCGCCCCGGCCGTACCGGCTTGCAGGCGTCGTAGTAGGCCCCGTTCTCGAGCTGGGGGAGCGGCGCCGTGGCGCAGAAGAGGGTCGTCCGCGCCCCCTTCTCGGGCGAGATCATGAAGAGCTTCACCAGGTGACGGACTCCCCAGGGGAGCTCCCGCCAGATCTCGGTGGCCACCACGCCCGGGTGGAGGGAGTAGGCCGAGACCCCGCTGCCGGACAGGCGACGGGCCAGCTCCACGGTGAAGAGGATGTTGCAGAGCTTCGACACCGAGTACTCGGCCAGGCCTCCGGTGGAGTTGCCCGGGCGACGCTGCGCCCCCCAGTCGATGCTCCTGGCGTTCAGATGGGCCCGGCTCGCGACATTCACTATGCGTGAATGTCCCGTCCGCTTCATCCGACCCAGCAGCAGCACCGTGAAGAGGAAGGGGCCCAGGTGGTTCGTGCCGAAGGTCGTCTCGAACCCCTGCGGCGTGAGTCCACGCACCCCGGCCAGTCCGGCGTTGTTCACGAGAACGTGGAGGGGCAGGTCCCGGGCCAGGAACAGGTCGGCGGCCCGCCGGACCGACTCCAGGTCGGAGAGGTCGAGCGGGAGGAACTCGACGCGAGGGTTCCCGGTGGAGGAGCGGATCGCCTCCACCACGGGCAGGGTGCGCGCCTCCGACCGCCCGGCCAGGAGGACGTGTGCTCCCCGCCGCGCCAGCGACTCCGCCGTGACGAGCCCGATCCCGGTGTTCGCGCCGGTGACGAGGAAGACCCGCCCGTCGAGATCGCCCGTCACGGCTGGGCCTCGGCGGCGCGCGGCGTGACCGGCCAGACCTTGGCCATGAGCCAGGAGACCGAGACGCCCACCAGGCAGCCGAAGATCACCTCCGCCACCTTGTGCAGGCCGTGCTCGATGCCGACGATGCGCGACTGGTGGGCCACGCCGGAGGCGATGACGATGGCGGCCGTGATGGGGGCCTGCCGCCACATCACCTGGACACGGACCACGTAGATCGAGAGGAGAACCGAGATCGCGAGTGCCACGGGGAGTTTCCACTCCCGCGGGCCGCCCACGAGCAGGAACACGAGCCCCACCACGCAGCCGACTGCGGCGTTCATCGTGCGGCCCCGGAAGGTCCGCTTGGCCTGGTTCCAGACCGGGTCGGAGGAGGCGATCATGGAGGCGATGGCCCAGATGGGATTGGCATCGGCCAGGGCCCGGAGCGTGGCCCAGGTGACGGCCGTCCCGATGAAGACGTTCACGGCGAAGCGGACGCCGAGGAGGTCGTCCTCCAGGAAGCGCCCCGGGATCCTCATTCCGTTCCCCGCCTCACTCGTGCGACTGGGGGGGATTCCCCTGCTTTCGATAGACGATGCCGGTCTTGGTGGCTCCGGGGAGGATCCAGTCGGGCGTCGCGAGCTGGAGGGAGACGAAGAACTGCTCCGAGCGCTTGATGGCCTTGTCGTGCAGATCCTCCCGGCGCTTGAACTTCATCTGGTAGGCGAACTCGCCCACGAGCGGCGCGTGATCGCCCCGTTCGCGCCACAGTGCGACGCCGGCCTTGCCCGTCATCCCCTTCCCGAAATCGAGGACCCCGATGTCCTGGAGCACCTCCTCCACGATGGTGTGGTTCACCAGTGCGAGCGTGTCCTCCTTCGCGTGCCGGAGGTGAGCGAGGCCGGGCAGGACGTGCGCCAGAGTGGAGAACTTCTTCTGGTCGCCTTCATGGAAGTGGCCCAGCGGGAACTCGCAGTTGTGCGAGTAGAGCACCCGGACGCCGCCCGGGGCGTCCTTGGGAGGGAGCACCTCCACCTTGAACTTGATCCGGTACTCGCCCTCGATGCGGGGGCGGACGTCCATCTCCGCGGCAGCCTGCAGGTCGGGGACCCGGTACTTGAAGACCACCTCCGGCTCACCGGCCGGGAACCCGTCCTCGAAGGTGACCCGGCGCCGCAGGATGAAGCCGGACTTGTAGAGCCGGAAGTCGGGGGTGTCGAGGAAGACCACCTCGCGGATCTGCGGCCGCGCATTCTCGAACCCTTCGGACGAGAAGGAGACGTCGTGCTCCCTGGCCACTCGCTTCACGATCCGGGCGAAGTCCCAGAACGACTGGCGGGAGGTGAAGCGCTCCGGGCGCAGGATGATCTTGGACTCGATGTACTGCACGTCGTCGAGGGGATGGCCATCGGAGTACTTCCCGCCCTTGAGTTCCGGGATCTGCTGGATCGGCGCCACCTTGTCGCTCATCGTCCACACCTCCTGAGCCTTGGTCCTAACAGGCAACAAGCGCCGTGGCGAGCGGATGGCACGTCACTTAGATTCCCTCCAACGCGGGGAGGATGCCTGAACCGGAACGTTCTGAAGGTGCTCGCAGCGGTGATGGTGGCAGGGGGCTGGGCCAGGCCCGCCGAGGCCTGGATCTGGCCCGAGCACCGGGATATCGCCGTGGATGCCATCCAGGGCATGCCGGCGGCCGACCGGGCCGTGCTCGATTCCCTCTGGGCGTCGCTCCGGACCGAGGCCGGCCCCCAGCTCTGCCCCACGCTCGTGAGCACCGGTGCCGCGCCCCAGACCGAGTTCGGCGACTGGAGCGCCATCTGCCTCGACTTCCCGTCCTACCCGGCGCTGGGCGGCGACCATTCCTGTTCCACGGCCGAGCTGCGCGCGGTGACGGAGAATGCGGAGTGGGGCCGGAAGGTGGCCTGGGTGGCCGAGTGGTCCAAGAAGGCGATGGCCGCGTCGCCCGACGAGGGGCGGCGCACCGATGCCTGGAACCGGTCCCACCTGGCCATGCAGTACGTGGACCCCGACTACCTGACCCGCGCCGCCGGCAACAACGCCCACTTCCTCACGCCCCGGAAGAAGGTCGAGGAGCGCGAGACGCTCGACGGCTACGTGACCCGTACCCTCGGCCGGGACGAGGCCGTCAACGCCACCGCCATCTACGTCGAGTACCACGCGCTGGCGCTCCGGCTGGCCGCCCTCTGGCGGGCCGCGTCGCCCGCGGAGCGCCCCGACCTGGCCCGGCGCACGCTCCTCGCCGAGGGCATCGCGCTCCACTTCCTCGAGGACTCCTTCTCCGCCGGCCACTACGCCGCCACCTGGGGGAGCTCGGCCTGGCAGAAGGGGACCCACGACCTCTACTGCGTCGAGGGGCTCACCTCGATGACCTGGAGTGGAGAGCTGTTCGCGGGCTACGGCGACGCGCACATGACCAACCGGGACCGGACCCAGGCGGGATTGGTCGTCCGCACGAGCCTGGCGCAGCTCGTCGGTGCCGCCACCGGAACCCTGGCGGTCTCCGCCGCCCCCATCTCCGGCGCGGAGAAGGCGCTGGAGGACGTCAACTTCTGCAAGGCGACGTCGCTCCCGGTGATGCCGGTCGATCCGGTCGCACGCAGTGCCGCGACCGCCACGTTGCAGGGTTCGCCCGTGCCGTCCGGGAGCCAGGACGAGATCCACCCGCCGCGCGCCCGTGCCGACATCGGCCCGTTCGTCGGGGTGGTGGCGGGCATCACGGCGGGGCCGGCCCTCGGCGGGTTCGACACCGCCGGTGGATGGCGCTTCCGAACCGAGCTCGAGGTCGGGGCCAGGGTGGGATACGGGCTCGACGGCGTGCTCACCACCACCATGGACGGGCAGATCTGGGCGCAGGCCTCCTTCGTGGACGACCCGGCGCAGCTCGACGCCTCCTGCACGGGATGCCCGGGCGGGGTCCGCAGCAACTCGGCGATCCCCCGTGTCCCGGCGCGGTCCGGGCTGAAGCTCGTGTTTCGCATGCCGTACTACGTGCTGCCCTTCGACCTCATCCTGCTCGCGCCCGTCCTGCTCCTCGCCGACCCCGAGGCGGCGCAGCACGTGGTCTTCGCGGCGGCGGGCGGCGGACTCCTCACCATCCAGCGCCCGATCTCCACGAGCTGGGGCACCTTCCAGTTCATGGCGGGACGGGAGGTCGGCATGACCCTGTGGGGCAACGGAGAACCGGACCAGTTCATCGCCACGCCCACCGGGAGCACGCCGCAGCTCGTGGACTTCCAGCAGCTCGAGCTCGACTTCCCGGTCTTCGAGTGGGTGCCCCCACGGGCGGCCGCGACCAACCTCTCGCTCGCGGCCGAGTTCCAGCTCGGCTTCAGCGTCTCGCTCGCCCCGAAGGCCTGGCTCCCCCAGGCGAACGAGGCGCCCTACTCCCTCGGGCCGAGCTGGTTCATCTACCTGCGGCTCCGCCTCGACGGCCGGAAGTACTTCGGCACCTCTGCGGAGGACTGGCAGAACTGATCGGCGAGTGCCGCGGCACTACCGACGGCGCGGTTTCCACGCCCCCACCGAGGTCGTCTTCCGCGGCGAGGAATCGTCGCCCGGGGGCGCTGCCGGCGGGGGTACCCGGTTCCCGCGGTTGTGCCCGTGCTCGTGGCCGCCGCCGCGCTGCTTGGCCGCCTGCGGGCGACGGCTGGGACCCCCTCCACCCGGCCGGCGGTGGGGCGGGACTCCCTGGTTGGCTCGCCCCTCGGAGGCCCGCTGGGACTCGGACACGAAGGTCTCGTCCTGCCGGGGTACGTCGGCGCGGGGCAGGGCCTTTCGCGTGAGCCGCTCGATGTCTCGCAGGAGCGAGGTCTCCTCCGGGGAGGAGAAGGCCGAGGCGCGCCCGGTGGCCTGGGCGCGTGCCGTGCGCCCCACCCGGTGGACGTAGTCCTCCGGCACGTGGGGGAGGTCGAAGTTCACCACGTGGCCGATCTCCGCCACGTCGATTCCGCGGGCCGCGATGTCGGTGGCCACGAGGACTCGGTAGGTCCCGTCCTTGAAGCCGTCGAGCGCCATGCGCCGCTGACCCTGCGTCCGGTCGGCGTGGATGCGCGCCGCCTTGTGGCCGGCGCGCGCCACCGACTTCCAGACCCGGTCGGCGCGCCGCTTCGTGCGGGTGAACACCAGCGTGGAGAGGCCGTCCCGCGCCAGCAGCGCGAGGAGCAGGGGAACCTTCTCCTCCTGGGCGCAGAGGTACACCTGCTGCTCCGCTCGCTCCGCGGTGGTCCCGCTGCGGATCACCTCGACCCGGACCGGGTCGCGCAGGTGGGTGGCGGCGAACTCCGCGACGTCGGAACCGGTGGTGGCCGAGAAGAGCAGCGACTGGCGCGCCCGGGGCAGCTTCTGGAGGATGCGGGTGAGCTGGGGCTTGAAGCCCATGTCGAGCATCCGGTCGGCCTCGTCGAGCACCAGGACCTCGATGTCGTCGAGACGCACCGCACCCTGCTGCAGGTGGTCCACGAGCCGGCCCGGCGTCGCGATGATCACCTCGCGCCGCTCCCGGAACGCCTGGGTCTGCGCCCCCATGCCCACCCCGCCGATGACCACGATGCCGCGGACGTTCCGCCCCCGTCCGAATCGCTCCAGCTCCTCGCCGATCTGGAGGGCCAGCTCGCGCGTCGGTGCGAGCACGAGCGCCCGGGTTCCGGTCTTCCCGGACAGTCGCTCGATGATGGGAAGGAGGAAGGCGGCCGTCTTCCCGGTTCCGGTGGCGGCGACCCCGATGACATCGCGGCCGGCCAGCGCGGGGGGGATGGCCTGCGACTGGATCGGGGTCGGCGCCTCGAAGCCGGCACGGTGGATCGCCTGCAGGGACTTCTCGGAGAGCTTCAAGTCTGCGAACGTGGTCACGGGGCCTCTTATCGCACCTTAGCGGCCAAGATGCGCGCGCTCCTCCTGGCCGCGGCCGGACCCGGCTGGTGGCTCATGGTCCCGGGGCGTGGGCGAGCCAGGCCGAGAGGCGGCGCCGCTGGACCACCGCGAACCTCGCCGTGAGGTTCTCGATGTCGTTGTCCCGGCCGAGCCCGACCAGATCGTAGACCCCGCCGAACCGGGTGTCCCCGCCGGCCAGCGCCAGCCACTTCCGGTTCTGCAACATGCATCCATCCATGTGGGTCCACTGCGGCTGGTTGCCCCACCCGCGCAGGCCGCCGATCCGGACGTAGGCATCCGCCGGGATGCAGACCAGCCGGAAGAGGACCGGGTCGAGCCCCACCGCCTCGACCACGCGGTGTCCACTCGCGAGGAGGGCTCGCTCGATCCGGTTCCGGCTCAGACCGGTGCGCCGATCCAGTCCCAGCATCTCGAGCATCGGCTTATTCACTGGTAGTGAACCAGGCAGCGGCTCGCCGAAGTCCTCCACCAGCATGTCCTCGTCGCCCAGCAGCGGCAGGTAGCGCCCTCCGGCGGAGTTCAGGAAGGGTCGGTCGAGATACATCTCCAGGTGGTCCCGCAGCGCCTCCGGAAGGTCGGAGGGGAGGGTGACCGACAGGCGGACCAGCCCTCCGCTCTCCCCGTCGAGCGAGCCCGCGCGCGGGCGCCAGGCGTTCTGGAGAAGCTCCTCCACCTGCGCCCGGACCGACGCCATGTGGATCGGGGCGAGGCCGACCCGCCCCGCCGACCGGATCACCTCGTCGTGGAAGACCAGGGTCAGGTCGTGGGTGCGAAGGCCCTGCGAGCGACCCGGGACGGCCGCGGCGCGCCCCCCGCCCATGCCCTTCTGGATCTTCACCGAGATCTCCTGGACCGCCCGGAGGTCTCCCCGGGCGAGGGCCTGGGCGGCCTGCTCCTGGAGGCTCGCCTCGGCGCTGCTCTCCGCCGAGCGGGTGTCGATGTCTGAATCGACGGCGACGCCGCGCAGCGCCTCCTCCCGGGAAGCGTAGAACTCCGCCTTCCCGGGGTCGACTGCGCGGAGCTGGTCGAGATGTTTCAGGCCGGCGTCGCGGAGCGCGGGCAGCCCGCTCGCGCCCACCCCGGCCAGGGCGCGAAGCCCCGGGGAGAAGGGATCGATGAGCACCTCGTCGAAGTCGTAGACCTTCTGCGCCACGACCCGGATCTCGGCGTCGTCCTGGAGCCGGTGCCGGATGGTGGCGAGACGGGCGGAGAGCTCCTGCACCGCCTTCCAGTCCTGGACCCCCATGGCTCCGCGGATGCGGTCGGGCAGGAGGTCCCCCTCGGTCTGGGCCCGCGCGAGGGCCCGGTAGTCCGCCTCTCCCAGGTGGGGAGCGAGGAGTTCACGAGCGCGGAGCAGGTACAGGTCGGCGAAGAGGGTGTCGATGCGGACCATCGACTGGAGGGCGTCGGCCGCCCTCCGGGCCGCGGCGCGCTGAGGTGTCTCGAAGGATTCCATGGCGGCCATCGTCCTTCGGGGCGGGGCGGCCGTCATCGTGCGCGTGGGTGCCCGACCCAACAGGGGCACTCCCCTTTGCCCAAGGTGGTGCGCCGGAGGTCCCTCAAGTAAAAGAGATGCTTCCATGCGAATCCCACTCCTGCTCCCCGCCCTCCTCCTCGCGGCCTGCGCCTCGGCCCCGCCGAGTCCGACCCCATCCGCCACCAAGTCTCCGTCATCACTGGCGTTTCCGGGAGAGCGCCACCTCGCCAACATCCGGCAACTCAGCTTCGGAGGGGAGAACGCCGAGGCCTACTGGTCGTTCGACGGGAAACTCCTCATCTTCCAGTCCACCCGCGGGACCGACGCGTGCGACCAGCAGTACGTGATGGAGCCGGACGGGTCCCACGTGAAGCAGGTCTCGAACGGGACGGGCCGGACCACCTGCGGCTACTTCTTCCCGGACGGCAGCCGGATCCTCTACTCCTCGACCCACGAGGCGAGTCCGGCCTGTCCGCCCCAGCCCGACATGAGCCTGGGCTACGTCTGGCCGCTCTCCGACTACCAGATCTACACGGCGCGTCCGGACGGATCCGACATCCAGGTGCTCGCCCCTTCGCCAGGCTTCTACACCGCCGAGGCCACCGTATCGCGCGACGGCTGGATCGTCTTCACCTCCACCCGCGACGGCGACCTCGACCTCTACAAGATGCGGCTCGACGGATCGGAGTTGACGCGCCTCACACGCGAGCCCGGGTACGACGGCGGCGCCTTCTTCTCCGCCGACGGCAAGCGCATCGTCTACCGGGCGAGCCGCCCGGCGCCGGGCAAGGAGATGGATGACTACCGGTCGCTCCTCGCCCGCAAGATGGTCCGCCCCGGAAAGCTCGAGATCATGACCATGGACGCGGACGGGACGAACGTCCGGCAGGTGACCCGGCTGGGCGCCGGCTCCTTCGCGCCCTTCTTCTTCCCCGACGGGAAGCGGATCATCTTCTCCACCAACCACGGCGACCCCAAGGGGCGGAACTTCGACCTCTACCTGGTGAACGACGACGGGACCGGTCTCGAGCGGGTCACCACGTACGACGGCTTCGACGGCTTCCCCATGTTCTCGCCCGACGGCAAGCGGCTCGTCTTCGCCTCCAACCGGAACGGCTCGAAGCCCGGCGAGACCAACCTCTTCATCGCCGACTGGGTGGAGTAGCATCGTCGGACGGTGGCGCCGTCCCGAGAGAACCAGCCGCTCGCAGCCATCCTGACGGGCATCCTCGATCGCGTCCGCGTTCGGAGGGAGATTCCACCGCTCGCGCCCGACGAGCGGATCGACGGCAAGGTCGCCCTCGTCACCGGAGGTGCGTCGGGTCTCGGGTTCGCCACGTCGGTGGACCTGGCGCGCCGAGGCGCACGGGTGCTCCTCGCCGACCGCAGCCACCCCCAGGGTGCCAGGCGCAGGGCGGTCTCGCTCGGCGTGCCGCCCGACCGGATCGAGCCCGTGTCGGTGGACCTTTCCGACCTTCGGGCGATCGACGGGCTCGTCGCGGACCTCGCCCGTCGCCGCGTACGGATCGACCGGCTCGTCCTGAACGCCGCCATCGTCCCCACCTCCGCGCGGACGACGCCCCAGGGGCTCGACGAGATGTTCGTCGTGAACTACCTCTCCTCCTTCGCGCTGGTGACTCGCCTGCTCGAGGTGGGGGTGCTGCCCCGCGATCGGCGCGGCCCCGACGTGCCGCGCGTCGTCTTCGTCGCATCCGAATCGCATCGCTGGAGCGAAGGCCTGCCGCCCGGGCGGCTCGACGGGCCGCGCGACGGTTCCCCCCGGCGGGTGCTCGGCTGGTACGGAACGTACAAGCTCATGCTCACCACCTTCGCGTGGGAACTCGCCCGGCGGCTCTCCGAGGACGGGAGTCCCCGGATCGGAGTCTTCGCCCTCTGCCCCGGTGCGATGCGGACCGGGATCGCGCGCGAACTGCCCGCGGCGCTGCGGGCCCCCCTCGACGTGGCGATGCGCCTCCTCTTCCAGGACCCCTTCGCCGCCGACGAGCCGGTCATTCACTTCGCGTGCAGTCGATCGCTCGACGGACGCACCGCCGTGTATCTGCACAAGATGACCGCGAAGGAAGTCGATCCGCGCGCCGCGGACCCGGAGGCGGGACGCCTTCTCTGGGAGCGAAGCGCGGAGATCCTCCTGGACCGTGCGCGACCCGGAGGGTCGATCGGTCCGGGGGGCTCGCCATCGTGAACGCGGTGTACGGATTGATGCTCTCGGCCCTCGGCGGCCTGATGCTCGCGCTGGGGCTCGAGTCCTGCGGAGCGCTCTGGTTCCTCGCGCCGTTCGCGGTTGCGCCGATGGGGGCCTCCTGGTACTTCACCGACCCCGCCGGCGATCAGCACAACGCCGCCGGCCACGGGTCTACTTCCAGCTCAACGTCCGTCGCGCAGCTCGCTCAGGTAGTACTTCCGGAAGTGGAGCGTAGCCCGGTCGGTCGCCACCGAAACCTCCTCCCCGGCCACCGGAACCTCCACCGGGTCCGAGGACTCGACGACGGCCTGGTCCTGCCCCGCGACGATCGCGTTCATCTTGTTGAAGATCGGATCGAGGAGCGGCAGCGTGAGGAAGTCGCGGGCGCTCGCCACGATGAGGCGCGTCGTGCGGTCGTCCACGGGGAGGACGAGGGCGTGCATCCGGAAGCGCCTCCCGGGGATGGGGATGTGGAGTGCCATCATGTTCGGCCGGTGGAAGTCGAGCCAGGCCAGCTCTCCCTTCCCGTCCATCCGGGCGTGCTGCCGGCCGCCCCAGGGCATCTCCTCCCAGTCGATCTCCAGGCGTGACGAGGGGGTCATGATCCGCGCGAGCTGCCGACCGATCGTGCTCCGGTGCACGAAGGGCAGGTGGGGCGTGTCGAGCATGTTCTCCATCGCCCGGGTCCAGTGGCAGTTCCAGGTGACCTCGAGGTAGGTCCGCCTCCAGCCCGGTTCCACCAGGGCCTCCGGGGCCACCGGCTCCGCGGGAGGGCTCTCCGCCGCCGTGTAGATCCAGAGGAGTTCGCCGATCTCGCGCACGGGGAGGGCGGTCGCCCCCAGCCGCTCCAGCTTCGCGTCGGGATTGAGCGGGACGAGTCGCGCCGTTCCGTCGGCACCGAAGCGCCAGCCGTGAAACGGGCAGGCGAGGCAGCCGTCCTCGCCGACCTTCCCGAGCGAGAGCTCGACACCCCGGTGCGGGCATCGATCCACGAGGGCACCGATGGCGCCGTCCTTCCCTCGGAAGAGCACGATCTTCTCGCCGGCCAGGCGGATCCCCACCGGGGAGTGCTTCAACCGGCGCGAGGGGAGAACCGGTGTCCAGACACGTTCAAATCCAGGGAAGAGCATGCCCCGACGCTAGCACCGCACCGTCTCGTGGGTGGGAACGTCTTGCGGCCAGCCCCTGTCCGTCCCCGGAAGGGGCAATGGCTAAGGAGTCCTCATCCTACAAACCCAAGATTCCGGTCGTCAGCGTCGCGCGAGGCGTCCATGATCAACTGGACCGCTGCCGGTTGGAGTTCTGCTCTGCAGAACCCGCCACGAACCCCTCCTCCGTGGTGACCTTTGTCGGCCGGCAGTGGTCGATGTTCCCGGGACGCTGACGCCTGGCTTCACAGCAATCGTTCGTAGAGGCTCCGGGCCTGCCGCATCTTGCCTTCCTGCTCGTACTGCTCGCAGATGGCCATCAGCCGCTCGCGGGAGAGGATCCCCTCCGGCGTCTCGCCGTGCTCCTCCACCAGCTCGAAGTACATCTCCATGGCCTGGTGCGGTGCTCCGCTGCGCCGGTAGGCGTCGGCCATCCGGAGGAGCCGCGCCAGCACGGGGGACGAGGGCGCCGCCGGCGGAGGCGCAGCCGCGGGCGGGGTCACGGAGACCTCCACCACGGTGATCTCCTCCGGAACTTCTTCCTCTACTTCCACTTCACGGCGCTTGCTCATGGCTCTCTCCGGGCTGCGGGGACGGCGAGGAAGGCCGACCCGGACGCGGCCGGAACGGGGGCATGCTCCAGCTGGGCGATGCGGTCTCGGAGCTCCCGGATCTCCTTGGTCTGATCCGCCATGGCCTGGGAGCTGAAGTCGGGGTTCCGGATCCACCAGTCCATCCCCATCTCCTTGGCCTTGTCGACCGAGGCGATCATGAGGCGGATCTGGATGGTGAGCAGCTCGATGTCCACGAGCTTCACCTTGATGTCCCCGGCGATGACGATGCCCTTGTCGAGAACCCGCTCCAGGATGTCGGCGAGGTTCGACGTCTGCGTCGAATGGGTCAATGATCTTCGCGGCTGTTCCATCAGCTTCTCCCTTGCGGGCCCCGGTCGTCGAACAGGTTTCCGAGCGGGCCGAGGTCGATGTCGAGGCTCTCGATGTGGAAGTGGTCCTTCAGGATCACCATCTGCTCCTCCAGCTTCATGAGCGTGGTGCCCAGACGCTCCACCTCGGCGGGGGAGAGGGTTCCGCCCTCCACGCGTCGGATGGCCTGCTTCTCGAGGAGGCGGCGGAGCAGCTCGACGACGGAGAGGACGAGCTGGGTGAGCCCCTGCTCGACCTTCTCCGGCTCGAGGGCGATTCGCCTGGGGAGCGGCCGCTCCGTCTGAGCCGGGACGGCCACGTCGGCGAAGGCTTCCAGATCCTCGGGGGTGCCGCGGACCTCTCCCTGGCGGCGGCTCATGGTCGGATCTCCTGGGACAGGGGTTCGGGCTGCCGGACCGGTGTCCCGGCGGGCTTCCAGTTGCGCATCGTCTCCACCGAGGTGACCACGAGGTTCAGCCCGACGTAGAGAAGGTCCACTCCCGCCACCGAGATGACGATGTCCCCGGCGACCACGGCACCCTTGTTGAGCACGCGGTCGAGCGTCTCGCACAGGCTCACCCTGCGCTGGCTGGCAAGCGAGGGGAGGCGGGGACGGGAGGCCGCGCGTCGGGCGAGGTCAGGCAGCGCCACGAGAACGCTTCCCCTTCTTGTGCCGCTCGATCTCGTCGAGCCGCTCCACCAGTTCGGCCTCGCGCTCGGCGAAGGCCTCCTCGGTGATGGACCCGTCCTCGAGCTGTCGGTAAGCGGCCATGAGTTCGGCCTTCACGCCTTCCTCGTCGTACATCTCCGCCTCGGCGCGATCAGCCACCTCCCGGAAGATCCGGAAGAGACCGCGCATCGGTGCCGAGATGAGTCCCAAGGGATCCCCTCAGTTCTCCACGTCCATGCTGAGGTCGAGGTCCACGAAGTTGAAGGGTGCCCACGGACCGCTGTAATCGAATACGTACTCGGCCGGGAAGGCTCCGGCAACCTGAAATACGCGATCCTCGAAGGCCTTCTGGGCGTCCCGCTCGACCAGGAACGCGAGGTCCATCACGACCTTCTCGCCCTTGGGGACATTGGCGCGGTGCTCGCGGACCGACTCCTTGAACATCTCCACGACGCGATCGGTCTGCTCGTCCCGCTCCCGGTTCAGCCGGTCCTCGAAGAGCTTGCCGAGTTCCATCTTCTCGTTCTGGGAGGGGGCGTTCGAGCGGCCGAAGACCTGGTCGCGGAAGGCGGCCAGCTCGGGGTCAACGCCGACGATGTAGTCGTAGATGCTGTCCACGTCCCACTTCACCTTGAGCCCCATCTCGACGGCGCCGTTCACCCGATCGAGCTGGGTGCCGATGGCCGCGCGGTGCCGGCGCAGGGTCTTGCGGATCTCCGCCTCGCTCCGGGCCACGTGGCCGAAGGTCATGGGGACGACCGTGGTCGTCTTCATGACCTCCCGGAGGACCTCGTTGTGCGGCTCCAGGTTCTTCCGGAGCGGCAGCAACCGTTCCTTGGGCGAGAAGGCGCTCACCACCGCGCCCACCGAGTCCACGACCAGCGTGTGTACACGCTCGCGCGCCCCGGCGTGCTCGAGCCCGATGTCGCCGAACTCGACGTCCTCGGTAGTCCGGATCAGCCCGTACAGGTAGCGTCCCGTCGTCGCCATCGCCGTCCCCCTCAGCCGTACCGGATCGTCTGCCGCTTCCGCGGGGGCGGCGCCGCCGCCGGCGCCTCGACGGAGCCGATGGCCGCCACGCCGAGCTCCGCCTGGTGCTGCGCGATGAGGGCATCGACCTCGCGCAGCCGTTCCAGGAGCGAGGCGATACGGCCGCGTGCCGCCGCGAGTTCCCGGCCCTTGCGCGTCCGCTCCAGCTCCAGGGCCGCGATCTGGAAGGCCCTCACGTGCCGCTCCTTCGAGTGGCCCCCGCTGCCCTTGAGCGCGGAGAGGGTTCTCGTCCCGGAGACGCTCTTCACGCGGACGGTCACGGCGTCGCCTCCTCGGCCACGCCCCGACCGACGACGGGAGCGGGCCGGGACTTGGACTCGGCGCGCAGCCGCTTGGAGTTGCGCGCCACCACGTCGTCCACCGTGGTTCGGGTCCCGTTGCCGTCGCGGACCACCTTGGCCGAGAGGGATCCGAGGACGTCCCGGCACACGTCGCCGAAGACCGAGTCCCCGGCCCGTGCGTGCGCCTTCTCCTGGACCGTGACCCGGGCGATCATGATGCAGGCCCGGAGGCTCGGTCCCTGCTTGGTCAGGCCCAGCGTGCGGAGCTCCCGCACGATGTCCACGATCAGTTCCGCCTCGCCGAGCGGGATGCCGGACTTGGTCTCGGTGATCCGGACCTCGGTCTCGCGATCGAAGTGGTCGACCTGGATGGTGATGAGCCGGTCGTTCAGCGCGTCCTGCGTCCGGTGGACCCCGGCATACTCCTCCGGGTTGGAGGTGAGGATGGCCCGGAACTCGGGGTGCACCTCGATGAAGCCGTCCCCGTGGGGGCGCCGCTTGGGGATGGAGAGGATCCGCTCCTCCAGCACCGAGAGGAGTGCGTTGTTGGCCTCGGCGCGGGAGCGGGTGAACTCGTCGTACACCAGCGTGTCGCCGTTCCGGCACGCCACGGTGAGCCGGTTGTCGGCCCAGAGCGTGCTCATGTTCTCCTCGGTCTTCACGACCGAGTGGATGAAGTTGTCGACGACCCGGCTCTTCTTGTAGCCGAAGTCACCGCCCACGAGGTCGCTGGACCCGAACTCGTCGTCGCCGTGCATGAGCGCAACCGGGCGCCCGCGGAGCGCCGCGACGTGGAGCGCGAGGGTGGTCTTGCCGGTACCCGCCGGTCCCGAGAAGTGGACCGGGTAGCCGGCCCGCAGGTAGCCGAGCGCACGCTGCGCGATGGCCCTGACCTGCGGTGTCTCGACGAACTGGGTTCCCGCCTCTACCCCGATCGAGGGGTGCGGCGCTGGCAGCGCCGCTGGTGCTGCTGCCCGTGTTGCCGCGATGCCCTTGCCGGCCATGTCATGCTCCTGGGTGGGCGAAGCGAGCCGGGGACGTGCGGCTGCACGTTCCCCGGCCGCCCGCTACGAGATGCGCTTGCTGCTCAATGCTTCCTCGAGTGCTTCGTGCTGCGGTTCTTCACGTTTCGTGGTGGGGCGACGGCGGGGGCGGGTGCCGGTGCCGGGGAATTCCGGCGCGGCCGCGACTTCTGGAATGCGTCGCCAGCTGCCTGGATGTCCGAAGCCAGCGTCTCCCGGGTGAGTTCGGCCCGGTCGAGCAGCGCCCGGACCGCGGAACGAAGCTCGCTCGCGAAGACCCTGCGGGCGTCGGCCTCCTCTCCCGCGCGCTCGATCCGCTCCTCCTGGAGCTTGGCGAGCATCTTGGCCGTCTCGGCGCGGACGCCTTCCGTGAACTCGTTGCAGCTCTTGATGCTCGCTGCACAGTTCTGGAAGCTCGCCGCGATCTCGTTGCCGAGGGCCATCATGGCCGCCGGAGTGAAGGTGGTGAACTGGGTTTTCATCGCGAGGCTCCTCGTTCCTTCCTTCTTGGTGGCGGGAATGGCGACGCTCCCCGAGCGCGCTGCGAGCGAGCCCGGGGAGCGGAACCAGCCTCGGACTCGCCTAGGCGGCGGGCGCGGCGGCGGTGGCGGTGAGGCCGATCGCCTCGGCGTACTTGAGGTAGGTCTCGACGGAGGCGATGACGACGCGCGCCTCGATGGAGAGCAGCTCGATGCCGACCAGCGAGACCTTCGCCCAGGCGTCGATCACGATGCCCTTGTCGAGGATCCGGTCCACCACTTCTGCGAGACTCGACGAGTCCGTCGACTTCATGACCTTCGCCATAAGACCTCCAGCAGCTTGTCTGAGTCGCTTCATTGCGAGCTCGATCCCAAGCAAGAGCATCCGCCGTGCCATCTCGGGCCTCGGAGCGAGCGGGCGGGAGGAGCTGGGCGGGGTCCGGATTCGTTCGGGTTTCGGGTCCTCGATGTCCGGCCGGATCGACGAGCCGATTTCTGTGGGGAAGTGCCTCCCGCGAACGGGTCCCGGAGAAGAGGAATCCATTCCTCGTCGTTGCCGTGCGGGGCGTGAAAACGCGGTCGATCATGCCCCCTCCCACGCAAGGAGTGCGGCTTCGACCGAGTCCACCATGAGCGCGTTCACAAAGGGTTTGTCGAAGAAGGCGTGGAGCGCGAGCCCCTGCGCCTGCTCGCGCAGGGCGGGGCTTCCGTAGGAGGTCATGAGGATCAGCCGCGTGCGCGGGGCGCAGGCTCGCAGCCGCTCGATGAGGTCGGTGCCGCTGCCGTCCGGAAGCCGGTAGTCGACGATGGCGACCTGGCAGTCGAAGGCGGAGGCCACGCGGAGCGCCTCGGCGACGGTCTGCGCCGTCCGGACGACGTGGCCCCGCTCCGAGAGGACCCGGGCGAGCACCCAGCAGAGATTCTCCTGGTCGTCCACGACCAGGATGCGCCCCGCGGGGATCTTGTCAGTCCTCGAGTTCAACTGCCTCCCCGAGTCCGTAGCGACGGAGCTTGCTGCGGAGCGTCTTGGGATCCACGCCCAGGGCCCTGGCCATTCGCGTGCGGCTCCAGCGCTGGTCGTGGAGGAGTGCCGAGAGGAGGGACCGCTCCACCTTCTCCGCCGCCTCCGCGCCCATGGCCTTGAGATCGAGGCTGGCGCCCCGGAGCCCCATCTCGATCTGGAAGGTGAGCCGGTCGGCGGTGCCGTGGGCTCCGACCGCCGCTTCGATCGGAAGGACGGCGCCCGGCACTGCGGACGGAGCGTTCGCAAGGATTTCCGGCGGGAGGTGCTCCGGCTCGACCACCTTCTCCGCCAGCACGACCGCCCCCTTCACGACGTTCTCGAGCTCCCGGACGTTTCCGGGCCAGGAATGCGCCTCCAGCAGCCGGAGCGCCTCCTCGGAGATGTCCGTGACGGGGGATCCGAACCGGGCCGCGTAGGTGGTGACGAAGTGGCGCGCGATCCGGCGCACGTCGCCTTCCCGGTCCCGGAGCGGAGGCAGGGCGATGGTGATCTCCTGGAGCCGGTAGTAGAGGTCCTGGCGGAAGCGCCCCAGGCGGATGGCCTCTGCCAGGTCCGCGTTGGTGGCCGATACCACCCGGACGTCGAGCGAGACCGTCTCGCGCCCCCCCAGCCGTTCGAGCTTGCGGGCCTGGAGGACGCGGAGCAGCTTGGCCTGGAAGTCGAGCGGCCAGTTCCCGATCTCGTCGAGGAAGAGGGTTCCCCCCTGCGCCGCCTCGAGGTGCCCCTGCCGGGCGCTCGTGGCACCGGTGTAGGCGCCACGCTCGTGACCGAAGAGCTCGCTCTCGATGAGCCCCTCGGGCATGACCGAGCAGTCCACCGCCACGAACGGCCCGTTTCGCCGCTTGCTGGCCGCGTGGATGGCGCGCGCGAAGAGTTCCTTCCCCGTGCCGGTCTCGCCGAGAAGGAGGACGTTGATGTTGGGGACGGCGAACCGGAGCGCACGATCCATCGCCTCCCGGAACGCGGGACTCTCGCCGAGGAGCAACGGCCCTTCCGCGGGATCGCCGCGGCGCATCGCCAGGAGCGCGTCCACGGTGTCGAGCAGCGACCGGTTGTCGAAGGGCTTCAGGACGAAGTCGGTCGCGCCCCGCTTCATGGCCTCGACCGCCACCGGCACGCTGCCGTTCCCGGTCAGCATGACGATGGGCATGTCCGGAGCGGCGGGGCGCATGCGCCGCAGGACCTCCATGCCGTCCATGCATCCGAGGTTCAGGTCGAGGAGGACGAGGTCGGGCCGGCGCGCGGCCACGGCCTCCAGCGCGGCCGCGCCGGAGCCGACCCACTGGGACTCGTGCCCCCGTCGTTCGAGGAGCGCCGAGACGACGGTGCCAAGAGCCCGTTCGTCATCGACGATCAGGATCTTCGCCACGCTCGCCTCGCTTTCGCTGATCAATGGGGAGAAGAAGGGTGAACCGGACGCCGGACTTAGGCAAGTCTTCCGCGACGAGATCGCCGCCGTGGTCCCGCGCGATCTGGCGGGAGAGATAAAGGCCGAGTCCGGTCCCGCCCACCTTCGTGCTGTGGAAGGGCCGGAAGAGGTTCGGCACCACGTCCGGATCCAGGTGCGAGCCGTCGTTCTCGATCTCGAGGGTCATCCGATCGCCCCCGTCCAGGAGGCGTGTGCGGACGATGAGCGTCCCGCCCTTGCCGGCCAGGGCATCCAGGCCGTTCTTGAGGAGGTTGAGGACCACCTGCTTCAGCCCCTGCAGGTCGATCCAGCTCGCGGGGATGCGTCCGTCCAGGGTCGCGCCGACCGATACTCCGTGGCGCTCGAACTCCGTGGCCGTGAGGCTCAGGAGGTCGGGGATCACCTGGTTCAGGCTGG
>SESB01000948.1_pt1 | contig 20238 bp, 12 predicted proteins | sample 3171441 | NCBI WGS metagenome assembly SESB01 (sample SAMN06051867, study PRJNA518727) | freshwater metagenome | biome: subpolar coniferous forest; feature: holomictic lake; material: water; isolation source: holomictic Lake 227, 6 m depth | place: Canada: near Kenora, Ontario | collected... | reverse complement strand
ACCTGCTTCCAATCTTGGGCAAAATTGCCGAGAGCGGTAAGGCTCTTCTGATTGTTGCCGAAGACATTGATGGCGAAGCGCTTGCCACACTTGTGGTGAACAAACTTCGTGGTGTTCTTAAAATCTGCGCTGTCAAGGCGCCAGGTTTTGGTGATCGTCGCAAGGAAATGCTCGGCGACATTGCCACACTTGTTGGCGGTGAAGCAGTGATGGAAGAACTCGGCGTGACGCTTGAAAATCTCACGTTGAATCAACTTGGTCGCGCAAAAAAGATCACGGTGGCCAAGGACACTTGCACACTTGTTGAAGGCGCCGGCAAGACCAAGGACATTCAGGGTCGCATTGAGCAGATCAAGGGCCAAATGGAAAATACCTCCAGCGATTACGATCGCGAGAAGTTGCAAGAACGTCTTGCCAAACTCGCCGGCGGCGTTGCGCAAATCAATGTCGGTGCTGCCACCGAAGTTGAAATGAAGGAGAAGAAGGCCCGCGTTGAAGATGCTCTTCACGCGTGTCGCGCGGCCGTAGAGGAAGGCATTCTTCCTGGCGGTGGCGTTTCCGTTCTTCGCACACGCAAGGCGCTTGATCGTCTGGCGAAGTCGCTGGAAAATGATGACGAGAAGGTGGGCGTTGATATTGTTCGCCGCGCGCTCGCCGCTCCTTTGAAGCAAATCGCGACCAACGGTGGTCTTGATGGCTCGATCGTGGTTCAGAAGGTTGAAGAGTCAAGCGACACCAACTTTGGTTTCAATGCTTTGACTTGCACCTACGAAGACCTGGTCAAGTCGGGCGTGATTGTTCCAACCAAGGTTGAACGAGTCGCTCTGCAAAACGCAGCCAGCATCGCTGGACTTTTGTTGACCACGGATTGCGCGATCACCGAGATCAAAGAGAAGAAGGCCAAGCCTGAGATGGGTGGCGGCGGCGGTGGTGGCATGGGCGGAATGGGCGGAATGGGTGGCATGGACGGAATGGATTTCTAAGCCCACGCTTTCAAGATATGTAGATACATGGGGTCTTGCGACGCACGGGCGTTTCAAGACCCCATTTTATTTTTAGAACGTTTGTCGTATTGATGTTGCATGCACACAATTGACGGCGCTACCACCGCAAATAAAGAAGCCGCGTTTTTCAACGCGGCTTCTAAAGATTTCAAAAAATATTTTGTGAAATTTATCTCACGCCAATTTGCAATCTCTTACTTCGCAATCAAGAAATCCCGACCCAAAATGCCGTCGACGGTGAAAATGTGGAAAGAAGTATTGACTTGCGTGTCGTAATTAAAATTAGCTCCAGAAGGCTTGTCATCTGGACCAGTCCAGTAGCCACCCATTCCACCCCATGGTCCTGGCGACTTGGTCAGGGTGGCCGAAGCAAATAGGCCTTTTTCTAAAGCTGATGAACCAGAAGCTGAATTTGCGGCAAGCACTTGAGCGTTGGCATCCATGCTGTCATTGCAACCCGCCAATGAAACATGGCTGTCGTAATACAGAGTGGCTGGCGTGGAATTGATGCACTGATTGAAGTAGTACGGATAATTACCACCAGCCCAGTTGGGATTAAATTCAGGACCTTCCCTGTTTTGAAGCCACTGATGCTCCAGCATTCGTGTTTTCAATTCTGGATACGCAGCTTGGCCCGAACTTGGAGATCGAAATACGGCTGGAGGAAGACCGGCTCCCTTGAGAGAGAGACAGCCCTTTTTAGAACCAAAGACTTCTGGCGCGTACATTCCAGCGGGGCTAAAACAATATGTTGTATCAACACCATGGCCCGCAATGTGACAAAGATTTGTGAAGTCATCGCCCTTTTCAAATGCGGGTTGAGCCAATTCAAGTGAGTACTTGTCTTTGGGCGCGTAGAAAACCTTATCGTAATACTTGCTGTTTACATATTGGCTAAACGCGCGGCAATTCGCGAGTTTGAAACCACCTTCACCAGCGGGTCCACCCCAAGAACTATCCATGATCATTGGGGTTGCGTATGTGACACCGCCCGCGCTTCCACCTTCGCACACGTTCCAAATTCCCCAGATTCCGTATACGGGACCCGCGACTCCGCCTTTCAAACCACCACCACCACCGCCGCCACCCTGTTGAGGGCACGTACCAATTTGACCTCCGTAGCCAACAATAATTGATGGCGGGCAAGCGCCTGTTTCGCTTTCATATTGCGTTGCAGCTTTGGCGGTAAATGATCCACCAATATGTTGCGCAAAATCATCCAGGATAAAAGTTGGTTGGCGATCATTCCAATCCGCTCCGTAACTTCCACAAGCACCAGCAAGATTGCGTAAGTTTCCAAGGCTTTGTGTAGTCAGAGCTCCGTCGCGTGCTTTTCCAACGGCGGGAATAAGTAAAGACAGAAGCAAGCCAATGATTGAAACAACAACAAGAAGTTCAATGATGGTGAAACCCAATTTGCGAGAATTTGAATTCATAAAATTTCCAATGTGTAAGAGTCTAAATAAATAATCAACGCATTTCGCAGAACTTATTTTGCGCCAAGGGTGTCTCGGCCCAAAATTCCATCAGCAGTGAGAACATGATATGAAACCGCATATCCACCATTGTCAGCCGCTGGATCAAACGCACCATACTTGTAGCCATTTGGCATTGGGAATGTTGCGCCAGCACCATTTCCAAAATAAGTTCCTTTTTGGACAAGGGTTGCGGCATCGGTTTTAGTGACACGACTATTGGCATCAATCGCTTCCGTCACACCTAGTTGAGCAATGTGGCCGTCAAAGAATACGGTTGCTGGAGCAGATTGACCGCCTTGATTAAAGAACCATGGCATGGATCCACTTTTTCGAATTGCGGGCGAGAATGAATCTACATTCGGAATACCAGCCGAGATACCAGAACCCTTTCGTGGCCCATCCATGGTGTCAAGATTTGGCTTGTTTTGCAGCCATTGGTGCTCAATGCAGCGAGTTTTAAGATCTGGAAACGAAGCCTGACTTGCCGCCGGGGACCGAAATCCAGCCGCTGATTTCGTTGGATCTTGGTAGCCCTTTTTCTTTGACAGAATGTCTGGTCCCCACATTGCAGCGGGGCTCCAGCAATAGCTGCTTAAAACAGCCTGTTGAAGAGTTCCTGTGTAATCGTCACCGGTTTCAAGAAACGTTCCGGCTTTTTCAAGAGTGAATTTGTCTTTAGGTGCGTAAAAGATGGGGCTGTAAAACTTATTTGTGGCGTATTTGTTAAAGCTCTTCGCATTCACCAAGCGCCAAGAACCAAAATTACCTGTTTTGGACAGACTGAAATCGCATGGCCAATAGGCTTTCGCAACATCACAAGTAGGGCTTGGTGGCTTTACGCCACAACTAGCAGCTTGTGGAATGAAAAATCCAACAGATGTACCTTCTTTATCAAATCCCAAAGTCAACTGCGCGGAGCAGCGCTTTGGCGAATAAATGCTGCAATCACCACCATCACGACCAATGTCGTCCGACACCGCGGTCCATTGTCGATCTTGGAAGTCGGCGCCGTAAATACCAGCCGCCTGACCAATGGCGCGAAGATTTGATTGACTCTGTGTTAAAAGCGCGGAATCACGCGCCTTTCCAATGGCGGGCAAAAGAATTGCCACAAGCAAACCAATGATGGAAACAACAACAAGAAGTTCGATAATAGTAAAGCCCTTACGCATAAAAAGGGTACTCCTTTGAGTTTGCGGCTTGTTGCCGCGTGTGGAATGAGTAAAGAATTTGATGACAAATAGGTCGGGCTTCATTCGAATTAGTGTGAGCCGTGTGAACAATTCGCTTGATTTCAATGATGGGTTCCGTGAAAAGGACAGAATCAGACAGGTCAGGATGATACCTTCGGCGTTCATTGGAATGAAAGTAAATTAAGAAGCAAGCTCAATTTTTTGCATTCGGATGAATCATCAAGATCAATTGTGACGAACCCAAGGAACCTATATGAAGCTGTACACCAAGTCGGGAGATGATGGAACAACTGGACTTTTTTCTGGTGCAAGGGTGAGTAAGGATCATCCAAGAATTGAGTCTTATGGGACAATAGATGAGTTCAATGCCACTTTGGGCATGTGTTCGTCGGCGTGCAATGTTGATAATGCGTTGCATCGAAGGCTTTTGGATATTTTTGGAAGGCTTCAGAGTCGGATGTTTGACATAGGTGCAGACTTGGCAACTCCGGAGGGCGCCAACAATGAATCAAAAATTCAACGCATTGGCCAGGAACATGTGCAAGAAGTTGAAAAATGGATTGATGAGGTTGATGGCGCCAACACGCCACTAACAGCATTTGTTATGCCTGGGGGAACGGAATTGGCTTCTAGACTTCACTTGGCTAGGACAATTTGTCGCCGCGCCGAGAGGGAAATGATTCATTTAAGCCATACCGAGCCTGTCGGTGCTTCTTTAATTATGTATGTAAACAGAGTTAGCGACTTTCTTTTTGCGGCGGCCAGGCTTGCAAACAAGAATTCTGGCGTCGAAGATGTGCTATGGATACCATCTGTTTCAAGTAAATAAGCTTCAATTTAGAGAAAGAACGCAAAATCGTAGTTTCTAGCCAATTTATAAATTGGCTTGCTTTTTGGTGTATGTAATCAGAAGATGGCACCAAGATCACACTATTTACGCATAGAATGTGATTGATTTAAACCCGTTTTTAAACAAGAAGACGGTGTTTTCTTGTAAGAAGATGTATTTTAGTGATTTTTATATGTTTTTAAGCCGGAGTACCAAAAACTCTATCACCAGCATCTCCTAATCCTGGTCGAATATAGGCGTTCTGATCAAGTTCACGGTCTAGTGCCGCGGTGTAAATAGTGATATTGGGGTGGGATGAAAGCATTTTTTCTACTCCTACTGGTGCTGCAACTAGGCAAATCATTTGAATTTTGGCGCAGCCAAGTTTGCAAAGATGGTCGGCGGCATGCACGGCGCTGCCGCCCGTGGCCAACATTGGGTCAACAATGATCACCGGACCAGCAGAAATGTCCTGCGGGAAGTGCGAGTAATAGTGGACGGGCAATTTTGTATGTTCGTCGCGCTGAATTCCAATATGACCAACGCGTGCTTCGGGAAAGAGCCGCAAAATTCCATCGGTCATGCCAAGACCGGCGCGCAAAATGGGAACAAGCGTGACAGGTTGCGAAAGACGCTTGCCCTGCGCGGGTTCAAGCGGAGTTTGCACGGTGTATGAGGCCGTGGTGAAATTGCGCGAGACTTCATACACCATGAGTCCAGCGATTTCGTTTAGAAGACGGCGAAATTGATCTGGTGGCGTAATTTGGTTGCGCGCCAGCGAAAGCTTGTGATGAATCAGTGGGTGATCAAAGATTTGCAGATTTTTGAATTGCGTTGATGGGGTAAGCACGTGCGGAGTGTAAGCGAGTGGTTCACGGCTGATTCAATTGCTGAAAGCTTGCTTGGGCTGCGGTGACTTGCGCCTTGTAGCCATCGATTTGCTTTTGCATTTGCTGTTTGGCAGCCACCATTTGATTCAGTTGTGCCTGCAACGCAGCGGGATCTGAAGGAGATTGTTGAGCGACAGCACTGCCACCCGCACCTTGACCGTTCATGGAACCCATTGAGCCCTGCGCGCTCATTCCGCCCATTGCAGCGCCGCCGCCTACAAGTTGATCGGCGGGAGCGCGCGTTAAAAGCAACCGAACGGTTCCAACGGGCGTTCCGTTTTCAGAATAAAGCATGGTCCAGCCAATTTGATCGGTTTGAGAAAAATCAATGAGCGATGTGATACTGCGAGGCGCGTCGGTTTGAGTTGGACTTGCATTGAGGGATTGAAATGTAAGTTGCGAACCCGTGGAATTAAATGAACCGCGTTGCCAAATCATGCTTTGATCTTGATCGGTTAAGAGCGTGCGCTGGAAAAATTGTCCGCCGCTATTGAAACCAATGGTGTCGACTTCTTGAATTGCGGCTACGCCGTTGTTGAGAACGGTGTCACCGAAAAGAAATACGCCGCCAAGCGCCCATTGCCAAACGGCGCGGCCTTGTAAACGCTTTTCAACCTGTCCTGTAGGAGATGCAGCTTCGCCAGAAATATTCCATGCGCCAACAAGACGCGCTAGAAGTTCATGCGCGGTCTCGACGGAAATTTGAGTAGTTGGGGCCGGCGGCGCGGTTTGCGCGGAAGCGATCGCGGTCGAAGCGCGCGAAAATAATATTGATGCAACCAGAATTGTTGTAATTGAGAAAGCAAACACAATTTGTGCGCGGTTAAAATTTTTCATGCCTTGAAGATATGCGATCTTGAAGTTGAAAAACTTTGCGAGCAGAAGAACTTTTTTATTTAAATCGAGAGACGCGCTGATCGTCGTAAGGAGCAAGAAGGAACGCCACAATCGCGGTCCAACCCGTTTGATGCGACGCGCCAACGCCACGACCATTGTCGCCATCGAAATATTCGTGGAAACAAAAATTACCAGCGAAGGCGGGCGACTTGTCAAGAATTGGATAGTTGCGATTGACGGGACGAATTCCGTCGGCTTCGGGCAGGAAAATATTCACCATGCGCTGCGCCAAGAACAACGCAACTTCTTTCAGGTTCATCATGGTGCCACTGTTTGTCGGACACTCCACCTTGAAATCCGGTCCGTAGTAGTAGTAATAACGCAATAAGCTTTCAAAGATTAGAAAGTTCATTGGGAACCAAACCGGCCCGCGCCAATTTGAATTGCCACCAAAGGCGCGCGTGTCGCTTTCGGCGGATTGATATTGCAGGCTCCAACTTTGGCCATCAATTTCAAGGACATATGGATTGTCCTTGTGTTCCAAACTGACGCTGCGAATTCCGTAGGGCGACAGAAATTGTTTTTCATCAAGGGCCCGGGATAAAAGTGCTTTCATGCGGTGTCCACGCAATAAACTTAATAGTCGCGTTTGACCACTGCCGGGAGATTTCCATCGAGAGATCAAGCTTGCAAGATCTGGCCTTCGCTCTAAAAACCACGTGAGTTGTTGATCAAGTTTGGGATGATTTTCAAGATCCATCTCATCAATGACGGCGACCGCAAACAACGGCACAAGCCCCACAATACTTTTCACGCGCACTGGAATAGCGCGACCATCATTGAGTTGAATAATGTCGTGGAAGAATTGATCTTGCTCATCCCACAAATCAATACCAAGGCCACCAAGATTTGTGGCGGCCTCCGCGATAAGTAGGAACTGCTCGAAGAACTTTTCCGCAATGCTTTGATAGAGATGGCCCGCGTTTGAAAGTTCAAGCGCCACGCGGATCATGGATGTGCAATATTTTGCAACCCATGCGGTGCCGTCGCTTTGCAAAATGACGCCGCCCATAGGCAGCGGCTTGCTGCGATCAAACACGCCAACATTGTCTAAGCCAAGGAAACCGCCTTCAAAAATATTGTGTCCGTCGCGATCTTTGCGGTTGACCCACCACGTGAAATCAAGCAGCAATTTGTGGCAAATTTCCGAGAGGAAGTCGTGGTCGGCGACATTCCACACGTGTTGTTCAATTTGGAAAATGCGATAGGCGGCCCACGCAAGCACGGGCGGATTGACATCGCCCAACGCCCACTCATACGCGGGAACTTGTCCGTCGGGGTGCTGCATCCACGGCTGAACAATTTGCCAAAGCTGGCGCTTGGCGCGCTCTGGATCGATCATGGCAAGGGTGACAGATTGAAACGCAAGATCCCAACTTGCAAACCAGGGATACTCCCACTTGTCGGGCATGGAGAGAATGCATTCGGCGTCTACGTTTTGCCAGAGCGCGTTGCGGCCCTTCAATCGTTCAGCGGGCGGCGGAGGAAATGTTGGATCGCCTTTGAGCCACGTGTGAATGTTGAACTTGTACCACTGAAAATTCCACAGCAATCCCGCGAAGGCTTTGCGTTGAATGTGACCGTACTCCGGTTTGTTGGGATTGCCATCGAGTGGTTTGTAAAAAGCGTCTGCTTCTTTTTGGCGCAACGTGAAAATGGAATCGAAATCTTTGAAGGCGTCGCCCTTCACGGTTTCCAAACGCAGACGCGCGCGCATGGTCACGGTAGCGCCAGCGGGAACAGTGAATTTGCGCACAAATGCAGCCTTTGTGCCCTCACGCAGAGGGTTCACCGCGTCGCGATTTCCATTGACTATGTAATCATTGATGCCGTCCTTGGGATGCAAGCCGGGCGTAAGTGGAGCGCCAAAACATTTCTGCGTGTTGGTTTCATTTTCACAGAACAACAATTCGTCAGACTTGTCGCAACTCAGCACATACTGGTCCAGAAGATTTGGAGAAACAACAATATGGCCAGGTTCTTGCATACGCATGCTGGGTTTGGTTGCGTTGTGCACCCAACTCCAATTGTTACGGAACCAAGTTTGTAGCAACACATGAATATCGGCGGCTTCGGGACCTTGGTTGCGAACCGTGACTCGCCACAGAATGTCGTCGGGGTCAGCTTTGGCGTATTCAACCGTCACGTCAAAGTGGCGCAGATCACTGAAAGCCTCCGTGTCGAGCAATTCATATTCTGTCGCGTTCAGACCTCGATCGCGATTGGTGACAATGAGGTCTTCATATGGATACGCGCGCTGCGGATACTTGTAGAGCATGCGCTGATAGCTGGCGGTTGGTGTGGCATCTTGATGCCAATACAATTCCTTCACATCTTCGCCATGATTTCCTTGCGAATTGGTAAGCCCAAACAAACGCTCTTTGAGAATTGGATCTTTTCCGTTCCACAAACCAATACCAAGGCAAACGCGCTGCTTTTCATCGCAGAAACCGGCTAAGCCGTCCTCGCCCCAGCGATAGGCGCGACTGCGCGCGTGATCATGCGGAAAATAATCCCACGCGTTTCCGTCGGCGGAATAATCCTCACGCACCGTACCCCATTGACGATCGCTGACCCACGGACCCCACTTGCGCCAGCGGTGATCAATCTTGTCCTCTGTCAGGCGCTGTCGCTCCGGATCTTTGGTTTGTGTCACATTTAAAAACCCATCATTGCGAAGTGACGGATTTGGATCGGGATTTGATTTTTGATTTGCAGACTGATTTGGCGAAGCGCTCATTGGTACATGAGAGCATGTTTAACCCATCTTTACAAGCAAATTGGTTACGCTGTAGAAATGAATTGTAGGGCGACCATGTTTTTTAAATCCGACGTAAAGAGAGTGGCGGCAGCCAGTTTGTTTTTATTTGTAAGCGCGTGGAATTGTGGTTGTGTGACAACGACAACGCCAGTTGATGAATCGGGCTGGCTGACGAAGCGCGATGATTCCGCGGCGGTGCAGCAAGATGTGAAGGCGGATGGGGGACTGAATGCCAAAGCGGTAACCGGGCAGGAAAAGCCTTGGGACAAGCCTGTTCCAGTTGAGAAAAAATCCGCATTTGTTGCTCCAAATGCGCAGCAATTGAAAGAGTATTTGGCGGGGGCGACCTGGATTAAGTTGGATGAAAACGGAACGCGTCGACGAAGTTTGCAACTGAAGACTGATGGGTTTTTTGTAGCGAAATCAGACGGTCAAAGCGGCGAGTTACCGGCATTTGATGGATTGAAAGCGCAAGCGAATGGAAGTTGGTCCGTGAAAGAAAATGAATTGCGATTGCTTCCGTACGCGGGCGACCCAGTGGTGGTGCAACTGCAATGGTTGGGCGATAAGCGAATCATGATGTTCAACGGCGAGTCGTGGATACGGGGCGAGTGACGCGACTATTTGTATTTGCGATCACGGACGCAATATGAGCGACGCGACCAATTGGAACAGCCAGGGCGAAGTTGCGCGCTTCGCTCAATTTCGTTTTATGTAATTGTTAGGCCAAGTTGGGTGAAAGGTTTAGCCTTCATCGATGCGCATGCGCGCAATTTCTTCGCGCATTTGATCAAGCACGCGCATTTTGGCGTGGCGAATAGAAGCCTCGCTCATTTTTAAATCTTGAGCGACGCTGGCGACTGGTTCGCCGCGAACACCGTAGCGCTCGAAAGCTTCAAGCGTTTTGGGTTGAATATTGGTCCGCACTTTTTCAAGCGCGCGGCGCAGCAAATGCTCCGTCCACTCGCGGTCCCACACTGCGTTCAATTCACTTTGTTTTTCCGGTGGATCAAAATCCTCGGGCAAGCCAACGCTTGGACGCTTGCGGCGATAGCGATCGCGCAAGGCGTTCAGCGTGATGCGCTTGAGATAGCCCCGGAAGCGGCCCTTCGCGGGATCGTATTCAAACATGCGCGATTGCTTGAAAAACCCAAGCATGACGTCTTGCAAAATGTCATCCACTTCTTGCGGCTTTGCGCCGGCATTGCGCGCAAAACCAGCGATGACAGAGCCATACATTTTGGAGAAATCATTCCAGCCAACTTGGCGATCAAGCGTTCCGTCGGCGCGCAGACGCAACAACATGGAAGCGCTGGTTTGATATGGATCTTTTGAATCGGTTGGCGGCGGAGGCGGAAGTTCTGGAATTTCCTGTTCACTATCGCCATCATCCGTGGTTGTGCGCGCGATAAATGTCCACGGACCAATTGTGAGGACGTCGCGATCATGTAAATAAATTTTATCGTTTGGCTCAAGCCGCACGCCATTGAGCAATGTTCCAAGAGAACTTGTGGCGTCTTCAATGCTGGCGCCCTTGCGATCAATTCGAAGCACCGCGTGGCGGCGAGATACGGATTCATCTTCGAGCACCAAGCCAGAATCAGTTGCGCGGCCAATGATGCAAGTGGAATTTCCCTCAATACGAACGCCCGGGCACGCAGGACCGTTGGCTCGAATGAGCGAAAGAAAATGGATTGTTTTTGACAACGGTGACATTGGACAAGTTGAATATTGCCCGCAAATTGTCGTCGATGCAAGCGGGTAAATTTACTTCTTGACGGGCGCGTTTACGGTATTGGTAAGCGTCTCGCCGAAGGTTTTCATTTTCTTAACCAATTTTTCGGATGGCTCTGGGGCATTTTGCAAAGAGGTTGTTGCTTGCTGAAGGAAAGCCGCGGCATCCGCATTCTGGCCTTCTGCGGCTGAAATACGCGCTAATTCAAAATATGATCGGGCAACATCGTCTGAGTCGCTGGGGGACTCCGCTAAAAATTCAAGGCGGGCCCTGTTGGCGTTGTGGCGCGCCTCACGAAACGAACCATCCTCGCGAAGCGATCCGGCCAAGAGCAATTCTGTTTCCGCAAGCAGGCGCGCCTGATCATTTGATTGAAGAAGTTCAATGGCGCGAGAAAATTCCTGGGCGGCAAGGTCATTGCGATGCTGCGAAGTCCAAAGGTGGCCCATGGCCGCACGAACGCGCGCCTCCATAATTGGATCGTTGTTCAGACGAAGTCCAGCTAGTCGACTTGCCTCCGCCAAAATATCCTGCGAGGTTCTTGGAGCGGCGCTGGGTTTTGAAACAATTTCCGTGAGCAGTTCCGTTATAAGAACGGTCGCGTCATTGGCGCCCTGTGAAGAAATCTCCGCGCGATCTTTTGCCGCCAAGGCCAGGGCGCGCTGTGAACGCGCGGTCAATAAACTTGCCGCCAAAATGACAACGGAGATCAAGGCAAGCGAGACCGCGAGCGGGTGATGATTGATCGCGCGCCTAAGCCTTCGTGGAGGAGTGTCGGGGCGAGCTTGCACGGATTCACCGCGGCGAAAGCGCTCTAAATCTTGGGCGAGAGCGAGCGCGGAGTCGTATCGGCCGCGCGGATCGCGGCACAAACATCGCGCGATGATTGCATCAAGATCGCCACTGAGTGTTGAAATCATTTTCGCCGAAGTTGTGTTTCGATTTTGAATCGCAACTTTCTTTTCATCGATCGAAAGGTCTTCAAATAATTCATGAGCGGCAAGCGTTTTGGAATCATCAGGCAAGCAGTCGGTGAGAAGTCGCAGCATGACCGCGCCCAGCGCGTAAATATCCATGCGGGAATCAGCCTCGCCAGCGCGAAGATTGCGCGCTTCTGGCGCCATGAAAGCTGGAGTTCCAACCAGGGCACCAGCGCGCTCGTCGGGATTCATGGGATCGAACGCGGCGCGCGCAATTCCAAAATCAATCACTTTCACAACGGCCTCATCGGCGTCAAGTGAAACCAAAATGTTCGACGGCTTGAGGTCGCGGTGAATGACGCCGCGTTGATGAGCGTGGTGAACGGCGCGGCAAACCTGCGCCATGAGATCAATCCGTTGACCCAGTGAATGTCCGGCGACATCGCATGCTTGGGTAATGGGCGAACCCGCGGCTAATTCCATGGCGAACCACGGACGGCCATCTGGTGATTCGCCGGCCTCGAAAATTTTAATCAGGCCAGGATGATCAAGCAGCGCGACAACATGGCGCTCGCTTTCAAAGCGTTCGCGACTAGATGAATCCAGCCGATCAGGTCGAAGAATTTTAAAAGCCACCGAACGACGAAGCGGCTCATCTTGTTCAGCCAACCACACAATTCCAAATCCGCCCTCACCAAGCACGCTGCGAAGCAGATAATGCCCAACGCGAATTTCGGGTTTGATTTCTGTTTGACCCAACACGCTTTGCGGCGCGTTGCCCATGGTGGGCAACATTTCCAAAGCCTTGTTCAGCGCGGCGCGATTGCCATGAAGCAACTCGCGCAAAGCCGCTGCGCGACGAGAAGCGGGCAGCGAAAGCACCTTGCGAATTGCTTCTTCTGGTGTGATTTCGGGCGACGCCATTCGTGCATACTAATCGGCACGGCGTGAAAGCCAACATTTCATTTTTGTAGAAAATGACATTGTTCGAAGTTCACAAACGCAGAGTTGTTTCAGATTTGAAATTAAAATGTATGAAACATGCGTGAGAACGGTTACCTTTGCGCGCATGTCCAATCGTTCACTACAAGGAAAAACCGCGCTGGTTTGCGGTGCCACGCAAGGAATTGGTTGCGCCACCGCGCACGCTTTGGCCGCGGCGGGAGCAAGGGTAATTCTGTGTGGACGCAATGATGAAGGCCTTGCCAAAGTCCTTGCTGAATTGCCGAAATTGGCGGAGGTTGGGTCTGGGGCTTCGTTGAATGTTGTGCGCGAACATGAAATCATGTTGGTGGACCACGCAAATCCATCAGTGGTGGAGAAGGCAGCCGACGCGTTGGTTGAGCGAATTGGCCCGGTGCACATTGTGGTTGTGAACACTGGCGCGCCAGAGGCGGGATATTTAATAGACGCATCAACAGAAGAAATTGATAAGTGTATTGCGCAACTTTTGTCCACCGCGCACAAGTTGGCGCAGGTGACCGCGCCGGGAATGCGCGCGGCAAAGTACGGGCGCATTGTTGTGGTTGGAAGCACAAGTATTGAGCGGCCCATTCGTGGTCAAGGCGTGAGCAATGTTGCGCGCGCCGCCATGGCGAATTGGACACGCACGCTTGCGGGCGAACTTGGTGGATTTGCAATTACGGCGAATTTAATCATGCCCGGTTCAACTCGCACGCAACGATTGGAATCAATCATCGCGGGGCGCGCAAAGCGTTCAGGTAGTTCGGTGGATGAAGTAGAGGCGTCCATGATTAGAAAAATTCCGGCGGGAAGATTCGCGTCACCACAAGAAATTGCCGCCGTGATTGCGTTTATCGCTTCACCAGCGGCCGCGTACGTGAACGGCGCGTTGATTCCGGTTGATGGCGGAATGTTGTGCATGCAGAGTTGAATGTGGACAAGACCGCTACCATGATCGAGTGAAAAACATTCTTTCAAACTCTCAATTCGTATTTAAAATTTCAATTCAAATTGCCGTGTGCGCAAGCGTTTTAAGCGGATGTGTTGCCGCAGCGCGCAAGATTGGCTCCAGCGCCAAAAACGCCGAGTCTGGCGCGGCAACTTCACAAGACACATCCACCACGGCGTTGCGCTGGTCTGGGTCATTCATGAATTCCAGCGGAACTTCTGGAGGTCAAGCGCGTTTGGTGATCGAGCAATCAGGACGCATGCGCGGAAGCATGACTGACACGGTGTGGTCACAAGCAAATCCAACCGTGCCACCGCGCGTTGGAACGGTTTCGGGTTTGTTGGGTCCGGGCGACGACATTGGTATTACGGTGACATGGACCGGCGGCGCGTATGTTTCATACGCGGGTACGTGGTCACATCCAACCACGGGTTCGCTTGGCGCAAATTTGAAGGCGACCACATCCAAAGGACAGAGCGATGTGGATCAAATCACGCTCGCGCTGCATGAGCAAGGAATTCCCGGAGCGCCACCATACGGTGTTGCGCAAAAAACTGTCATGCCAGATTTCCAGAAGCAGTGGACGGGAACATGGACGGTGAATTGGTACGACGGTGGTGCTGATTGGGGAACAGGCACCGTTCGCGTCACTTCTGACGGCGCAATGAGTGGCGCATTGGTGGATGATGGATTTAATTCAACCGAATGGAATCAAGCGATTTCTGCGGCATTTGTAGGGAAAATTGCCCCTGATGGAAGCACCTCCGCAACCGTGACGTGGTCTGACACGCGGCCAGTGTGGCCAGTGACGGGCAAGGCGTATTTTGTTGATCCAGAAAAATTTCAGTTGAACTTTTCTCCAGCAAGCAAGACTGCAACGCCAGCCAATTCAATCACCATGACATTTATGCGCGGTCACGGTTGATGCGCGGGTTGCAGTGTGGACAAATACGCGACCACATCGCGCAGTTCTCGCGGAGAAAGCAGCACGCTCATGGTGGGCATGGCGCTGACGGGACCAAAGCCGGCCGCTAGTTTCGCGTTAGGTTCCACCAAACTTTCAAGTAAGCCGCGGCGGTCATATCGCGCGGCAACGCCTTCAAGCGATGGACCAGCGTGTCCACCACCTCCGGCAATGGCGTGGCAACGCAAACATTGCGACGCGGAGTTTGCCGCGACAATGCGTTGACCTTGTTCCGCGTTTCCGCCTTCAACACACGCGTTGAACATTGGAAACGAATTTGGACTGGCGGAGCTTTTCTTCCAGTCGGCTAGTGATTTCGCGAACTCCGGTTCTTTTCGGATTTCACACGCCTGAATTATTTCCAATTGCAACGATGGCGCGAGTGTTCCTTGCGCAAGCTGTTGCGTCAACGGTTTCAGCGCGTTTGCCGCGGCAATGTCTTGTATTGAAGCAAGCGCCGCAATGGCGTCTTGTTGCTCAATGATTTCACCGTGAAGAACGGCTTGCTGTAAAAGTGGAATGGCTTGAGTTGGATTTTCATTTGCAAACACTCCGCGAGCCGCCGCGCGCAACTTTGGATTTTGCGACATCAGCGCGGCGTCAACGGCGTTAGCCAATTGTGGATGGTGTTCTTGCGCAAGTAGGCGCAAGCAACTGGCGCGTTCGCTTGCGTTCGCGTTGGTATCCATCGCCGTGCGCAGCGCGGTGGCGGAATCAAGTTCAATATGAACTTTGCCAGCGAGTTCGCGTGCCTTGCCACGCAATTCCTCGTCTGGAGAATGAGTGGCAAGCGCTGGTAATGAAAGCGCCAGCGCGCGTTTCCACAAATTTTCGTCTCGCGTCTTTGGGTCGATATCAATTACGCGACCATGAACTGGCTCGCGTGCGCCTGGAGCCAACCATTCCGCAAGCGACTCAAATGCAAGCATGCGAGCCGCTGATGAAACAAGATTGCTTTGTGAAAGTTCCGCAAGTCGATTCGCAGCCTCCGCGTTCGCAAGAAGTCGATTGGCCGCAATAATTCGTCGCAATAGTGGAAGCGTGCGGGGATCTTGCTGCGTGAACGCGCCAATATTTGTCTGCGAAGTATTCGCGTGTTCACAAAAACGATCGCCTAGCGCCGCCAACATTGGCATCTGCGATTCAATGTTCAAGTCGTAAATAGCGCGCGCGGCTTCAAGCGCAATGGTCGCGTCGGAATCAAATAGCAGGCGACCAATTGCTGGATCACGCATTTGCCGAAGCGCCAACAACGCGCCCAAACGCACCTGCGGAAATTGATCCGCCGCCATCGCCTCTAACTTTGCGTGATCACCAATGCGGGCCAGCGCCGTGGTGGCCGATTGGCGCAACCAAGGATCCGCATTGTCGTTTTCCCAAAGCACCGCGGTCAGATTTGCAATTGCCTCTTTGTCTTGAAGTCGACCAAGTGCGGCGCACGCGTACGCACGCGCCCTCGGATTTTCATCAAGCGTCATTGCGCGCAGAAGATCAAGCGATTTTGCGCAGCGCGAATCACCAAGTGCGCGCGTGGCTTGGGCCTTCAATTCAGAATCCGGATCCGCCGCAAGCTGCATGAGTTCATCACACGCCTTGTCGCCTGTTGCTGTTCCACCAAATTTTCGCGCCACAACCCCAAGCGCCCACAAGCCATGCAGGCGCGCGCGTTCGGGTGTTTGAAAATTATGCGTGAGCGCAACAAGTGAATCAATCGCCGAACCACCACGCGCCGCTAATTCAAGGTGCGCGCCTTGACGCACGCGACGATCCGCATGATCAAGCCACGCTAGTAAATCACTTGTGTCGGCACCACGAAAACCTTTTTTCAAAATGTCCGCGCCGCCTGCGACCTTCGCTTTTTCCAATGATTCTGGCTGCCAAACGCGATACAAACGACCCGTGCCGTCACTGGTCCAGCCATCAAACCAATCCGTGACCCACATGCAGCCGTCGGTTCCAAAGTCCACATCCGTTGGCAACACCTCGCGCAGAAAAACTTCTGCATCTTTCATTTCGTAGCCCGCGCCCTTTGGTTCAAGTTTGAACGACCAAATTTGGCTATACGCATCGCCACCAAGAAAATCACACACAAACATGGCGCCGTTATATTTTTCTGGAAAGCCAACACCCGGATACGCCACAAGTCCAGACGGTCCATCCGTTAAATGCGCGACTGGCGGAGTGAGCCATGCAGGCTGCACCACATCTGTTGGATCAAACATGAACCACTCGTGTTCCTGTTCCCACGGACCGCGCTTGTTTGCGCCCTCCAAAGTTTGATAGTGCATTTCCCAACCCACGTCGCCACCATCGGGCAAATATTCAATGCGCGCCTTGTCACCAGCGTCGGAATTGTTGTCAACGGTGAAGAGATCGCCAAGGTCATTGAACGCGAGTTCTTGCGGATTGCGCAGCCCGCGAAATACAACTTCAAGATTGGAGCCATCGAGTTCGCAGCGAAATACGGCTCCGCGCGCAGCATCTTGCAACACGGCGCCTTCTTTGGTGCGAACGTTGTAACCGCGATCACCAATGCTCCAGTACAAGCGACCGTCCATTCCAAGAACAAGACCATGCATGTCGTGGCCGCGCAAACTTGTCTTCACGCCAAAGCCCGTGAACATTTTCTCGCGCACTTCGGCAACGCCGTCACCGTCCTTGTCTTGAAAGCGCCACAAGTTTGGAATGCAAGTCACAAACACACTGTCGCCAACTTGCAACACGCCAGCGGCGGTGCCATCAAGTGGTTCGTGCAACTCGCCAGAAAAATTCACAGCAGTGTCCGCTACGCCGCCGCCTTTTGTATCCGTGACATGTTTCACACGATCCGCATACTTGGTGTACCAATCCATTCCGTTCACGCGCTTGCTTGCCCACTTTGTGTAAATCGCCAAGCGATCTTCAACAGTGCGGGCGCGCAAATCCTCCATCAGCCACCACGGTGAATATCGATTGTCTTCCACGCCGCGGTCTTGACGCGAACTTTCAACCACCATCAACGATCCATCATTGAGCACGGTGAATGAAACGGGGTCGGCCACAAGCGGCTCTTTTGCCCACAATTTCCACTGAAATCCCTCGGGCGGCTTCACGCCTTCCGGGTCATGCGGTGGTTCTTTGGGTTGCTCGGGCGCTTTATTGTCAGTTGATGCTTCTGATTTTTCATTTGCGCTTGCGATGGGTGACGCGGTTTGCGCGCCGGTTGCAGTTGTGGAGGTGGGCGCAGAATTTATTTCAGTCGCATTTTGTGTGCTGGCAGAAAACACAATTGAACCAACAAGAAATGGCAGAACTGGAAAGATCATCAGTCCATACTAATCAACACGTAGCTAATGTCGCCAGCATCAACCGATCCATCACGCGTCACATCTTCTGGGCAGCCGCCGCACTCACCAAAGCCTAAAAGAATGTTTGAGATATCCGCGGAATCAACCACGCCGTCCCTGTTCACATCGGGGTTGAAAGGTTGGCAGCTGTCTGGAATGCCGTCGTTGTTGATGTCGGTGTCATAACCAAGATCAATATTGCATCGATCTGGAATGCCGTCACTGTTGCAATCGCTGGCCCACAAAATAAATTCGCCACCACCAGAATTCAGCGCGCCAGTGTTTAAGTACGGCGCGCCAGCAAACGCCGAATCGCCATGGACATATCCAAAGTTGCCCGCATACGAAATACCTTGGCGTTGAAAACCACTCGGCGAATCCAAATACAAAGCAACAGAACCGCTCACGTTCATTTCTGGACGCATACCCACAAGTAATCGGCCATTACTCAGCGAAACAGAAGCCCCAATTTGATTTCTGCCTGCTCCGTAACCACCACGCAAACCCGCGTCGAGATACCAAGAACCAGCGAATCGATACGTCATGACCGCGCCAGATAGATACCCATCAAGATCATCATTTGGCGCGCCGACTGCGAGACGATCATTATCAATTGCAATGGCGTTACCAAATCTGGATGAACTCACGGGACCTTGAATGCGGGTTTCAAGCGGCCACGTGAAAGCGTTTTTTGCAAACACATACGCGGCACCGGGTGTTCCAGTGGAAGCGGTTTCATACGGCGCGCCCACGGCAATTTTGTCTCCACGAATCGCAACACTTGTTCCAAACGCCGCGCCAGATTGCGGAACTGACGCGATGAGTTTGCTTTCATACAGAAATGTTCCACCAGCTTTGCGATAGACAAACGCCGCGCCTGACGAATTTAATCCGTTGGTCTTGTGTCCACGAGAAGCAATCACAAGCATGTCGCCATTGAGCGCGACTTGCTCGCCGAACAAATCTCCGTAGGTTGGCTCGGGGCAATCGATTGTTTGCGCAAGTTGCCATGACGATCCATTGGGCGAGTAGACATACACGCGACCCGTCGCAACACCAGCGGCGCGCGCGCCTGGAGCGCCGACAACAATCATGTCGGGTCCAACTTCAGTCGCGGTTCCAAACTGCGCATTCTTTTCGGCGTCGGGGGCGGTGAGTGACGCGCGCAAAATCCAATTTTCACCAACACGACCATAGACCAGCGCCTTGCCCGCGAAGCTTGCGCGGTCATCGTTGCCGGGAATGCCAACAACTGCTGTATTTGCGCCAATTGCGCCGCTTTTTCCAAAGTAATCACTGGCGACTGGCGTGGACGGACGAACCGCCGCGGTCAAGCCACTGGAACAAAATGCAAGCGCCGCAGGCATTGTGCAAGGCGCGGCGTTTAAGAGCGAGCACGCATCAAGCGCGCCATTTCCGTCGCAATCACTGCCGCGACCAAACGCAACATCAAGTGCGTCGACAACACCATTGAGATCGCAATCGATTAACGGGGTGGGACCACGCGAGCAACGTGCGTTTGCAATGGTGTTGATTGTCAAACCAATAGTTGTTGCGTTGTCGGCTTCATTGTTTTGACCAATGGGAACACCCGTTGGCGTGCCATCAACTAAAATATTTGGATTTGAAAAGTTGTCAATGCGATTGCCCGGCGAGTAGGCCATGACCGTTCGATAGAGTCCACCACCGCGACCATAAAATCGCCAACCCACGCTAAAGGAATACAAGCCGCCAGTCGTGCAACCACCACCGTCACCATTGGCGTGACAGCAACCCATGTTGTGGCCAAGTTCGTGCGCGAATGTTTGCGTGGACAAACAATCCCAAGACGTGACGCTGAAGGGAACTTCATTCGCGGCGGCCGCGGTGTTGTCGTATAGCAAATAGGCAATGCCGCAATATTCACCACTCGCGCGAACCAACGCCACCATGTCGGCACCGGTCACTTCACGAAGCGCGTGCGCCCAATCAAGTTGACCGTCACTTGGATTTGCAAGTCGATCCAGATCCGTACCAAAATCAGCACTGACATAGTCGGTTTCAATAACCATGACGGGCGTAATGCGTGCGGCCATTGCGCTGTTTTGATAGGCCAAGTTGGCGCTGGAAAATGCCGCGGCAATTTGACCTTCGATGGCGGCCTTGCCACCCGCGGCGATTTTCGCAGCGGTTGTGTAAAGCACCAACACGTCGGCTGGCTTGCCGGTATCGCACGCGGCCAAACTATTCATGGGCACCACGCGTGCTTGCTGCGTGATGTGTTGCGGCGAACCCGCACATGGAGGAAGACGAGTTTCATCAACCCAATCAAGTGATGACGCACCAGTAT
>SESB01000947.1_pt1 | contig 20238 bp, 20 predicted proteins | sample 3171441 | NCBI WGS metagenome assembly SESB01 (sample SAMN06051867, study PRJNA518727) | freshwater metagenome | biome: subpolar coniferous forest; feature: holomictic lake; material: water; isolation source: holomictic Lake 227, 6 m depth | place: Canada: near Kenora, Ontario | collected... | reverse complement strand
AGGCAGCGGTGTGGTGGCTCTTAAGCCATGCTGATTGATATGTAGGAAGTGCAAAAGCAGCAGCGTGGGCTTTGCAAAACCCAAAGGATGCGAAGGCTCGAAGTATCTCCCAGACCCGTGTCACTAAGGAGAGTTCATACCCCTGGGAAATTGCGGTTGGATAGAACCAATCGCAGACTTCTTGTTGGCTTTCAAATGTTCCAAGCGCTCGGCGCTTCTCATCAGCCTCGGCCAAGGAAATACCCGTCATAGCAGCGATAATTCGAATCACCTGCTCGTGAAAAACAACAACCCCTTCCGTCTCTCGAAGAATTTCATCTAAATCTGGATGTAACACTGGCTTTTCACGAAAGCCGTGACGGGTATTAATAAAAGGGGTAATCATGTCGCTCTTTACAGGTCCTGGCCGAAAGAGTGAGATATCAATAATTAAATCTGTAAAGGTTTGGGGAGAAAATTTACCCACTAGTTCGCGCTGGCCCGGACTTTCGATTTGGAAGAGACCTAGAGTTCTTGTGGATTTAATAAGATCGAATGTTTTTAAATCATCAAGAGGAATTGCATCGATATCGATTTTCTTACCTTCTAAACGCTCTATCTCCTGCAGTGAATATGAAATTGCCGATTGCATCCGCACTCCGAGAACATCAAGTTTGAGTAAGCCAATTGCTTCAACATCGTCCTTATCAAACTGCACCATTGCATAACCGCTAGCGTTCACTTCAGTAGGGGCGATATCCATAAGGCGATCATCTGAAAGCAAAACTGCGCAAGGGTGCATCGACAAATGGCGTGGTAGGCCGTCCAGTCGACCAGCTAGATGGATCGCTGCTTTCATGAGCGGTGTATCAAGTTTCAAGGTTTTCAATTCAGGTAAGTTCTCTAACGCTTTTCCGATATTGCGTGCTCGAATATGTGGCAGTGACTTAGCAATGAGATCTATCTCCATTGGCGAAATACCCAAAGCTGCCCCTACATCACGGATGGCATGTCGTGCGCGATATGTCTCCACCATCGCAACAGTGGCAGTTCTTTCTGGGCCAAAGCGTTGAAAAATTGCATCATAAATTTCCAGACGGCGTGCTGATTCCACATCGATATCGATATCAGGAAGTTCATTTCGAAGCGGAGAGCAGAAGCGCTCCATTAAAAGTCCTTGGCTTAAAGGCTCGACTCCAGAGATACCCAAGAGATAGCAAATTAGGGATCCCGCTCCACTTCCCCGCGCCGCGACTCTGATTCCTTTTGCTCGAGCAATATCGGCAATATCGGCAACTGCTAAGAAATATGCTTCGTAGCCAAGTTTGCGTACTACCGAGAGCTCTTCTTCTAATCTCTGTGAAGCCTGAACAGAGGTAGCGCCCGTATATCGGCGAAGCCCAGATTCACTACGGCGGCGCAATTGATCGGCTAGTTCTTCATGACGTTGCGCCCCAAGAACTTGTGGCTCAGGTAAGTGGATGGAGCCGATTCCTACATCGCGACGAGGTGAGAGCCTAGCTCTCTCTGCCCATTCAGCAGTTGTCCGCAAAAGAGTTTTGCCATTTGACTCCCCTGCAGCCCTGGCAATCTCATCAGCCATAAAAACCATCTCTGCTTCACTTTTGAGGTATGCCTCAGAATTGCTGCGTTCAACATGGCGCTGATGAAGAGGAACAAGCAACCGTGCTGAATCAAGAACATCAGCGACGGGGCCATCTGCGCGATCTAACATTCGAACAGCATTCGTAAGTACTGCAGGAATCTCATTCTCCCGAGCAAACCCTAAAAGCTTTGCTGCATGTGTCGTAGAAAAAGGGCCATCGCCTTTTGAGCGGTGGGAAATAACTTCAAGAGATTGCGATGCGAAAAGGTCACGGGCTGAATTAAAGATTGAGAGGGCAGAGTCATTTCGACGGGAAGCAATTGTTGCCGCAAGGTATGAATCAGCTCCGTGAAGAGCGAGCAACTGAGAAGAGTACTCAGAGAATTTTTCGAGCGTTTCATAAGTGAGAATTTTTTCATTTGCACTATCGCGATTTACCGCGCTGACTAGTCGGTAGAGCGCAGATAAAGATCCGGCCTGAGCCAAAAGTGTGATGCGATATTTCTTCTGAAGAAAGCTGAGATTGACGCCGACAATGGGGGCAATCCCATGAGATTCACATTCTTGAACAAATCGAATCGTTCCAGCCATTCCATCTCGATCAGTAAGCCCAAGTGCTTTCATTCCAAATTGGGCGGAACGTTCGACTAGTTGGCCGGCAGAAGCAGTGCCGTATTTAAAAGAGTAGCCACTTGCCACATGAAGGTGTGTAAACATTTCTCAAGCTGGGCGTGAAGTGGGTCGGATAATCCATTTGCCGGTTAGTTCATCAAGTTCAATCTCAAAGGTAGCGAGCGCACCGACGGGGGCGGCTTCGACTCTCCAGATAGCTCTCCCACCATCATTGAAGATTGACTGCTCTAAGTGCTTGGAGTCATGAAGATTGCCATCGCTAATTCGATTCCACCATCCACCTGACTCCTGCCAACGGGAGAGGATGTTGTGAATGTGGAAGCGGTGGCCTTTGTAAATGAACTCAACCGGCTCCCCCTCGGGTGCTAGAACTTGTGGCAACGCAGGCCTGGCCTCGGGGACGGATCCCGAGGCTGCTGCTGGGTTAGAAGATTGTTCGAACATATGTTCGAAAGATAACCGCCTCCACCGACAAGCACAAGCCAGCAGCGACTCCCCTCCTCTCGGGGACGCTCGGGGACGCTCGGGGACGCTCGGGGACGCTCGGGGACGCTTTGCGCCTCTGGATGGGAAGATAGCCGCATGGTTCTAGCTCTAATCTGTGGTGCATTTATCGGAGCAGTCCTTGGATTTGTCGGCGCTGGTGGCGCGATGCTCTCAGTTCCAATTCTCTTGTACTTTTTTCATTTCAGCACCTCCCAAGCCACAACCGCGGCGCTGGCAGTCGTCTTCCTTGCAGCACTGGCCGGAGTGGCTCCCAAATTTAGATCAGGAGATGTTCTTCTCCGCGAAGGATTTTCCGTCTGGGCAATTGGATTCATTTCAAATGTTGGTGGCGCGGCCTTAGCAAAGCACCTATCAGACACAGTAATTCTCACAGGTTTCGCGGCAGTGATGGTTGTTGCGGGTTTGTCGATGCTCCGCGGACCAGTAAAAGATCGACCAGAAAAGCGAATGAAACCAATCGCTCTTATCTCTATTTCATTGATAATCGGAGCGATGACTGGAATTTTTGGAATCGGTGGCGGCTTTCTTGCAATTCCCGTTCTGGTTCTTTTCTACCACACACCGCAGAAGAAGGCAGCAGGAACCTCACTGCTCATCATCACTCTCAACTGTTTAACCTCATTTATTGCCCACCATAGCGAATGGTCCAAAATCACTTGGCATACTCCGATTCTCATGGCCGTCGCCGCAATCATCGTTTCAGCTTTTGCCTCGCATCACAGTTCGCGCCTGAACGCAAAAGCCCTTCGCATCGCCTTCGCCTACCTTCTATTTACTATCGCAGCCTTTACACTTGTACGAACTTGGTTTTTCACATAAGCCCAAAACGCACATAGGAGAGAAAAGATGAAAGCAAAAGCACTAGCGATGGAGTTTGTCGGGACTGCGCTGCTTGTTGCCGCAATTCTTGGAGCCGGATATATGGCATCTGGTTCAACCCAGGATGCAGCAGTAGGGCTGATGATGAATGCGCTTTCAGCGACCGCAATGCTCGCAATCATTATTCGCCTTGGCGCAAAAATCAGCGGCGCCCACTACAACCCTGCAGTTACTTTTGCACTTTTGCTCTCTAAGAAAGTTGATGCTCTCACCTCAATCACCTACATTGTTGCGCAGATCGCTGGAGCAATTTCAGGTGCCTTCCTTGCAAATGCAATGTATGGCGCCCATATCTACGCCATCTCGACTTCTACTCGCACCAACAGTGTTTTGATCATCAGCGAAATCGTGGCGACGGCTGGCTTGGTCTGGGTTATTTTGCGAAATGCCAAGAACGCCAACAAAGTTGCTCTCTTCGTCCCACTCTGGATTTTCAGCGCTTACTTTTTCACTTCATCCACTTCCTTTGCCAACCCTGCGGCAACCATTGGGCGAGTTTTCACCCAGTCACCAGCGGGTATTGCACCGGCTTCAATTCTTCGATTCATCTCAGCTCAATTTATAGGCGCAGCCGTGGGCTGGGCTCTTCATAGCCTTCTCACAGAAGAGAAAGCCCTAGAAATCACCGATGACGCTGCTGAAGTGAGTTCTACCGACGCTGCAATTTAAAAAATCTTATATGAGGGGGAATGGAAGTGGCTTTCCCCCTCATGCTTCTTTTAAACGTAAGACAAATGTAAGATTCTTAAGAGACAATGAGTGCCTTAACCTGATGATCGGAGAGTCTGATGGACATACGAATTCTTACTCGTGACCTAACGCCTTTTGAGCACCTTGTCGCTGAACACATGTGCGACGGTCTTTCAAATGCAGCAATTGCTCGCGAGACGGCGCATACAGAAAAAGTTATTGAAAATACAATTTCGCGTATGGCAAGAGCGTTTGGAATTAAAGCAGATGGCGATACGAATTTCCGCGTCTTACTTGCCTTGGCATATCGCGCGCAATTTGGCGATAAGTCTTTCGATAAGTTGGGCCTAGCTTGTAGCCATATGGAAATTGGGCCTGACGGCAAGAGTTACTGCAACCGCCACGTCGATTAAATTAATTGCAAGGCTAAATTAGCAATTCCAACCCTGTGACCTGGCTCTAAGGGCTAGCACCCCCACCATTTTGCTTGGGGCTAGCACTCAACGAAAACACGACCTGCACTTCTCGCGTGCAGTTAACTACGTGTGAAGCGAAATATCTCCAAATTTTGCTTCTACTTATTTCGGAGAGAATAGAGATGTAAAACCATGAGCAGAAAAACATTTGACAAAATCACAAGCATTTTAGGTTTGATGCTTGCAGTATTCCTATTCGTAGCTGGTGGTCTTGTTCAATGGGGTTACTCCTTTGCAAACCAATCAGTGTCAGCACAACTTTCAGCACAGAAAATTGATTTCCCAACCGTTACTCATAACGCAAAAGAGTCAGCTGATGTAACCACATTCTTCGCACAACATGGTGGAAAAGTTCTTACCACTGGTAAGGAAGCACAGATGTACGCCGATCATTACCTCGGGTATCACCTTTCCTTGATGCCAACGTACGCAGTTGCTTCTGCAAAAGATATGGCTGCTCAAGCAGCTCTCCGAGCAGCACCAAATGATGCAATGGCTCAAGCCGCAGCAACATCGTCTGCAAAGACATTGGACACCGTATTCAAAGGAACTTCCCTTCGTGGAATGCTTCTTAACGCCTATGCCTTCTGGCAATTAGGTCAGATTGCAATGTACTCAGCTGTTGCAGCATTCGCAGGTGGATTGCTCTTCCTAGTACTTGCACTCATGGGATTCGCCCATTTGCGTAAAGTTGGCGCAGAGGAGGCGATTTAAGCCTCATCTCTCCGTGAGGGAAAGGCCCCCGATTTATCGGGGGCCTTTTAATTTCACAATACAAATACGCTAAATTTCACACATGCCCCAGGAGAATCCAAACGTCCTACGAGTTGTAGCCAAACTTAAGGAACTTAACATTGGTGGCGAGGTTACGCATCTTGCAGACTCGGCACGAAGCGCACAAGAAGCAGCCGACGCTCTCGGAATACTTGTCGGGCAAGTTGCTTCCTCGATTGTTTTTAAACTCCCAGACGGTTCCCCGCTTCTTGTCATTACAAGTGGACGTCACCGAGTAGACACCGAATTGGTTGCTAAGGAACTTGGTGTTGAGAAGTTGAATCGAGCAGACGCTGATTATGTAAAGGAAGCATCCGGTTTCAGCATCGGTGGCGTGAGCCCACTGGGGTGGATTACGAAGCCAGAAATTACCTTAATCGATGTCGCCCTCAATGATTACGATATTGTGTGGGCAGCGGCAGGACATCCATACGCAGTTTATCCCACTTCGTATTTTGAATTACTTGAAGCGACAAATGCTCGCCCGATGATTGTAGGAGATTAAATGAAGAAGATTTCTATCTTGCTGCTTTTGGCGATATTTCTCCTTTCAGGGTGCAGTACAACAAAAAATGATTCAGTCGAAATCAATTTGGGAAACATTCCCTATTCTTGGAAAGTCCCCAAAGATCTTGCATCTCGCCTGTTCGTTGAAATACCAAACAATAGTTATGCAGTCCAAGCTGCATCACTTGGAGCCCAGGAACAAGCGCTCATTTATTACACGCCTGTAAAGGGTGAACGCTCAATCTTTATGGCTGCATACTTGTTCCCGACTAATTCTTATATCGCGGCCAATCGAGCCGATGAACCTCCGGTTTTTGGCAGAAAGGTTTTAGAAAGTAAGGGAATGGTCTTAAGTATCTCTGGTCCGCAAGATTCTCTTTATGATCCAAAAACTTCGGATGGAAAGAATGTCACATCGCTCTACAACTCCATTTACAAACCCTCGAGCTACACGGCCCTCAAATCTACAGCAATCAATGCCGGCGAATTGGATTCAGTTTCAAGTTGGACCTCAAGTCTCGCCACAAAAGCAAGGCAGGATTTGATTTCATCCACGAAGTTAACTCCAGGCTCTATTTATGATTACCTTCAAAATCTGAAGAATGGATTTGCTGATGGCGATGCTGGAAACATCACCCAAACACTTAGAGGATCGAAGATTTCATTCACTTTGAATAAAACATCAATTTCAAAATACCTTTACCTAGATTCCTCCATGAAGCTCCAAAGTACAGACCTCGTATCCGTCAACACTCCGCAACCGATTGTCGGTTGCTTTGCAGCTTCGCTTAAGAATAATCGATTTTTCCTCGACATCAAGAATCAATCAGGTTTAGCAATCAATGCGTCAATTTCCCTCAACAACTCGGAAAAAGATTCTTCAATCGGAAATTTCGTTGGAACTTTTGATGGGACGATTCTCACCGGTATGTATACCTTCAGCTCCGAGGGAATGCAGTCGAATAGAGAGTTGTTCTTCCGGGCAACACCTCACGGCTTCCTGGAGGGTTACGGGCCTGTCACTGAATCTGGGGATACCGCAAAATTTATCAGGCCACTTTCACTCGAATGGAATAAAAGTTACATATATACAGCTCAGGCTAAGTGTGCCAAATAATAAAGTTGCATTGGTTTCAAAAGCAATCAGCGGCGTCTCCCCCGTGGGGTGGGTAAATGAAGCAACAGTAGTTATCGACCTTGCACTCAACGATTACGACGTTGTGTGGGCTGCTGCCGGACATCCGCACACTGTTTTTCCTACAACGTATGGCGAATTATTAACAGCAACCAATGCCAGACCTTTGGTCGTTGGAGAGTAATGACTGCTTTGTGGAGTAGAAGTTACGGCAGCGGAGAGCCTCTGGTATTGATTCACGGTATGGGGTCTGCTTCAAGTGCGTGGAGCCTGATTGTGCCCGAGCTTGCAAAAAAATATCGAGTCGTTCTCGTTGATTTACCTGGACACGGATCTAGTCCATTGCACAGTAAAAATGAGATGGATCCTCATTCACTTGCCGAGACTGTCATTCGTGAATTAGACAATCAGGACGTTGAAAAATTTCATGTGGTTGGAAATTCATTGGGAGGTTGGGTCGCACTTGATCTCGCTGCTGAACATCAAGACCGACTTCTCTCCGTTACCGCCGTCGCACCTGCAGGCTTGTGGCTCGCGCCGGTGAATCGCAGACTTCCTATCGGAGATTTTGCCCGTACTTTGGCAGGCGCGACTTACCCACTTGCGCCATACTTTATGCAATACAAATGGGCTCGAAAGGTTGGCTTTGCGAAAGTTAGCCCGAAGTGGAAAGAATTGCCGACACATGTAATTCTTGATGCTGTAAAGGCGATGGGTACTTCCTCTGGATATTACCCTGCATGGGACTCTCTTCTTTCGCTTCGATTTGATAAAGCTATTTCAGAAAAAATTCCAGTAACAGTCATTTTTGGGGACAGTGACAACACATTGCCTGCCAAAACAAGTCAAGAACGTTCACTGGCTCCAACACATGCAAGATGGGTTCGCTTTTCAGAGTCTGGTCACGCTCCGATGTGGGATCACCCCGAGGAAGTTATTGCAGAGATTCTCGAAACAACTTCGCGGGCTGCGAAATGACATTTGTTTATCTTTGGAAAATTAGAAGTCGAAATATCCCACTAGCACTTTTGCATATGGCCATCGATCGTTTTCTGCTGTCACGTATTCCAGGTGTTACCTTCTTTAAATCCATCGGTACAGGCACTGGGGAGAAATTCACCCCTTCGGATGCAAACCCTCATGTATGGGGGTTGATAGTCGTCACAGATGATGCTGAAGACATTGCATCATTAGAGAAATCATTTCCTATCCGATCATGGAGAAGGAATTCGATTTCAGAATTAAAGCTCGTTCTCTCCCCCATAAGCAGTCATGGAAAATGGGCTGGAAAAGAACCTTTCAAGGTTGTTGAAAAACTTCAAGGTAAACAAGTCGTTGCCATTACTCGTGCCCGAATCAAGTGGAAGATGAATCTTTTATTCTGGAGATCAGTGCCTGCTGTAACAGATTCACTTCACAACCAACCCGGCTTAATCCGCGCGATTGGAATTGGTGAAGCGCCTATAGGACTTCAAGGAACACTCTCAATCTGGAGCGATGAGCAAGCACTTCGAGCCTTTGCATACAAGGGCCAAGCCCATACTGCGGCAATTGCAGCGACCGAGAAGCATCGTTGGTATTCCGAAGAACTATTCGCGCGTTTTGCGCTCGTGAGCGAACAGGGAGGCATTTAACGAAGCCATAAGGCAGAATAGCGGCATGTCCATTCGCCAATTCAGGCCTCGTGAGCGAAGCCGTCGTGGAATGACGTCAAAACAAAGTTGGATTCTGTATTCGGTAATCGGATTATCGATTTTCTTGCAAATTCTCTACCCACTTGCGCACGGTGGACTTCTACGATTCACGACTATCGCATTTATTTACACGGGCGCCTTTGCGATGCTCATACATGCGCTTTTCTCGTATGGCCCTAAATATTTCACAATTTATCTTTTTACTACTTTCCTTTTCGCTCTGGGAATTGAACAGGTGGGAAGTCGTTCTGGCTGGCCGTTTGGCACATACCATTATTCAACATCCCTTGGGCTTCAAATTTATGGAGTTCCACTAGTAGTTCCCTTTGCATGGTTGATGATGGCGCATCCCATACTTATTATTTCTCGCAAAATTACTCATCATTGGATTTTCTTAATTGGCGGATTTGGCCTTGCCGTTTGGGATCTATTTGTGGATCCACTGATGGTTTCAAGTGGTAGATGGAGCTGGAAATTAGTTGGTCCTAGCGTTCCACTTGAACCCTCCATCCCGCTCTCAAATAGTGCAGGTTGGCTTCTAAGCGGTATGGCGCTGATTGCAATCCTTCATAAAATTCTTCCAAAAGAGCGACGAAAGGTAGGGGCTTCTACAGGAGCTGTCGATTTCTTCCTGGTGTGGACCATTTTCTCTGGAGTTGTTGGAAATATTTTCTTCTTCCACTCCCCTGGCGTTGCGCTCGTCGGTGGAATTCCATTTGGAATTCTCATGTTTGTGTACTTCTTTAATTCTCGCCTCGGGCGACCAGATCAATTTTAATTATGACCTTTTTACTCGTGCTCTGCGCGTTGGGCACTTTTCTTACAACTCTCAATGCAATGACAATGCGGGTTGCTCGAAATAAAGTATGCAACATCTCAAGCTCTGTCTCGGTTCTGATACCAATGCGGAATGAAGAGAGAAATGTCGCTGGAATCATTACGTCAGTTCAATCATCCACGGGGATCGATCAATGGGATGTGACCGTGCTCAATGACTCTAGCACCGATAAAACGCTATCAAAGCTTGAAGAGTATGCAATTTCGACGATCAATGGCGCAGAACTTCCAGATGGATGGCTTGGGAAGAATTGGGCGTGCTGGCAATTAGCCAAGGGAGCGCAAGGTGATTTCTTAGTCTTTCTCGACGCCGATGTCCGTATAACTTCTGAGGCAATTAGCTCAAGTATCACTTTAATGAATACATTAAATTGGGATTTCATCTCCCCCTATCCAAGGCAAATTGCAAAAACCTTTCTAGAGAGAATCATCCAGCCACTCTTGCAATGGTCCTGGCTAGCATCTGTGCCTCTTCGATTAGCGCAGCGACTTGGTATTTCATCAATGACAATCGCCAATGGGCAATTCTTTATTGTTAAACGTTCTGCATATATGGCGATAGGCGGTCATGAAGCAATCAAAGCCGAAGTCTTGGATGATCTTCGTCTGGCTCGAGCGCTCATCGAGGCTGGATTCCGCGGAGGTGTAGCTGAAGGAAGTAGCGTTGCTGAGTGTCGCATGTACGAGAACGCAATTGACCTCGTTGATGGATACACAAAATCACTGTGGAACGCTTTCGGTGGAATTTTCGGAACAATTCTTACAATTGGGATTCTATTAACGACACAGGTGGCGCCAATTTTGCTTGGAATTGCCGGAAACATCTACGGGTGGATTGCCTTCTTTATAGTGTCACTCTCTCACGCGATCGCGGCACTTCGAACAAGAAGCGCACCCGCCAATATCTTCCTACATCCTCTAGCCGCCATTTTTCTTATCGCTTTAATTATTGAATCGATGCGAAGAAAGAAATTTGGCACACTCATTTGGCGTGAGAGGTACCTTCCTTAAATGGGCAAAGTTATTCTTATTGGTGCTGGAATCGGCGGACTAGCCACGGCCGCCAGACTTGCAAAAAATGGACATGAGGTTTCGATTTATGAAGCATCCGACCGCGTCGGAGGTAAATGCAGGACTGAGTGGATAGGTGATTACGCTTTTGATACGGGGCCCTCACTCCTTACTCTGCCAGCGGTATTTCGTGATCTCTTTATTCGAACCGGAAAACGCTTTGAACTAGAAGTTGGCCTTCAGGGAGTTGATCCTGCTTTTGCCTATCACTTTGCCGATGGCGTGAATTTTGAGTTCCCAAACCTTTCTCTCCCAGAGATATGCAACTCAATTGAACGAGCATTGGGCAAAGAAGCTGCTGATGAATGGCACTTATTGATGCAAAAAGCCGAACGAATGTGGGATGCATCCAGAGGACCATTCATCGAATCTGAGTTGCCTTCAATACTCACTTTGATCAAAAGCAAAGGCTTCCTTAAGGATCTCTGGACTATTGCTCCATGGAAATCTCTTCGTTCCTTTACAGCGTCGACTACTTCTAACCCCTATCTTCAAAAGATTGTGGACAGATATGCGACATATTCCGGTTCTGATCCCCGGAAGGTTCCAGCAGTTCTTCTGACTATTGCCTTCGTTGAATCCACTTTTGGTGCATGGCATCTTAAAGGTGGACTGGGGACACTCTCAACTGCGCTGGAGAGACGATGCCAGACTCTTGGCGTTGAGATTCTTCTCAACTCGCCTGTGTCACAAATTCTAGTCGTTAACGAAGAAGCGATTGGAATCAAATTGCAATCAGGGCAAGAGATTTTGGCTGATTCAGTTGTCGCTAACGCTGATTCAGAAATTGTTTACAATCAACTTCTGGACAGAAGTGTTAAGTCTGCTAAAAGTGAGCGGCGCAAGCTAAAACGTTCGGAGAAATCACTTGCTGGATTTTCATTGCTTCTTGGCTTAGATAACTCAAAAATTGAAGGCACCATTCCGAAATTGCGACATCATAATGTTTATTTTCCCGAAGATTACGATCAAGAATTTGAATCTGTCTTTAAAGATCAAAAACCGGTTGAAGATCCTACAATTTATATTTGCGCCCCAGCCGATCCAGAAATGGTAAAAGGCAACGAGAAGGAAGCATGGTTTGTCCTTGTAAATGCTCCAAGGCATGACCCTGCCAATGGCTGGGATTGGAAAAGGAACCCTGAGGCTTACGCAAAACAAATTCTTTCTAAACTCGACGCACTTGGATTGCGCGTATCGGAAAGATTGGAAGTGATGGAATTTAGAACTCCCGCAGATCTGGAAAATTCCGTAGGTGCTCCCGGCGGATCAATTTACGGTACATCCAGCAACGGCGCACAAGCTGCATTCAAAAGAGCAAGAAATCGATCACCGGTGAAGAATTTATATTGTGTCGGAGGTTCAGCTCATCCTGGTGGTGGATTGCCACTTGTTGGAATGAGCGCTGAACTTGTTGCCGAAGCTATCGGGCCTGCGGATGGCTCTTCTTCAGGCGGACATAACCATCATTAAAGACCAATGCGAAACTTACGAGCTGCATAATCATCCACATCCAGGCAACTCTGTTTACCAAATGAAAATTTGTCTGCATAGAAATCATGGCAATAAAAAGTAGAGATGCTCGAACAGGACGCTCGGCAATTGTCACTTGTTGGATTTCGCTAGCGCCTAGACCACCCATACGCGCCCGTACATATTCTTGCGTTCCTGCTGCAACCCAAGCAATGGTGATAACAAATATTGGGGCACCAAGTGCGAAGAAGGCGAGTGCCCAGAAGAATTCAGAGACGCGGTCTGCGACAGAATCAGTAACAGCCCCCCATTTGCTATCAATTCCACGAACCATTGCGAGTGAGCCATCTATTCCATCGAACAGGAGTGAAAGAACCAGCAAAAAAATTCCAAGGACAGAATGTACATATCTCCACGTACAAAAGGCGGCAAAGGTTCCAGCGAGTGTTAACACATGCGGTGATACTTTGAGCGCGGCAAGAGGCCTTACGAGAATAAAGGAAATACTAAGCCAGGCCCTGACAATTCCTTTGACCTGGGTATCTCCATGAAGAGAGGACCATTTTCGAAAAAACTTCTCACGCTCCACGAGTAATCCCGAGATTCTTAACAATTTGAAGCGTCGCTGTCGATGTATTCATTGTGTAGAAATGTAGCCCTGGAACATTTGCCTCAATGAGATCGCGGCAAAGTTGGGTTGCAATTTCAATCCCAATCTCACGAACTGCTTCGGGATTCTCTTCATGACCAGCAAATTGAGAAATTAGGCTGTCAGGAACCGGAGTGCCATCAAGTTCTGCCATTCGAGAAAGTTGCTTGAGATTTGTTATGGGAAGGATCCCAGCAATGACGGGAAGCTTTGAACCTTTACTTCGAAGTCCTTCAACTAGCGTTATGTATTTATCAATCTCAAAGAAGAACTGCGTTGTCGCGAATGTTGCTCCAAGCTCTTCCTTGCGGATCAAAACTTCAATATCTTGAGCAAGGTTTCCTTTTGACGCAGGATGACCGTTTGGAAATGCTGCTACTCCAATTGTGAATCCCCCACGTTTTGCAGCAAGTTCAACCAATTGATCGGCGTGATCAAATCCTCCAGCATGACTTGTCCATGGTGCACGTGGTCCACCGACAGGATCTCCCCGAAGGGCAAGGATGCTTGTGATTCCGGCGCTCTGGTAATGATCCAAGATTGAACTCAACTCAGCCTCGGTGGAGCCAACACACGTGAGGTGGGCAACCGTAGAGATGCCAGTCCTTGAAGTGAACTCCTCGGCGATGCGAATAGTTCTGTCGCGAGTACTGCCACCTGCGCCGTAGGTCACAGAGACGAAGTCAGGATGAATTTCACGAAGCCGCTCGATGGCAGCCCATAGCTTCTCTTCCCCGGCTTCATCCTTGGGAGGGAAGAGCTCAATGGAGAGAGTCGGTGCCTGTGAATTATCCATAGGGGGTTCAGGGTACCTTTATCGAATGGATTACACGCTCGAATCTGGTGTTGACCCGCTCCGTGAGGCAATAAATAACTCCCTAGCCCAATTCGTCGACCGCGAAAATGAATACCTTCGTGAAATTGCGAGTGAGCTCTACCCGGTTGCAGATGCTTTAAAGAATTTCCTCATTGATTCCGGAAAGCGTTTTCGTCCACTCTTTGCCGCAGCAGGGTATGTAGGAAGTGGCGGAGTTCTAGATACTGCTTCAATAAATGCAATCGCCTCAATTGAACTAGTACATGTTTGCGCGCTCATTCACGATGACGTCATGGATGGCTCAGATACACGCCGCGGAGCTCCTTCAATTCATCGACTCTTTGAAAAACTGCATCGAAATGACTCACTCAAAGGTTCGCCAGAACAATTTGGAGTTGCGAGTGCAATTCTGCTTGGAGATCTCGCCTTAGTTTGGGCCAGCAAAGCTCTTCACGAATCTGGCATGCCATCGCAATCCTTGCTTCGCGCTCTTCCTCTTTATGACGAAATGCGTGTGGAACTTATGGCGGGTCAATATTTGGATGTGTATGAACAAGCACTTGCAAGTGAAAGCATCGAGCGCTCATTGAAAGTGGCACGATTTAAATCAGGCAAGTACAGCATCGAGCGGCCACTCCATTTTGGCGCATCTCTTTCTACAGGGCAAAATCTTTCGGCATATACTGGCTACGGCATCCCACTCGGTGAAGCCTTTCAACTACGAGATGATTTACTCGGCGTCTTTGGAGATCCAACACAAACTGGAAAGCCAGCAGGTGACGATTTACGTGAAGGAAAGCGCACAGTTTTAATCGCAGCCACATTGCAACGTTCCACTCCGGATCAAAAGGCGCGCATAAATTCACTTCTTGGCAAGCAGGATTTAGGGATTTCAGAAGTTGAAGAATTACGAGCAATAATCACTTCAAGTGGCGCCTTGGATTTCGTGGAAAAAATGATTACCGATCTCACCCAGGAATCACTGGCGGAACTTGAAACAGGAACAATTACTTCTGATGCAAAATCTTTTCTTATCCACATGGCAGATGTCGCGACAAAACGGAGTTACTAATGGCAAAACGCGTAACCGGTCCCACTAACCATGTCGTAATTGTCGGAGCAGGCTTAGCCGGCTTGAGTGCGGCCCTTCGGTTGGCTGGAGCAGGACGAAAAGTCACCGTCGTTGAGCGCGAGTCAGTGCCGGGAGGGCGCAATGGCTTGCTAAATAAAGATGGCTACGCTTTTGACACAGGACCAACTGTCCTGACAATGCCAGATTTAATTGCCGATGCATTCGCATGTGTAGGGGAAGATTTGAAGGATTGGCTCGATCTCATCCCAGTATCTCCTCTCTATCGAGGCTTTTTCGATGATGGATCGCAGATGGATGTCCATGCCGACACAAATCGAATGCAGGAAGAGATTCGCACAGTTATTGGAGATAAAGAAGCTGCCGGATACGCAAAGTATGTTGACTTTGTTACAAAGCTTTACAAGTACGAGATGAAAGATTTCATAGACCGTAATATCGATTCACCGCTTAATCTTTTGACACCAAATCTTGCAAAGCTCGTTGCTATTGGGGGCTTTCGTAAACTCGCTCCAAAAGTGAATCAATATATGAAAGATCCGCGCACTCAAAAGATTTACTCATTCCAAGCAATGTATGCCGGAGTAAGTCCTCAACAAGCCCTTGCCATCTATGCAGTCATTGCCTATATGGACTCAGTGAACGGCGTCTTTTTCCCAAAGGGCGGAATGCACGCAGTTCCGCGTGCAATGGCAGCGGCCGCCCAAAAACATGGCGTTGAATTCAAATATAACTCGACTGTAACGAGTGTAGAACACGCGGGTGGCCGAGCCAAAGCAGTCATCACATCAACTGGTGAACGCATAACCTGCGATGCCCTCATTCTTAATCCTGATCTTCCAGTTGCTTGGAAAGAACTATTGGGAACCGTTCCTCGCAAAGTAAAGAATCTTAATTATTCACCATCGTGCGTCACGATGCTTGTCGGTTCTAACAAGAGTTATGACCACATCGCTCACCACAATATCCACTTTGGAAAATCATGGGATGGCGTATTCGATGAACTCATCAATAAAAAAGTCCTTATGTCAGATCCAAGCGTGCTCGTCACAGTTCCGACACATGACGATCCCTCCCTCGCTCCCGCTGGAAAGAGTTCGTATTACATTCTCTTCCCTACGCCAAATTTGACTGCAAATATCGATTGGAAGAAAGAGAAGAGCCGTTACCGAGACGAAATGGTGAAAACTCTTGAATCTCGTGGATACACAGGCTTTGGTGATTCGATTGAAGTTGAACATATAACCACTCCCCTTGAATGGAAAGAGATGGGACTGGAAGCCGGGGCACCATTTGCAAGTGCGCATACATTCTTTCAAACAGGACCTTTTCGCCCGGCAAATATGGCGCAGGGCTTTGAAAATGTGGTTTTTGCAGGATCGGGAACTCAACCAGGTGTCGGCGTCCCGATGGTATTGATTTCAGGACGATTGGCTGCTGAGAGAATCGTTGGCCCAGTTAAATAATTTAGAGTTAAAAAAAGGCGCCGATTTCTCGGCGCCTTTTCTACGATTTCTTCTAATCAACCAATCCAGGAATTGAGTGGTGATGACAAGAAGTAGATGACAAACAATCCAGAAACCAACAAGAGAAGTGGGTGTACTTCTTTGCGGCGGCCTTGTACGAAGCGAATGATTACGTGTGAAACGAAACCAGCTCCGATACCAACTGAAATGCTGTATGTAAATGGCATCAAGATAATTGTGAGGAACGCTGGAATTGCAATTCCAAGATCCGCCCAATCAATGTCCTTAACTTGCGTCATCATCAAGAATCCAACAATCACAAGTGCTGGAGTTGCAGCCTCGTAAGGGATCACTGCAACAAGTGGTGCCAAGAATGTTGCAAGCAAGAAGCAAATACCGGTTACAACTGATGCAAGGCCAGTGCGCGCGCCTTCGCCCACACCTGATGCAGATTCAATGTACGAGGTATTTGAAGATATGCCTGCAGCTCCACCAGCAGCAGCAGCCACTGAGTCAACAAAGAGAACTCGCTCGTTGTTAGGTACAGTGCCGTCAGCACCAATCAAACCTGCTTCATGTCCAATCGCTGTGACAGTTCCGACAGTGTCGAAGAAGTCAGAGAGCAAGAGTGTGAAGATAAGCAAGATTCCAGCAATAACTGAAACATGCTTGAAAGATCCAAGTAGGGAGAAGTGCCCTAGAAGATCAAAGTGAGGTGTCGCTGTAATGTGATGTGGAAGTGAAGGGATGTTTAGACCCCAACCCTTTGGATTGCTCTTTGTTGGAGAAATGAAACTTGGGCCAATCTTGAATGCCTTCTCAAGAATCACAGCAAGAACAGTGGCGGAAACAATTCCGATAAGAATTGCACCCTTTGTTTTGCGAACCATCAAAGTGATAATGATGATCAAGCCAACAAGAAAGACCACGATTGGCCAGCCAACGAGGTTTCCGTTATCGCCAAGTTGCACCGGAACTGGTCCGGTACCTGTGCGACGAACGAAGCCTGAGTCCACAAGGCCGATCAAGGCAATGAATAGACCGATACCAACTGAAATTGCGTACTTCAACTGTTGTGGAACTGCCTTAAATACTGCAGTACGGAAACCTGTCAAAACAAGAACAGTGATGATGAGGCCTTCAAGAACAACTAGACCCATCGCATCTGCCCATGTCATGCGCGATGCAATTCCATAAGCAACGAAAGTATTGAGTCCAAGACCTGTTGCAAGTGCCAATGGGAAATTTGCAACTACACCCATTAAAATTGTCAGCACGCCGGCAACGAGGGCCGTAGCTGCAGCAATGAGTGGCAAGTTAGCTCCAAAGCTTGAGAATCCGCCTAGGAACTTGTGGTTTCCATCAACTGCGCCACCGAGAATAAGCGGATTGAGCGCAACTATGTATGCCATTGTGAAGAAGGTGACTAAACCACCTCGAACTTCGCGGCTTACAGTTGAGCCACGTTCGCTGATTTTAAAGAAACTATCAAGCATGTCGTACCTCTCTGATTTTGGTATCGGGGGTGTTTGCGACCCCGTGCAGTTTAAATCTGGATGCAAGCCAGGAGGGAATAACAGAAATTTAGTGGCTGGCACCTTGAATTGAAGCCCTTCCCACAGGAAAGTCTCGATAAATCTCTCAATCATCAGTGAGATTTGAGCGTGGGCGTGTAAGTAGACTCCCTACATGAGTGAATTGAAGGCCGCGGGTATTACTGACCCAGTTTTGGCAGCCTCCTACGCTCAGTGCAAGAAACTCAATTCTCAGCACGGTAAGACTTACTATCTTGCAACCCTTCTTCTTCCTGCCGCAAAGAGACCCTTTGTCCATGCTCTTTATGGTTTCGCCAGATACGCAGACGAGATTGTTGATGATTTATCGTCAACTCTCACAGATAGCGAAAAGGCGGCGGCTCTCAAAGGCTGGGGCTCCCAAGCGATCAAGGACATTAGCACTGGGGAAAGTTCTGATCCCATCGGTCGGGCTTTAGTAGATACCGCAAGGCGCTTTTCTATTCCCGTCGCATATTTTGAATCCTTCCTCCATTCAATGGAGATGGACTTAACCATCAATGAGTATGCAACGTATGAAGACTTAATGGAATATGTCTACGGAAGTGCTGCGGTTATTGGATTGCAAATGGTCCCTGTGCTAGGTGCTCTTTCACCTGATGCGTACAAAGCAGCCGAAACGTTAGGAGTCGCCTTCCAGCTAGCTAATTTCATTCGCGATATCGGAGAAGATCTGGAACGTGGGCGAATCTATATCCCGATCGACGAACTTGATAGGTTTGGCGTCACTCGCGAAGACCTTAACAACCGAATTCTCACTCCGGCGATTATCGAAGTAATGAAATTTCAAATTGCCCGAGTAAGGCGACTGCAACAAGAAGCGGCAGTTGGAATCCAAGCCCTTGAACCCTCAAGTCGCCCTTGCATTGAAGCTGCTAGCGAACTCTATTGCGGGATTGTTGATGAAGTAGAAGCAATTGGCTACGACGTCTTTAATTTTAGAGCTAAGACATCAACATGGAGAAGATTGAAGGTTGCGCTACCGGCTTATATTCGGGCGATCAAGGCGCGTTAAAGTTTTTTACCCCAATAACTCCACAATTGCAGAATTCCTAAAATTAGCGCAAAACCAAAGACCAAGTCTTCCACGGGCGCACTTGCAATTCTCCATCCGATAATGACATCCGGGTTATACGTGACGATGTTGCGAGAAGTAAGCCACCAATTCGTCAGTAATTGAAAGGGCAAAATAATGGCGTAAGAAGTCCAAAAACTTCTTCGAGTTAGCATCCTGCTTTTAGTAAGAAAACCATCGGAGATTACTGACAGAGCGAGTGCCAAGAAAGCTATTTGCGTATACGTCATTTTTCATCACCTACATACCAGCGAGGTTTAACCCGACGAACTGCCTCAATGGTCATGATTGCGGCAAGGGGCACAATGAGAAAAAACAAAAGCTCCTCTATCGGGATGTGACCTGGGATGTAGATTCCAAGAATTTGATTTGGGTCAAAAAACCAATGACCGGCGTGCACGGCATATAAATCCCACGCAATAAAGAGAAGGGCAACTGGAAGAATTGTAAGCAGAACCCTTTTTACGCGCTTCAATACTCTCACATGGAGGAAAATTTCAAGCCAGAATGATCCAACTATGGTGAATAGCAACATCGCTGAATATCCAAGTTTTTGCACAAACCAATACTCTCATCTGATGTGCTGACACGATGGTAAGGTTGGCAATAACGGGAGCCGTTTTGTTGGCTGAGAGGACCTGACGTTCAGGTCGACCGTAGGACCAGTTCGGTAATGCGAATTGGAAAGGGGTTACACATGCACACACTTAATTCTCTTCTCATGACAACGGTATTTACCGCTTGGAAATACAATCTTTCGATCTTGGAGTTAGTCGCTTTTGCAACCTCTGTGGTCGGCGTAGCGCTTGGAATTTTTGGACCGCGTTCAACCTGGCCGTGGTGGAATATCTCAAGCTTGTTGTACGCGATTCTATTCTTCGAACAAAAATATTACGCGAGTGGCGCACTTCAATTTGTATTCATTGCAGGAGGTTTCTGGGGTTGGTTTGGATGGGGAAAGAGTGGGGCGAAACCTGCGCGATTATCCAAAAAAGCTAAGTTGCAGTGGGGCCTTGGATTTCTTGCCTTGTGGTTCGCTCTTTATCCAGCGCTTATCCATATCGGCGCAGCTGCATCACTCACTGATGCATTTGGTTTCGCAGGAAGTTGCGTAGCTCAAGTATTGATGGTCAGAGAGAAGTATGAAGCTTGGCCCTTGTGGTTTGTCGTTGATGGTGTTTACACATATCAATTTTTCCATGGAAAGCTCTACTTAACAGGAATCCTCTATCTAATCTTTGTAGGGTTGGCAGTTGGCGGCTGGGTGCGCTGGCTTAAGGAAGCAAAGAAACTTGATCTCCACTCT
>SESB01000945.1_pt1 | contig 20264 bp, 21 predicted proteins | sample 3171441 | NCBI WGS metagenome assembly SESB01 (sample SAMN06051867, study PRJNA518727) | freshwater metagenome | biome: subpolar coniferous forest; feature: holomictic lake; material: water; isolation source: holomictic Lake 227, 6 m depth | place: Canada: near Kenora, Ontario | collected... | reverse complement strand
TGAAGTTCGAACAGATCTTCCTGAAGAGCGCTTCTATGTTGGTGCGGTTCTAACTACCGACCCAGCGCATTTTGGCCCTTTAACTATTGAGTCAGCACGCGGTCACAACGGCGTGCTGCTTCTCAAATTTACGCAAATAAAAGATCGTACGGCAATTGAAAAATTGCGCGACGTACTTCTAATGGCAGAAGTTGATGTCGAAGAAGAATTCGATAACGAAGATGATTTTCACGTCCAACAACTTTTAGGTTCGAAAGTAGTCACGGTTGAAGGTATCTGCGTCGGGACTTTAACGGATGTTATAAACCTTCCCGGACAAGATCTATTAGCAGTTGCAACTCCTACTGGTGAAGTTTTAATTCCCTTTGTCTTGGAAATCGTTCCAACTGTAGATATTAAGAATAAAGTTATAACTATCAGCCCTCCCGAAGGCCTTCTTAATTTAGGATCAAAAGTCGAGGAAGAAGGAGGCCCAGATGCCTCGCTATGACCTCATCACAATCTTTCCTGACTATTTCTCCGCGCTAGATATTTCCCTCATTGGCAAAGCTCGTTCTGCTGGGCTGGTCGAAATATCTGTTCATGATCTTCGAGAGCAGGCACAAGGTGTCCATAAAAGCGTAGATGACACTCCATATGGAGGCGGTGCTGGAATGGTGATGTCACCAGAGCCATGGGGAAAAGCGATTGACAAGCTTGCAACTTCGGATGAAATTCATGACCTCATTGTCTTGACGCCCGCTGGCAAAAAATTTGATCAAAATATGGCTATTAAATTTTCTCAACACGAACACTTGATTTTTGCTTGCGGAAGGTATGAAGGCATAGATCATCGCGTTACGGAGTTCTATAAATCTCAACCAAATTTTCGGGTTCACGAAGTATCCATTGGAGATTACGTTCTAAATGGGGGAGAAGTTGCGACACTTGTAATGCTCGAAGCAATCATTCGTTTAATCCCAGGTGTTATTGGGAATCCAGAATCTCTCGCCGAGGAATCGCATACTTTGATTGCCGATGGTGAATCTATTGTTGAATATCCTAATTACACAAAACCAGCGGTGTGGAGGGAACTCTGCGTTCCCGAGGTCCTTTTGTCGGGGAATCACGCGGCTATCAAGGCCTATCGAAGTGAAGAAGCTCTCAAAAGGACGAAAAACCGGGAATAATCCCGACACGCCGAGTGTTCATTAGGCAATGGGAGAAATACAAGGCACTATCCGCCTTGTTAAGTAACGCAAAGTTGCGAATGAAGGACTAGAGAAATTAAAGGGGGGTGCTATGGCTACGGATTATGACACACCGAGAAAAACGGATGAAGAGCTACATGAGGAGTCATTAGAGGAACTCAAAGCACGTCGCGCTGACGCTCAATCAGGTCAGGTCGATGTTGATGAAGAAGAAGCGGCCGAAAGCCTTGAATTGCCAGGTGCAGATTTATCGGGCGAAGAATTAACAGTTCGCGTGGTTCCAAAGCAAGAAGATGAGTTCACGTGTTCTCGTTGCTTCTTGGTTCACCACATAACGCAGTTGGCTCAGGGCGAAGGCGCCAAGGCTGTCTGCAAGGATTGCGATTAATTCTTTTTCATTAGGTATTTAATTATTTCATCAGCCTTATTTGTGCTTATTAACCAATAAGGCGTGTAATCCCGAGAGTCATTAATTTGGATTTTTATTCCGTTAGGTACCCAGAAGCGCAGATCTAAATAGGCATCCGGATTCGCATCTTGAGTTCTGATACGTGCCATAGCTTTGCTTTCTAAAGCGATCACTTCTCCGATGTACTTCAATTCGATTTTTGCCTTACCGATGTACAGCCATTCATTTTCGATCCGAATTTCAAGCGGGGTACTCGAAGCTAGATACAAAAGCCCGAGCAAGCACGCAAGAAAATCGATGGCCCCCGCACGAGTATCGAAGGCTGCCCAGATTGCAAGGGCTAAGGAGAAATTCATACTAAGGAGGAATACCCAAAGCCAGAAGGTCCAGCGGTCAACCCATTGCGCCGCTACGAAATTCTGCTTCCCCTCATTCACACGAGCAACCTTACCTAATAAGTAATGGGTTAGAATCGAGAACGTGAACAGAGTTCCCGAGGGTACGACGCTTCCAGAGCGTCATCCGGCATCACCTAAACCTGGCGAAAAGATCCCTTCTCATTTTGGACATTGTTTTGGTTGCGGCGTACTTCATCCAACTGGATTACACCTTGTTGCGCATGCTGGCGAAGGTTTAGATCTCACGGCCGAATTCACGGTAACGCAAAATCATCAAGGAGCTCCAGGGCTTGCACATGGTGGATTACTTAGTTTGGCTTTCGATGAAGCGCACGGAAAACTTATGTGGTTGCTTCGTTCACCAGCTGTCACCGCACACCTAGAAACAGATTTCTTGGCACCTGTCCCAATTGGCAGTGTTCTTCACATCCGAGCCCACATCACTGGTCAAAAGGGTCGTAAGGTTTATACATATGCCGAAGGTCATCTAAACGCATTGGATGGGCCTATTGCTGTTAAGTCATCTTCACTTTTCGTCATTGTGCCGATGAAGCATTTCCTCGATAACGCGCCAAAGGAATATTTGGATGCTGTATCAAAAAATCCAGAACTCATGGCGTTCGTTGATCCCACTTTTGAAATCAATCCATGAGCGTTGACATACTGATTACGAGGCTTGATCCAAGCGTTCCTCTTCCCGCCTATGCAAAGCCAGGAGATGCAGGGGCTGATCTTTGTTCGCGCATAGATGCTGTTATCGAGCCAGGAGAGCGCGCGCTTATCCCAACTGGAATATCTATTGCACTGCCTAACGGATATGTAGCACTTGTACATCCTCGGTCGGGCTTAGCGATTAAGCATGGAATATCCATGGTGAACACGCCAGGAACGGTTGATGCGGCATTTCGTGGTGAGCTTCAGGTGATACTTATTAATCACGATCCTCGAGAGGCATTCACTATTAAAAAAGGTGATCGAATTGCACAGTTGATCATTCAAAAGGTTGAACGCGCAGAATTTGTGGAAGTTTCAACTCTACCCGGAACTCATCGCAGCGATGGCGGATTCGGATCTACCGGGAAGTGAGCAAAAATGTCTGACATGCAAGCGCATCACCACGACCGAGCCAAAGTAATGGAGGCTTTTGGTGGTACCCGAGGTCTGATAGACAGCGGAGTTCCGTCAATTCTTTTTCTTCTTGCTTTTAACGCTACCCATAGCTTGAACACCGCAGTTATCGCTTCACTTTCCTTATCTGCAGTTTTATCAGTCATCCGACTCGTTACACGCGATACATTGCAACACGCAATTTCTGGATTCGTAGGGATTGGAATTTGTGCTCTTCTTGCCCGCCACACAGGAAAAGCGCAAGATTTCTATCTCCCGGGTCTATGGACAAATGTTGGATATGGAATTGCCTACACAGTTGCAAACCTTGCAGGGTGGCCTGTTCTTGGGTTAATGCTTGGGCCAATTCTTGGCGAAAATTTAGCGTGGCGAAAAGTCCCAGCCCGCAAGAAAGCCTATGTCCGCGCTGGATGGATTTGGGTAGGACTTTTTGTTTCGCGTCTGCTGGTGCAATATCCGCTTTATAAAGCAGATAACTTAACCGCTTTGGGAACCGCCCGACTCATTATGGGCTATCCGCTCTTTATATTGGCCGGCTGGCTGACATGGCAAGTACTGAAGAAAGTGCCAAGCGTAAAAGTTGAAGAAGTAAATTAATTATCGAGCAAGCACTCGCGTAGCTTGCCCTCAGATTCAGAAGTAGCAACGAAGAGAAGTTCATCTCCAGCAATCAAAGTCATATGAGGTTGTGGAGTAATAACATGACCATCTCGGACAATTGACGCAAATGAAACATCATCTGGAAGTTGGATTTCCTCAACAGTTTTTCCGACGCAACGAGCGCTATCTGGAAGCGTTAGTTCCACAAGGTTTGCCTCACCTCGGCGAAGCGAAAAGAGTCTGACTACATCGCCAACGCTAACCGCTTCTTCAACAAGTGCGCTGATGATGCGAGGAGTAGAAACGGAAACATCTACGCCCCACGAAGAATCAAAAAGCCATTCATTCTTTGGATGGTTAATACGGGCGACAACGCGTGGGACACCATATTCAGTCTTCGCCAGGAGGGATGCAACAAGATTTACCTTGTCATCACCAGTCGCTGCGACCAAAACATGGCAATTGGAAAGTTGGGCTTTATCCAAAGATGTAATTTCACAAGCATCAGCCAGTAGCCATTCGGCAGCCGGAACGCTCTCCATTTTAAGCGCCTTTGGGTCACGATCTATAAGCAGGACGTGGTGTCCATTTTCTAATAGTTCGCGAGCAATAGAACGCCCAACGTTTCCAGCTCCAGCGATAGCAACTCTCATTATTTACCTATCTCATCTGGTGACTTAGAAAGAATTTCATCGGTGCGCGCGCGATCTTTCTCGGCAACCATCACGTGAATCAAATCGCCTTCTTGAATAACCGTGTGCTCAGTTGGAATCAAACCCTCACCAATTCGAGTGATAAAAGCAACTCTTGCTGGAGTCACTTGATCAATTAGAGAGGCTGGTTCGCCATACCAATCGTTGTGGAGTACAACTTCACAAAGTTCAACTGTTGCCGTTTGATCTCTCCACTCAGAGCGTGATCCGTCCGGAGCAAGTTTTCGCAAAATCTGATCAGTAGCCCACAAAACCGTGGCGACGGTAGGAATTCCAAGACGTTGATAAATTTCAGCACGGCCTGGATCATAAATTCGCGCTACGACATTCTTAACGCCGTAACTTTCGCGAGCAACGCGAGCTGCCAGAATATTTGAATTGTCACCATTAGATACCGCAGCAAACGCTTCAGCCGATTCAATGCCAGCTTCCAGGAGGGTATCGCGGTCAAAGCCAACACCAGCGATTGTCCGTCCTTTGAAATCTGGGCCAAGGCGGCGGAATGCTTCGCGGTTTTGGTCGATAACGGAAACTGAGTGACCTAAATTTTCAAGCTCAATAGCCAGCGCCGAACCGACGCGACCACAACCCATGATGACTACGTGCACAGGGAGACCTTACACGCTTTAGGCTCTGCCCTGTGGATACAAGCGAAGCAAAGTTAGTCGTTGGCGACCGGGTTACTGTCGAAATTGGCGGAGTTGCCCATGGGGGACATTTCATTGCCCGCCATAACGGGCAAGTAATTTTTGTTCGCTACGGAATCACCGGCGAGAAAGCCCTGATTGAAATTACCGGTACTAGTTCAAAAGTAGTTCGAGCCGATGTCGTTGAAATCCTTGAGCCTTCTCCCGCCCGCGTCGAGCCACCATGTAAATATGCTCACCCAGGTGGATGTGGTGGTTGCGATTTCCAATATATTGATCTTGCATTTCAACGGGAACTTAAGCGCCGCGTGGTCGTCGAGCAGTTTCTTCGCCTAGGTGGTCTGGAAGTTGATTTAGATGTGAAGGGTGTTGAGCCGCTAGATGGTTTGCATTGGCGCACTCGGATGGATTTTGCAGTTTCAAAGAGTGGGCGAATCGGCTTATACGGAAGTCGCAGCAATGAAGTGATTGAAATTGATGATTGCCTAATTGCGGTTGAGAATATGAAAGTTTCAGAAGTAGCAACAAGAAAATGGAACGGTTCAGAACGCCTCGAGATTGCATCATCCAGCACAAACCAATTGAATATATCTCGCGCTGGAAGAAGCATCTCCGGACCCACAGAATTAAAGGAAGAAGTAAACGGATTAAGTTATAAAGTATCCGCGCAATCCTTCTGGCAGAGTCATAAGAAAGCTCCTTCTACGCTCGTCAACGAGGCGATGGGATTACTCGGATTGCAAGATGGCGATGTCGTTTGTGACCTGTATGGCGGTGCTGGATTATTCGCAGCCGCGATGTCCAAGCGAGTTGGCGCATCAGGAAAAGTGCACTTAATCGAATTGGACCGGCACGCAACTGCTGATGCCAAGAAAGGTTTCGCACTCACAAAGAACGTCGAAATCCACATCGGAAAAGTGGAAATTGAAATTCGTAAAGTAGCTAAAGCCGATGTTCTGCTTCTTGATCCACCTCGAACTGGCGCAGGAAAGGATGTCGTAGAACAAATGCTTCGAATCGCGCCAAGAACCATCGTTTACGTATCCTGCGACCCAGCATCCCTGGCCAGGGATGCGAAATACCTCACAGAGGGCGGCTACACCATCAGCCACCTGGTGGGATATGACCTATTTCCTATGACATCACACGTCGAATGTGTCGTGCAATTTACAAGGGATTGAGGCAAAAGACTAAGATTCGGGCATGAGCAAGAATTCCTTTAACGCAAAGTCCAATATCGAAGTACACGGCAAGAATTACGAAATCTTCGACATAACCGGAATTGAAGGGTCGAGAGACCTGCCGTTTAGCTTAAAAGTTCTACTCGAAAATTTATTGCGAACCGAAGACGGGGCAAATATCACCTCGGCTCAGATTCAGGCGCTTGCACAATGGAATCCTTCAGTTGAGCCGGATACAGAAATTCAGTTCACTCCTGCTCGAGTGATCATGCAGGACTTCACAGGAGTTCCTTGCGTGGTGGATCTAGCAACCATGCGTGAAGCGATTGCCGATCTTGGGGGAGACCCAACAAAGGTTAATCCATTGGCCCCGGCTGAACTTGTTATTGATCACTCGGTTATTGCAGATGTATTTGGTACAAAAACCTCGTTTGAAGAAAATACAGATATTGAATACCAACGAAACCGTGAACGTTATCGCTTCTTGCGTTGGGGACAGACCGCATTTGATGAATTCAAAGTAGTTCCACCAGGAACTGGAATTGTTCACCAAGTAAATATTGAATATCTGGCCCGCGTAGTAATGACTCGTACTGTTGATGGCGTTCTACGTGCATACCCCGACACAGTTGTTGGAACTGATTCTCATACAACGATGGTTAATGGACTTGGCGTTCTTGGATGGGGAGTTGGCGGAATTGAAGCCGAGGCCGCCCTTCTTGGCCAACCAGTATCGATGTTGATTCCGCGAGTTGTTGGATTTAAGTTAAAAGGATCTCTACCAAGTGGAACAACGGCAACCGACCTTGTACTTACGATTACTGAAGCACTTCGCAAGCATGGTGTTGTAGGAAAATTTGTCGAGTTCTACGGTGAAGGCGTCTCTGCTCTTCCTATGGCAAACCGATCAGCAATCGGAAATATGTCACCTGAATACGGATCAACATGCGCAATTTTCCCAATCGATGCAGAAACTCTTAAATACCTAGAACTTACAGGCCGAACAGAAGAGCAAATTGATCTTGTTGAACAATATTCAAAGCGAAATGGATTTTGGCATGATCCTTCAATCGAACCCCGCTTTTCAGAATATATTGAACTAGATCTCTCGACTGTCGTTCCTTCAATTTCGGGGCCAAAGCGTCCTCAAGATCGCATCTCTCTTAACAATGCGAAGAGCGCGTATCAAAGCATTGTTCCAACATATTACTCAGACAAAACAAGTCAGAGCCCAGTACCCATTTCGATGGGAGGTACGGAGACAAACGTCGCAAATGGTGCTGTCGTTATTGCGTCAATTACATCTTGTACTAATACTTCTAATCCTTCCGTGATGCTTGGCGCCGCTTTGCTTGCAAAGAAAGCTGTAGAAAAAGGCCTCAAAGCACAACCTTGGGTAAAAACAACTCTCGCCCCCGGCTCAAAAGTTGTAACCGATTATTATGACAAGGCTGGATTGACGACCTACATGGAGCAGCTTGGTTTCAATCTTGTTGGGTATGGATGCGTCACCTGTATTGGAAACTCAGGCCCGCTTCCAACGGAAGTTTCAAAAGCGATTAATGACAATGATTTGGCTGTGACTGCAGTTCTTTCTGGCAACCGAAACTTCGAGGGACGTATTAGTCCTGATGTGAAGATGAACTATCTTGCCTCTCCTCCTTTGGTTGTTGCATATGCAATCGCAGGCTCCATGAATCACGACTTTGATACTGATCCACTTGGTAAGGATCAAAGCGGCAATGATGTCTTTCTTAAAGATATCTGGCCAACAAGCGAGGAAATCGATGCAGTAATTGCATCATCCATTTCCTCTGAAATGTTCAAGAAAGATTATGCGACTGTTTTTGATGGCGATCTTCGATGGAAATCCTTGGATACGCCAACAGGAAAGACATTTGAGTGGGATCCACAATCTACCTACGTACGTAAACCTCCGTACTTTGATGGAATGCCTCGTAATCCGTATCCTGTGGTGGACATTTCTGGCGCCAGAGTTCTTGCCGTTCTTGGGGATTCGATTACAACAGATCACATCTCTCCAGCTGGAAATATTAAAGCGGATTCGCCAGCCGGTTTATATCTCGCCGAACACGGTATTGAGCGAATAGATTTCAACTCATACGGTTCAAGACGCGGAAACCATGAAGTAATGATTCGTGGAACTTTTGCAAACATACGTTTGAAGAATATGTTGTTGAATGATGTTTCGGGAGGGTTCACTCGAGATTTTCTTAACAACGGTGAGGAAACCACAATCTACGATGCATCAATGAACTACCAGGCAAACGGTGTTCCATTGATGATTCTTGCAGGTAAAGAATATGGATCTGGTTCTTCACGCGACTGGGCAGCAAAGGGAACCGCGCTCCTTGGAGTGCGCGCCGTAATTGCGGAGTCCTTTGAGCGAATCCATCGTTCCAACCTGATTGGAATGGGCGTATTGCCACTGCAATTCCTCGATGGGGATAGCGCTGCAACTCTTGGTCTTACTGGAGAAGAAGTATTTTCAATTTCTGGAATTACACAACTCAATGAAGGATCAACTCCTAAAACGGTAACTGTTGCTGCAGGCGATAAGAGTTTCCAAGCTCGCGTGCGTATCGATACACCGGGAGAAGCAGATTACTATCGTCACGGCGGAATAATGCAGTACGTCTTGCGTAACCTGCTCTAGAGTCAATTTATGCTTGAATCCATCCGCAGCGCTGCCGATCTTCAAGGGCTGAGCCATGCTCAACTCGAATCCCTTGCTGCTGAGATTCGGGAATTCTTAATTCAAAAGGTTTCAAAATCGGGCGGACATCTGGGTCCGAATTTAGGCGTAGTTGAACTCACGATAGCGATGCATCGAGTCTTTAATTCACCACGAGATGTATTGCTCTTTGACACCGGTCACCAATCGTATGTACATAAGATTTTGACTTCGCGAGCTGGAGAGTTCGACAAACTCCGTCAACGCGGAGGAATTTCGGGCTATCCCAATCGACGCGAAAGTAGCCACGACGTTATAGAAAACTCTCACGCATCAGGGGCTTTGTCATGGGCTGATGGAATTGCAAAAGCCTTCACGATAAAAGGAGAGAGTGACCGAAAAGTTGTTTGCATGGTCGGCGACGGGTCACTTACGGGCGGAATGGCATGGGAAGCGCTCAATAATATTGCAGCGAGTGAAAATCTTCCTCTTATCATTGTTGTTAATGACAATGAACGGTCGTATTCACCAACAATCGGCGGCATCTCTACCTATTTAACAACTTTGCGCACAACAAGTGGATATGAAAAGTTTCTTGATTGGGGAAAGGGCGTTCTTGAGCGCACACCTCTTGTTGGTCAACCAATTTACGAAACTCTTCATGGCGTTAAAAAAGGCATAAAAGATATTGTTGCCCCGCAAGGTATGTTTGAAGATCTTGGACTGAAATATTTGGGGCCAATCGATGGACACAATATTCAAGCAGTGGAGGAAGCCTTAAACCATGCCAAGACTTTTGGTCATCCAGTCTTGGTGCACGTCATTACCGAAAAGGGTCGCGGTCATGCTCCTGCTATTCAAGATGAAGCAGAAAAGTTTCACGCCGTTGGCGTAGTAGACCCCGAAACCGGGCAACCTTTGTCGAAATCTGGAAAAAGTTGGACCAATATTTTTGCCGACGAAATAGTTGAATTGGGTAAAAAGAGAGCAGATATTGTTGCAATTACTGCAGCGATGCTTGGTCCGACTGGACTGACTGAGTTTTCGAAACTATTTCCAGAGCGTACATTTGATGTCGGGATTGCCGAACAGCACGCAGTTACATCTGCAGCAGGGATGGCATATGCGGGGCTACATCCCGTTGTGGCGCTCTACTCAACTTTTTTAAATCGCGGTTTTGATCAGCTATTGCTCGATGTCGCCCTTCACAAGGCGGGCGTCACTTTTGTTCTCGATCGCGCTGGAGTAACGGGTGATGATGGTCCATCTCATCACGGAATTTGGGATCTTGCGCTCACCGGTTTGGTTCCTGGTATGCATGTGGCGGCCCCGAGGGATGCTACTCGTCTAAAAGAAGTACTCAACGAAGCGGTTGCAATATCAGACGCTCCTACAATGATTCGTTTTCCTAAAGGTGCGATTACTCCCGACATCCCAGCTTTTGAGCGAAGAGATGGGATTGATGTTCTTTATCGCGGAGAGAGTGCCGACGTTCTTCTAGTGAGTGTCGGGGCGATGGCGACTATCGCAGTGGATGCGGCTGCACAGGCCTACCGAGAAGGAGTGGGCGTAACTGTTGTAGATCTTCGCTGGGTAAAGCCTCTTCCGCTCTCGTTAGTGACTATGGCACAGCGTTACAAGTCAGTTGTAGTGATTGAAGATGGAATTAAACATGGAGGAATAGCGAGCTCAATATCTGAGCTCTTTGCACAGGAAAGCCTTCAGGTGCCAGTGCATTCCATCGGGGTTCCACTCGAATTTATTGAGCATAGCAAGCGTCAAGAAATCCTCAATGATCTTGGCATAACCGTGCAGAACATTGCTCGATCACTCGTTGGATGGAGTAGTACCTCTAAATTTGAGGAAGAGAAGCAACTCCAGCGGGATGAAAACGTTGACCGGTAACTTCTTCGCTTAACCCCTCACGATCCAAGTACGGCAAAATTCCACCTAAGTGCATCGGCCACCCTGATCCTAAGAGCATGCATATATCAATCTCCGCAGGAGTAGAGACGACTCCTTCATCAAGCATGGCTCGCGCTTCTTGAGCAAGCGCTTTTAGTGCTCGAATGCGAACCTGCTCGGCAGTTGATGGGCTATTTCCCTTTTCGATTAGAGCAACTGCCTCAGGGTTTGCAATCGGCTTACCATCTGCATCTTTAATGTAGAAGGTTCGTATTCCCTTTTCGACAAAGCGTTGCATCGTAGGGGAGATGCGGTAGCGCGGGCCAAGGTTTTGGTGGAGAGTCTCTGCTACATGGAGAGCGACGCCGGGTCCTACTAAGCCAAGTAGTTCAAGTGAAGTCATTGGTAGACCAAGTGGCTTCATCGCGACATCAGCCACATCGTAAGGTGTTCCTTCATCAATTGCGTCGGTGATTTCGCCCATGAAGCGCGTTAGAAGTCGATTAACGACAAACGCAGGTGCATCTTTAACTATCACCATCGTCTTCTTTAGTTCCTTGCCTACAGATATGGCCGTCGCTGTCGTAGCATCGTCAGTCTTTGTGGTGCGAGCGACCTCCAATAACGGCATAACTGCAACAGGGTTGAAGAAGTGGAAGCCAATAACGCGCTCTGGGTTGGATAGACCTTCCGACATTTTTTCAACCGAAAGTGAAGACGTGTTTGTTGCAAGAACACAATCTTGCGAAACAATCGTTTCGAGCTCTGCGAAAAGTTTTTGTTTCAACGAGAGCTCTTCAAAGATTGCCTCGATAACAAAGTTGCAATCGGCATAAACGGACTTCGATGTTGATCCACTCAAGAGGGAGACCAATCGCGCCGCAGCTTCTTGCGTTAAGCGCCTTTTCTCTACAAGCTTGGCAATTTCTGAGTGGATGAAGGCAATTCCCTTATCGACTCTCTCTTGATCCAAGTCTGTAATCACAACTGGCACTTTGAGGTTGCGCAACATAATCAAGGCCAGCTGAGAAGCCATTAAACCGGCGCCAACGACTCCAACCTTTGTCACCTTTCTTGCAAGAGCGGGCTTAGGAGCGCCTTCAACTTTCTTGCGTTTCTTTTGAATGAGATTAAATGAGTACAAGGAGGCTCTAAGAGCATCGCTCATCGTTAAATCAGCAAGAGCCTGATCCTCTGCATCAAAACCCGCCCCGAGAGTATTTTTCTCAGCCGCGGCTATAAGTTCAAGGGCCATTCGCGGAGAATCTAATTCAGCGCCACCATATTTCTTCAGCGCTGCAGCCCGACCAGTTCCTAGGGCTACATTCCAAGCCTCAGCATCGGAGCTGAAATCTTTTCGTTCAATGACTTTCTTACCCGATAGAACTTGTGCCGCAAATGCCACAGAATTTTCGAGAAAATCGGCAGGGGCAAAGACTGCATCTACAACTCCAAGAGAGAGCGCATCCTTGGATTTCATCATCGTGTTGTTGTTGAGAGCATTGAGCATAATTACCTGGACTGCATTAACCGGCCCGATAAGTTTTGGAAGAATTGTTGCTCCGCCCCATCCAGGAACCAACCCGAGAAATACTTCAGGAAGCCCCGTAAATGCAGTAGTTGCAAGAGTTCTGTAGTGGCAGTGAAGTCCAACTTCTAAGCCACCGCCGAGAGCCAAGCCATTGATAAATGCGAATGTTGGTTTGGAACTTTCACCTAAACGTCTAAATACGTCGTGGCCAAGTTTTCCAACTGCCAGGGCTTGATCGCGTTCGCTTAACATCGAAAGAGCGGAAAGGTCCGCGCCGGCGGCAAATATGAATGGCTTGCCGGTAATTGCAATTGCATCAGCTGGGCTTTGCTCAGCGGCAGTAATTGCTTCATTCAACTTTAAAAGTGAAGTAGGCCCAAAGGTGTTGGGGCGCGTGTGATCCATGCCGTTATCCAAAGTGATAAGGGCAAGTGAACCTTTAAAGCCAAAGGGCGTTAAGTCGACGTTGCGAAGAAAAGCTTGAGTCACTACTTCGTCGGGGTTTGTGATGTTGACCATTATTTTGATCCCGCCTCTGCTTTATTAAAGTGTGGATTTTCCCAAATTACAGTTCCACCCATTCCTAGACCGATGCACATTGTGGTGATTCCATATTGAACTTCAGGGTGCTTCTCAAATCCGCGTGCAAGATTTAACATGAGTCGGATTCCCGATGATGCAAGGGGGTGTCCTACTGCGATTGCTCCACCGTAAATATTTACTCGTGAATCATCGTCAGCAATTTCAAAATGGTCGAGGAATGAGAGGACTTGGACGGCAAATGCTTCATTTATTTCAAAGAGACCTATATCTTCAATTTTCAGGCCTGCTTTTTCTAAAGCTTTTAATGTGCTGGGGACTGGTCCGTAACCCATAATCTCTGGCTCTACGCCTGCAAAAGCGAAAGAAACCATCTTGGCTTTAACTGGTAACCCAAGTTCTTTTGCTTTGCCTGCGCTGGCAATAATTGCAGCAGTTGCCCCGTCATTTAGCCCCGATGAATTTCCTGCAGTAACTCTTCCAGCCGCACGGAAAGGCGTCTTGAGTCCGGCCAGGCCTTCCATTGTTGTAGAAGGACGAGGTGGTTCATCCACGCTTGCGATTCCATAACCTAATTCAACGCTTCGAACAGCTACGGGAATTAAGTCGCGTTGTAATTCCCCGTTCTCATATGCAGTTGCGGTTTTTTGTTGTGAAGATAGCGCGTATTTATCTGCGCGTTCTTTTGTAAGGTGTGGAAATTTGTCGTGAAGCCGTTCAGCAGTAGATCCCATAGCAAGTGCATCTTGATCAACAAGCTTTTCGGCAAGAAATCTTGGGTTTGGATCGACACCATCGCCAATTGGATGGTTGCCCATGTGTTCAACTCCGCCGGCAAGTGCAATGTCGTAGGCGCCAGCTGCGATAGCACTTGCAAGTGTTGTCACAGAAGTCATCGCACCAGCGCACCATCGATCTACAGAATACCCGGGAACAGAATTCGGGATGCCGGCCAGAAGTGAGGCGCTTCGTCCAAGGTTCATGCCTTGATCGCCGGACTGTGTTGCAGCTGCTATTGCCACATCATCAATTAACGCTGGAGAGAGCTGTGGGTTGCGTTCCAAGAGTCCGCGCAGCACTCGCACCATGATGTCATCGGCTCTAGTATTAACGTAGAGGCCCCCAGATTTTCCAAAAGGGGAGCGCACTGCATCAACAAGTACTGGCTGGCTATCTCCAAGAGATTGCATATGAGAACGAGACATCTGAACACCTTCCGTATGAAGTTGCTAGAAGGTTACTCGTCAGTAATGAAAAAGGGAATTACTTAGTTGCTGGCGTTTTCTGTCTTAGCGAGTGGGTAAATGGTTTCAAGGTCAGCACAAGATAGCTGGCGACAATCGCCCAATTGAGAATAAGCCCTCTTGGCACCAGGCCAAAGGATTGAAGATCGAGAAGCCCCTTGTGTAGGACGCTGCTAGCAACCACGATAAGAGCGATTCCGCTGTAGGTGAAGAATTTTCCTAGATTCAGTCGTACTGATTTCTTATAAATCAAAATTCCCAATGTAATCGAAAACGCTAGACCCAAAATGAGGCCAATTGTGGGCGCTGCGCTCGTTCCCACTGTCTTGAAGCTTGCATAGAGAAAGACGGCAGTCTCTAGCCCTTCACGAGCAACACTGAGAAAAGCAGTTGAAATCAAGCCAAATGTTCCAATTGCGAGGGCTTGATCCATTTTTGTATGTAGTTCTTTTCCGATATTTCGCGCTGTTTTTTTCATCCAAAAAACCATCCACGTAACAAGAGTTACGGCGCCAACTGAAGTTACTCCGGCGAAAAATTCTTCACCTGAGGGGGAGAGTTCGCGCGAAGTAAATGATAAAAAGGCACCAAATCCGAGGCTAAGAAGAAGTGCTAGGCCAACTCCCGTCCAGATTGCAGGCAGTGCGGAGCGGCGTCCAGTTTTTGCCACGTAGGCAAGGAGTATTCCAACGATTAGCGAAGCCTCAAGGCCTTCACGGATTGCTATCAGAAAGGTGTTGAACACAAGAGGAGCCTAGAACGAGAAGGCTGAATTACGCAACTCTTATGTTGCGAAATTCGTCACTCTGCTGCGTCTGTGGTCTCGGGACTTTCGGTCTGTTCAGTCTGTTCGGGCGTTATAAGCGGCTGCGTCTGCCGCAGAGCGTCCACCAACAGCTCGGAGATTTGAGCGGCTTGCCATGCCCGTGCTGAGGCAGCAATGAGAGTCTGGCTGGCATAGATGGCAAGTTCTTGATCATTTCCTGCAGGTGGGTTAGGCCAAACCAGTTTTCGAAGTGCGTCCGGGGAGATCAAGTTTTCTACCGGAATATTTAGCTCTGCTGCGCGCGCAATCGTGACTGCTCGAGCATGCGTAAGCCGTGCATAACCCAATGGATTTCGATCTTTCCATAATTTCGGTGGAGGCAGAGTTGTCGAAGGAGTGCGAAGGTCAGGAAGTTCATCGACAGGCAAGGCGATGGCTGCGCGGATTGCTGCAAACCAATCGGTCAATGGCGGATTTTGAATCCTCGAGCGTCTTGTAAGAAGTCTTCGAACTTCATCCACTGTTGATGGTTTGGCGACAGCGGCGGCAATCAATGCCTCATCATTAAATATGCGACCCGGAGCAATATCGACCTTCTCGGCATAACTGTCTCTGGCTTCCCACAAAGCTTTAATTATGGCGAGAGTTCTGCGGTCGCGAACTTTGTGCATTCCTGAGGTTCGCCGCCACGGATCCTTCTTTCCAGGTTTCACTACTCCTGGCGCATGCTTCTCCAATATTTGTGCGAAATCCTCTTTCGCCCATTCCAATTTATTTTTCTCAATCAGAAGTTGATTTACTTCATCTCTCAAATCAACCAGGATGTCGACGTCGAGAGCGGCATAAACAAGCCACTCCGGATTAAGCGGACGCTTCGACCAATCTACCGCGCTATGTTCCTTTGCAAGAGAATAACTTAATAGTGATTCTGTTAAAGGCCCAAGACCAACTCGTGGACAACCAGCAATCCTTGCGCCAAGCTCGGTATCGAAAAGGATTTTTGGATAAAGTCCTAATTCATTAAGGCAAGGTAAATCTTGAGTACTTGCGTGGATGATCCATTCTTCATCTGAAAACGATTCACTAAGTTGCGTCCAAAGCTTCCTAGAGCTTGCACTTATGGGATCAATTAAATGAAGTCCTCCACCGCGGCGAAAAATTTGTATGAGATAGGCACGTTGACTGTATTTGTAACCCGAAGCTCGTTCCGCATCAATGGCAATAGGACCATCTCCTGCGTGAAGCATTGAGATTACTTCTTGAAGACCAGAATCGGTTGTAACCAATTCTGGCATCCCGTGACGTGGAAATAAAAGTGGTTCCGCAATATTTTCTTCTAAGCCGTCAGTGCTTTGCTCGATCTCTTCCATCTCTTCCATCATAATTATCGAGAGCGGTACTACCGACGATTGGGCGTCAATTGTGTGACACCTTCGGGAATCGGTTCGAGCGCTGCCGATTGGGCCAACAGATCAAGCCAAGCGCGAACATGCCGAGCTATGCCTAACCCCGAAACCGGAGTCCAGGAAGCCCGTACTTCGAGTTCCGAATCTTCATCACGCCCAGCGAGCATTCCATAGGAAACGGATGCAACTCTGGTGACAGTTCCACTAGGTGCTTCGTACTCGCAGTCGTATTTTTTCAAGGCCTCAGTTAACCAACTCCAACCAACATCCGAAAGCATTGGGTCAGCCGCCATAGATTGATCTATTGCTGCGCGAACAAAGGTGACGCATCGATATTCGCCAGACCACCCCTCTTGCCCTTTCGGGTCATGAAGTAGGACAAACCTTCCAGTGGCGGCATCTTCTAAAACATCGGCTGTCAGAGCAATCGCAAAGGGAGCAAGTTTTTGGGGGGCAGGAACTTCATCAAGAACAATTTCTGCGCGGGGCACAATGGCTCGAATTTCTTCGACAATTTGCTCAAAGGATATTTGGCTTGGGCCCATCCTTGAATAATAAATTGTTCCGGGGTTTAAATCGGTTAGGCGCGAGCGCAACGACCGATAACCTTTACCAATGAGTGCTCTTCTTGCTTTATGTTCAAGCCTATTGTTCGGAACCAGCGATTACATTGGCGGGCACCTCACAAAGAAACATAAAGTGATGACCGTAACTGGTGCAATACAAATTTTCGGATTCCTGGTCGGGTTGATGCTTCTTTTGGTGACTAGGACCTGGATTGCTCCCTCTCTCTCATGGAGCGGCTACTTCTTGCCCGGGGTATGTGCAGGCCTGATTGGTTTTGCAGGGCTTAACGCCTTCTTTGCGGGTTTAGCAACAGGCCGAATGGGCGTTGTATCTCCTATCTCTTCCCTCTCTGTCATGATCCCCGTTATCTATTCCTTAATAAACGGTGAGCGGCCAAGTGCTTTGGCTATTACGGGAATGGTTATTGCAACTCTCGGAGCCTTTTTTGGAAGCGGACCTGAAATACGAGGCGGATTAAGTTTGAAGCCCCTCTTATTTGGAGCGATTGCTGCCCTTTGCTTTGGTTGCGCAGTTCTCTTTTTGACGCTGGGGGCTCAATCAAATGTTCTAATGACATCGGTTTCAATGCGCCTTCCGACCTTCTTTATTCTTACGGCGATGGCAATTAAATATAGGACTATTGGAAATTTCAGTAAAAAAGATTTGAGATTTCTATTTCTAGCTGGAATCGGAGACTTCCTTGCGAATATTGCGCTAGGGGAGGCATCAACTATGGGCTTTGTTTCTGCAGCAGTTGTACTTGCTTCACTTTATCCACTTGTAACATCAGTTTATGCTTTCAAGTTTTCGCATGAACGGTTACACAAACTTCAGTACGTAGGAATAATCTTTGCCGTTGCAGGAGTTTCCTTAATTTCGATGGGTTGATTGCACGAAACGAAGGAAAAGATCATCACCGATATCTTCTCGAGAATCTACTACGTATCCCTTTGTTAGCTCTGCGATATCGATGCAATTTTCTCCTGAAGCCATGTCGACAGATGTCAGGTAAAATTCATCGATTAAGTTATTGGCCAGCCCCTCTGACACGAGAGATGCCCCGGCTTCGATAAGAACTTTTCCCTTGAGGCTTGCAAGTGCGTCACTTAAGTTGCAATTTAGAATTTTCGCTCTTGGGTTTAGCCGTACATTTTCCGGCAGCTCGTTGTGGGAAAGCACATACAGATCTACAGGTGTTATGGAGTATGGCTCAGTTCGAGCAGTATTTCCTCCAATCAAAATACAATCCGCGCTCTTTCGAAGTTCGTGAAACCTGCGCCTATCCTCTGGCGAACTTAGCCACTTCGACCGGCCGTTTAGAGTGGTAGAGCCATCTTTCCCCACAATTAGGTTGGCCATCACAAAGGAGTTCATATGCGAAAGGTACCCCTGAGCAATGTCAGTGGCACGCAGTAAATTCTTTCCATGATCATTGACTGCTCCTCATGCAAAATGCGCAATCTGGCTTGTGGCGATTGCGTTGTCTCTTTCATTCTTGATACGCCTCCTGCGGAGTTAGACCACCCGCAAGTTGCTGCGATTGAGCTACTCGCTACTAGAGGGCTCGTTCCACCACTCCGATATTCCAGCTAAAGGAGCCAGACCAGCTAATGGAGCTAGACCAGACAGGACGCTCCACTACCCTTTGGCAGTGGATACGCGAAAGATTCTGCTCGTCACAAATGACCTTGGCCCGCATGCTGGTGGCATTGAATCCTTCATCCTGGGGTTACTTGGCCAGATGGATGGATCGCAGATTGTTATTTACACCTCCTCTGAAAAAGGCGAAGAAGAATTCGATGCGTTCCTTGCATCAAAATATGGAGTAACTGTTGTACGCGATCGAGCTAAGGTTTTACTGCCAACTCCTCGAGTAAATAGGTCTGTAGCAAGAGTAATGAAGGAATACGGCTGCGAATATATTTGGTTTGGTGCTGCAGCCCCTCTTGGATGGATGTCGGGACACTTGCGTCGCAAAGGCGCTAAAAGAATTGTGACGCTCACACACGGACATGAGGTCTGGTGGTCCAAACTTTGGCCGTTCTCGGCGATTATGAAAATCATGGCAAAGCAAATGGATGCAATTGGTTATCTGGGTGAGTTCACAAAGCGCGCAATGGTTCGCGCTGTGGGGGAGAGCGTCGTTTTTACGCGAATCGCCCCTGGCATTTCGACTCAGCATTTCACCCCGGGAGAGAAATCTTTGGCTCTTGCAAAAGAACTTGGGGTAGAAAATAAGAAAGTCATCGTGTGCGTGGGTCGCCTTGTCCACCGAAAAGGTCAAGATCGATTGATTCAATCCATGCCAGAAATTCTCAAACGAGTTCCGGAAGCAATCTTGCTTATTGTTGGAGAAGGTCCTCGGAGAGAGGTACTCGAGAAGTTGGTCGCACAATGCGGAGTGAGTGAATCAGTTCGAATTGTGGGGCGACTTTCGTATGACTTATTGCCAGAAGTTATCCGCCTGGGCGATGTTTTCGCGATGCCATCTCGGTCGCGATTTTTCGGCCTTGAAGTTGAAGGCTTGGGCATTGTCTACTTAGAGGCAAGTTCCTGTGGTGTACCTGTAATTGCGGGAGCATCAGGTGGAGCGCCTGATGCGGTTCTTGAAGGTGAAACTGGGCTAGTCGTTGACGGAAATAATCTTCAAGCGATAGCGGACTCCGTTGTTAGAGTTCTAGAGGATAAGAAATTGCATGATCGCATGTCGCAACGAGGACGTGCATGGGCAGTCGAGGAGTGGAATTGGGAAGTTTGGGGAGAGAGATTTAACGAAATGCTCTTAGGGGAGAAGTCCTAACGCTTTCGCCTTATTGATGGCTTCAACTCTGTTTGTCACAACCAACTTCTTGTACATCGATCCAAGATGAGATTTAACGGTTGCTTGTGAAAGAAACAAGGTCTGACAAATTTCCTTAACTGATGCACCCGTGGCAAGAATGGCAAGAACATCTTTCTCTCTATTTGTCAGCTCGTATTTTTCTTCACGAAGTTGGCGCGATTTTTCAATGAGTTGTGTAACACTCGAGCGGATAGTACGTAGCGATTCTCGAGTTTTCGGGCTGGTTGAATTCAAACCAATCGTTTCATCAATACGGAAACTAACGTCTGCCAGCTCCTTCGCGAAAGAATCGTAAAGCTCGCGCGCAATACGATTTCGCTCTTGGTAGTTCTCCTTTTTCAAGGCTCACTTCCGTCCTAGCTAGTTTCGTTGCTAGCTGAAAAGCGCGGTTATTTCCTTTGCAAACTCTTGAGCAATCACGTGTCGCTTAACTGATAGTTTGGCAGTTAGATGACCATCTGCAATTGTGAAGTCAACTGGAAGAACAGTAAATTTTCGAATC
>SESB01000943.1_pt1 | contig 20294 bp, 14 predicted proteins | sample 3171441 | NCBI WGS metagenome assembly SESB01 (sample SAMN06051867, study PRJNA518727) | freshwater metagenome | biome: subpolar coniferous forest; feature: holomictic lake; material: water; isolation source: holomictic Lake 227, 6 m depth | place: Canada: near Kenora, Ontario | collected... | reverse complement strand
CAAGGCAATTGTCAAGGACATTGTAGCGATTCAGATACGGACAGGATGGTGCATTTTGAACTGGAGGGTGAAGAGATCAATATTTTTGCAAAAGGCAGCAGAAATGGAAGGGATGATTGCGAGCGTCATGGATAGTGTCAAATACGGAGAAAACGATTATGCCCGAATATATTAAATCTTTGAGGTTACAAGGCTATCGACCTTTTCGCGACATTACTATACCCTTGGACCGGATTGAGGTCATCGTTGGCGCCAACGGAACAGGGAAGTCAAGTATGTTTGAATTCCTGAAATTCTTGCGGGATGCTGTTTATCACGAAATACCACCCGAAATTGTCGTGGGTTCCATCGGGCAACAGATATTCCATGCACCTGGACCGGACAAGATATGGTGGAACCTGGAAATTGACAAGGGCAAACCGGTTTCCATTTCTTATCAGGGGGAACTTTTAGGACCTGTCGGGAAAACACATATTTCCTTTGAACGTGTTGAAACGAGCATGCCAATGGATAAACATGAGCAGCCGTATGTCTTTATGGAGATTCATGAGCGTAAGGGGATTGCCCAGGACCCGGAATTAATAAATCTTATGCGTCAAGATATTGAACTCAAGCGGCCAAATCAACTTGCCCTCAGCACAATGACCAACCCGAAGCTCAATACCCTGTATCGCTTGCGTGAATATATTAGAGGGTGGCGTTTTTATAGCTCATTTAATGTTAATAATTCAAAAATCAGAAAGTCGGTCCCTATCGAACAAGAGCCTGTGCTTCATGAAGATGCAGGCAATCTTAGTTCTGTACTTCATTATCTTATGACTGAAAAGAGGGAATCGTTTGATGAACTGATGATTCATCTTCGTACAGCGGTGCCTGGGTTCCGTGGATTGAACGTCAAGGCAAGGGGTGGACCTGGGGAGGTGATCGCTTTCTGGCAGGAAGATGGTGTAGATGCAGATTTGAGCCTCGCGGATCTCTCCGATGGCATTTTGAGATTAATCTGCTGGATGACCCTGTGCGTTCAGCCGAATCCGCCAACTTTGATCTGCATTGACGAGCCTGATCAGGGCGTGCATCCACGAACTCTGCCGATTCTTGCCGGCTTGTTCGAGAAGGCATCAAGCCGCACCCAAATTCTCCTTGCGACCCATGCCTCGTATTTTGTCGCTCAGTTCCAGGTAGAACTCCTGGCCGTGATGAGAAAGGAAAACGGGGAGGCGCAATTCATCAAGCCGAAGAATTCGCGGATACTCATGCAAAATCTGGAAGATTTCGGAACTGAGGAATTAGAATTTATGCACCGCAGCGATGAACTGGAAAGGCTGGCATGAAAGTCATTATCTATGTTGAAGGTCCATCTGATAAAGCGGCAATGGAAGCATTGTTGAGGTCTCTCGTTGAATGGAAACGGAAGCAGGGCATATCGATTGAATTCTTTGACGCTCCAAGTGGTGATAAGAAAACCTCCGTACTTGCAAAAGTTCCCATAAAAGCGGTTAACATGATAATGAATGACCCTTCAGCAGTGGTTATTGCTCTGCCGGATTTATATCCGAAAAACAAGGCTTTTCCGCATGTGACATTTAATGAAATGTCTGCGGGCATCCGGGAACGTTTTCATAAAGCATTAAAACAAAAGGGATGCGCTGATGATGTCCGTTTACAAAAGCGTTTCCAAGTATTTTGCTTCAAACATGACTTGGAAGTCTTGTTGCTAGCAGCCGAAGATGCCTTAAAAGAGCGATTAGGTGTAACAACCCTGAAGAGAACATGGAAATTGCCAGTAGAAGAACAGGACCATGATTGGCCTCCAAAGCGGGTCGTCGAAAACCTGTTCAAGCAGCATGATATGAGATACAAGGACACTGTAGATACCCCAGCCATATTGGCAGGTTGTGATTATAATGCTCTGGCTTTAAGATGTCCCCAGTGCTTTAAACCATTTATTGATTTCCTGGAAGGCCTTCAGATTTCGGCATGAATTTTGGGGCGCCTTTCATATTACCTCAAAAGTAGTTGACACTTTTTTTGATGAGCCCAAATGGCTTCGATCATCATTTCAGTAGGGGCGGGGTTCCGAACCCGCCCCTACTGATAACGATTCCCCCCCCTTTGCAAAGGGGGGGCCAGGGGGGATTTAGTGGTTGTTGGTAGCTTATGCCTGTTTTCAAATCCCCCTTAATCCCCCTTTTCTAAAGGGGGAAATCAGTCATAATGATCTGGATGGAATGACGATCAAGGCCGCCAAAATATATAAAACTGGTAGCCTGAAAAATAATGGATACACTCAGAAAGTGTCAACAAGAAAATGAAGGATGCCAATTTTTGAATGCTAAGTGAGCGTTCGTCTCAAGCAATTAAAATATCAAGTAATGCTTCACGATGTTAATGTCAGGATGAAAAATTGATAAATCGCATTTTAAGTTCTTTCGGGTTTGCAGCTCCAAACCATAAACTCTGTGTTCTGCTTTTCTGTGTTGTGTTGACGACTGTTTCCTGCGCTACGCCGTCTGAAAAAGTAAGGCTGAATGTTATCAACAAACCACCAAGCCCCCAAACGGAAGTTACTGGGATATCGTCCGGAAATGAAACACCGCTGTCAACATCCAAATTTCCAGGGGCCGGGGAGCGGATGACCTTGATTCCACCGATTGCCGATAGTGCATCCATAAGTAAAAAATCGCAGGATTTAATAAACCGCTTCAGTCCCACCGAGGAAGTAACTGTATCTGTCGATGTGATATTGCTTTCAGATTTTATTCATTATGTTTTCAAAGATCTTTTAAACGTCAATTACGTTCTGGACAGCAAGGCGCCTCTTCAGGAAAAGCTGAGCCTCAATCTGCAGGACAAGGTAACCAAACAAAAGCTATTTGAAATTGTTTCGGATATTCTGGCAGGCTACAATACGATGGTTCGGGAAAAAAGCGGGGTATATTACATAGTATCCGGCACCCCTCGGCAGGGCATTGATGTGGGGATTGGGTCCACCTACAGTGACGTTCCGGAGTCCAATGGACAGATTCGTCAGCTTGTTCCACTTCGCTATATTTCACCCAATACCCTGTTGCAGATGCTGCTGAGTATTCCGGGGCTGCAGGGGTATGGTATGCCCAATGAAAATATTATGGTGTTGCTGGGAACACGTGAAATCGTTCTTGAGGCGATGCAATTGATTGGCGCAATGGACCGGCCGGCCATGCGCGGCAAAATCGGTGCGATGTTTAAAGTTTCCTACTGGGAACCCAAGGACCTTTTGCCCAAGCTCAGGGATATATTGTCTCAGGAAGGTATTCCGGTTTCCACGAGCGCGTCTGAAGGTGGGTTAAGGCTGATTCCGATTGAACGCTGGCGGATTATCCTGGCGTTTGGCGCAGAAAAAGAGTGGGTGGACCGCTTGAATTACTGGGTCAGAACGCTTGATATTCCGGAGGACAAGGAAGAAAAACAGTTTTTCATATATTTTCCCGAAAACAGCCGAGCCAAGGACCTTGCTGAAACGATTCAAAATATACTGGGTGTTTCCAGAGCCAGGGAGAAATCCAAAAAGTCTGATTCGTCAATGCAAGGGAACCAGATGGGGCAATTCGCACAAGGGAATCAACTGGGGCAATCCGCCATGCGGCAGGCTACTGCTCCCGCTGAAACTTCGGTCCGTGATGCTTCCATCGAAACCAGTGTTGGCGGCATTTCATCCAATATGGCGACCATTGCGGACCAGGTATCCGTTACTGTCGATGAAAACAGAAATGCGCTGGTGTTTTATACCACGCCGATGTATTATAAATCTCTTGAATCATTGCTTAAACAGATTGACCTGATGCCTGCCCAGGTGCTTGTGGAGGCAACTGTGGCGGAAGTGACGCTAACAGGCAATCTGTCCTATGGGCTGGAATTGTATCTTCAGCGTTTTGGGTTTAATTTGACGGGAACTCTTAACATCCTCCAGAAAACGGTAGGCGCTGGCGGATTTGGTTATTCACTGATCAATGATGCCAGCACATTTAAACTTCTTATCGATGCACTGCTAACAGAAAACAGGGCTAAGTTATTGTCTAGTCCCCGTCTGACGGTGCGCGACGGCAAGACAGCCAGCATAGTGGTTGGCACAGATGTTCCGGTGATTACCGGAGACGTGTCGAATTCAACAGGGGCAATCAGCACCGGTATGGTTCGCTCCTTTCAATACCGGACAACCGGCATTACCCTGAGCATAACTCCCACGGTTCATTCCAGGGGCGTTTTGACGTTGCTAATAGCGCAGGGGGTCAGTGATCCGGCTGTCAATGCCACATCCGGTATTGATTCTCCCATGATCCTGAATCGTAATATCACAACGGAAGTTGTCGCCGCGGATGGGCAAACTATAATGCTGGGAGGGTTGATAAAGGAAAACGCCACTCAGACCCAGACACTGGTCCCTTGGGTGAGCAGTATTCCAATTCTTGGCAACTTGTTCAAAAGCACCTCAAAGGGTGATGTCAGAACGGAACTCGTCATTATGATTACACCGCACATTATCCGTAGCCCCCAGCAGATCGAAGACATGCGGGCGGCGATTCTTCATAATTTTGAATCAATTGTGATTGAAGACGATGTCACCAAAAAGCCGGAATGACGATTTTATCGTTTTCTCGAAGCCATGCGGCAATCAGAAAATATTCTTGATAATATTTTGCGGGTATGATAAGTGGCTGAACAAGGTTGTTGCCAATTAACAGACCGGTATATTCGCTGAATACTGCAGCAGAATATCTCATATACTTGTTTTTTTGGGCGAAAGTGATTTTATTTGATCTGCAACGAAAAATATATTGACATAACACAACTATGTTGTAAAAATGCAGCTGAATCATTTTTCTTGATGTTCAAATATTCTATGCTGAGAATGGGCATAATTTGCGTTTTTGAACCTCACCCAACCTCCCCCGCTGAGGGAGGTAGCAATAAGGAAAACGCAGATTATGGTCATTTACAGTGTAACAAAACGTGAAAAGGAGGGATGCTCAGCATTTGTAATTTGTTGTTATTTTAAGACAGCGGAGTAAATGGATGTTTAATTCATAAGGAGGAAAAAGGAATGAAACAAATTAAGTTGATGGCAGTTGCTTTATTGTTGGTTGTTTTAGTTGCAATGCCTGTGTTTGCTGGCCAGGTGGTGACTGGCGGGACAACTGTTGCGTACGAGGTTTTGGGCTCGGCCCGTAATATTTCGCTAACTGGCACACGCCCGGTCGGTTTAACGCTGGGAAACACCTTGCAGACCGGTACTGTTCTTACCATGAATTTGTCCAACGGGGCGTTGTTTACCCCTTCCAAAACGTATTACCTTTGCGCGAATAACACTACCCAAGTATCTCCGACTGATGTTATACGGATAGCAGACGGGGCTGCAGCAGCAACTAATACCGTTTTGCCTCTTGCGGTTAATGTAGCATCAGGAGCAAATGTCGCTGTGGGTCAAGCAATTTGGCTCACTAGCAATTCTACTTGTGATTATGCTGCTGGTAGTTTTAACTTTGTGATTGCCACTGGGGCATCAGTAGGTCCAACTGCGTTGTCCGGGAATGTAATACTGCCTGGGACTTCTATTCTAATGGATTCGTTTGCTGCTAACAATGTGGCCGTGATTAGCAGGCAATATACTACTAATTTAATAGCAGGACAGATCGTTGCAATAGATTTTATTGCTGGCGCAGCCAATGGCTCTACTTTAGTAGCTGATCTGGTCAGCACCAATGTTATTGGAGGTAGTCATTCATTAAATGTGATAAGTGGAACACCAACGTACAGTGTACCTTTTTTTGGTGGATCTTTCAACCAGGTATTAACGCTGACAGACAGCCATGGGGATTGGGCAGGACTAAGTGCCGTTTTTGTTGTTAATGGAACAGCCTGTACTGGTGCCGCCGCAGCAAATATAAATGTTCCAGCATCGGGTACCATCACACTGCATTATCCTAATGCAGCAAATCTTGCAACTGGGTCAAATACCACCCTTTGTATCAATGTTGCAGGAAATGTTACGCTTCCTAGTAGAACTATTTCGGCTTCTTATGCATATGAAGCGGTCTCCACCACTAGCTCGTCGGCCTTGAACCTTCCTGCGTCTGGTGGTTCTTCTGTATGGCAGACATGGACACCTAACGGTTATCAGGCATTTAACCCATACATGTATGTAGGTACAAATCAAGCTAACATGGATGTGTTTTGTAGATTTTATAACAGCTCATCACGATCAGCGCAGGTTTTTGTTGACGTGTATCCAGCAGACGGCAGTGCCGCTGCACGATACACTCTTGCTAGTATTCCTTCAAATACTGCTGGAACGTATTGGGGGTCGGCTATCGGCGCTTTAGCAGGTCTTGCTCCTGATACTTCCTATGCCGCTTTGTTTACAATTACGGCAACTCCGAACCAAGTTAATGGCGTTTCGTTCTTTAAACGTTCTACCGGTGAACGTCAGTTGCCGCTGTACAAGCAGGTAATTGCCGCGGATCAATATTTGACAGAGTAATTTTATATTTTGTTGAAGTATAACCTGGAGGGGGCAAGATTATTGCCCCCTTTTTTTTGTATAGTGAATATGTTTTTTCAAGATATCTACGGTGACAGTTTATTTTTAAGGTCACTTCGAACCGAGCATGCATTATGAAGTTTGCGTGGTACTGGGTATTTTACTGAATATATGTCATTGTTTATGAGCATTTGGTGTAGGGTTAAATTGTCGCATGAATTCTAAAAACAGCAAAAAAAAACGTTATGAACTTCCAGTCAATTCTACCGTTGTGATACATAAATACCCGGGTTTCGTTGAGTGGATCATTGAATCATCCATGTATTTGTCTGAAAATATATGGGCAAAATGGATTGCTGCCTCATTGATGGTGGTGACGATGGTCATAATGTTCCCTGTCCATGGCGAAGACAATGATATTTGGTTTCATCTGGCCTATGGTAAGCAATATGTTACAAACCTGACATGGCAGATTGATCAGACGCAGTTTTCCTGGACGCCTGTGGATGTGACCGATTGGATTTATGGCACCTGGCTTGGCAGCTCCCTGATGTATCTATTCTTTGAGATTGGGGGTATCACCGGTCTTTATGTTATGCAGTGGGTTATTTTGATTTCAGTGCTGGTGATGATAGTCCAGTATGCCCGGCTGCTTAATGACCGTTTGGATATGTTCCGCCTCATGTGTCTGATGCTTACCGCCATTGCACTGAAGCTCACCCAGGTATATCTGAAACCCCAGTTGATCAGTACCTTGTTGTTTTCCATAACGGTTTTTATTTATTATCATTCCATTCAGCGCCGGAATCACAAATGGTATTATCTATATCCAGTTATAATGTTATTGTGGGTCAACATTCATGGGGAATTTGTGGTCGGGTTAGCATTTTTGGGAATTGCGCTAACGGGTGAAATGTTGTCTGCAGTTATAGACAAAAATTGGGATAAGCTCAAAAATATCTTGATGCCTTTTGGTGTTAGTTTCGTAGTGTCATGTGCTGCTGCTATAGTCAATCCGGACGGCCTTAAGTATCCGTTATCTATTTTTAAAATATGGCTGACAGAACGGAATCCGGTAAGTCAGGCCAATTTATCTGTGCAGAATATGTGGAGTTCTGTTGGATTTCAGTTCCAAAATTTTCATTTTGTCAATGCAGCGGATGCGATTGTGCTAATGGGAATACTTTATGTGATTTTCTGCATAGTGGGGCTTTACAAGACCCGTCGTGTCAATATTCCCATACTCCTTATCAACGTAGCCTTTTTTTATCTAAGTATGAAAGCGGCGCGCGCAACACTGTTTTTCCCGATTGTCTGGTGTTACAGTATTTATACGTTAATATCAGAATCTAACTTGTGGGAATTTAAGCGCAAACTCGCCCCTTTTTCAATGGGAGTATTTGCTTTTTCGGCTGTTTACACTCTGTATATAATGTTGAGTACTATGCCGTTTGCTACATGGCTGGGATATCAGATGGATGACTACGTTCCCAAAAATGAAGTTGAGTTTATTAAAAAATATAATTTGCCGGCGCCGATTTTTAATGATTATCTGCTGGGCGGTTATATGATGTGGGCCATGTATCCTGAATACAAGGTTTGGATTGATCCCAGATCTGGCCCTTATATCAAGGAAGTGCTTCCGGACTGGATGAGGATTACCGGAAATTTAAATGATGCCAATTTTGAATATCTAACAAGCAAATACCCGTTTAAAACCGCCCTGATAGGCATGTGGAAGAGTGACATTATTTTCTGGTTGCTGAAATCTCAGAACTGGAGGCTGATTTATTTTGACAAAAATGCTGCGGTACTCATCAACAAACCCAGTATTCCCAGCCTTCCACCGGAGGCGTTAACCGTAGAGGTGGGTACCGGACGGTTTGTAGCTTTGGATAATCCGGTGGTATTGACCAACCTCTTTAGATTCTATCTCCAGATTGCTCCAGTCTATGCTCGCGACATCAGAAATATCTTCGAACAAAATGTCAGTAACTGGCTTCGTGGGAAAAAAGAACTTTTGGCGAACATGGATGGATCAATCCTTCAAAAAGAGGCTGAACTTCAGCAGAAACAACAAGCGGTTGCCGCCGCTGAAAAGGCGGAACAACAGCAACAACAGCAACAGCAACAGCAACAGCAACAACAACAACTGCCAGCAACAACAACCGAACACCAAAATTAAAAGTTCAAAATCAAAGCGCACAAAAGCAATAAAATGAGAGATATCGATCAAGAGGGTACGATCATGCAAAACAAGTTTATCTTTTTTTGCCTGTTTATCGTAATTTGCCTCAATATTTATTTCAGCAGCGTTGGTTTTTTTAACCCTCTGGTGGATCATTATGCTTTCAGACAAACGCAAACCGCTATCTCGGCCTATTATTATTTAAAGGAAGGTTTTACACTCAATTATATTACGCCTGTTCTTGGGGCACCCTGGTCAATTCCGTTCGAGTTTCCTACCTACCAATTTATCGTGGCGGGCTTCAGCTACTTCACGACAATTCCCCTTGAAGCTGCCGGGCGATTGATATCCATCTTATTTTTTTATCTCGCCCTTGCCTATATTTATAAAATCCTGTTGTTATATTTTTTTGATAAAGTCTTGAGTTTGATTCCCATTATATTTCTGTTGGTTTGTCCCCAGTACATTTACTGGTCAAGAACCTTCATGATAGAATCCACCGCCCTATGTTTTTGTGTTGGTCACTTTTATTACCTGCTGAAACTCAAACAAGAAATTTGTTTCAGGACTATGGTTTTGTGTTTGCTTTTTGGCGTCCTTGGAAGTTTGACCAAGATCACTACCTATATTGTAGTGATGGTTCCTGCAGGACTTTATACGTTGGGCATCTTAATTTCGGATATTCGTTCCCGGAATATCAATATCAAATTTTGGCTTACTTTGTTTTCTCCTGTTTTCATATCGTTTATAATTGCAATATCCTGGACAATTTATGCTGATCACTTGAAAAATTTAAATCCACTTGCCAGGGAATTCATTACAAGCAGTAACTTGGCAGGATGGAATTTTGGAACGCTTCAGCAGAGGCTGAGTCTGGGAAATTGGGGCAGAATAGCGTCGTGGTCCGTCCAATACGGAACTGGATCACTTTACGTTTTAATGTTACTTCCGCTTTGGGGTGTATTGACCTCAACAAAAGATCGCCTCTTTATTGGCTTATCATTATTAGGCTTTCTGTCAGGCCCGCTAATCTTTTTTAATTTGTATTTTATTCACTATTATTACCTCTACAGCAATATCTTTTTCATCGTCATTGCCTGCGGAGTTGTTATAATTGCCGTTGCCAACAATCATGAACTTCCCACAATATTAAGAAGAAGCGCAATCTGGTGCGCGATGCCGTTAGTCACAATAATAATGTTCTACTCTTATTATACTTCCGACTATTATAAGGCCCAAAAAAGCAACGTCAGCCTTCACCCTGTGTTTTCTTGTTTGCGTGATCGTCTGAATGAAAAAGATATTATATTGATTTATGATAATGATTGGTCGCCAGTATTGCCATATTATCTTGGACGAAAAGCTATTATGAACCGCGACAACATTCCCCTTGATCATCCGCAGATGGCTTCAAGCCTAAATTTGACGGGGAAGGATAAAATTGTCGCAATCTTCAAGAATGATTTCAATCAGGCTTTTGCCAACGAAGTTCAAAGTGTTTTTGAAGTGCACTTTTTACCCGTTTTTCCAGGGATATATATTCGAGAGGGTCGTTACGCTGATATTATTCGGGCATGCTCAGGCGCACCTGGCGCTAAATAGGTGGGGGCTACCGTTAAAACATTTCTGGTTGATTTTGTTCGTTTGGCAAGGCCGGAGCAGTATGTCAAAAACCTGTTCATCTTCCTGCCCCTTTTTTTTGCTTACAAATTGACGGATGTAAGTCGCTTTCTTGCCTGCCTGCTGTCCTTTGTTGCATTCTGCTTGTTGGCGAGTGCTGTCTATGTTTTAAATGATATCAGAGATATTTCAAGCGATTGCTTGCATCCCAATAAAAGAAACCGTCCCCTTGCTTCCGGCAGAATTTCACCGAAACAGGGCAAGTGGTTTGGACTCATGCTTATCCTGATGAGCATGAGTTTCTGGTATTTTATCAAAATGCCGGCTGTTCTCATTTTTATTGTGTATTTTACACTGAACTGCTTTTACTCATTATGGCTCAAGCATATTGCGGTGGTTGATGTAACCTGCATTGCCATCGGTTTTGTATTAAGAGTACTTATCGGCACAGTTCAGGCGGATCTGTCCACCAGCCACTGGATAATCCTCATGACATTTCTGCTGTCCATGTTTTTGGCCCTGGCCAAAAGAAGGGACGACCTGATACTGCAGGAAATGAATAATCAGAAACTGCGCAAGTCCATGGACGGATACAATCTTGAATTTGTTTCCTTGAGTATGCTGCTGATGGCGGCGGTTACGGTTGTAAGCTACATCTTGTACACGGTTTCGCCAGATGTCGTTTCCAGATACAACAATGAGTACATTTATCTTACCACATTCTGGGTGATACTGGGCATCATGCGTTATTTCCAGATTACATTTGTGCAGAAAATCAGCGGCTCCCCCACTCTGGTTCTATGGAAAGACACATTTATCAAAATTGTTTTGTTAGGCTGGGTACTCACCTATTTCATTATTATGTATTTGTAACTTTTAAAAAGGGCACATGGATCGCATCAAAAAGACAGATAAGGTCGTTATAACCGGCGGTGCAGGTCTTGTAGGTCAAAATCTGGTCTATCAACTCATGCGTCAGGGCTTTTCTCATATTGTGTGTATGGATAAGCACAAGCATAACCTGCAAATTCTGGCTCGAAATAATCCCGGCGTGCAATGTGTTGGTGCAGATTTGGCGGATGCCGGGACATGGCGAAATCATTTTGAGGGTACTGCTTGTTTGGTTCAGTTGCAGGCTCAGATTACCGGCAAAACCGAACGTGAGTTTGAGCGCAACACCGTTCAAAGCACGGAGCTGGTGCTTTCAGTAGCCAAAGAAACTGCCTCCTATATCGTTCACGTCAGTTCGTCTGTGGTCATTTCCGCAACTGACGATGCATATACCCGGACCAAAAGAAGACAGGAGCAGATGGTTGCCCAATCAGGCATTCGGCACTGCATTCTACGTCCTACTCTCATGTTCGGCTGGTTTGATCCCAAGCACCTTGGCTGGCTGTCCAGATTCATGGAGAGATTACCATTTTTCCCCATTCCCGGTCATGGCCGGTATATGCGCCAGCCCCTGTATGAACAGGACTTTTGCCGGGTGATCGTTCAGTGTATGCTAACCCAGCCTGAAAATATGGTCTATGATATCGTTGGTCGGGATCATGTCGATTATGTGGATATTATCCGTGCAATTAAGGAATGCCGCAACCTCAGAACGCCTATTGTCCATATTCCTTACGCCTTGTTTGCGTTGTTGATGAGAGTCTATGCCCTGTTTAGCGCCAAGCCACCCTTTACCGTGGATCAGCTAAAGGCCCTGACCGCAGGCGATGAATTTGTCGGTGTGGATATGGAAAAAGAGTTTGGAGTGCATCCGACGCCGTTTAGTGAAGCCATCAGGGAGACTTTTTGTCATCCCGAGCACAGTAAAATAATCCTGCAACTAACTTGAAACAAGTATTGTGTGCCATGAATAGAGTTGACAGCGTTAGCCATAATCACAAAATCGCCATTATAGGCGCTGGCCCCATGGGCTTGACTTGCGCCTATTACCTTCTCCAAAAAGGTCATAAGGTTCATGTTTTTGAAGCCGATGACCGGGTGGGCGGAATGAGTGCTGTTTTTGACTTCTCAGGACTTGAGATTGAACGCTATTACCATTTTATTTGTGGTCCGGATCAGCACACATTTTCCCTGCTGAAATCATTGGATATCTCTGCCTCTTTACGCTGGACAGAGACGAAAATGGGTTATTTTTATCATGGCCATCTTTACCCGTGGGGCAACCCTCTGGCTCTTTTGCGGTTCCCCGGCTTGGATATGCTTTCCAAGCTTCGATATGGGATGCATGCCTTATATACCATCCGGATAAAGGACTGGCGCGGTCTGGATAAGCAGGAAGCTTCACAGTGGATTACACGGCTGGTAGGAAAAAAAGGATATGAAATACTATGGGAACCGCTTTTTATCAGGAAGTTTTTTGAACATGTGCAAAACCTATCCGCAGCATGGATAGGAACACGCATGCAGCGAATTGGAAAATCCCGAAAAAACATGTTTAGGGAGCAACTGGGCTATCTTGAGGGTGGCACTAAAACATTAGTTGATGCATTGGTTCGTAAAATTGATGAAATGGGTGGCCGGATAACCCTTGACTCTCCGGTTCAAAAAATTGAAATCAGCAATGATAGAGTCACAGGTGTCATAACCACACAAGGCGGATATCAGGTTGATACTGTCATATCTACCATACCTTTGCCGTATCTTTCCAAAATTGCTTTGGAGTTGCCCAGTATGTATCGGCAAAAGGTTGATGCCATACAAAACATCGGTATAGTCTGTGTTGTGTTCAAACTGCAAAAGGCAGTAACCGAAAACTTCTGGCTGAACATCAATGATCCGCGCATCGAAATACCAGGCATCATTGAGTATTCAAATCTCCGGCCTTTAAAAAATAAAATTGTCTATGCACCCTACTATATGCCCCAGTCCCACGAAAACTGGGATAGGCCGGATGTTTTTTTCATCGGACAGGTGAAGAGTTATTTGCGTATGATCAATCCGGAGTTTCAGGATAATTGGGTTCTTGACGCCAGGGTTTTTCGCTATGAATATGCTCAGCCCATTTGTCCACCTTGTTTTTTCGATGCTCTGCCGCCGTATTTCACAGGTGTGCGCGGGCTTTGGGCGGCAGACACCTCACACTCCTATCCCGAGGATAGGTCGATTAATGAAAGCATTCGCATTGCCGGGGAAATATGTGCAGAAATAATCTGATAATGTTACAAACTGCGCCGCCTCCACAAACAAAAGTTCGCAAATATCTGAGCTGATTCGCTCTTTAAATTGAGATTGGAAAATTCCGTAAAATACTTGTCACCTGAAAAGGAATCGCCATGGCAAAGTTAATCCGGTTTTTGAGCAATCAAATCCATACTGCGCTACAAAGCCAATTTTGATGTTCTGGAAGGATTTCTGTCAGCACTGTTAAATGATAATGAAGCAGGGATTAGGCCTGCCTGAAAAATTGACTGCCGAGCCGGAAGAAGTTGCAAACGACGTGTTCCATGCGTTTTCCAAAAACAGGCACCGGGTATATTCTAAACGAATTTTCAAGTATATTATGTGGATTATCAGAAATATACCCGAAAGGATTTTTCAGAAAACAAAGGTGTAGGCTTTTTATTGAGGTTTGGGACTCGAATTCCGGCCAGGTCTTTGCTGAAATAACAGGGACAGTATAGAGAATAGGAACAGAAATGGCGCTGAAAGAGATTAAATACAATTTCAGGCAAATCGCAGTTGAATTTGCGCTTTGGGTTCAGAAGATAAGATATGAGTTATGTCTTAATCGTTATTACGGAATTAATCCTGATAATGAAGAAATTGCTGAGGTGATGCGGTTTGTACAACACAATGGCATAAAAGTCTTTCCACATCCTTTTATATTCAAATATAATGCTGATACGATAGACGTTTTTAAAGATAAAAATGCAAATATGTTTTATGTGGAAACTGATGACAGTAAAAAACTTTATTTTCCTAGAGATATGACCAAAATGCAAATACGGCATTATTATAATTTTCTGAGAATGGAACAGGATATCGATTCTCCGCACCGCTACCTATATGGTGATTTTGGTGTTGGAGATGAAGAAATCGTTGCAGATATCGGTTGTGCTGAGGGTAACTTTGGATTGAGTGTAGTAGAGAAAGTAAAGAAATTATATTTGTTCGAAAGAAGTGAAAAGTGGATAGAAGCGCTCAATTTCACATTTTCCCCCTATCTGGATAAAGTCGAAATAATTCAAAAATTTGTTTCTGATAGCGATGAAAAGGACAATATCACGCTTAACAGTTTTTTTAAGGATAAGAAAATAGACTTTATCAAGCTTGATGTGGATGGTGCTGAAAAAAGAATCATGGATGCGGGGGCGGAAATCTTAAAAAGAAAACGATTAAAGATAGCTTTATGCATTTACCACAATCAGAGCGATATTGATGTATTGGGCGCGAAAATGAAAGAATACGGATACAGTATCGAATACTCAAAAGGATATATGATTTTTCTGTATAGTTTTAAAGTTGAGAAACCATATCTAAGAAAAGTACTTATAAGAGGGATTAAGGATCATAGATATTTGCAAATGAGTTGAGCCCCTTGCTTGACAATTTACAATATGGCATCTTGTTGATAAAACACTGAAAATTTAAAGATAGCAACCAAAATCTAACCCAGAATGAGTATCAATTCATATGCAGAGACCTATAATAGGCTCCAAAGTAACATTGACGACATTGCCATACATGTGCCGCTCCGGGCCGCCAAGCTTTATCCGACCTCATCCGGTGAACCCATCCATGCAATGAAACTGATTCAACCGGATTTTGTGGTTTTCATACTACAAGCCGGTGAAAATTGCATTTTTGCAGCACTGTTATAATAAAAGGTGCCTTATACTTGCAAATATCGCGCAATTCTATTACGCGATTCAATTTTTCAACAGACTCCATAACACTCTCGTTGCTGTATCCATGCAAGGTTTGCACCTAACCACATAATCCGGTAGAATCAGGAACATTTCATGCCTTCTATCTCCCGCGAAGCACCTAAGGTCGAGAGAATTAGACTGAGCCTCTCCAACATGTCCGGCGGCAATTTGCTGCCATCGTCATGCTCGAAGATTGACTCACCATAAATAGCAAGGAACCATACTTGATATGCCGACATACTTGTATAGTTTAGACTTTTCGCGAGGCCATCAAAGCTAAGAATCCATGCTAACCTCCTTCACGAATCCGGCTGAGGGTCATGTGTTCGTGCGCCGTATTCAAATAATTCTGGATGGGGTTGGCGATGCTGGGAATGATCTCATGGGGAAATTCCTTTCTAAATGTTGCAGGAGCGCCAGCAACCAGGTGAAACGGACCGACAATCTGGCCTTCTTTCAAAAGGGAGCCTGCGGCGACCATGGATCCCTTGAGAACCTGGCAACCATTCAGCAGAAGTGACCCCATGCCGATCAAACAGTAATCCTCAATATAACAACCATGCACCACAACATTGTGGCCTACGGTGACATGCCTTCCGACATGCGCGGGCTTTCCATAATCCGTATGCACAGTGCAATTATCCTGAATATTGGAGTTTTCTCCTATGAAAATCGGGGCCATATCCCCTCTGAGTACCGCGCCATACCAGATGCTGGCTCCATCCTGAATTTCAACATCCCCGACAATCACCGCTGTGGGTGCAATAAAGACATTCTGGCCGATACGAGGTTTTTTCTCACCTAACTCAATTATCATTACAATACCTATGACTATTTTTTTTGTGAAGATTTGGTAATCAAGCATCAGCCTAAAAAACCTGACTGACCAATGGATTCAACCGAAAACCCGCCATTCCCGGTGTTATGCTACCCTCCTTCGCGAATCCGGCTGAGGGTCATGTGTTCGTGCGCCGTATTCAAATAATTCTTGATGGGGTTGGCGATGCGGGGAATGATCTCGTGGGGAAATTCCCTTCTGAGTGTCGCCGGAGCCCCTGCAACCAGGTGAAACGGCCCGACAATCTGGCCTTCTTTCAAAAGAGAACCCGCGGCGACAAGGGATCCCTTTAGTACCTTGCAATCGTTCAGTAAAAGAGATCCCATGCCGATCAGACAGTAATCTTCAATAAAACAACCATGTACCACAACATTATGGCCGATGCTGACATGCTTTCCGATGTGTGTCGGCTTTCCATAATCCGTATGCACCGTGCTGTTGTCCTGGACATTGGAGTTTTCTCCAACAAAAATCGGAGCCTTATCCCCTCTGAGTACCGCACCATACCAGATGCTGACCCCATCCTGGATTTCAACATCCCCGACAATCACCGCAGTGGGTGCAATAAAGACATTCCGGCCAATGCGGGGTTTTTTCTCACCTAACTCTATGATCATTACAATGCCTTTGATGATTTTCTTTTGTGAAGATTCAATAATCCGCCTTCAGTATAAAGACATGATCTACTCATAAAACAAAGAAGTTTCAGAGTCAAAATAAATAATCAATCCACTTGCCCTTTATGGACAAACCGAAACATAAGGAGTATGATGCCGGCATAAATGGTTCTGCGGAAACGGAGCTGTTCCCGCTTCACCATCAACCCTTAAAATAATGATGCCCATGAAAGATTATTATCAGGTTCTGGGGGTTTCCAAAGATACCCCCTCACAGAAAATTAAGACTGCTTATCGTGAGAAGGCTTTTTTATATCACCCGGATCGCTGCAAAGATCCGTCAGGTGCGGATCAAATGAAGGCCATCAACGAGGCATATTCTGTTCTGTCTCACCCCCAGAAACGGAAGGAATACGATTCGATGCAGCAGCGGTATGGTGATGCAGCGTATGGGCATTTCCGCAAATCCTATTCGGAGCAGGATATATTCAAAGGGTCAGATTTTCAGCAGATATTCGAGGAGATGGCCAGGGGATTTGGCATCCGGGGATTTGACGCCATTTTCAAGGAATACTATGGTCAGAACTATAAGAAATTTGAACTCAAACGGCCCGGATTGAATATCCAGGGTTTTTTTTTCAGTGGAGTCCGTCAAATGCCTTTTCTAAAAACGCAGGCTATCAAGGAAAAAATAGGAAATATCACCCAGCAATTGCTTCAGAAAGCAACCACTGGCCAGCCTCAAAAAGGCGCCGACTATCACGATGTAATTCGTATCAATCAGTCTCTGGCTGATAACGGCGGCCCTTATGCCTACCATCTTCGGGCATATCGCAGAAAGCTTGTGGTTAAAATTTCTCCCGGAACGCGGGAAGGGCAGAAAATCCGGCTTGCGGGAATGGGGGAAGAAGGAAAAAACGGAATGCCTTCCGGAGATTTATTTCTTAAAATCACGCTGGAAAAATCCCTGTTTGAAAAAATCAGGGATATGCTGCCATTAAAAAAAAGAAGTAACTGAAACAGGAGCAGCACCAGTGGATATTTATTACATTGACGGCAAGTTTGTTCCGTCTGATGAAGCGGTGATTCCAGTAACAGATCTGGCCATTCTTCGTGGTCTGGGTGCATTTGATTTCATGCGAACATATACTGGCAAACCGTTTTGCCTTGGAGCGCATCTGGAGCGACTTGAAGCTTCCACCCGGAAAATAGGGCTTCAGTTCCCCTGGACAAAGGATATACTGGCTCATCTCGTAATGGAAACGCTCAGTCGAAATTCCCACAAAGAATCCAATGTCCGGATTATCGTAACCGGCGGGTCCAGCCCGGATTTCATGAATCCCCAGGGTAATCCCAGGCTTATCATCATGGTTTCTCCGCTTCCCGATATGCCGGCATGGTGGTATAGCGATGGCATTCATGTCACTACCCATGTTACCGAAAGAACTCTGACTGGGGCCAAAAGCATCAACTATATTCAGGCGAGCATTGCCCTTGAAATTGCGCGAAAACATGGCGCTCAGGAAGCGGTTTATGTGGTTCCACAGGGGTTGGTGCTTGAAGGCGCCACATCCAATATCTTTGCGATAGCAGCCGGCAGACTGATCACTCCGGGAAGGGGAATTCTTCCCGGAATTACCCGGCAGGTCATTCTGGATCTTGCGCAAACTCATTTTTCACTCAAAATCAGGGATCTTTTTCTTTCGGAACTGCTTGATGCCGATGAGGTTTTCATCTGTGGCACCAACAAAGGCATTGTTCCGGTTGTCAAGGTGGATGACACCTTTATCGGAAACGGGAAACCTGGCCCCGAGACCAGCCTGCTGATCCAGAGATTCCCGGATTTTGTTCGCACCTACGATGCACCGCTGATCGCTTTATAGAACAACTCGCATCACGAAAGCGCAGATTATGCCCCAATGAATCGTAAAGAAACAAGGGAGGAGACTTTCAGATGAGTGATCAACAGACAACGCGATCTCAAGATATGAAAAACCCGCGACTGACGGCGATTCTGCTCCTGGCCATTTTTGCAGCAGGGGCGCTGTTTGTCTGGTGGATGTCGGCGCAGGCCGATCGCGAGATGCGCTCAGAACTGCTCCGGCAGGCGCATCTGGTGGCGCAGCCAGTGAATGTCCAGCGTGTCATGTCTCTCTTGGGTACGGAAGCGGACATGGACAGCCCCGGCTATCGCCGGATAAAGGAACAGCTCGCTGCTTTTCGTTCGGCCAATTCGCAATACCGGTTTCTCTATATCATGGGCCGCAGATCCGATGGCGCAGTCTTCTTCTTCGTGGACAGCGAACCTGCCGGCTCGAAGGACTATTCACCACCAGGGCAGGTCTATGAGGAAATCCCGGAAGTTTATCGCCGCGTGTTCGACTCCAGGTCCGCTACCGTCGAAGGCCCGGTAAAAGATCGCTGGGGAGTTTGGGTCTCGGCGCTGGTTCCGCTTACCGACCCGAGAACCGGAGCCGTGGTCGCAGTTCTGGGCATGGACATTGACGCACACGAATGGAAATGGGATGTGGCCGTCCGGGCGGCGCTGCCAGTAGGACTGATGTTCTTGCTACTCATCGGCATAGCCTCAGCCGTAGCTTCCGCCCGCCGCGTTGACGCCTCGCCCAAGCCAGTTCTGCGGCGTATGCTGCCCTCCCTGGCGGCCATGGTTATCCTGCTGATTGTCGGCGCGTGGATACTTCTGTGGCAACAGCATCAGCAGCAACTGGCTGGGGAGATTACAGCCAATATTTCCGAGGTTTCCGGCGATCTGCGTACGATCATGGATCAGCAGGCCTTTGGCCTGTCTATGGCGGTGCAACCCATCGCCACCAACACCAATGTGCAAAAGGCACTGCGCGAGGGCGACACCAACCGTCTCCTGGCCGACTGGCAGCCTGTGTTCGAGGCGCTGCACTGGCAGAACAAACTAACGCACTTCTACTTTTTCGATGCAAACCGCATCTGTCTGCTGAGGGTCCACAAACCGGAGAATCGCGGCGACCTCATAGATCGTTTTACCGCCCTTGAAGCCGAACGCACTGGCAAGATCGCCTCTGGTATTGAATTGGGACCGCTGAGTACATTCACTCTTAGGGTGGTGCAGCCGGTTTTCGAAGGCGGCAAGCTTGTCGGCTATGTGGAACTGGGCAAGGAGATTGAGGACATACTGCAAGCGATAGACACCCAATCCGGCAACCAACTGGCTGTGGTTATCCGCAAGGAACATCTGAACCGGCAGACATGGGAAGATGGCATGCGTCTGTTAGGACGGCTGCCCGACTGGGATCGCCTGCCCCATAAAGCGGTGATATATGCCTCCAATGGCCGCCTGGCCGATGTCTTCGCGTCCTGGGCAGACAAAACTGCGGGCGAGCGAGCCAATGGCGAAACAAGTCGGGAGATCGCCTTCGATGGGAAGGACTGGCGGGTATCTGCGACACCCATGCAAGATGTCTCTGGCAAAGAGGTTGGGGACCTGCTGATCATGCGCGACATCACTACCGTAAAGGTGGCTTTTGCGCGCCTGATGGTTCTGGGCGGAACTGGCGCCGCATTGCTGCTGGCGCTGCTGCTTGGATTCATCTATGTCTTGCTTAGCCGCACTGACGCAGGTATCCGCGCCCAACAGGCG
>SESB01000940.1_pt1 | contig 20340 bp, 21 predicted proteins | sample 3171441 | NCBI WGS metagenome assembly SESB01 (sample SAMN06051867, study PRJNA518727) | freshwater metagenome | biome: subpolar coniferous forest; feature: holomictic lake; material: water; isolation source: holomictic Lake 227, 6 m depth | place: Canada: near Kenora, Ontario | collected... | reverse complement strand
GCGGACTCCTACCGCTGTGGCTCCGTTGAAAACTCTTCATGGATCCACGCGAGCGCTTCGTCGCGGCTGGTGAGCGCGCCTTCCAACTGGCGGTTCTGCACGGCTTCCAGAATTTCGCCGATTTTCGGGCCGGGCTTCCAGCCCAGCGCCAGCACGTCCCGGCCACTGAGCAGCGGGGGCGGAATGAGCGGTTCGTTGGCGAACTCCTCGCGCTTTTGCAGCAGAAACTCGTAGTTGTCCAGCAGGCCGTGGCTGCTGGCGCAATCGACCCGGTGCAGTTCCAGTTCGTCCGTAAAATACGGCCCCGCCATGAAGCGTTTAAGCCGGGAGACGCGCATGGATTGCACATCCTTAAAAACCATGTGATTGGCGACAGCTTCCGCCGTGGCGTCGATCTCTTCGCGCGAAAACCGGAGGCGTTCCATGAGCGCGACAGTCATTTTCTCCCCCACTTTGTCATGCCCGCTGAAGCGGATGCGCCCCGCAACAGGATCAAACGCATACGTGGGCGGCTTGCCAATGTCGTGAAAGAGAACCGAGAAAACAAGCGGCAGGCTGGTCTGCGGCGGCAGCAGTTCAAGCATCCGCCGCGTGTGCACATAGACGTCGCCTTCCGGGTGAAACTGCGGCGGCTGCTCGCAGCCCTTGAGCGCCTCGATCTCCGGCAGGATCTCGCGCATCAGCCCGCTGGCGTCGAGGAGATCAAACCCCCGCACCCGCGTGGGCGCGGTGAAGATGCGCACCAGTTCCTCGCGAATCCGCTCGGCGCTCACCACATGGATTTGCGCCGCATTCTCCTGAACGGCCTGCCACGTGGCCGCTTCGATCTCAAAGCCAAACGTGGAGGCAAACCGGACGGCCCGCAGCAGCCTTAAACGGTCTTCACGGAAACGCTGGGCGGGATCGCCAATGGCGCGCAGGATGCCCGCTTTGAGATCCTCGCGCCCGTGAACGTAGTCGATCACTTCGTCCCGGATGGGGTCGAAGAACATGCCGTTGATGGTAAAATCACGGCGTTGGGCGTCGAGTTCCGGGGTGGAGAAAGTGACGCCGGTCGGATGCCGCCCATCCACATACGCGTCGTCTGAGCGGAACGTGGCGACATCGAAAGAATGCGCGCCCTCCAACACGCAAATAACCCCGAAATGCGCGCCGACGGCCACCGTACGCGGGAAGAGGGATTGCACCTCCTTGGGCCGCGCACTGGTGGCAATATCGTAATCCTTGGGTTTGAGCCCAAGCAGAGCATCCCGTACGCAGCCCCCCGCATAAAACGCGAGAAATCCCGCGTTTTGGAGCCGCTGGACGACGGCCCGGGCCTGCGCTTCCATGGTGGGGCTACTTGGCCGCGGGAGCCGGGGTAGGGGCGCCGTTCAACTGGATGCCGTATTTGGCAAACACCGTCTTGGCTTCCTCCGGGGCCACCTCGTTAAATTCTGAGATCAGCTTGATTAAATCGGCCTGCACTTGCTGAGACTGCTCCACGCCTTTTGCGTTTTGCTTGAGGATGCTCTGGAGCAGATTGCGCTGAGGCACTTGCATGGAGACTTGGAAAATCAAAACGAGGGCAAGGCTGATTTCCAGAAGGAGAAGCGGCAGGAATGCGCCTTTGCACTGCGGAGATTCGGAAACGTCTTGTGGGGTGTTAAATGCGTTCATTTGGAAGGGGCGGCTGGTGTGGGTGCAGGGTTTACGGTCAGGCCACGGCGTGAGAGCAATTGCTTGAGTTTGTCGTTTTTCAGCGAAAGCTCGGCGATGTCCCTCAATAGCGTTTGGCCGATTTGGAGGCTTGTGCTCCCCTTGTTGATTTCCGCCTGCTGCTGCTGCTGTTGCAATTGCAAACTATTGTTGCTTCTGCCCAGCACAATGGTGGTGACGCTCAGGAGCAGACAGACTGCGCCCAGAGCCAGGGTGGTGTAGTAATGAAGAGACTTCATGGATTGAAAAACGTGCTTATAAAGAGTTGCCTGGGAAGTGTCAATGGGAAGGTTGCCTGGGCGGCGCGCACGAGGCCCGTTCCCTCAAGGCGCCCGCCACCGCAATCCTGCGGGTCGTGGCAACATCCTGCTCTTGAAGCCGCCGCTGTAAATCCTCCAGCGCCTTGGCGGCAATCTCCTGCGTGGAAAGAGAGACGGTGGTGAGCGGCGGGTGGAGCAGGGGGGCAAAAGCAGCTTCCCCAACCGCAATCACGCTGAGTTCCCCGGGAATACTGACGCCCCGCTCCTGCGCCCGGTGCAGCACCCCGGCTGCCACAGGAACGCTGAAACAGAAGAGGGCCGTCGGTTTTTGCGGGCGATCCAAAAGGAGATCGGCGGAGGTGACTCCGTGTTCGAAAGTGGGCTCCCCGTAGACGACGTTTTGCGCTTCAATGGGGGTCTTGATGCCGTCGTAAGCGGCTCGCACGCCAAAATTGAGTTCGATGACCGTGGGATCCGTCGAGCCAAACGGGCCGGAAAGAATGGCGATCTGCCGGTGCCCCAGCGCGAGCAACGCCTCAATGGCCTGGCGCGAGGCCTTGGCATACTCGGGAATGATGCTGGTAAACCCGGGCACTCCGGCTTCCCCGCCAATATGCACCCCGGGGCATTCGTGCGCCAGGAGGACGGAAAAGAGGGACGCATTGGGCCTGCCGAGCGTGAGAAAGCGCGACGCAACACCGCTGGCCACCGGCGCAGGAAGCGCGTCCGGTTGCGCCGCCGCATAAGAGACGTCAGGATCATACCATGCCACGGAGAGATGGTGTGAGGGCAGCTGCCGCATCAACGTCTGGGCCAGGCTGGCGGCAAACGGATCCTCCAACCCAAGGTCTTTGGAAACCAGCAGCGCCACGTCCCCCAGTTTCGGATACATCCGCACCACGGCCCGCAAATCATTGGGCAGGTAGCCCATTTCCCGGCAAACCCGGAAGACCCGCTCGCGCGTCTTCGCGCTCACGCGGATGCCGTAATCCCGATCGTTTAACAGCGAAGAGATCGCCCCTTGGGATACCCCGGCGGCTTTCGCAATCATCGCCATGGTGATCGTCTTGGCTTCAGGTCGCTTGCCCCCACCCTCTGGCCCGCTTTGGGGCACATCCACATTTTCCAGATTCATGGCCAAAATAAGTGTCTCGCAGTTGGCTGGAGGGCGCATGATAAAAAAGGCTCTTGAGATTGCTGCTGCCCCTCCGTTGCGAGAAATGATTCGGATAACGCCTTCGTCGCGCGTTTAAGATAAAAAATACACTTTTTTCCATCCGCACCGGAAGGGAAGAGCGATAATGGGGAAAGATTGACACCACAAGATGTTGTGCTTAGATGGTTGCGGCTACACAATTTTAGACATGCGTTGTCCCAAATGCGGAAACCAAGAAGACAAGGTCATTGACTCCCGTGCCTCAAAGGACGGGGCGTCCATCCGCCGTCGCCGCGAGTGCATTGGGTGCCAGCATCGGTTTACCACCTACGAAGCCATTGAGCGGGAATTGACCCGGGTCATCAAACGCGACGGGCGCAGCGAACCCTTTGACCGGCGCAAACTCGTCAACGGCATGATGAAAGCCTGCGAAAAACGGCCCATCTCGTTGGAGACCATCGAAAAAGCCGTGGAAGAAATCGAAGCGGAACTGGAAGCCGCCGGAGGTCGGGAAACAGCTTCCAGCGTGGTCGGAGCCAAAGTGATGGAGAAACTCCACGCGCTCGACCAGGTGGCCTACGTCCGCTACGCCTCCGTTTACCGGCAATTTCAGGATATCGGCGAATTCCTCGACGAAATCCAAAACATGGGACGCCGCGCCAAGGCGAGCGTCCTGCAAACCGAACTCTTCAAATGATCGCACTTGCTGACGGCCTGCCCTTGGTTCAGATGGAAGACTCCCGCGTGGTCGCCTTCCAGAGCGACTGGATTGTGCGCGCGCTGGCCAAAGCGGCGCTCAAGGCCGGATACCAGAAATGGTGGCCGGCCGGGTATGTCGTGGAGACAATCGCCTACTACCTGGCCACCCAATACCAGGGGAACTCCATTTCCGTGCCGCACCTGACCCGCTTGGTGGAGGACGTGCTGCAAGTGATCGGCTACGCCGAGATCGCCCAGCACCTGACCTTGGGGTTGCCGGGAGAACGCCTGGATCTGGTCGATCTGGTTCGGGAAGCCGGCGCCGGGTATGAACTGGCGTTTTTCAACCAACTGCGCGACCGGCTGCAATCGCTGATCGGGGCTGGAACCACCGACGTCGATCTCGTGGGGCTGGCCCTCTGCGTCAAAAAACTGCGCGCCCGCAAAAGCTGGAGCCGGGGCTGCGACGCCCTTCAGGAAGAAATCGTGAGTTTTGTCCGCACCCAGACCCTGGCCAACCCCAGGGCGCACGAGATTTCCGTGCAACTGCGCTGAAGAAAATTTATCAGGAACTCAGGAAATCAGGAAGAAGAGCCTTACGTGATGGAAATTGTCATCGAATTTTTGATGCACCTATTTTGGTGGGGCGTTTTGTGGCCTGTAGCTTTAGTTTTAGGAATGCCGGTGGTTGTGGTTCTAGCCTGTTTCAGGAAAGGGAAATTCCTTTATAATGTTAGGGATGGCTATGACACCCTGAACTATTTTTGGAGAAGATTGGGGCCTTTGTAAAAAGAACGGCTTTTCCTTCTCTCTCTATTCCTGATTTCCTGAGTTCCTGATAAATTTTCATGCACGCGCCGACGCGGGAAGAGGCCATTTGCATCGCTCCCATTTCAGTGTATCCTCTTCGATAAGCCTGAAGGCGGTTGCATCCCATGAAAACCTTACTCTTTGCGGTGACGGCTTTACTGATGGCGCTCTTGCCGGGCGCTTGCGGTCACGCAACTCCCACTGCATTGGATGCGGCGCAGATTCGGGCCAAACTGGAGGCAATACCCATGAACGACAAGGTGAACCTGAGCGAGGAAGAGTGGCGCAAAATCCTGACGCCGGAACAATTCTACGTCATGCGCGAACGGGGCACGGAGAAGCCGTTCGCCAACCAGTGTTTTAATGTCCATCAAGAGGGGACATTTGTGTGCGCGGCGTGCGGCAACCCGCTCTTCGAGAGCGAAACCAAATTCGAGTCCGGCACCGGCTGGCCCAGCTTCAACAAGGCGCTGGAGGGCGACCGCGTGAAAGTCCTCAAAGACACCAGCCACGGCATGATCCGCGAGGAGGTCGTGTGCGCCCGGTGCGGCTCGCATCTCGGCCACGTGTTTAACGATGGCCCGCCGCCCACCGGCCTGCGCTACTGCATGAACGCCGTGGCGCTGCGGCTCGTGAAATTGGAAAAAGCGACCTTCGCCGCCGGATGCTTTTGGGGAGTGCAAGCCGCGTTTGACGCCACCAAGGGCGTGCTGAAAACGCAGGCGGGCTACACCGGCGGGCACGTGAAAAACCCGACTTACGAGCAGGTCTGCACCCACACCACCGGGCACGCCGAGGCAGTCGAGGTCGAGTTCGACCCGCAGGTCGTCAGCTACAAGCAACTCGTGGAGTTATTCTGGAGCATCCACGATCCCCGCCAGGTCAACCGGCAGGGCCCGGACATCGGCGACAACTACCGCTCCGCCCTTTTCACCCACAGCCCGGAGCAAAAAGCCGTTGCGGAAACCTCCAAGGCGGAACAGGAAGCCCAAGGCAAGGGGCCGATTGCGACGGAAATCGTGGCCGCCACAGCGTTCTATCCCGCGGAGGCCTACCACCAGCACTACAAGAGCAAGACCTGCGGTTTGTCTCGGTAGGTTTTCCTACTTCGCGCTGGTATCCTTCTCCCAATTGCCGAGATCGTCGTCGGTGTTGGGGATGCGATCCGGGCCGGAGGAAAAGATGTCGAAGCCGTTCGCATTGTGTTTGCCGGGGCAGGCGTAGTTGTATTCGCTGTCCCACGGATCGCGCGGCACCTTGCCGTCGTCAAAGGCGCAGCGCCACTGGCGCGGGCGCGGTTCGGTGGTGGGCATGAGAACCAGCGCCTTGAGCCCCTGCGAGGTGGTGGGGTAGAAGCCGTTTTGCGCATTGTACATCCGCAAGGCGGTGGTGAGCGCCTGAACGTCCGCCTTGACGCGCACCTCTTTGCCAAAATCGACCGCGGGGGCCATATTCTTGATGGCCACGCCCAGCAAGACCACGATGATGGAAATAACGAGCACCATTTCCAGCAGCGTAAAGCCGCTTTGGAAGTGCGTGGCGCGGGGTTTGAAGGAAGCGGAGGAGCGAGGCAGTTTCATGTTACTTGGCAAAAGTGTAGTCTAGGATGCGCCAATTGTGCTTGAGTTGCAACTCGATGGCGCGAAGGGCCGCCGGAGTCGCGTTGGCAGGAAGTTGCAGGGTCAGCGTGTTGGTTCCCACGCGCAACGCGGAGCCGGGCAGAATGACCTGCCCGTGCAGCCAGCCCGCGTAGCGGAACCGCATCTCTTCCAGCGGGCGGACAAGCCCCACGTAGCCGGGATCAGCCAGATCAGGGAACTGCGCCGTCACGGGCCCGAGCGGCTTCTCATTCACCCACGCTTGCAACGGCGCGGCGGGGTCTGCCCCAAGAATGTCCAGCGCCACGAAAGCCAGGAGCGGCGCGGCTTCCAGGTTGAACTCAAAAGTCACCGAAGTCTGCGGAGCCGCCGTGTCGCTCTGGGCGTCCGTTCCCGTGCTGGCGGCAACAGCGGTCGGCGGGGAGAGCTTGATCACACCCGCTTCCAGCGTGGCGCGCACCCGGCCAAAGAGATAAGTGTCGTTTTCCTGCGTCGGCTGCGGCGCGGCATTGCCAAAGGGATCGGCCACCGGCGTTTCTTTGGCGGGGGCGGGCGCGAAATCGAGCGCCGTATGGACGACGGTTTTTTTCAACGTCGTCAGCAGCGCTTTGCGGACGTTCGCGCCATCGCCGGGCACGTCGATTTCAAGATAATCGACCCCCTGCGTCGGGATGGAGAGGGATTCCGAGGCGGGCAGGCCAAGCCCTGCGCCCAACGGCTGCGAGGCGAACCGTTGCTCGCCAATTTCCGACCACGCAGTGACGGAGGGATGGGCCGTGGGGAGGTCGTCGAAAAAGACCCGCAGCAGGATCTGGTCATTCAGGCCCGGCATGGAGCGCAGCCGGATGCGGTACACCGTGTGCGGCGGCGCTTTCACCTCCGGCAGCCCGGGGGAGCCTGTTTCATCCGCTACTTCGGGAGCCGTCTCGGCGGGAATGATTTGCACGGACTCCAGCCAAATGGGGAGGGCGGGTTTGCTGGCGGCGGGATGTTGCAGCGCGGGAAAATCCAGCAGCGCTGTGTAGGGAATCGGCTGGGAGACCAAATCTTGAGCCATTGCCAGAGGAGCAAGGCAGCACAGCGTCAGTAATTGAAGAATCCGGTAAAACATGCGCACGCTAGGAGAAAGCACGAGCGGGAGTGAAGGGCAAGCGTTTTAATGCATCCGGCCCTGCAAACCCGTCGTCAGGCCGAAGACCGCGCTCAGGATGGCATACACCATCACCCCCACCAGCGTGGCGATGACAATGATCACCAGCAGCGGCACCAGCGTGGAAACAAACTGCACTTGCTTGTCGAGTTCGCGCTCGTGCACGTCCGCGACCATCGACATCGTTTCCGCAAAACGCCCGGTCTGTTCGCCCACCGCCATCATGTCCAGGAAGAGTTCCGGGAAAAGATTCCCCTGCCGGAGCGCGTTGGAAAGCCCCGCGCCATCCGTCACCGCCTTGCGCACCTCGATCATTTGCAGGCGCACGTATGTGTTGTCGGCAATGTCCTCCAGCAGCGTGAGGGATTTCAAAAGCGTCACGCCATTTTCTGAAAGCGTCGCCAGCGTGCGCGCAAACTGGGCATAAAAACGGTAGCGCGGGATGCGGCTGAACGCGGGAAAATTCCACATGAAGCGATCCCATGCCCGGCGGCCCTCGGGGGAGCGGGTGGCAATTTTCCACAAGCCAAACAGCGCGCCAAGAGCCAGAATGCCCGCCCACCAGTAGTGCGTGATCAAAGAGTTGAGGTCGATGAGCATCTGCGTCGCCGCGGGGAGCGCCTGCCCCGTGGTCTTCAAAAATTTCGTGAGCTGCGGCACCATCACCGTCATAAAGATGATGATGAGACCGATGCCCACAAGAACCAGCAACGCCGGGTAAAGCAGGGCTTGCTGCACGCGGTCGCGCAGGGATTTGACATCGGCAATGTGCGCCACCAACCGCCGCAAAATCTGGGAAAGCGCGCCGGAGGCTTCGCCCGCCGAGACCATGTTGACGTAGAGCGGGGAGAAAATTTTGGGAAAATCGCGCATCGCCTGCGAGAGGCTGCGCCCATCCACCAACCCTTGATGCAGGGCTTTGGAGAGCGTCTTCAACTTCGGCTGCTGAAGGCGGCGCACCAGAATGCCGAGGGCTTCATCCAGCGTCATCCCGGCGGAAAGGAGGTGGGCGAGCTGCTCGGTGAACAGAAAAAGCTGCGCGATGGGGAGCCGGGTCACCGCTCCGGTGGCCACCGGTTCCACTGCGGCGGCCATTCCAGTGGGCTTGGGTTCCGGCGCGGCACCCGCCACAACAGGCTCGATCTTGATCGGCACACCCTGCTCCTTCTCAATCTGCGCAATCGCCGCCTGCCGGTCATTGGCATGCAGTGAGCCGCGAGAGAGGCTTCCATCCGGTTTGCGGGCAACGTAGGTGAATTCAGGCATGGCTCAAGCTCGGGTTATAGGGCGTATCGGTCTCATAAGTCGCATAAGACCTATTCTGTAGCCGCAAGGTTGATGGCATCAATGAGCGCCCGCAGCCGCCCCAAATCGTGCCGGTTGGGGGTCAGGCGCAGGCGCGGCAGGGCGGCAAGTTCGGGTTGGTTCGCCTCTTCGGGCAGGGGCGGGGTTGTCTCGATGGCGCCCTTGGTCAGCAGATCCGCAAAGTCGCCGTTCAACTGCACAAGCGCCCCGGCGGTGAGCTGGCGGCGCAGGCGGATCACCAGATCGTGCCGCACCCAACGGTAGGAAACGTAGTTGCGGTAGAACGCAACGATCTGCTCCACGGCATCCTCCACGCTGGTGGCTTGCCGGAACAGGTTGAAATCATTGGGGCTCACCAAACCGTGATCCAGCAGGTGCTTCTCCATGAATTCCAAAAACGTCTTCCAATAAGTCCCGCCGGGCTGATCCACAAAGACAATGGGAAAGATGCGCGCCTTGCCCGTCTGCATGAGCGTGAGCACTTCAAAGCCCTCGTCCAGCGTCCCAAAGCCGCCGGGAAAAAGCACGACGGCGTGGGTTTCCTTCACAAAGTTGAGCTTGCGGGTGAAGAAATAGTTGAAGGTGATGAGCTTGCTGTCGCCGTCGATCACCGGATTCGCCCGCTGCTCAAAAGGAAGCCGGATATTGAGCCCGAACGAGTTGTCCCGCCCCGCGCCGCGTTGCGCCGCCCCCATGATCCCATCCCCGCCGCCGGTGATCAACATGAACCCGCGCTCGCGCATCTTGCGTCCAAATTCCTCCGCCGCCAGGGCCTCCGGGTGATCCTGCCGCGTGCGTGCCGAGCCGAAGACGACGACCTTGTGCCGATCCGTGTATTTGGCGAAAACGCGGGCCGCATGGCGCAATTCGCGCAGAGAGCGGTTGAAGAGTTTTAAGTCGGCTTCGCCCAAGCCGTCGCGTCCCATCTTGAGGGCCGTGACAATCATTTCCTGGATGAAATTGCTGGAGGAATTGCAGCCGTAATCGCGCACCAGCTCGTGGATGCGTTGGTCAATGCGCACATCACCGCTGGAGCGGTGTTCGGTGGGAAGGGCGTGGATGCCGCCGCCGGTAAAATCGGGCATAGTGGAATTAAAAGGTTTTCGCGGGGGATAAAATAAGCTCTCTTAAGGAGATATTCCAACACCTTACCCCGTATTTCCATGATTATTGTCATTAAACCCCACACGTCCCGCGAGGGAGTCGAAGAAGTGATCGCCGAAGTGGCCAAACTCGGCTACGACCCGCGCCCGATTTTTGGGACAGAGCAGACCGTGGTGGCGGCCATTGGCGACGAGCGCACCCACCACACGCTGGAGAGCCTCAACGTCCTGCCCCAGGTGCAGGAGGTCTTGCGCGTGCAAAAGCGCTACAAACTGGTGAGCCGCGAGTTCCACCCGGCGGACACCATCATTGACGTGGACGGCGTCAAAGTGGGCGGCCCGCATTTCACCGTCATGGCAGGCCCCTGCTCGGTGGAGAGCGAGGAACAACTTCTTTCCGCGGCCCGCGCCGTCAAGGCGGCAGGCGCAACCATCCTGCGCGGCGGCGCCTACAAACCCCGCACCTCGCCCTACGAATTCCAAGGCCTCGGCAAGGAAGGGCTGCGGCTCTTGCAGTTGGCGAAGCAAGAGACCGGGCTGAAAATTGTCACCGAAGTCTTGAGCGAACGGGACGTGGAACACGTGGCCGCTTCGTCAGACATCCTGCAAATCGGCGCCCGCAACGCCCAGAACTTCCAGCTCCTCATCGAAGCGGCCAAGAGCGGCAAACCGATCCTGCTCAAGCGCGGCATGAGCCAGAAGATCGAGGAATGGCTGCTTTCCGCCGAATACGTGCTCGCCAACGGCAACCCGAACGTGATGCTCTGCGAACGGGGCATCCGCACCTTTGAGACCTACACGCGCAACACGCTCGACCTCTCGGCGGTGGCCGTGGCCAAGGCGGAATCGCACCTGCCGGTGATCGTCGACCCGAGCCAAGGCTGCGGCAAAGCCAGCCTCGTGGACGCTCTCTGCCGGGGAGCCGTCGCGATGAACGCCGACGGTTTGATCATCGAAGTCCACCCGCACCCTGCGGAAGCCATGAGCGACGGCCAGCAGCAGGTGGATTTCAAGGCGTTTGAAAAGCTCATGACCGGTCTCCCCCCCTTCCTCAAGCTGACGGGGAAGGGGATGTAATACCGGCTACGTAAAAGTGGTAATTGGATCGGAATGGAATGGTAGGGACGGCACTCCGTGCCTTCCTGAACCCGGGGCTTGTATCTCCAGCGTTGGTGAGTGATGAAACGCTGTCACAGGCGGCACTCCATGCCGTCCCTGGCATCGCATAACTGGTATAAGAGCTTGCTTTTGGGTCGGCTTTTCAGCGCGGAAAACGGCCCCCGCATAACAGGCTGACCCCACAAAAAAAGGCCAGACCTTGCGGCCTGGCCCTTCAAAGAGATTCCCCTTACTTCATGTGCGTAGTGGAAACTTTGGTCGTGGTGCAGGTCGCCTTCTTCTCGCAGCAAGCGCTGAGACTGAGAAGGGATACTGCCACGGCGAGGATCGTGATGGCTTTAAACATGCTGGTTTTCAACTCCTTTCGTAGCTGGTTGCTGGGTCTTGTTATGAACTTCTCGATGGGCAATGCAATGTTTTTTGCACGCCGCATTTCGATTAAAAAAGATCACCATCCAGTGGTGATGCGGCTGACGATATTGACTGAGGCCTTTTCGATGGCGAGAGGGATCGCCTGCCGCTCGTCCTGGTTCACATCGTTGCCGGAGACAAAGAAGCTGGTGTCGCCGCTCACGGTTCCCTGGTCGATCATCACGCCGCTGCCGCGCCGGGTAACCGTGTAAACAACCACCACCGTCAGGCTATATTCCTGCTGCTTGACGATGTCGCTGCGCACCGAGCGCGCACCGTTGCGGGAGATGGTCTTGATGGTTCCCTCCAAAACCACATCGGCATCCTGCACGGAGCGAACTTGGAAGGTGCCATCCTGCTGGAACTGCTTGACGAGCGTGCTTGCCGCCAGGGCTTCCAAACGCGGAACGAGCGTTTCATTACGGAAAGTCGGCACGGCGATGGTGGTGACACCCGCCATTTTTTTGGGAACGCTTGCGCCAATGTGGTATCCGGCGCAACCGCTCCAAAGCAACAGCAGAGCGGCCAAGGCTGCGAAAAACGGGGATTTCATGGGAGAAAGGGGCTTTGCGCCCTAGCGACTGGGCAGGGAGGCTTCGGGCGTCGCGGCTTGATCCGGGGTGCGCAACTGCGGCTTTGCCGGGGCGGTTTCCTCGGGAACAGTCGGTGCGGGCGGCCCAACGTAATCCGGCCGCGAGGCAGTATCCACCTGCGCCTGCATCTTGCGGGATGCCTGCGCTTTGCTGCCGGTCTCCGCCGTTTCCGGGCCGGAACGCAGGGCATCCTCGCCGACATTCTGCTTCATGCGGTTGATCGCCTTTTGCGCTTCCGCGGCTTCCGGGCTGCCCTTTCCGCTTTGGATCACATCATTATAGTAAATCACCGCGGCTTTTAAGTTGCTGGTCTTTTCGTAGAACCGGGCGACCTCCAGGCTTTTCTTGAGGCTCGTGCCGGAGAGCTTGGCGATGTTTTCGCGGGCCTGGGGAAGTTTCTCACTCTGCGGATAGCGGACGGTGAAATCTTCAAAAGCATCACGGGCCTTGACGCGCGCCGCCTGGTCGTTGGAGCCGTTTTCAACGAGGTGCATCTGCACGTAGCCAATTTGGTATTGGGCGTCGCCCGCCACGTCGTCGTTGGGGTATTTGTCCACGGCAAGCTGGTAGGCCGCAATGGCATCCGCATACTGGCCCTGTTTTTCAAGCGCCATGCCGATGTTAAACTGCGCCAACGGAGCCTCCTTGCTGTAGGGCGCGTTTTTCACGATCTCCTCAAACATCTTTTGGGCCTTCTCCATGGAAGGGAACGTCTTCATGCCAAAAAGCTTGCGGCGTTCTCCGTTCAAAAACGCCTTGGCAATACCGAACTGCCGCTCCACCACCGTGTCAAACTCCTTGCCCTTCGGGTAGTTGGTAAGGTACTTGGCGTAGGAATTGTATGCCCGCTCGGGTTCGTGGATTTGCTCCTGAAGCTCCGCGATTTTGAACTGGGCCTGCGCACAGGCGCCCGAGGAAGGAAAAGCGCCCAACAACGCCCGGTAAGCGCCGATGGCCTTTTTCAGGCTTCCCTCAGTCTCAAGCCCCTGGGCCTTGTGAAGCTGTTCGCTGGCGGACTTCTCCAGCGTGCCGGAGTCTTCCTCCTCGCTGTGAAAACCCTCCCCAGGGCGGTAAATGACGGCCGCCTGCACAGGCGCGGTTGGCAGCGTGAAGAAAGCCAGGACGAGCGAGGAAAAAACAATAAGTTTCCGCATAATCAACGCGACGCTAAAGGAATGAACCCGGAGCGTCAAGGGCGGGTGTGGGATTTCAGGTGGGGGATTCGCTGATCCTTGAGCGGGCTTTTTTGTTTTCTAATGCCCCATCATCCCATAACCTCCCCCGCGTGTTTGAACTTCTAGCCACTGATCCCGCTTCCAAAGCCCGCCGGGGCCGTCTGACCACCGCGCATGGGGTGATCGAGACCCCCATTTTCATGCCCGTCGGCACGCAAGGCTCCGTCAAGGCCGTCAGCCCGCGCGAACTGCGGGAGATGAACGCGCAGATCATCCTCGGCAACACCTACCATCTCTTTGTCCGTCCGGGGATGCACGTGATGCGCCACTTTGAGGGACTCCACAACTTCATGAACTGGCAGGGGCCGATCCTCACCGACAGCGGCGGCTTCCAGGTCTTCTCGCTGGCGAAATTGCGCAAGATCACGGAGGAGGGGGTGCATTTCCAGAATCACCTCGACGGCGCGCCGTGCTTCATTGGGCCGGAAACGGCAATGGACATCCAGGCGACGCTCGGAAGCGACATCGCCATGGCCTTTGACGAATGCCCTCCCTATCCCTGCGAATACGATTACGCGGCGAAAAGCCTGGAACTGACCTTGCGTTGGGCCCAGCGCTGCCGCGATTGGGCGCTCGCCCGTGACGCCGCCGGGGAAAAACGCGGAGCCGTCTTTGGCATCGTGCAAGGGGCGACGTTCGCGGAACTCCGCCGCACAAGCGCCGAGGCGTTGGTGGCGATGGACTTTGACGGCTACGCCATCGGCGGCGTGAGCGTGGGGGAACCGGAGCGCGAAATGATGGCCGCCGTGGAAAACGCCGAACCGTTCCTGCCCGCCAACAAAGCCCGCTATGCCATGGGCTTGGGCACGCCGCCGCAAATGCTGGAAATGATCGCGCGCGGGGTGGATATGTTTGACTGCGTGCTGCCCACCCGGATCGCCCGCAACGGCTCCGCCTTCACGGCGCTCGGGACGCTGAATCTAAAAAACAGCCCCTACATCATGGACAAGGGGCCGATTGAAGAGGGATGCACCTGCCCGGCCTGCCGGGAATTCTCACGCGGCTACCTGCGCCATTTGGTGAAGTCCGAGGAGATTCTCGGCCTGCGGCTCATCTCGCTGCACAATCTGCATTTTTACCTCAACCTGATGGCCCGCGCCCGCAAGGAGATCGAGGCCGGGACGTTCGAGAGCTTCCGCCGGGAGTTCGTTGCCAACTACAAAGTGTGGCAGCCCGAGGCGCAGTAGCGCCCGTCCCGTAAAGAGTTTCCGAATCCCCAGCCACCGCTGTGTGGCAGATCGGTGGATCGGCCGCTCCGCGGGCGATTTTCCAAAGCACATCGAGCGGAGCGAGCTGATTTTCTTTGCAGCGCCCACCCCCGCAATCGCGCGCGGAGCGCACGATCCCCCTTCTGCATTTCGGAAATTCTTTCCGCTATAGAAACCCCTGGGTGCGCAGCCAGAAGAGGCAATCCGCAGCCCACGGATGCGGGGAGACCGGATCGCCAAGACCGATCCCGTGTTTCCCTTTTTCGTAAATATGGAGATCAAAGCGGACCCCCTTCTCGCGCAGGGCGCGGGCAAACTCAAGGGAGTTCTCCGCCGGAACGGCTTGATCTTCCCACGTGTGCCAGATGAAGCAAGGCGGCGTTTCCTTGGTCACCTGCTTTTCGTTGGAAAGAAGCTCCACCAGTTCGGGAGCGGGATTTTTCCCCAGCAGGTTCTCTTTGGAGCCTCCGTGCGTGTAAGTGCCCACGGTAATCACCGGGTAGCAGAGAATACCGAGGTCGGGACGGCTGCTCACCCGATCCACCGGATCGGCGGCATTCGGGTTGCCTGCGTCAAAATGCGTCAAGAGCGTGGCCGCCAGATGGCCGCCCGCAGAGGAGCCAATGATGCCGATGCGCTGGGGATCCACCTTCCACTTCGCGGCGTCCGCCCGGACGATGTGCAGCGCGCGCGCGGCATCCTGTAGAGCATCTCTCAAAAAGAATTTCCGTTATTCGATGGGAGCGCCGTGGGTTGGCGCGCAAGGCGCAAGCGAAGCGGCTGTATTTTCCATACTGCCCGAGCTTGCAACGCAGCGCGACGGCCCACGCCGCCCCGGCGAATAGGAAATTCTTTTTGAGAAACGCTCTAACATGACCGGGTGATGGTAGCCGTGGGAGCCGAGCCGGTATTTCAAAACAAAAGCGGCAATCCCGTTTTCACTGAACCATTTGGCATACCCTTCGCCTTCGTGCGCCGCCAGCATTCTGTAGCCGCCGCCGGGGCAGACAATCATTGCCGCGCCGGTTGCCTTCGCGGGGTCGGGCAGATACGGGGTAAGGGTCGGGATATCAAATGCCGTGGAACCGAGAGCGCCCGGCGTGTTTTTCTCCCACAAGGGAAATTCCGGCAGGCTTTCCGCAGCGGACGCGAGGGCTGGAATCAACAAAGCGGCAGTGGCGAGGGACTTGAGGGAACGCATAAGCAATGCCGGCGAGATTACGTCCGAATCTGCAAAAGGCAATCCGCCGAATGGAACATGCACCTGCTAACCATACGGTTGTTAACAAAATGCTTTACTTGTGGGGACGGTTTTACTCTAAAGTGACAACCTGCAAAACTTATTATCCCTTCTTTTTCAATGAGCAGCAAATATACCGCCTTCCGTTGCCCTGAAGACTTGCTTGAAAAAGCCAAGATTCGCGCCAAGCGCGAACGCCGTTCCCTGAGCAACTACCTGATCACGCTGATCGACAAGGACGTGGCGGGTATGTGCGAGCTTGTGGAGCAGGAAGTTGGCGCATCACGCAGCAGCCGCAACGGGGAGAAATAGGCCTCCCCTGCCGCATCCGCTCCTGCAACGAGGGCGGGTTGTATTTCTGGCGTGGGCTAGACGCCCTACCCCACCCCAAAGATTCAAATTTGCATCCGGCGTCATTCCTGATAGCACTCTTAGCCTTGCAGGGCGGAACCGCCCGGCGCATTCAACCACACAGACCTACTATCTATGAGCAAACGCATCGCATTCCTCTTTTCCGGCCAGGGCGCACAAACCGTCGGCATGGGCAAGGATCTCGCTGAACAGTATCCCCTCGTCGCCGATCTGATCCGCCGCGCCGACGCCGCTATCGGCCGTCCGCTGAGCCAGTTGATGTTTGAAGGGCCGCAAGAGGAACTGACGCAGACCGTGAACTGCCAACCTGCTCTCTATGTGCACGGCTCGGCCTGTCTCGCGGCGTTCCTCCAAGAGATGGGCGGCGAACTGCCCGGAGTGGTTGCCACCGCGGGGCTTTCCCTTGGCGAATTCACCGCCCACGCCGCCGCCGGCACCTTCAGCTTTGAAACCGGCCTCTCGCTGGTCGCCCAGCGCGCGACATTCATGCAGGAAGCCTGCGACAACACCGAGGGCACCATGGCCGCAATGATCGGCGCCGAGGAATCCGACGTGCGCAATCTCGCCGCCGAAACCGATGTGGACATCGCCAACCTGAACGCCCCCGGGCAGATCGTCATTTCCGGCGAGCGCGCCAAGGTGGAAATGGCCGTCGGTCTCGCCAAGGAACACAACATCCGCCGCGCCCAGTTGCTCAACGTCGCGGGAGCCTACCACTCCCGTTTGATGAACTCCGCCTACGTCAAGCTGGGCGAAGTGCTGGAGCGCACAGAGTTCAACGCGCCCAAGTATCTCGTCGTCGGCAACGTCGATGCCCGTCCGGTGTCCGGTGCCCCTGAAATCCGCAATGCCCTGCGCGAGCAGGTGACCAGCAGCGTCCGTTGGGCGGAGTCCATGGAATACCTCCTGGACGTGGAGAAAGTCGATCTCTTCATCGAATTCGGCCCCGGCGGCGTCCTTGCCGGTCTCTTCGGCCGCATCCGCAAGGGCACAGAAGTCCTCTCCATCACCGACGTGCCAAGCCTCCAGGCCGCTGTTGCGAAGTTGAAAGAATAGAGCGCACAACCGCGCTGCCATCCGCCGTTTTTTGGTCTCACGCAAAGCCGCTAAGGCGCAAAGGGAAGACGTCGCGCTGGCTCTTCTATTTGCGCCTTTGCGTCTTTGCGTGAGATTCTTTTTGTTAACCCTGCCCCAAACCACTTTATTTCATGGTAATGATCGAACTCACCGAGCGTCTCCTCATGGACGCCGGGGGCTGGCAGGCGGCCAAGCTCGCACGCGCGCTCGTGGAATCGGGCCGCGTGGTGAGCGCCAACTATACGCCGCCTGTCCTCAAGGGGGTGGTGCGGGAAGGGGACTTGGAGTTGCGCGCCGGGCTGAAGATTGTTTCCAAAAGCGACATCGAAAACCTCTGCCCGTGCCGCCAGTCGCGCCAGTATGGAGCCATCTGCGCCCATTCCCTGGCGGTCGGCTACGCGCTGCTGATGCACAAAACCGGCCCCGGATCGGACATCGCCAGCCGGGGTCGCGCGGCCCAGCCCGCCCCGGTTTCGGCCATTGCTCCCGTCACCGGGCCACAATTTACGGTGGCGGAAGCGGGGTATAGCGGGCCGGATTTCGTGGCATTGCACGTCGTTTTGCCTCCGCAATTCCTGGCCGCGTGGGAGCGGGGCAACCTGACCGTGGGCGTGGAAGCAGAGCGGAGCGGCAGGAAGGTTTTGCTCAACGCCCTCGACGAAAAATCCTCCTTCCGGTGTTCCGAAGCCGATGTGCGGCTGATTGAAACCCTCCGCGCGCTCCATCCCGGCGCGCTGAGCGGGATGCTCGTGCTGCCGCGTGAAAAGGCGCTGCAATTCTTGGAAGGGCTGCGCGGGCATCCGCGCGTCACGCTCGGCAAAGCGACCGCGGTGCATCTCTCCGCCAAGCCGGTGCTGCCCAAGCTCGAAGTGCAGTCGGATTCCCAAGGCCGCGTAACGCTCCATGTCGCGTGGGCGGCGGATACCCGGCTTTTGCAAGCAGGGCAGGGGATAGCCTGGGCGTTGACGGGCTCCGTTTTTGCCCCGGTATCCCCGGGATTGCCCCCGGCTTACGGCGAGCTGCTCCGCCGGGACATCATGCTGCCGCCAGAGCAAGCCGCCGCATTCCTCGCCACGGAACTCCCCGCCTTGCGCCCGTTCTTTGAAATCAGCGGGAGCGCCGCCTCAGGGCAAGCCCCCCGGATGATCCCGGAGGCGGGGGTCTTCTCGCTGACATTGGAAGGTTCGCTCAACCACCTCACCGCCCGGCTCCAGCGGATCTATTCCAAGCGCATCGTCACCCTCGGCGTCACCAGCCCTTCGGAAAACTGGGCGTTGCCCGATCCCTCTGACCCCTCGCACATCCTCTGCCGCAACCTCGAAGCCGAACGGATGGCCCTCGCCGAACTGACCCGCTTTGGGTTCACCGGGCCGGATTCCACCGGCTACTTCGTCCTCCGGGGCGAGCGGGCCATCCTGACCTTCTTTGGCGAGGGCTACCCGGCGCTCGCCGCGCATTGGGAGGTCTCGCTCGGGCCGCGCTTCACGAATGTCTCGGCAGAGATCGAACGGATCACCCCGCGCGTGGAGATTCTCAGTTCCGGCGAACAATGGTTCGATCTCCAGTTTGACCTCTCCACCGGGAGCGGGGAACGGTTTTCCGCCGCCGAAGTGCAACGGATGCTCCAGAGCGGCCAGAACCACGTCCGGCTCAAAAGCGGCAAGCTCGCCGTGTTCAACAGCGGCTTGCTCGACGATTTCCAGAGCGTCCTGCGCGACTGCAATCCGCAGCAACGCCAACCGGGCAGCTACCGGATTAACAAAGCGCACGCAGGCTACCTGGAAGCCGCCGCCGCCGGGGCGGGATTCGCCGTCAACGCCGCCGCCAACTGGCGGCAATGGGCGCAGAGCCAGCAGGGCAAAGCGGAGATCACGCCGCTGCCGCTGGGGGATTTGGAAGGGGTCCTGAGAAATTACCAAAAACACGGAACATCGTGGCTAAACTTCTTGGGATCAAATGGTTTGGGTGGAATCCTTGCGGACGATATGGGCCTGGGCAAGACCCTCCAAGCGCTCGCCTACCTCCGCTCGCAACCCGGCCCCTCGCTGGTGGTTTGCCCCTCTTCCCTCGTCTTCAACTGGCAGCGCGAGGCGGAAAAATTCACCCCCGAGCGCAAGGTGTTGGTGCTGGAAGGAGCCCAGCGCGCCCGCCGGTTTGCGGAGATTCCGCAGGCGGATCTCGTCCTCACCAGCTACCCGCTGCTGCGTCGGGACGCCGAACGCTACCGGCAGTTCACCTTCTCCACGGTGGTCCTCGACGAGGCCCAGCACATCAAAAACCCCGACACCCAGAACGCCCAGGCGGCGGGAATGTTGCGCGCGGCCCGCAAATTCATCCTCACCGGCACCCCGGTGGAGAACTCCGTGCGCGACATCTGGTCGCTCATGAACTTCGTCATGCCCGGCTACCTGGGCGACCGGGACGACTTCCGCGAACGCTACGAGCTCCCCATCGCCCGCCAGAACGACAAGGAGACCCTTGCGCGGCTGGCCAAACGGCTCCGCCCCTTCCTCCTGCGGCGGCGCAAACAGGAGGTGGCCGCCGATCTCCCGCAAAAGCTGGAGAACGTCGCCTATTGCGAACTCACCCAGGCGCAAAAGGAGGTGTACGCGGCATTGCTACAGGGTGCCCGCGCCCAGATCGACGAAGCCACCGGGGAGAAAAACGCCGGGCGCGCCCAAATGCTCATGCTCACCGCGCTGCTGCGGCTGCGGCAGGCCGCGTGCGATCTGCGCCTGCTGGACAAAGAGGGCGCGGCTGCCACAAAAGCCGACTCCGGCAAGGTGGAGCTTTTCAACGAGTTGCTTCAGGAAGCCGTCGATGGCGGCCACCGCGTGCTGGTTTTCAGCCAGTTCGTCTCCATGCTCACCCTCCTGCGCCGGGAATTGGAAGGGCAGGGGATCGCCTACTGCTACCTCGACGGCCAGACCCGAGACCGCATGGAGGAAGTGGATCGCTTCCAAAACGGCGACGCCCCGGTGTTCCTCATCAGCCTCAAGGCGGGCGGCGTTGGCCTCAACCTCACGGCGGCGGACACGGTGATCCATTTCGACCCGTGGTGGAACCCCGCAGTGGAGGCGCAAGCCACCGACCGCGCCCACCGCATCGGCCAGAAGAACGTCGTCACCGCCTACAAGCTCATCGCGCGCGGCACGGTGGAAGAGAAAATCCTCCACCTCCAGCGCAAAAAGCGGGAGATGATCGACGCCGCCATCGAAAACGAAGAGCCGCTCATGGAAGGGCTCAGTATGGAGGAAATCCGCGGGCTGCTGGAGTAGGGGAATTGCAGAAAAATCTCGCGCAAAG
>SESB01000938.1_pt1 | contig 20382 bp, 20 predicted proteins | sample 3171441 | NCBI WGS metagenome assembly SESB01 (sample SAMN06051867, study PRJNA518727) | freshwater metagenome | biome: subpolar coniferous forest; feature: holomictic lake; material: water; isolation source: holomictic Lake 227, 6 m depth | place: Canada: near Kenora, Ontario | collected... | reverse complement strand
ACCCGAGTTTTGGGTTAGCTCAATGCAAGCGCGATCTTCTCCAAGGTAGCGTCTACGCCAATCCCAGTTAAAAATGGTAAGCCCGGGATGACGGGAATCGTCACTTTGGCAGGTATGGGGGTAGTTGCCACGATTAAGTCGTAGCCTTCAATGCCTCGCACGGTGTCCATTACTTTGCCTTGAGTTACAACGACTTCGATATTTCGTGATTCGCAGAAAGTTCTGATCTTCATGGCGACAACTGTCGAAGTAGCTACGCCAGTGCCACAAATTACTAGAACCTTCTTTGCCACATCTGCTCCAAAGTTAACAACAAGGACATGTTCGGACATTTTTGAGTCTATAGGCGATTGTCGGTTGAGTCACTAGTCTGAAGGTATGTCAATGAGTCCTAAATTTCTAACAAGTTTCGCTGCAATTGATTTAAATGTCGACTCCTCCCTAGAACTCTTAGAACAAATTGCACTCATCGGAGCGAAATCTGGGCTGGTCAAATCGAGCTGGTCCGCTGCAGTAATCGAGCGCGAAAAATCTTTCCCTACTGGCCTCCCCACGCCGATTCCGGTCGCAATCCCCCACACCGACTCTATACATGTCTTTTCCGACGGGATTGGTTTCTTTAGAACCGTGAAACCCGCTTCTTTTGGCGAAATGGGTGCTACGGATTCATTCTTGGATGTGCAAATTATTATTCCACTGCTTATAACAAACCATGAAGAACAGATCGATTTACTGATGAAGGTAATAACAGCCGTTCAAGATGAGGAATTCGTCGCCAATTTACTGAAGGCCTCGAATTTAGCGGAGGTTGGAAGTTTGTTCGCCGAAAAGGAACTTTGATAAAATTCAATTACTTTTTCTTATATCCGGTTGGACACTTTGGCGCGGTGCCGTAAACCTTCTTTACTACCTTCCCTTTTACGCAAGAGATCATTTTCTCTTTTGCCGCTTGCTTCTCTAGGAGAATCAAAGTGTTGCCAAACTCCCCAACTTCTTCTTCCGCATAAGCCCTAACCGAATCCAAATCTGAGGTGGGATCGGCAAGATTCGCGAGAATCGTATTTCTCGTCTGTACGAAGTCAGCATAAATCGTCTTGAATGCCGCCAAATTTGCTGCATCATTTTTCATCTTGGCTTGGACCACAAGAAAGCGCGCAGTGTCATCGGCAAAGATTGGATCATAATGGGCATGAATTGCGGCCAATTGATCAGCTCGAATCGGAGATGCGGAAGGTGAGGCATCGGCTGCGAAGGCTGGGCTCGCGCCAGCAATCAGAATTGCACTAATTAGAACCGGGAGAGCACTTCGAAAATTCATAGTTTAAGAGTACTTTGGAGCCCGGCTACCAAGGAGTCTGCGCGCTTTTCGTAAGTGGTACCGCTCAGATTATGGGTGTGAGATTGGTAATTAGCGGCTAGATACGGGTGAAATAGGCGATAAATCCCACAAGATTGGCGTAGGGCTTTCACAGAAACTCCACAAAGACGGGTTCGAATATTTAGCCATGGGCAACAGCGCCCAAGTACCCGAGGAGATTCAAAAATGAAGAGTACAAAGTTGATCAGCGTAGCGATCCTCACCGCCGGCCTTTTGGGCGGTTCGGTCAGTGCAGTTTATGCCGAGGATTCCGCTACCCCAAAACCTGGCACCACCGTAATTAATCCAAATAACGCCGCTTACCAGGCACAGTTGGCCGCCTACAAAATTGCAATGACCCAGTACCGAATCGCGATGGTCAAGAATGACATTTCCTACCGCGCCGCAATGCGTGCCTATAACACAGCCTGGAATAACACTATGAAGGCTTATGAAGCTGCGTGGCAAGTAACTGCCGCCGCAAACAAGGCAGCTAATGACGCCTACCAAGCCAAAATGGCGCCGCTAATTGCATCTCGTGATGCTGCAACTGATGCCGCCGATGCCGCCTTCCTAGCTGCAGTAGCCGGTAACCCAACAACTGCCGTACTAGATGCGGCTTTGACCGCACATAACGCTGCAAACACCGCCGCCCAAAATGCCTTCAAGGCAGCCGTTGCTGCTCTTGGCGCAAAGCCGGTAGCAACCCCTAAGCCAGCCGCACCGGTTAAGCCAGCCGCTCCAGTAAAGCCAGTTGACCCAACCAAGCCAGTTGCGCCAGTAAAGCCAGTTCCTACACCAAAGGAATCAAAGCACAGCTAATCGACGCTTTCCCCAAGCAGAAAAACAGCCTCAGGCCTATTGTCTGAGGCTGTTTTTCTGCTCAAAAACTTTAATGAGAATGGGAACCAAGTTCCGGATTATGAAATACGCAGGCAACCGGCAAAATAAAATCTCTAAGTGAGTCCACGCTATCGGGAATGCTTGCAATTTTTACTTGTGAAGAATCAGAAATCTCGGAGCGAGATTTTGCAAGCTCTTCAGCCATGATTATGTAATTACCCAAATCTTGAGAGCGCGAAGGAATTAAGTGTTCGTGTGGGGCATGACTCCAATTGGTTAACGTGTCAAAACCCAAAGTTTGGATAGTCGCTGGCGTTTGATGCCACCACAAGCCGACCATCGGATCAAAGTAATAGTCAGCTAAAAACCTCGTGCCATTTTTAGCAATAAAGAGCAGGGCAGCGGTTATGTAATCGCGGACTTCTTCGCTGATGAAATAATTTAGATTGACGCGAACCCAGCCCGGTTTCATTCCTTCCCAGCCTTGATCGATCACTTCTTGGAATAGATGGGATTTGCTCTGATCAATACCTAGCAAACGATGACCATATGGGCCGGCGCATGAGCAACCGCCACGTGCCTGAATACCGAAGAGATCATTCAGAAGCGCTACAACAAAATTGTGATGCAGGTACTGACCATTGTGGCCAATTCGGAGGGAAAGAATTGAAAGCCGTTTGGCATCAGAGCTACCCAAGATATCGATATCTGGGTTCGCAGATAGTTGTTTTCGGGCCTTTGAGAGCAGTGCGGCTTCACGGGCTTCAATCTCATCGGCGCCAACGGAGCTCTTTAACGCAAAAGCTAAACCGGCACGAATCGAACCGATTATGTCGGGCGTTCCAGATTCTTCGCGTCGTATTGGATCGGCTAGATATTGAAAGTTTTCATCGCTTACGTAACTAACCGTGCCGCCACCTGGTGAGCTGGGCTTAACGCCTATTAGAAGATTCTTATTAATAGCGAGAACGCCGGGTGATCCCGGGCCGCCAACGAATTTATGAGGTGAAAGAAAGATGGCATCTTTTTTTGCCGCAGGATATTCGGAATTAGTCATTTCAATTTTTACATAAGGTGCCGCTGCGGCATAGTCCCAAATAGCGAGCGCGCCATATTTATGGAGCAAAGTAGAAATTGAATCAGTATCAGTGATGATGCCAGTGACATTGCTGGCGGCAGAGAAGGAACCAATCTTCAGCGGACGGCTCTGGAATTTCTTTAGCGCTGCTTCCAAGGAAGCAATATCGATATGACCACTCTCATCTTCCGGGATACGAACTACTTCAGCTATTGATTCGCGCCAAGGCAAATCATTGGAGTGATGCTCAAAAGGGCCAAGGAAAACGACCGGCCGCTGATCATCAGGGATTTGGTTGGTGAAGTGATACTGCTTGTTAAGGGCATCGGAAATAGTTAAACCCAAGATAGAAATCAGTTTATTAACGGCGCCGGTTGCCCCAGAGCCAACGAAGATTATTGCGGTGTTGGAGTCCCCGCCAACGCCTTCGCGCACTGCTTCACGAGCGGCTTCTCGAAACTCGGTGGATTGCAGTCCAGTTCCGCTAGATTCACTATGGGTGTTGGCATACCAAGGCAAAACAGTCTCTCGGATGGCATCCTCGATGAAGGTGAGCGAGCGCCCCGAGGCCGTGTAGTCGGCATAGATAATGGGCCTTGAACCATATGGACCTTCAAGTATTAAGTCGTTGCCGATCAGGCTCGAGCGAATAAGTTGGATTAATTCCTCTGGCATTTGGAACCCTAGTACTCGCCCCGAAGTTGGTTGAGATGGCCTTCTCGATGCTCGGTGCCCAAAGTCAGAATTTCAGTCAGAGTTAGTTCGCCGGCCGTTTCATGGATCCCAATTCGGTGCCACTGAGCATCATTGATCGCCGAAAGGACATCCAGGTTGACTTGAAAAATTCCTTCCACCGCCGCCAGCGAAGCAAAAGGGTCGCGGTCGGCATAGTTGAGATTGGCGGGGTAGAGCTCCTCATCGAAATTAGCCAGGAGTGGCTTTTCTACCGCCAAGACATACCAATACCGAGCAGCAAAGTGAATATCGGCATCGGCCATGTGGTGAATGATGAAGGCGCGTGACCATTCCCCATCCTTGCCAGGCAGATCCAACTCTTCGCGGGTGAGTGAATTAGCGAAGTCGATTAACTCGGTTGTCGCAGTGGCATAACGGGCTAACAGTTCTGAGCTCATGGGGTGAGCCTAGAACAAGATCCGCTTGGTGGCGCCTAGTTCTGAGGGAATCCCAAATTTATGCCGCCATGGCTTGGATCCAACCATCGGCTGGTCACAACTTTGCCTCGGGTAAAGAAGTGAACACCTTCAGTTCCGTGAGCGTGGGTATCGCCAAAGAGCGAGGACTTCCAGCCGCCGAATGAGTAATAGGCCGCTGGAACTGGAATCGGTACGTTGATTCCGATCATGCCAACCTGAATCTCATTCTGGAATTGGCGTGCCGCTCCCCCATCATTAGTAAAGATCGCAGTGCCGTTGCCATAGGGATGATCATTGATTAATTTGACACCTTCGTCATATGACTTAACGCGGACAACGGAGAGGACCGGTCCGAAAATTTCATCGGAATAGATACTCATCTTTGGGGTCACTTCATCAAACAATGTTGGACCAAGCCAGAAACCATTGCTGGCGCCGTTTACCGTTGGATTGCGACCATCGACAACGAGTTTGGCGCCTTCGGTTACGCCGGCTTCAACATAACCGGCCACCTTGTCTCGGTGAACTCGAGTTACCAACGGTCCCATATCCGAACCCTTGGTGCCATCGCCGGTAGAAAGTTTGGCCATGCGAATTTTAATCTTTTCAATTAGCGCATCAGCAATTGGTTCTACTGCAACTAAAACGGAAATCGCCATGCAGCGCTCGCCAGCGGAACCAAAGCCAGCGTTAATTGCGGCATCGGCAGCGAGTTCGAGATCAGCATCTGGAAGCACGAGCATGTGGTTCTTAGCGCCGCCTAAAGCTTGAACGCGCTTGCCATTCTTTGTGCCAGTCTCGTAGATGTAACGCGCAATTGGGGTAGAGCCAACAAATGAAATTGACTTGATACCTGGGTGCTCCAGCATGGCGTCAACTGCGACCTTATCGCCATGAACCACGTTGAAGACACCAGCCGGTAAACCAGCTTGCTCCCACATTTGAGCGATCAGGTTTGCGGCCGATGGATCTTTTTCAGAAGGTTTCAAAATGACGGCATTGCCAGCAGCAATTGCAACTGGGAAGAACCACATCGGAACCATTGCCGGAAAGTTAAATGGCGAAATAATTCCGACGACGCCAAGGGGTTGGCGAATTGAGTAAACATCGATGCCGTTGGAAACGCCTTCGGAATAACCACCTTTTAGTAGGTGTGGAATTCCACAAGCAAATTCGACAACTTCAAGACCTCGAGTTACCTCACCAAGAGCATCCGAAAGGACTTTGCCATGCTCGGCCGTAATTACCGCAGCTAGTTCTTCCTTGCGAGCATTTAGAATCTCGCGAAAGGCAAAGATAGTTTGGACGCGCTTTGTCAGCGAAGTTTTCCCCCACTCGCTCGCAGCCAATGACGCAGCTTTTACCGCTTCATCAATGACTTCAACCGTTGCGAAATCAACGTGTGAACTAACTTCGCCAGTTGCGGGATTAAATACTTCTCCCGATCGGGCTGCTATACCGCTCCAAGATTTTCCGTTTATATAGTGGGTTACGTTATTGCTCACTTGTCACTGCCAACGTAGTAATGAGCAATGCTTTCAAATGCGTTATCCATAATTGCAAGACCTTCGTTAATTTCAGCTTCGGAAACCGTGCAGGGTGGACAGACGTGGATTCGGTTAAAGTTTGCAAAAGGTAAAAGACCTGCGCTCTTGCACGCATTTACAAATTCGGTCATTGCGGGACTGGTGCCCCCGTATGGGGCCAGCGGTGCTTTTGTTGCGCGATCGGTAACCAGATCTAGCGCCCAAAAAACGCCAGTGCCGCGAACCTCGCCAATGATTTTATGTTTAGCCATAAGCGCGCGAAGTCCTGGCCCGATAACTTTTTCACCGATTTCGGCGGCGTTCTCAATGATCTTCTCTTCGGCCATAACATCGATCGTTGCAACAGCCGCGGCAGTTGCTAGCGGGTGACCAGAATAAGTAAGCCCACCAACGAATTGGCGATCATTAAAGGTTGCAGCAATGGTGTCCGAGATAATTACGCCACCTAGTGGAACATATCCTGAGTTAACTCCTTTTGCGAAGACGATCAGATCTGGCTCAACGTTCCAATGTTGAAAAGCGAACCATTTACCCGCGCGGCCAAAGCCGCACATAACTTCGTCGGCGATCCAAATAATTCCATACTTATCGCAAAGCGCGCGAAGACCTTCGAGATAGCCAGCGGGCGGAATGAGAACTCCAGCAGTACCGACAATCGTTTCGATCAAAATCGCGGCAATCGTGTTTGGTCCTTCGAAATTAATAACCGATTCCAAATGCTCTAATGCGCGAGCGCTCTCTTCAGCCTCATCTTTTGACCAGAAGGCGCTGCGATATTGATAAGGGCCAAAGAAGTGAACATGGCCAGCGGCATATTCATTTGGCCAGCGGCGAGGGTCGCCCGTTGCTGCAATCGCTGCGGTCGTGTTGCCGTGATACGAGCGATAAAAGGAGAGAACTTTGTTGCGGCCGGTGTGCATTCGCGCCATTCGAATGGCATTCTCATTGGCATCGGCGCCACCATTGGTGAAGAAGACTTTGTTGTGGTTTTTGCCGGCGCGATCGGTGATCCGCTTGGCGGCTTTACCTCGAGCCTCATTCGCAGCTTGAGGAGCAATCGTGACCAGAAGCTCGGCCTGATCTTGGATCGCCTTTATGACCTTCGGGTGCTGGAAGCCGATATTGGTGAAGATCAGTTGCGAGGTAAAGTCTAAATACCGCTTGCCATCGAAATCCCAGAAGTAGGAACCTTCCCCACCTTGAATCGGCAGCGGCGAGATCGCCCCCTGAGCGGACCAAGAGTGAAAGACGTGGGCGCGGTCTAAGGCGTAGACCTCTTTACCTCGGACGGGATCTGCTGGTGGCTGAGTCATACCTCGTATCTAAGCATCAAAAAGTTAAAATCCCCGCCGAGCCAAACCGCTAGCACTATGAATTCAGTCTAAATAGCGTAGAAATTCGCTTTCGTCTTGGCAGCGTGATCTTTAACAATCGTGGCGTTGGTAGCGACAGATGCATCATCATGTACCCGAATATCCCCGATAATCCGAGCGCCAGCGCCCAAAATGACGCGGTTTCCGATAGTTGGGTGGCGCTTAGCGTGCGAAAAGCCCCGGGCTCCTAACGTGACATCGTGATACATCAAAACGTCATCGCCAATAACCGAAGTCTCACCGATTACTACTCCCATGCCGTGGTCGATAAAGAATCGTCGACCAATAACGGCAGCTGGGTGGATTTCAATTCCAGTTTTGGCGCGTATCCAAGCCATGTGGATTCGAGCCAAGAGTTTTAAATTATGGCGCCAAAGAAAATTTGCCCAGCGATAACCCCAGACCGCATGCAGACCTGGATAGACCAAGAAAACTTCTAACCGCGATCGAGCAGCGGGATCGCGCTGCAGCGCATTGGTTATATCTTCGCGAAAATTGAAACCGATCATTTAATCCATTAAGTCTTGATAGAGAACCGTTGAAAGATAACGCTCGCCGAATGATGGAATGATCACAACTATTGTCTTGCCCGCGTTCTCGGGACGATTTGCAACTTGGTGAGCTGCCCAAAGAGCAGCACCGGATGAGATACCAACCAAGATGCCCTCTTCCTTTGCAGCCCGTCTGGCAAATGCAATTGTTAGATCAGTTGGGGCATCGAGTACTTCGTCATAAACCGAACGATCTAAAATCTCTGGTACAAAGTTCGCACCAATTCCTTGGATTGGGTGCGGGCCAGGCTTTCCTCCGGTAAGGATTGGTGATGCAGCTGGTTCAACTGCAATAACTTTCAGGTTCGGATTTAATTCTTTTAGTCGGTTGCCAGTTCCAGTGATCGTTCCACCAGTTCCAATTCCAGCAATCAAAATGTCAATTTTGCCATCGGTATCGCGCCATATTTCTTCGGCAGTTGTTGCGCGGTGGATCGCTGGATTAGCTTCATTTGCAAATTGACGAACTAGTACTGCGCCAGGCTCTTTACCAAGTTCTTCTGATTTTGCGACTGCGCCATTCATTCCTTCACTGGCGGGAGTTAAAACCAATTCAGCTCCGAAGGCACGTAAAAGTCCGCGACGTTCCTTTGACATTGAATCTGGCATTGTAAGAATTACTTTGTAACCACGAGCAGCGCCAACCATTGCCAACGCAATACCAGTATTGCCTGAGGTCGCTTCAATAATGGTTCCACCTGGCTTTAGTTGTCCGCTGCGCTCAGCGGCATCAACCATTGCAATACCGATACGATCTTTAACAGTGCTGGTTGGGTTATAAAACTCCAGCTTCGCCAATACAGTTACTGGTGCACCATCCATAACGCGATGGATCTTGACCAGTGGAGTGTTGCCAACTACCTCAGTGATGCTGTCATAAATTCTCATGAGTAAAGAATATGGGCGAGCAATTCAATGCGCGAGTTGCAAATCCTTCGCAAGTGCCAGTTACTAGTGAGGTTAAATCCAAGCGCCATAAAGTGCTTTTGCGGCACTAGGCGCAGCCACCATAACGCCGCCGAAATTTGGAAAGAGATTTTCCGCTCCCATTTCATCCAGAACTACTCCCCCGGCCTCATGAACAATTAAGGCAGCTGCCAAATGATCAATCGGACTAAAGTGGCCAACAATCGCACCAATTCCGCGTCCAGCAGCGATTGAGGTTAGCGTTAAAGTACCGGCACCCATGATTCGCATAGTGCAGTAGCTATCAGCCAAATTTTCCAATAATTTCAACATTCCGGGCCAAGGTTGATAAGCCGCCAATTCGGTCAACACAACTTTTCCTGCCAGTGGGTTATCGCCTGCTACCTCAGTTCTCAATTTCAATTCTTTGCCATTTAGTTTGGCACCACGACCTAGTCGCGCCTCGTAAATCTCATTGCGCCACGGGTCGATTGTTACGCCGATCAGTGGGGTTCGATTCAGTGCCAGCGAAAGCGACATCGAGGTCCATGGAATTTGATTGGCAAAATTAGTGGTTCCGTCCACTGGATCCAGATACCAGGTTGGGATATCGGTACGGCTTTCGCCACCTTGCTCCTCACCAACCAAAATGTGGCTAGGAAAATTGGCCGCGATCACTTCGCGTATGTGGGTTTCAATGCACAAATCAACTTCGGTAACCAAATCGGCAGGGTTTGCTTTGGTCGTCACCGTTCCTGGCTTCATGAAGTTGCAGACCATAATCGCCCACTTCGCGAGTTCGTGGGCAACAAGCTCAGCGCGATCTAGGTCAATCTCCTCCAGCTTTGAAATTCTTGGTTCTGCGGAGAAATCATGGTCTTCTTTCAAAGTTTGCTGGAGCAGTGCCAACTGGTTGGAAGTTATGGAGTCCACACCTATAGCTTTTGCCCACCGCATGGTGGGTTGATCATCGATCGTCCAAAGTGAAACTTTATAGCCAGCGTTATGAATGGCGTCGACCGCTGGTGCGCTCAAATACGAATAGTGCAGATTGATAAACTCAGGTTTAACTTCAGCAAGCAACTCGTTAGGTGGCATGCCGGCTTCGTTCCAGGGCAACAGGATACGGGCCGACTCAGAGAGCGATCTGATGATTTTCATGCCGTCTAGCGCGCCACACCACGTGATTTGCGAACTACTTAGGCTTGATTCTTCGGCAACCTTAAGAGCCATCGCAGCGGGTTCAGCCAACTCCATATCGATCATGATTGAAACTTCGGTGCCGACAAACAGGTCAAGAACTTCGGCCAGGGTAGGTATCCGAACATCATCGAAACCTAAAACTTGAATCTCAGCCAAAGTCTGATGATTGGCGTTAGATTCTCGCCCCCAAAGGCGCTCAGTGGTGGCATCGTGAAGTACAACTACCTTGTCGTCCGTAGTTAAACGCACATCGATTTCAACTAGATCCGCGCCACTTGATATTGCTGATCGAATTGCTGCAATTGTATTCTCACGAAACCGGCTGGAATCACCACGATGAGCGCAGGCAAGGGTCATTGGTTATGCCGATCTAACGAGGTGGCCATCTTGATAGATGAGCGCTTTATTTATCCGAACATAGCCGATGTCACCATGCTTTGGAATGTCGCTTGAGAGAAAAGCTCGTAAAGCAACGTCATCACGCTTTAGATAAACCTCGTAGAAATGACCGCGCGGAACAACTAATTCGACCGTTGCTCTGTGGCCACCTGGAATCTCATTGTGGCTGAAGAAGACATCTTCAGGACGAATTCCAATCGCATCAGTTCCAGCACCTATGAGACCCCCGTTATAACTTCCTTCCACGCGATTTAACGAGCCGATGAAGTTGGCAACATATTCGGTGGCAGGGCGATCGTAAAGTTCTTGCGGTGTGGTGAACTGTTCAATTTTTCCAGCGCTCATAACTGCGATTCGATCCGAGATTGAAAGCGCCTCGTCTTGATCGTGAGTAACAATAACCGTCGTAATATTTAGGCGGCGCTGAAGTTCTCTGATGTCTTCGCGAACCTTGACGCGCAATTTGGCATCTAAATTGGAAAGTGGTTCATCTAACAACAAAATATCGGGTTCTTGAACCAAGGCTCTTGCAAGTGCCACGCGCTGTTGTTCGCCACCTGAAATCTGGCTTGGCCTCGAATCTTTGTGGTGCATCAGATTAACTAGTTCGAGTGCCTCATGAACGCGTCGTTCAATTTCAGCCGAGGCTAGCTTTCGAACCTTCAACGGATAGGCAACATTCTTAAATACCGACATGTGCGGCCAGAGCGCATAATTTTGAAAAACCATGGCACTTGGACGCTTTTCTGGTCCGAGATCGGTGACATCTTTGCCCGCAATGGTGATGTGCCCCTGATCTGGAATTAGAAACCCAGCGATCATTCTCAAGGTCGTGGTCTTGCCACAACCGGAAGGTCCAAGCAAGGAAACCATCTCGCCCTTATGCACCGTTAAGTCCAGATTATCGATGATCGTGCGGCCACCTAGAACCTTGGAGAGTCCATGAAGGATTAAGCCTTCACTATTCGGAGTCGTCATTTAATTTGGAACCCTTCTGCTAGCTGTCCCCCAATAATGTGCTTGCGGGCAATTCCAATGAGAAGCACGGATGGGAAGGCAAGAAGCAACGAGAAAACTGCTGCAACCTGAATCGGGTAGTTTTGAACTAAGGAATACATCTCTGTCGGCATCGTGTAAATCGAAGGAGCTCCAACTAAGTAAGAGCCTTGGGCCTCATCAAATGAAGCCAAAAAGGACATGACAATCGCAACCAAAATTCCCGGCATCGCTAGCCGCAAAGTAATAGTGAAGAAGGTCCGGATCTTCGAGGCGCCAGCATCTCGCGCCGCTTCCTCCAGATTACGAGGTATGGCGGCAAAGGCGGCGGCTGGAATCCAAGTCATATAAATGATGGTTCCTAATAACTGGATAATTACAACCCCGACAAAGGTTCCCATCAAATTCAAGGCGTAATACAAGGTAGCAATTGCCGCGAAGAGCCCGATCTTCGGAAATGAGTTTGCCGCGAACATTCCAATCAAGAAGGTCTTGCGGCCGAAATAGTTCAGTCGCCCGGCGGCGTAAGCCGCTGGCAGGCAGATCACCATTGAAAGAAGTACCACGATCGGACTAATTATCAGTGAGTTCTTGATCGCAGTTCCCAAAGCTGAGTCTAGAAATACTTTGCTCCACCAGTGAAAGGTCAAAGAATCAGGAAGCAGGTTTGGGTAGGTCCAATTGGTGGCAAAGGCATGGACCGCTAACCAAAGCAATGGACCCAAAATAAAGAGCGACATTAAGCCAATAAAAAAGTAGAGCGAAAGGCGAATTGGCATTGAAATCTTCTGTCTAGTTCTTACTCTTGCCATCAGATTCGGCCGCTCTGTTTTGCGCTGCGAACATTGGCCCAAATGTAAGCCACGGCAATTCCGGAAGCCGCCATGAAGACAATGAAAGCCATAACTATTGATTGTTGTGGGCGATTGTAGGAACCGAAGAAATTCGAAATCTCCACACCTAACATCGTTGGTTGATTTGGTCCCAAGAAGTAAGGAATTGTGAAAGACCCCAAAATTCCGATAGCAGTGAAGGTGGCGGCAATGATTATTGGCGTTATCGCCAACGGAATCAAGACGGTTCTGACGATGCGGAAGAATCCAGCTCCGGCATCTTGCGCCGTTTCGATTAGGGCGTCAGGGATGGATTGAAAACCGGAAGTCACCATCAGAATTGCAAAAGGCAGCGAGGTCCAGATGGTACCAATCACGATCGCGGAGGTCGTAGAAGTCAGCGTTGGAAAGTTGATTCCCACATGATGGAAGACCGTGCGCATAAAACCGTCGCCAGAATAGAAGGTGTGAATTGCCCATGAAGAAATTACAACTGGAACGAAAAGCGGCACCAAGGTCAGCGTGCTCATGATTGTGGCAATTCGGCCACCAACCATCCGTTGATAAACACCGATCCCCAAGGACATCACCAGAACTAGCGAGGTGGAGATCGCGGTAACTACCAAAGTTAAAATTAAATCTCCCGCAAAGCGAGCATCGTGAATTACATCGCGATAAGCAGCGAACGTTCCCCACCAATGATCTTTTGTATGAATCTGCTGACCAATAAGGGAGACAACCCGATTTGGACCGCTTGTGAAACCTAAGCTGAAAGTAAATCCAATCAGGATGGGGAGACCTACAAATGCAACCACCAGTAGGACGGGTGGCAACGCCATGGTAAAACCAAGTAGAGAGAGCCTTGGGGCTGTTTTAGCCTCAAGGCTCTCTACTTTGGTGCTAGTTGAACTCAATTAAGTTCGAACTACTTTCCTGGAACGATTGAAGCCCACTTGCTCTTCAAGTCATTTGCATTTGCGCTGAGGTAGCCAGCACGAAGATGCTGAATATCCACACCGGTAAATGCGGCAGTGATAACTGGATCCAACTTTGAAAGTGGGATTACTGGGAAACCATTCAGAGTTCCGCCAACAATCAGGTTCTGCGCGACTGGTGACAAAACCCAGTTTGCAAGGAGGCGAGCGCCGACCTTGTTTTGTGAGCTATTTGGAATACCCAAATAGGAAGCGCCGCCGGTGAAGGATGGGTTGCTAATTTGAGTTACCTTGATATACGAAGGCATGGTTCCAGCCTTGATAGCTGAAGCAAACTGATCAGACCAAACTGAGCCCATATCAACCAAGCCAGTGGCCAAATCTTTTAGGGTTTCAGCGTTGTTTGCTGGGTAGGTGCCGTTTAGGCCGTAGGTGTACTTGTTCAATTGACGAAGAGTCTCAAGACCCTGTGCCCACTTAGCTTGTAGATCGGGTGAAGCGGTCTGAACCAATGTTGTGCGATCGGCATCAGACAAGTACTTATCTACTACGGTTTGAACGAAGGCATAACCGGAACCGCCACCATTTGGTGCGTTGTAGGTGAACTTGCCAGGGTTAGCTTTGATCCAAGCAAGAAGATCATCCAAGGTCTTTGGTGGGTTTTGAACGTTCTTTGAGTTGTACGCCAATAGAACTGAGGAACCACGGTATGGAATTCCACCCTTACCGGCAGTCAAAACTGCCTTGTTTACATCTTTGATGTTGGGCAGCAAACCAGCGGTTGGACGATATAGAAGACCAGCAGCGCCAAGAGTTGTTACAAAACCACCGTCGATCAGGTCGACACCTGGGTTCTTATGTAGAACTGCGGCAGCGGTAATTTTTGCAGTCTCTTGAGCATCGTGATCGCCGTGAAGATCAAAGGTGACGTTAACGTCATAGCCAGGGAATTGCGTCTTAAATGCTGGAACCAATGTTTTGACCCAGAGGTCCTGGATATTGGTATCGGCAGAAAGGTAAACCTGGATTGTGGTGTTAGCAGCGTGGCTGCTTGGAACTGTGGTGCCAAGTGCAAGCGCAATTGAAGCTGCTGCAACGAGGGCCTTTACGAATTTATTTTTGAACAAAGTGCTCCTCCAAAAGTCTGAAGGACGAGACGGTTGCTTCGCCCTATGAGATCGGGGCAAACTTATGGCGAACGATCATGAGTACTGTGAACTAAAAAGTACAGTTAGGTGAACAGTGGGCTAATAAAACCACGCGGCGTCTACCCCCGAACTATTTCCAGACATCGTCCCCACGAAGTGCTGCATCAGAACCACCGTCAATGTAGATAGTCTGTCCGGTCGTGTGCGTATTCTCTTTGCTGGTCAACCAAGCTAATAAGTATGCAACCTGAACTGGCTTTAGGTAATAGTTCAATGGCATAGGCACCATAGAATCAATCGCCGCTCTAGCTTCCTTCGATGCAATCATGTCAGCAACCATTGGAGTTTCTACAATTCCCGGACCAACTGCATTCAAAGGAATACCGGCTTTAGCCCACTCCGGTTTTATGCACTCGCGCCGTACCCATCGGCTCAACGCGCGCTTGGTGGAGCCGTAAATCAGCGCCGAAGCTTCTGCACCTTGGTCAACTAAACCTTGCGCAATTTGCACGGCTTTCGCTTCATCATTTTCTAACATAGCGGCTACAAGCTCAGGTGAATTTGGCATTAGCGAAGCCATTGAGCTTGTGATAGCAACTCTTGGCGATGAGCTCTTTGATAGCGTTGGAAGAAGCGCCTGAAGAAATTCGGTAACGCCAAAATAATTTACTGAGACCGTTTTAGCGATTGGTAACGCCAAGCCAGCACAAGCGATTATGGCACTAATTTTGCCATCGCTTAATTTAATAACTTCCTTCGCGGCTGATTGACGCCCTTCAGAAGTGCTCAAATCTGCCGTGACATCGGTCTTCGCTAGATCAACACCGATTACCTTGTAATCGCGTTCTTTTAGTAATGAGTAGGTTGAGGCACCAATCCCGGAGGCGGCGCCAGTAATTACATAGGTTCTTGCCATGATCGGAGCCTTTCAAAGGCGAGTTTCGGCACGCTCTATGCGCGCAATAAGAGTCTCCTCTTAAAGTCAGCGAAGCGGAAGAGTTAGAGGTGTGACTTGCTAGACACGGGCCGGTTTCATCGCCTTTGCGATCGCAATCACCGCGCTTGAAACTGCTGGGGTTACCGCTGGATCAAAGACGCTTGGAATAATAAAAGTGGCATTGAGTTGATCATCGCTGACACAACCTGCGATTGCAATGGCCGCTGAGGCAAGCATCTCATCGGTCACCTTAGAGACTCCAGCATCCAACAAACCGCGAAAGATGCCCGGGAAAGCCAAAACGTTATTGATCTGATTGGGGTAGTCACTTCGCCCAGTTGCCACGATTCGAGCGTGCTTGGCGGCTAGAACTGGATCGATTTCCGGATCCGGATTGGCCAAAGCCAAAACAATTGAATCTGGCGCCATCGCGGCAACATCGCTCTCTTTGAGAATATTTGGTGCGCTCACGCCAATAAACACATCAGCACCGACTAGCGCCTCGCCCAAGGTGCAGTTTCTACTCTCGTGATTTGTGTTATCAATTAACCAACTGCGCATGTCATTTGCGCGGGGCGAATCCTTATGAATCGAACCCTTTGAGTCAAAAGCAATGATGTGTTTAGCGCCTGAAATTATCAATAATCGGATGACGGCGTTGCCCGCAGCGCCAGCACCACTGAGAACAATCCGAACGTCGGAGAGATTCTTCTTGACCAACTTTAAAGAGTTGATTAATGCGGCCAAGACCACAATCGCGGTTCCGTGTTGATCATCGTGAAAGACTGGAATATCAAGAAGCTCTTTTAGGCGCGCTTCGATTTCAAAGCAACGAGGCGCCGAGATATCTTCCAAGTTAATCCCACCAAAGCCCGGTGCAATTAGCTGCACAGTGCGAATGATCTCTTCAGTATCTTGGGTATCCAAACAAATTGGCCAAGCGTCTACGTCAGCAAAACGCTTGAAGAGCGCTGCTTTACCCTCCATAACTGGCATTGCAGCTTCTGGTCCGATATTACCTAGACCGAGAACCGCAGAACCATCACTAACTACCGCGACGGTATTTCGCTTAATTGTTAAATGGCGGGCATCGGACTTGTCCTTGGCAATCGCCAAGCAAACTCGAGCTACTCCAGGGGTGTAGGCGCGCGATAAGTCATCGCGGGTCTTTAGTGGAACTTTTGAGCGGACTTCGAGCTTTCCACCAAGGTGTAATAAGAAGGTGCGGTCGCTGACATTGCGAACAATGATTTGGGGTGAGGCGGCCTTGATCGCATCGGTTATGACCACCGCGTGGTCGGCATCAACCGCATCGCAAGTCACATCGATTACAACGTGGTCTTGCAATGACTCAACCACATCGAGTGCGGTCAAGGTGCCGCCAGCAGCAGCAACCGCAGCCGGGATTAGCGAAGTCGGCGCAATACTCATATTGGTTTCCACGCGAATTGTGATGGCGTAGCCAGGACTGGTGCTCTTCATTGAACTCCCCGTTTTCGATTTATTACCCTTGTTGGACTTGATTAGCAGACCATCGTAGCCACGAGAACTTTTGGAATAATGAGTTCCAAAGTGTTCTCTGACACATGATCGTTACTAACCAGTAGAACTACTTGATGATGCCAGCCGCAGTTGCTCGGTGAACAAGTTCAGCGCGCTTTCGCGTATGTAACTTGATCGAAGCATTGTGGATGTGAAATTTAACGGTGCTCTCAGAGATAAAGAGTGAGTGTGCGATCTGCTTATTTCCCAGACCCTGCGCCGTCAGTTTTACAACGTCGAGTTCGCGCTCGGTCAACTGCTCAGTGACAGAGTGAGGGGCACCAAAATTCTTTGAAACTAGGGCGCCGATTCCCTTGCCAAAAGCGGTCTCCCCTTCCTGGACAGCTCTTACAGCTTTGATCAATTCGTCTGAGGTAGTTTGACTCTTGATCATGTAACCCAAGGCACCCCGGCGAAGCGCTTCAATTACAATTAACTCAGAAACCGAAGAGGCCAAGATCAAAATCTTGGTGTTTGGAAAACGTTCGGCCACGGTGTTGCAAACGAGTAGCCCTTTATTAGTGTCATCACCCAAATCGAGATCAATTATTAAAACATCAGGCGCATGCTCTTCTACTGATGCTAAAACCGCATCGTATGTTTTCGCCTCATCCACAATTGCGGTGCTTGGCGAGCGCTCTAAGATCGAGCGAATTCCGGCGCGGGAGATGGAACTGTAATCGGCGACGACAACTCGGGTTCGAGCCTGCGGGGCTCTCCTGCCCCTCGCAACATCATCGCGATTTGCTACCGAAATTGGGCTCTTGGTCACGGTTAGTACGGTATGACCCAAGGGGCTACCTGTCCATATGGCTAGTACTCATACCCACCATTCGGGCCTCATTCGGGTAGGAAAGTGTGATTTGCCTATCTAATGCACCAGCCAAGTCCTAACGTGAACCAACTTGATCGAGCAACCATGCGCGATCAAAAAGGAGAAAAATGACCATTTACGCACCTCCCGGACAGCCAGGAAGCGTTGCGAGCTACAAAGCGCGCTACGACCACTGGATTAACGGGCAGTATGTGCCACCATCATCTGGGCAATATTTCGAAAACCCCACCCCGGTCACCGGCCAAGTCTTCTGCGAAGTCGCTCGCGGAAATGCTGCCGATGTCGAGCTCGCCCTGGATGCCGCTCATGCCGCCTTTAAGAGTTGGGGTAAGACCTCCGCAACCGAGCGCTCCAATATCCTGCTCAAGATCGCTGATCGCATGGAAGCAAACCTTGAAGCCTTGGCCGTGGCCGAGACTTGGGAGAATGGCAAGCCAGTTCGCGAAACCTTGGCCGCCGATCTTCCCCTTGCCATCGATCACTTCCGTTACTTCGCTGGTGCATTGCGTGCCCAAGAAGGCTCACTGGCGGAATTGGATGATGACACCGTCGCTTATCACTTCCACGAACCATTGGGCGTAGTCGCTCAAATTATTCCGTGGAACTTCCCGTTGCTGATGGCAACTTGGAAATTGGCACCAGCGCTAGCGGCAGGAAACTGCATCATTCTGAAGCCAGCCGAGCAGACGCCAGTGTCAATTCACTTCTGGATGGATCTAATCAAAGATCTTCTACCACCAGGAGTGTTAAATATTGTTAATGGGTTCGGCGTTGAAGTCGGAAAGCCATTGGCATCATCTCGCCGAATTGCAAAGGTCGCCTTTACTGGTGAAACCACTACCGGTCGACTCATCATGCAATACGCAGCAGATAACATCATTCCCGTCACATTGGAGCTCGGCGGCAAGAGCCCAAATATTTTCTTCAACGATGTTGCTCGCGCTGATGATGATTTCTATGACAAGGCGCTTGAAGGCTTCACAATGTTCGCGCTTAACCAAGGTGAAGTTTGCACTTGTCCATCACGCGGATTAATCGAAGCCGGTATCTATGACAAGTTCTTGTCCGATGCAACAGCACGTACCGAAAAGATCATTCAAGGAGATCCTTTGGATACCAACACCATGATCGGTGCCCAAGCTAGTTCGGACCAACTTGAGAAGATTCTTTCCTACTTCGAAATTGGCAAACAAGAGGGCGCACGAATTGTCACCGGTGGAACTCGCGCCGAACTTCCGGGCGATCTTGCTGGTGGCTACTACATAACCCCAACAATCTTCGAAGGCAAGAACTCAATGCGAATCTTCCAAGAAGAAATCTTTGGCCCAGTTGTTTCCGTTACCAAGTTCGATGGCTTTGATAATGCCATGGAGATTGCCAATGACACGCTTTACGGCTTAGGTGCCGGAGTCTGGACGCGCGATCTACATTTGTCATATCGAGCTGGTCGAGCTATTCAAGCCGGTCGTGTTTGGACCAATTGCTATCACGCCTATCCAGCACACGCTGCCTTCGGTGGCTATAAAGCGTCAGGAATTGGGCGCGAAAACCACAAGATGATGCTCGATCACTACCAACAGACCAAGAACCTTCTGGTCTCTTATTCACCAAAGAAGCTAGGCTTCTTTTAAGCCGTAGCCCTTCAATTAATAGGTTTGGAGCCATCATCTACCCATCCCGCGTCGATGTGAGCCCAGAAGCAGCGGAGTTTCTTCGCTACTTAACTGGCGTGCATGGACCACTGATGTTTCATCAATCAGGTGGGTGTTGTGATGGCTCCTCTCCAATGTGTTACCTAGTCGGTGAATTTAGAGTCGGCGGCTCCGACGTCTTCTTAGGTGACTTAACTATTGAAGGAATAACAGAGCCCATTAAAGTCTGGATCTCGCTCCCCCAATTTGAATATTGGAGCCACACCCACATAACCATCGATGTCGTCGTTGGTCGCGGTGGCGGCTTTTCGATAGAAGCTCCTGAAGGTAAACGTTTTCTAATTAGATCCCGGTTATTTAATGATGAAGAAACCCGAGCACTTGAAGGTGCGCCTATTTTGACTGGCGCTTATTGAATTCCTCATTAGTGGCATAGAGTAAAACCCTACGAAGAGATGAATGGAAAACTATGACCACCCAGTCCTTTAACCCGCGCACAGGTGAAGCCTTCGGGCCAGAAATTGCCGATACTTCAGCCTCGCAAGTTGAAGCCATAATTGATAAAGCGGTTGCGGCCTTTGAAAAATGGTCCAGTGCAACAGAGGCAGAACGCGCAGCGGCATTAATTGGGATAGCGGATGCCTTAGATGCGAACTCCACTGCGTTGGTTGAAATCGCGGATTTGGAAACTGGACTCGGTGTTCCGCGCTTAACGGGTGAAGTGGGTCGAACTACCTTTCAACTCCGAGAGTTTGCGCGCACATTAATCGATGGTCGATTTACGAACTCTGAAGTTGACGCTTTTTCAGATGCACCGCTGCCTGCTGGGCATCCGGAATTGATCCGATCTCTTACTCCGCTTGGAATTGTTGTCGTCTTTGGCGCCAACAACTTTCCCTTCGCCTTCAGCGTGCTTGGCGGCGATACCGCATCGGCGCTAGCCGCCGGTTGTGCTGTTATTGCAAAAGCTCATCCGTCACATCCTCAAACCTCTAACCAAGTATTTGCTTTAGCTCAACAGGTATTAGCAGCACAGGGATTTAACGATGCTCTTACCTTGATTCAGGGCGTTGAAGCTGGAGTCACCGTCCTA
>SESB01000936.1_pt1 | contig 20415 bp, 25 predicted proteins | sample 3171441 | NCBI WGS metagenome assembly SESB01 (sample SAMN06051867, study PRJNA518727) | freshwater metagenome | biome: subpolar coniferous forest; feature: holomictic lake; material: water; isolation source: holomictic Lake 227, 6 m depth | place: Canada: near Kenora, Ontario | collected... | reverse complement strand
CTGGGCCTTCAGGGCCAACAGGGCCAACTGGCACTCCTGGAAATGATGGCACTCCTGGTTCACCTGGGCCAACTGGACCAACTGGACCAACTGGGTCACCGGGACCAGGTGTAAACGCTTCTCCTCTAGATGATATCAGCTCTTTGTTTAACGGGGCTACTACAGTTTTCACTTTACAAACTGGATCTGTCAATCTTCCTTCAACTGTTTCCTCCTCGGGCCTACTCCTTTTTGTTGGTGGTTCGATTCAAATTGCGGGAAGCGGATTCTCCTGGAATTCGGCGACCAGCCAGATTACATTTACGAGTGCTCCTTTAAGCGGATTCTCTTTCGTGGGTTGGGCTTTTTGAAGATTCTGCTGCTGATTCAAGGGGCATAAGGGTAAAATTCACTATACGGGCAACGAAAATTCAATGGCACTCGATAAAGTTCAGTTATTTAGTCCCACTCCATTTATTCCGGCGGGGCCGTTCGCGAGTAAAACTGTTGGCTCGTTTGAGGTCCTTACTGGGACATACTTCTGCCAAGATTTCACAGTTCCTGACGGAGTCACTTGTTACATTCGGGACACGGTTTACGTAGTGGCTCGTGGCAACGTGACTATAGACGGCTATATGCAGGGGGAAGGCAACACCACCTACCCATCGCCCCCGATGAGTTATGCGGATTTGGGGGAAACTTGGACATCAGTAGATATAGTTCCGGGTTTCTTCTGCTACGGCAACTACAACGGGTCAGGTATCGCCGGTGGTAGTACACCTTTAGGGGGTCAGGCATCCGACGCGATTGTAAACTTACGTGGTTCCGGCGGAGCCTCAGGGTATTTAGACAACACTGATCCGTCAGTGGTGTATCCCGCTATTTTTGCGTCGGGAGGTAAACCTGGGAAAACTCTGATCATTCGGGCATTGGGATCAATTACAGTTAACCTTGGGGCAACTATCAACTGTAATGGTGGGTGGGGCCAGCAGTGGAATCCCTCTGTATTCCCTTCTCTTCCCGCAACTGTACTTAGTTCCGGTGCTGGCGGCGGGTCAGGCGGAGTAATTATTTTGGATGCGGACGAAGCCTGCACTTGTGACGGGAGTCTTCGAGCCCTTGGGGGCAACGGCTCTGACGGTCTTAATGGAACCCTCGGAGGAGGGGGAGGAGGCGGAGGAATTATAATTTGTCAATCTCGTTTCAGCACTGTTTCGATAGTAGATGCATTTGCCAACGGGGGATTGGCGGGAGCCTCTGGAGGCACCCTCCTTGGCTCAGGCGGCGGCGGTGGTTGCGGTGGTTTTGGCGGAAACGGGGGTTATGGTTATGGAGTTGGCCTCGCGTCCTATGCAGCACCGACAAATGGTTCTGCAGGGGTTGTTCAAGTAGGGGGCACCCCATGGTGATTACATCAGGTACAAACATGGACTTTTCTGTTACAGACTGCTACTACGCAGACGCGGATCACAAAACAATAGCTTGTCTTTTAGGGCAACCCGGAGCTGAAAAGATGTTTCTTCTTCTCACTCCTGACGCTCCACCACCGACGCCGGAGATTTTTGAGAATGCGAAAAACGGTGTGTACGGCCCCGTTACAAGTTACGCCGACTCACACTGGTATTGCACACTCCACGGTTACGTTTGGAACGATAACTATTATTGTTTAGGGGACGTAATGGTCTCTCCGTCCGGTGAACAACCCCCGAACTCCACGAACGAACCGAATCCCTACTACTTTACTCGACGAGTTCTGCCATGAAAGCAAAAATTCAAACCTACAGCGGATGGGACGGAACGAAATGGGTTGAAGCCCCGTTCCAGTGGTCCGACCCCCTCGAAACTGCCAAAGAACAACTCAACGGTTTAACAAACTCCCAAGCCTACACTTATCTTCAACCGTCAGATTGGCTGGTTGTGCGACAGACTGAGACCGGAGTGGACGCCCCAGAAGTATGGACCGTGTGGCGTCAAGAGATCCGCGATTGCGCTGTTGATAAAAATCAACATATCTCCCTTTGTTCTACAAAAGGGGAACTTGCGAATTACACAATGAGCAATGAATACCTGGAGTGGCCCGACTCCCCTTAAAAATCAAGGGAGACTTCCTCCGAAGAAGTCTTTGAAAAGGACCCATATAACGCCTCGGGCGTCCGATATTCACCGCAACCTTTACTTCGGTTCGCACTGGCGAGGACGATTGCGTACCTCGCCTTTTCATTATGGAACTTTTTCCAGGATTCCCAGAGACTTTCGCAGCGAAATCGTTTGGCAGTTGGGGGGCCGACCAGAGCAATGTCCGTGTACCTCAGTCTATTTTCAATCATGAAAATATCGGCAATCTCGCTGAACGATACGCCAATATGATCGACATCTGTGCGAATTCCTCGACGAATATGCATTCCCGTGAGATAACACACACAAGGCAGTTTCACCGCATTCCGAAAACTTTTCAATTGATCTTTGACTGCATTACGCATCGCAGTCTTGCAGGAATTATAGTGTTTCTCCTCGATTGTTGCAGCAGTCGCAATCTTCTTCGTTGGATACAACGCCTCAACTAACTTGCTCTTTGAAATCGGCTGTCGCGTTCCTCCGCGCTCCAGCGACAACATCTTCACTCGCCTGCCACCGGCAATCTCGACGTTGCGAAGGTACACGCACGTTTCAACGTCGCCGCCGAGTTTCCCCCACTGCTCGGAAAGGCGGCAACTACGCAGGATAAATTCCGCAGGTTCTCCGCACAATTTGCTGTTAGCGCGATGGTTCGTGATGACTCGACCCAATTTTTCGTTGTATTCTTTTTTGTTGAGCCCGAAAGTTGTTTGCCCGATTGACATAGTTTTCCTAGGTTTCACCTTGACTTTACCCGACCCTTTGACGGCTATGCTAAAGGTGTGAGTAACTTCTCCCGATGTGAATACCGTAATTCGTCAACGCGACGATTTAAGACTGCTTGAAGGGACGCCGGTAATGTGCACCGGTAGAGTCAAAGAGTTTCGCCGTCACGAAAAACGACGCGACCTTGACACTCTTCTTCTCTTAAACCTAATCGTTACGCCTCACCCTCTCGGTGAATCAATCGCGGTAGAACATCTCTGGTTTCTGCAGCGACAATTCAAAAAGATCGGACTTTTTCCTGAACAAAATGAGCGAATACGGTTCCTCGGGGAAGTTTACTCTTACACTCGCCTCGGCGGTAAATCCATTGACCGAAAATTATTCGGAACAACCGACTACGGCATCAAGCCTGTAAGCCATGCTAATTAAAGTTACCGACTGCTATACTGCGAAAGGGAAAGAATACTTTCGCTTTGATTTGTACGATGGCCCCGACGGAATTGAGCACGTTAGCGGATTTGCCCTTGACTTAGTGGAAACTTTTAGCAAAATTCTTGAATGGAGGGAGCGAATCGCTCGCGACTATGTACACGACCTTGACGAAACCGGCGATGAAACCGACAACTAAAGAACTGGCTGTATTCAAAGAAAATTCAGCGCAGTGGGCTCAGGAACGTCTTGCCGACGTTTCGACCGTAATAATCGACACCGAAACAACCGGTTTGCCGTCAAAAGACCCTGACACGGAAATTTGCCAGTTGGCAATTACCGACGTAAAGGGACGACCTTTGTTTTCGATGCTCATTAAACCGAACAAACCGATGTCGGAGGAAGTGATCGGCATTCATGGTATCACGAATGAGCAAGTTCAATATCAACCGATCTTCGCCCAAGTCGCGAAAACTATTGCGTTCGTTCTTCAGGACAAACACGTTGTTTGCTGGAACTCCGACTTTGACGTGAAGCTTCTGTGGTCGCTTTTCAAAAAATACAAGCAAGAGCTTCCGAAAATTTCCGGAGCATCGTGTGCCATGGACCGATATTCGGAGTGGGTAGGTGAGTGGAACGAAAAGAAACAGGGCTTTAAGTGGCAAAGATTGCCTGCGTTGTCCGGAATGCCGGCGCACGACGCTTTCGCCGACTGCTTATCTACGATCAAAGCGATTGAAATGATGGCCTCAGGATTTGACGCATCGGAAGTGACCGAGGACGAAATTGACATCAATTTCTAGATTACCACAGGGTGTCGAACCCTATACTAACGCTGAACACCTTTACGGAACAATGGCTGAATTCGGGAGCTATCGCCTCACATATGAACCGCCGCACTTGGCAGCAACTGAGGCGGAAATTTCGATGAGTATTTCATCACAAGCCGACTTGAGTGAGATGTTGTCTTTCTTCGAGTCTTTTCTGTTGGCTGCTGGTTACCAATTAGACGGAAAAGAATTGTCCCTGAAACGGGAGAAGCCGGATCACGGCAACCTTCTCGACAAATTTGACTGGCAACAGGGGGTTATCTGTGCAAAGTGATAATCCCTGGTTCATCGAAGGCAGCAGCAAAGTGCGCCTTGTGAGCAACACTCCCGAACCCGAAGCGATGATGGGATACATCGCCCGCGTAACTTCCAAGGATCAAAGCAAGCCGAGCGTTGAAAAACTTCTGAAGTATTGCGCCAAAAACGGGCACTGGAGTGTGTTTGAACAAGCTACGATGACTGTCGAAGTGGTAACCCCGCTTGCGATCGCAGTTCAACTTCTTCGTCATAGGTCGTTCACCTTTCAGCAATTCTCGGGTCGCTACGAAGATCAACAAGAGATGCGAAAGCACACTCAAGATCTTTCCTCTTTCCAGGACTTGTTTTACCTGCCTGAAGAGGCTCGGACTCAAGATCTGAAGAACCGGCAAAATTCTAACTTCGCCGAAGATCCGGGCCTCACAGATGCGATGTGGGCGACAATGTCCACCGCTTATACAACTGCTATCCTTTGTTACAATGATCTCCTACAACGTGGCGTCGCGAAGGAAGTGGCGCGGTTTGTACTTCCTCAGGGGGTTTTTAGCCGAGTGTATGTCACTGGCTCTTGCCGTAGTTGGATTCATTACCTTCGCGTTCGCGATGATGAAGGCGTTGCGCAATACGAGCATGTTGAACTTGCTCGGGCATGCAAATCGGTCTTCGCCAACGTCTTTCCGACTGTATACAAATCCCTCCCCGCCAAGGAGTCGAACGCCCAAGAAACCAGCATCGCCGAACTGAAAGCCGAAATCGCCGTACTTCAAGCAACTCTACGAGGAAAACTCTGAAATGACCACCCTGATTCGAGAAACCGTAAAAGCCGTCTGGCACATTACCGAGGATTATCCCGCAGTTGACGGCGATTACTTGGTTTGTTTTTTGAAGACCGATGGCAATTACGGTTGGCCCGAAGTCTGGTCCTTCACCGCCAGAGAGGGTTGGGATTGCGGTTTTGACGTTATGCCAGACGGCTGGCCAACTCATTGGTGCAACATTCCGATGCCGAGAACTTGATGGATCGTCCCAAACTCGAAAGTTTCCTCAAACTTGGCAACAATCCAGTACCGCTTGTGGTCTGGGATTTTAACGTGGCCGTTCACGATGTTTTGAAGTGGTATGAGAAGATCTCAGGCTCCTTCAACCCTGAAGTCGAAGCCAAACTTGTGAAAGGGGCTTTCGCCCTGCACATCAATCGCGGCCCGAGTATGCTTCCGAGGCACACTTATCGAATGATGTTCGCCGCTGATTTTCGTTTTAAAGATCGAGGAAACTATTGGAGAAATGACATTGTTCGCTCGTCTGAAATCGTTCGTCAAGCGTGGGTTGACCATGCGGAACGAGAAGGAGTTAATGTGGACACCTTACGGACCGATTATAAAGGTACGCGAGGCGACAAGACGGAAACTTTCTGGTTTGTCTACAATATCTGTCGAGAATATGCCGAAGAATACTTCCCATTCTTCGAAGAAGAAGGTTATGAAGCGGATGATTGGGCTGGCAGTGTTTATCGCCTCAGCCGCGATTCTGATCCCGACAGCATCGCCAAGAAAAGGCAAATCTTCCTAGCTACTTTGGACCGCGATTGGTCAATGTGCGTGGCGGACGAGCACCAGATATACTTCGCAAACACTCGCGTTCCTTTTCCGAAGGAAAAGATTCAAGAGCGGCTTGTCGGAAACCAGGGTGTTATTGAACACACGAAACACCGTATGGGGTTCGACATTACGCATCCGAGCGAGTTACCAAAGTACAAGTCTCTGCATTCGGACGAGGGGGATAATCTCCCGAAAGGAACGCCAGTCGAACTTTTTGATCTATGTGAGCCGCACCCGGTTTACAACATTGACTTGACGAAGAGGCATTCTGATCTGATCGAGTGTGTGAATGACCCGAAATCAAACACGCGGGACGATCATTTTGAACAAACTCTGCGACAATTCGCAAAAATTTGCTTGGAGCCTCCCGTGAAACTGTGATGACAATAGTCGAGGGAAACCATCGATTTCCTTCGACTAATCTGAAACCTTTTCCGGAGAAGATCTGACTGGAATTTTCGCGAGAAAACCGAGGGTAAAACTTAGCAGATTCAAAGGTTCGAGAATGCAAGATGCGGCCTATATGGCAAAGTATCTGTCGATGGCAAGGCTCCTGTGGGAAGCGTCTGAAGGCGTTTCTCACGGGATTCCTGCTAATTATGCTGAGTATCTTGGTCACAGCTATGATGATGGGTCTGTCTCTCTGGTTTCTCTTCTCAATCGACTTGAGTATGCGGAAACTTTAGAACCCGAAGAGTGGGACGAGGCAGTGGAAATCCTGGGAAAAGTGAACCCGATGGATTGGCCGTTTTCGGAAGATATTGTTTCGGTCAATGCCACAGAATTGCTGACGATTTTCGACGAAGAGGAGGAAGAGGCGCTCAACTATGTAGAGGACAGCCTGGGCACTGGAGAAAAGTGCGAGCAAGTGTTACAGAAAGTGATTGAATCGGTGTTTGGATCGCCTATCGAGAAAGTTCGCAGCAATTCCGGCGATTTTCCGAAAGATGAGAACAAGTTTCTTCAGAAGGGCGACGGAACTTTTGCCGGAACATTTGTTCATGGCGATCACAAATTCAATTTTGAAATTGCGCCTACGGAAAGCGGTTGGCTGTGCACGTATCGCATGAAAGCAGACTCGCTTGACAAACTCCCTCCGATTCCCAACGAGCACAAAGAAGAGGATGACGCCACGAAGCGCGACTATGGGCGCCAAACTCGAACAAGAGGGTGGAAATAATGGGATACCGGGGAGGGCCATTAAATATGGTTGGAATCACTCCGCAACTTGTTTCCAACATTGTGACGACGAGTGTGAGTTCCGGAGTTGTGCAAAGTGCCAACCAGTTGTTAAGAGGAGTTGGTAATCAAAGTCTTGCCCAGGCAGGATCAGCTGTGCTGGGCAATGTTGTAAACGTCGGCCTCAACTCGGTGCTTGGGACGAAGGTGGCTGGAGTCTCTGGGCTTAGTTTAACTTCAGGAGCTAACATTCTTGCCTCGACGATAACTCCGTACGTAACCAGTGGCCTTGCGCAAGGCATTAACCAATCGATTCAAAACAGCCTCAAAAGTGCCGGTCCTTTGGGGTCGGTTCTGGCTGAGATCGGCACCGGACTTGTTAACCAGGGTTTCAACGGCCTCTCGAACTTGATTACAGGGGCAACTACTCCGGGTTCAGGGGCAGGCGGAGGCCAAAGCTCGAAATTCTTCCCCGGCGCAGGAAATGAACCGGACGCGAACTATAACAGCGGGGGGGCTTACACATTAGGCACAAACGGCCCCGATGTTGTGATTGCGATTCGCCCTGCAAACTCCGGTCCCCTGGCATTGGCCACAGCGGAGGCAATCAACAATCCTTCGACTCCGACAACTGTGCCGACCACACAAACAACAAACGGAGCTGCTGGAGTAAATAAAATCGTAAATGCTGCCAAAGTGACGGAAATACAGGTTGTTCCTTCCGGTTCAACTAGATCCCCCTCAGAGGGGTTCACAGTTGTACCAGCGCGAACTCCGCAGTCTCAACGAACTTACGGAATCCCTGGCAGCGGAGGACTTCAATAACATGAACTACGCTAGTAATTTTCCCCCCTCATTTGACTGGGTAGCTCAAAACCCCAACAAGTTGTCGGAGAATGCAACTTTTGGCGTCGCAGCTGAAAACAGTCCTATCAATTCGGCCAATTTGACAGGAGCGAACGCATTAAGAGACACCACTTGGACTTTCATCTGCGCTCCCGAGGAAATCTCTTGGACGACCGCAAACGCAGTCAACCGCGTAGACATTTTCGGCACAAACAATCCTCCCGCGATTTCCGGAACCAAAGGGTTACGCGAGTTTAGCCTCAACAACGCACTGGTCGAAGGTTTCACACGAAACAAGCAAGTTGAGGCCAAAGTGGCTGCCCTTGAAGATTTACTGAAGTACAAGTCTTCTCTCGCGGGTGGTTTCGTTAACGTGCCTGTATACCAAATCTGGGCTAATCAGAAAGGATACGGACAGCAGGCGTACTTTCTGATCAAGAGTGTTCAAGTGAAGGAGGCAATGCGAGATCTCTCGGGTGACACAACTCGCGCCACTGTTGACATTTCTTTCGTGGAAGTCCCCGCCTACCAAGTGGATTCAGGTCTTGATCAGGCACCGTTTTCGCAGCAAGGTGGGAACAGTAATCTTTCTAAAATTAGCTTGGCAAACGCGCAGGCGAATACTGTCGCCATTACAGCTCAGGCCCAGGCTAAGATCAAACCGCCACCGGCACCACAACGTCCCCGTTCACGTTGAGAGTAACCGGGTAAAAGTAAGAAAGAGTAACCTCAAAGAATGGCCGAAAATAGGACGTTTACGCTAGTCGGTAAATTTGACGATCAAATCAGCAAAAAGCTGAAAGAGATCAACAAGATTTTCGCTGACATCCAAAAATCGGTCAATTCTTACGGGTCAGGCGTAGATAGTGCTTCGAGGTCGATAAACAAGATGACGTCTTCGTTGGAGGACGCAGGAAAGGCAGCGGGTAAAGTTCGTGACACTGTATCACAGATCGGGGAAGGTGTAAAAGGTTTAGACGGGATTGGAGAATCCCTGGAAGCCGCAGCGAGAGCGGCGGGAAGAGCGCAAGACGAAGTTTTAGGCATTGGCGAAGCGGCAGGGCGAGCAAACCGTCAGGCAGACGACTTGATGACTACCCTGCTGAAAGCCGAGGGACTGAGCAAATTCGGCGACGCGATGGCTCAGGGATTCAGTCGCGGCATGAATGTTGTGATGAGCACCGTTCAGAAAGGCGCCGGAATGACAGCAAAGCTGTTCAAAGACGCCATGGATGACGAGCTGGCGGATATCAAAGCGGCGTCCGGTATACAGGGGTCTTTTGCTCTAGCGGGGTTCAAAGGTGATTTCCGCGAGTCGGAGCGGATGTATAAGAAGTACGATCAAGTGGTCTCAGAGATGATTCGGCAATCTTCTGCCCCCACTGCAAAAGTTGTAGAGCTACAGAGATATACGCTGGACACAATGGGTCCGCTGATGCTTGCCGCGCAAGGTGTCAAAAAAGGCACCGCGATGAAAGATATTGACCCGAAAAAGATTCAAGCCTCAGCTACCCAGTATGGCCAATTCCTGGAAAAAGCTGCTTTGTTCTCCCAAGGAACGGGCTCGGCTGGATTCCGCGTGGCGGCAGGTCTCGAAGGGTTGGTAACTCGCGGTAAGATTGACACGACGATCGATTTCTTCACCGACAACATTATGTTGATGAAGAACCTTGAGGCGGCAGGATTTGCCGGGCGAGGAATGCGTTCTTCAAAACTAATGAACGCCACCGACGCCCAGAGAATGGCGGCGATGATGGAAGCCTTCAACAAGTCGATGTCGAGTGAATCGACAAAGGCGATGGCAAGCAGCTTGACAGGTTCACTGCAAGGTTTACAAGATACGATCTTCAACCCGTCGGTCGGTATTCTCGGGATGTCCGTGACGTTCTCGAAAGAAGAACAAAAGAAAGCCAATGAGTCTATTCGACGTATTCAGAACGAGAGAATCGCGGGCTATACCCGAGAACTCCAGAGTACAAAAACGTCGGAAGAGAGGAAGAAACAGTTAAGAATCAACATTGAGCAGGCTGAGACCACACGGGACCAGCTTATTAAAGATGACGTTATTAGCACTCCCTTCAAAGCGTTTAGCTATGCGTTTTCAAACATAGTTCGAAAATTAACCGAGGCACTCAACGCTATCGGTCCCGTGTGGACTAATTTCGCTGTGGCTGCAATCGAAGTGACCAACAAAGTATTCGGTCCCCTCGGAGAAACCCTTGGCAACGTTGCGTCGGATATGCGCGCCAAAGAGGTAACTCAAGCGGAAGGGTTTGGTAGAATTGTTGGCGAAATTTTCAAAACAATCGGGGGTATCATGGGCGACCTTGCCAATATGATCAATAACCCGGACAGCGCCATGGGCAAAGTTCAGAGCGAGTTCATGAAAGGTTTCATGGCAGCGTTTAAAGCACCGGGAACGCTAAAGGCAGCACAGGAGGGAATCAAGAACGGGTTGTCTGCCCTAATTGGAAAATTCTTCGAGTTTCTGTGGAAAGCAATCACGTTTGAGCCGATTCGTCCGTTGATGCTTCTCTTCGTCGCAGGTATCTTTGGGCCACCTTTGATCGGAGCTGTGATCGCAGGCGCGACTCCCTTGATTATTTCCGCCATTGGAAAGATGGTGGTGGGTTCACTCGGAAGAGGTGGTGGTGGAGCAGGTGGAGCGGCTGCAGGTTTAGGGGCTTTCATCACTCCGGGAGGGGCAAGAGCAGCGCGAGGCATTAGGGGTGCGGGAGGATTTGGAAGAGGGCTTTTAGGGCTGGGGTATAGTTTGGCCGGACGACCAGGACTGAGAGCAGGTCAAGCCGTCGGCGGGGCTTTAGGAGGCGTTGGAAGTGCTGTTGGAAAAGTCGGCAGATACGTTCCAGGCGGAGCATTAGCGTTCGGTGCCCTTGACGCAGGAATGCGAATGGCTTCTGGACAAGATGCAGGAAGGGCGATCGGTGGAGCCGCAGCAACAACTATAGGGGCCACGCTCGGGGGAATTCTTGGGCAAGCACTTATTCCTATTCCGGGAGTTGGGGCAGCTGTTGGCGGTATCGCTGGCGGGATTATCGGAGACAAGGTTGGTGAATTTTTTATGGGTCCTGCTGATGCCCAAAACAAAGCCGCCGAAGCGCAGAAATTTGCAGCGGATGCGATGAAGAGTGCGTCGGAAAAATACGGCCCAGGCGCAGAAAAGATGGGCGGAATTGAAGCTTTGTCGAGAAAGTTTGGCGGTGGTGCCGGTTTCTCGAAGTTCTTAGATGAGCAAAAGAAAGCAGGCGCTATAACCCAACAACAGTACGTTGATGGTCGTGTTTTGGCGTCTCAGATGAAGACGCTCAATATTGCCACAGATAAAGTAAAGTCAACGCAGCTTAAATTGTCGGAGGCAACAAATCTAAACACGGGGGCACAGAAGAAAATCGCTGCTGAGCTCGAAATCGCGAAAAATAAACAAAAAACAGCGATGGATTCGATTACCAAGCAGTGGTCAAGCATGGATTCTGCCAACAGAACAAAGATCCTAACCTCCGCCGGTATTTTAGCTTCAGCAATTGACGAAGCGGCTGAAAAAATTAAAAAGAATGACCCCAATCGCCGAGGCCCTTCAGGTCGCCCTTTACCTGACAGTGTAACTGGACCTGGGTCGGGAACTCCGGGTAGATGGGTTACTACGAAGGGGGGGAAAACTTGGGTTCCTGGGTGGCAAGGGGGTCTAGGGGATGCGATCTCCTCTGAACTACGCAACAAACCCTCAGGATCAAACCTCGTCATCGCCAACTCCAGCGAGACGATCATTCCTGCCGCAGGCGGTCTTGGTATGCAAGATTTCATGGGCGTCCTGACAAGTGGTTTCAATAGTTTGGGTGCTTTGTTCAAGAAGTCCGAGGAAAAGAGCGACAAAAATCAAAGCGACAACAAAGACAGATTTACGAAACTTGACGAGAAACTCGCTAAACTTTCCACTGGCGGTTCCATGTTTGGTATGGGTGGCCCTGGCCATGTTATCGGTGTTGGCAAAGCTCTTCTGGGGATGGGACTCCAAGTAGGAATGAATCCTTTCTTCCAGTACGGTCGAGGTTTCCTTCCCGGCGGCGGCGGCTATATTGGTAGACACGCTGCAGGAAGTTACCACTATGCAGGCCGTGCTCTCGACGTATCTGGACCCCCTGGTTTACTGGACGCCGCATACGCCCGATTAAGGGGAACTAACCCGGCTGAACTTCTCTGGAGGGTTCCCGGTCACTACGACCACCTCCACGTTGCCTACGCTCTCGGCGCAGGAATGCCGGCATTCTTCTCAACCCAGCGTGATGCGATGGATTGGGAACGCAAAGCGACCCTCGGCAATGCCAGAGTTTCCTCGATAACTTCGAATTCCTCCGAAGGAATGGGAGGCGGAGTGACGGTGAATGCCCCGATTACGATTCATCAGCAGCCCGGTCAAAACTCCGAGCAACTGGCTTCTCTCGTAGCGATGGAACTCGCAAGTGCCATCAGACAAGCTCGCTCATCCTCAATGTACGTATAAACCATGGCAGGAAACCTAATTATCCCTCGCGTCGAAGTTTTCTGGGGTGACACAAATCTAACCTCCTACAAAGGCGACAAAGATTTTCCCGAGGGGGAACCTCTTGTCTACAAGGTGGAGTGTACTCTCCCCCAACAATCTGACAATCCGAGCGGCTCAATGATGTGGGTTCCGACTGCAGGAGCCTACAAAGTCTACGAAAGACTTCTGAGAGAGAAAGCTAACGATCAGATTGTAACCACTTTTGGTTACGCGGGAAAGAAAAAGATCTCTTTCATCTGGATGTGGGGAGGCAACGGATACAGTTATGGAAACGCGATGGCGCTCAAGGTCTTCCTCCTCTCTGAGTTGAGCGGTTTGATCAACGCGAGTACTCGCAGCGTCGCAAACAACGAGGACAAATCGATGACGATGCTAGGCGCTATTCAGACGACGGAAAAGCTCTTCGCCGTCAAAGATCTGAAGCTAGTTCGTTACACTTCCACAGCGCAAAAGGACCTGCAAGAAAATAGGATTCAGAATCAGTACGGAAAAGACCAGACATTTGTGGCCTCGATCAACAACGTCGTCAAGGAAAACGGAAACTACGTCTTTTCGACCAATATCGTCTCAGAAGCTGCGGCAACTTCCGCTGGCACACCAATCACAGGAAGGACTGAAACGGCGTCAAAACTGATAATCTTTACACCTTTCCAATACGAGGAAGGGATAGATACGGTGTTAGACGGCCAAAGTAGAGGGTATAACCAGTTTCCTGATCCGGCAAAGAGATACGGTTATTTGCTCGGCCCGAGCTTAATTAACACGATGGAGCGTTCATTCCAGTGGGCTCCACCTCAGCAAATTCAAATGCCAACTCCGGCGAAAACAAGCACACCAAGAAGCAGGAGAAAGGCGAAAGGTAAAGAAACCCCTGTGGGACAGCAACAGCAGCGAGCTAATGGAACAGGAGCCGTAAGTGGACCGGCTCTAGCCTCTACTCATCCTGGAATTAGCGTCGCTCTTGATAAAGTCGGACCGGACAAACAGATCTTACAACAGCAAGAAGCTGCTGCGAAGTTAAGTTTCAGCACTTTCCTTGTTCCTGCGTTGGTTGGAATCAAGCCCTACGACATTATTTACATTCCGTCCCTAAACGCAAAGGGTCCGAACGATATTGAAGACTGGATTGTCAACACTGTTGACTACAACCAAACTGACGGCGGCGTGGACATTAGTATAACTGCAAGTCGAACTTACGGTTACGGGGGGAATTTGATGAACGCTCAGAGCGGTGAAATCTTCCTAAGGAGAGCTCAACAGTTGACAACATTGGAGAAATGGGAAGAGTACGCCTGGATGACCTCGTCAGTTACCAATACACCTTCACCTTCACCTGCACCCATCCCCCTAAACACCAACATCCCCGTATCCCAACAAACCTACACAGTGCAACAAGCAGAAGAGCAACTTAGAAGGCTCAGACAGCGGTAGGAAAGTTTACCACTCGCTCTCGCCGCTATAGTAAGGTTGAATGCGCTGACAACAAGGTCAGACTTCCGCATTCTTACCGAGACTCAAAATGGCTACTCAAACTTTCAAAATCAGCCCCAATCTTGACGAGCGCAATCGTGCTCGCCTCGAAAGCAAAAGCTACAGCAGGGCATACACCGACGTACCTAACTCCGCCCTTCCAGAGAGCCTTCGAGTTGCTCTCAATTCCGTCTTCAAAGCTCTGACTGGTGAAGACCTGGAAGAAACTGGAAGCACTTTTACCGTCCGCGCTGACGCTAACGGTGTTTTCAAACGTCTCTACTCCCCAACCGTATTCTCGACCGAAGAAAAAGGTCTTGTGATTCGCTGGGGTGATCGCGACATTCCGCTGGATATTCAGCCCGGAAAAATCAGCACTGCTTTCGCCCCGAAGGGAACCAAGTTTTCCTTCAAGGAAGAGCAAATCGGTAAGTTCACCGAGCCCGTTCTGAACGTTTCCACGACGTTTGACGGCACTCTGTATATCCTTCCGATTCCGGTTCGTTCCGCGGATTACGAAGACAAGATCAGCGCCGATCTGCTTGATCTGCTGCTCGACGAAAACCCTGAAGCAATCGCCGAAAAGGTTCAAGTCGCCTCCGATCTGTCGAAGCGTGGCGAAGGATCTGGCGAACGCATGGTTGGCCCTTTCCTGAAGGTTGCACACATGCCGCTGGGTGACTACACGATCACTACCTACCGCAAGAAAGAAGGTGGTGCGTATGGCACCGATTACTTCCTTCAAGCCCAGGTTGCTGAGCCGTTCACCGCCCCCGTTCGCGCGGAAGTTGATGGTGAGTGGACAGATGTCGAGACCGAAATTTCCGACTGGTGCATTGTTCGTCCGAACTCGGCCCTGAAGAAAGTTCTCGCTGCGGACCCAATCATCACGCCGGACGCACCTGCGACCCTTCGTGTACTGGAACACGGAGAATACAACGGTTTCCTGACCGCAAAAGTTATGCTCAAAGTGGCTGCTTTCGCCGAGGACCCCGATTCGTTTGCCCTTGACTTCTGAAAATCCTGAGGATTTCGCCCTGGCCTTACCGGCTGGGGCTTTTTGCTATACTGACTCGGAAACTACTATCCAAACCAAATATGAGCGACCCTTTTTCAGGAGAGGCAGGATCAACCAAACAAGAAATTGCCATTCTCACAGAAGTAAAAGAGCGCAAGAGAGAAAAAGCCCGCGTCTTCACGGGTGACGGTAAAACGACAGGGAAAGAAAAGGGGGAGAAAAAAGCTCCTGTCAAAGTTTCCGAGCTTTACAACGCCGGTATCGCGCGACTGAAGGCGCGAGGCTTTTATGTAGAGCTTGACGAAAACGGCCACCACGTTAATCACCGAATTCTCAAGCCGCAACCACCAGAACCCGTCAAGGGCATCACTTATCCGAACACGTTTGAACCTGTTCAGGATGTTTGTACGGAAGCGCACTTTGAGTTGATCGAAGAAGTTTTTCACCCAGACACTTGCGATGAGGCGGTAAGAACGTTTTGGGAACCGCTGTTTCGCCCGAAAGCAGGCGACAACGATCTTCTTGCTTTTACACAACGCCTCCTTCAAATGAGGCGAGCAAACCACACGAAGCAAATTCATCAAACACTTGAATATGGGCACTCGTTTGATCCAGTTGGCCGTTGGGGTGGCCAACCTGTTCTTAACCCTCGCATCTGGGTTCCTGACAGGAATTGGTTTGACCCTGCGCTTCATGCAGTCGATTTTTCTGATATTTTCACAATCTTCCCCCACGCCGAGCAAGAAATGCTCCGACTCATTCTGGGACGAGTTGGGGTCGGACGAAGCAACCACCTGCCTCCCGGAAGGCAAGAGCCGGTTGATCACACCGCCCGAATGGCAGGCGTCATCGTTGGGAAAGACGCGGGTCTTGGAAAGTCGACCCTGTTCAATGGACTCACCGCAGCCCTCCAAAAATGCGGGTTTGTCACGCACACGTTCAAAAGCACAGAAGACCGGTTCGGCTTGAAATCTGCTGCACTCAGCGATATTTCCTACAAGGATGATACTTCTCTCGCTTCGCTAAAAAAGTTTCTCGCTGCGGAGGAGACAAAGATCCTAATCACCAACGGTTTGTTTCAAGTCGAGGAAAAATTTCAAAGCGCAGAGCAGATCTGGCCGAAAACTGTTATCCTAGTCAACTCAAACGACTGGAACAGTAAATTCGCCTACGATCTCGATCCTGGGATCATTGATCGCATCAAAATCATCTCAACATATCGCGAGTATGAAGTTGCCAAGAACCGGGAAAATCTCTGGGGAACGCAATCCGAAGGATCACCAGATCTTCGTCCTCGTGCGCATATCCCGTTCCTAGCAAATAAACTTGGTGTTAGCGTTGACGCCCTCTATCTGTGGTGCTTGCGTCTTGCAACCGACCGCTTCTGGGAAATTATTAACGACACGAAAGATCCAAGCATCAACCGTCTGCAGGTTGAAGTTCGGTACTGGACGACACGACAACGGATTCGGTTCAAAGCGGACGTCACTCAAGCACTTGTCAATGCAATGGCATTCTCGTGGATGTTGCGAACCGGCGACACGCAAGTTCCCGAACTAACTCCGAAAATTCTTCTCGAGTGCCTCGATCATTTTCGATTTGTTGGCGTTGATCCTTCCGGATTAAACGTGATGAACAAGATGAAAAAAAGTTGGGAAGCAGCGGGGCGCCCATCCACCCACTACTATCAAGGTTTTCGGGAAATTCGATGGGAGTCGATGAAGAAAGTTCTTACGAAATTCGACGCACAAACTAGCGAGCGAGGCGACCAAACTTCCTCCGATGTTATCAAAGACATCATGGAAATGTTGGTGATGCGTGACGGATTCAAGATCGGTGGTGCTGCGAACTACGTGATCGAAAACTGGGAGAACATGCGATTTGCTTGCGAGGAACTTCGAGCAGAGGGTCAGAGATTACTCGAAGAAGTCGAGGAATTCGATCGACTTCGTCTGACCAACATCGAAGAGCGTTGTTACGACAAGTGGTTGGAAAATAAGCACTACTCACCTGACCGTGCCGAAAAGTTTCGTGAAGCAGCTCGAGATAAGTTGCTTCGCGTCGAAGTGATCGCTTGAGGGTAAAATAATGCTTGAAGCCAACTCTCAAGAGATTACCACGGTGGACGCTTTTTCCTATGAGTGCCAGAAACAGGCGCGATTAAAAACACAGTTAGAATCGGAAGGTTTCACATGTTGTGACGATCCTGCGAACCTGTACGACAAGATCGGGACGGTTCAGGAAGTCGAATGCTTGTGTGAGCAATACACTCCTCGACTTCTTGTGAAGTTGTATGCGAAAGGAACCGAAGATCTTTCGCACTCGTTCTTCCTTTGTCCCCTGTGGCAGATCATCAAGTTCAACTACATAATTCCCCAGCCTGGAGAGTATTTCACGGCGAAGTATGTCGTGGGAATTCGCCGTGTTGGTGAAAATGTGTATGTCCCTTCTCTGCGACTTCCCCTAACATGACGGACGAGTTCTTCAGCAGCAACGTCCCTGACGCGCCAACACCGATTAGCAGCGCAGGAAACCCAACCCAAAAGTATGGGAATGCTGCTGGAGAATTCAACCTGAAGAAGTCGCTTGAGCGCAAAGTGAAGTCTCGCAAAGACTTGTCCCAACCGGCATTCTCGGAAGATGACGCGATGAAGCGTTACTACGGGGATTTCTCGATTGAGGCCAAACGCGATGTGATGGATCTTCTTGATTCGCACCCAACGTTCGGGAAGAAGGGAAACATGAGAATGAATCGAGTCGGAAACAATACTCGAGAAGTTATGCCGAACGACCCAACAAAAACCGTGGAAAACGGCGGTCACATTGTCTATCAGAATGAGCCGCAAGCATCTCAAACAAATTATCCCCATGTCTCAAAAAATCACTGATCCCTACGCTTTTTTGCGTAACCTCGTAGCCAAGAAAGGTAAGAGCGACCTTGAGGGTGTTTACTTAACTTCAGTAAATGTTTCAGCGGACGCCAACCAAGATTACGGTTACGCTTTTTCAGAAACTACAGTTTCTATGGATCTGCGGGTTATCCGGATGGACAAAGCTGCGTGGGACAATTTGCTAGTTTCAACTCGCAAACAACCTAACGACATTGTATATTCGATCGCAATTCAATACACTTCGCACCCCGTGTTGCTGTGTTTTCTCGTGGACGGGTCTGAAATGTCCTGTAACGTTTCTATTCCAACGCTTGCCCTTGACGAGTTTGTAACACAAGTTACCATATTCCAGCGCCTATTGAAAGAAGTGGCTGAGTTTGCGGGTAAAATACCTACTTCAGTCAGATTTTCTATCGGTGTTGTTACCATTTATTGGGACGACCTGGTGGAATACGGCGAGGCCCAAGAAGTCGACGTCGGCTTCTGAGTTTACCGGCGGCAAAACCGCCTATACTATACCGCTTAACCATGAAACGCTCATCTTTAATTCTGCTGGCCGGATCTACTCTTGCAGTAGCTGGTGCCCCTGCTTTAGCTGCCACTGCTGGAGCCACTGCCGTTTCTGCCGCGACCTATTGGGCGCTGGCGTCAACGATTTACGCACTTCTGTCGGAAATTCTGGGTTCAAGTGACAAGTTTAAGTCCAACTCGGTTATTCAACTGGTCTGGAATCTCATTGGAAAAGTAGTGGATTCCAAAAAAGGCTAAGATTTGCAACCGCTCCTAAAACACTCAAATCGTAATGGATCTAAACACCTACCAAACTGCTGCTCTTCAGGTCGCCATTTACCCCAACCGGGGGTCAAATTTCGTTTACCCTGCTTTGGGGTTAGTTGGTGAAGCCGGAGAAGTAGCGGAAAAACTTAAAAAAGTGATTCGCGATAATGAAGGCGTTTTGACTGACCCTGTGCGCGACGCCGTGGCCAAAGAACTGGGGGACACCTTGTGGTATTTGGCTGCCCTCGCGTTCGAAATGGATTACGACCTGAACGAAATCGCTCAAATCAACATTGACAAACTTAACTCCCGCAAAGAGCGTGGCGTTCTTTCCGGCTCAGGGGACAACCGATGATTAAGGCTTCCACCTGTTCATTCGCGCAAATGATGTTGGCTGCGGTGACCAATTTTAGTTTGGCCCAATCCACATCGTACATTCAGGTCGAGTACGGTCTTGACGAGCTCAAATCCTGCTGGCATGGGTTCGTTGATACCTCCGACCACGCTAACCTACCGTTCACGTCAAGAAACCACATTTGCGATGAGTTTGCAACTGCCCTCACTGACTACATTGAGTACTTGGAAGAACCCTCACCTCTCACATTGGGACGTTAGATTTCTTCGCATCGCTGAAGAAGTGCGGTTTTGGTCGAAAGACCCTGGAACAAAAGTTGGGTGCGTCTTGGTAAAAGACCGGCGCATCCTTTCTACCGGCTACAACGGTTTCCCTCGCTCAATTTCAGACGACTTGAGCCGATACAACAACAGAGATTACAAACTCAGCGTTACAGTTCACGCGGAAACCAACGCCGTCTTAAATGCTGCCAAGAATGGAACGAAGGTAGAAGATTCGACATTGTATGTCACTTTTCCGCCGTGTTCTCGGTGCGCTTCTGCTATTATTCAGGCGGGAGTTACTCGAATCGTTTGCCCCAATCCGAATTTGTCCCCGGAACGTTGGAGAGACAATTTTCTCGAAGCAAGCGATTTATTCTGCGAGGCAGGAATCAAAGTTCTTTACTACGCAGATTCCGACTTATGGACAATCGACAGTGCTCCATTTGTGGGGCAAAATGGATTGGGTCCCAGTTGTACTGGTCGACTGGAAGACAAGGCAAAGACGCAGACCTCAATGCCCTGGTATGCCGCCGTCTGGACGGTGTTAAAAAGGAAAATTGCGCGAATCCTGCGAAAGGGCAAGACGGAGGAATCGGCTGGGAAGAACGAGCTGCAATGATAGAAGCCGCGCTTTCTGAATTTGATCTGTGAAGGCGGTTAACCGTACCTCGACGAGCGGTTTACCCCCCTTTCGCCGGGAGCCCGTTTGAGGTATACTTAATATAGTTGAAACTCCAAATGACTAACGACACACTTTTCCTGAGCGCTGTAAAAGGCGATGTCAAAGCTGTCACCCAAGTGATCAAGCAATACACTCCCCTGGTTCACAAACTCGTTAACAAATACTCTTGGATGGCTCCAGCGCATAGCCGCGAGGATCTTGTTCAAGAAGGATTGATGGGAATTGTAAAAGCAATTCAAACTTTCGACGTCGAAAGGGGTTGCCGGCCAATGACTTGGATTTACCCGCAAGTTCGGGGTGCTGTGCAAGGCGTGGCACGAAAAGAAAATCGCAACCCAAAATATCCGTTATCTCTCGAGCAATCTGACTGGGCTCACAATCTTGAAGATCAGAACAAATTTGAAGTTCGAGATGAAATTGTTTCCGGGTTTGTTCACG
>SESB01000935.1_pt1 | contig 20425 bp, 7 predicted proteins | sample 3171441 | NCBI WGS metagenome assembly SESB01 (sample SAMN06051867, study PRJNA518727) | freshwater metagenome | biome: subpolar coniferous forest; feature: holomictic lake; material: water; isolation source: holomictic Lake 227, 6 m depth | place: Canada: near Kenora, Ontario | collected 2014-07-08... | reverse complement strand
AGTTCTCATCCTTAAAAACATACTTTATGAAATACCGATTAATCAGAGTTATTCTCTTAGTCTTTTCAGTCTTGTGTTTGATTCCATTGGAACTGTATTGCCAGGTTCTTAACCTGGATAAAACTGTAAAAACAGACACAATAATGCTGGATGAAAATTCTACTGGCTGGAACATTTATTTGAATCAAAATCCTATTGTTGTTTCGTACCAGGTGAAAACTTGTTCCGAACCAGTCAATGGGGTTTTTAATACCTGGGTATTGCTTAAAATAGAAAATACTTCGGAGTACAAGGTTCATTTACATTGGGTAAACCGTTTATTGGATGCTTCTAATAAGGATCCGATGGAGAAGAGTGAGATGGAGGCATTTCAAAGCATTGATCTTTTGGGAAAAAGCACCCTGGAAGGTAACTGCTCCACGGGGGATTTGCGGTTTTATTTGAGAAGTTCGAATCATGTAAAACCTTTTCAGTACGTGAAATTCATTCTTGATAAGATGTTAATACAAAAGATTTATTAACTCCTCAAAGAGACCTCATCTTGTTTTGAAATTCCCAAACCGGACCGATAAAAATAATTTAGTTAATGGCATAAAATTATACCGTATGAAACGCTTGAGCCCATTTCAGATTCAGTGGTTTGGATTAGCCTGCTTTGTCCCTCTTTTTTTATTATGTTTCCACGAACATGTTATCGGGCAGAGTAATTGCCCAAATTCTAATTTCAACCTGGGAAATTTCAATAATTGGGACGGACGTTATGGTTCCTTTTGGGTTCCTGCCGCAAATGTTGGCTTTGTTACCACCGGAAATAATCCCCGCCATTTGATCATACCTACCCCGGGTTCAATAGACCCGCATACCTGCGGAGGGTTGATTACCTCTTTGCCTGGGGAGGCCAATGTGGCAAGGCTTGGGAATGATAACACAGGGGCGGAAGCTGAACAGTTGAGATATACGCTCACGGTATCGCCAAACAACAATCTCTTCATATACAAATATGCTGTTGTTTTACAGGATCCCGGTCATAACCCGGCAGATCAGCCAAGTTTTACGATAGAGGTTGTTGATCAGAACGGGGTTTTGTTTGACCCGGTTTGCGGTTATTATTATGTATTTTCCCAGCCGGGTCTTCCTGGCTGGAACAGCTGCTCTGAAAGTACCGTTGTTTGGAAAGACTGGACTACAGTGGGGCTTGATTTAAGTTCATTGTTGGGGCAAACGATTACCATCATCTTTACCACACGCGACTGTGCACTGGGCGGTCATTACGGTTATGCCTATATCTCAACCTCATGTGCCAAGCTGGAAATGACGGTAGGATATTGTCCGCAAAGTTCGAGTGCTATTCTGACAGCCCCTCCGGGCTTCTCCTATTTGTGGGATGGAGGTGCCACAACGCAATCCATTGTTATTACCAACCCGGTTCAGGGAACGGTTTATAATTGCTTGTTAACAGCTGTAAACGGTTGCCAGGTGACCATTCATGCTACCATTCAGCCAACCCAGATTATTCCCGAGTTTTCAGCAACGCAACCGTGCAAAGGTATCGCCACTGCATTTACGGATAATAGCACGATCAACCAAAATTCCATCGTGAACTGGAAATGGGATTTCGGGGATGCTACGGGGGTGAATGGTGTACAGAATCCTTCGCATCTATACAACAGTTGCGGGATATTTAATGTCAAACTGATTGCCTATTCATCCGATGGTTGCAGTGATACCATAATCAAGCCAGTCATAGTAAATTGCAGGCCAAACCCTGGACTAACAGGGTTGGATACCTTGTGTGCCGGAACATCCGGGGTTAAATATTCTACAGACCAGTCTTATTCAACTTACACCTGGACGGTATCCACGGGAGGTTCCATAACTGCGGGCAACACTCCTCCAAACGACACTGCGGTCGTGACCTGGAACTCCCCCGGCTTACAGAGTATTTGCGTTAATTATACCAATTCTTTTGGATGCGATGCTTTGCCTCCCAAGTGTATAAATGTGATGGTCAACCCGATCCCCCTACCCAACATCACCGGTCCTGATCCTAAATGTGCCGGTGACTACGGATTATATACAACCCAGCCTGGAATGAATTCTTATAACTGGACTGTATCTGCCGGTGGGCACGATAGTATCGGTGGAGGTACTTCCAATAACACGATAACCATAGTCTGGGATTCTCCGGGGAGTCAGTCTGTAAAGGTTGGTTATACGTCAGCAGCGGGCTGCCCATCGAACGGGCAGGTTATAAAAAATATTACAGTCAACCCATTGCCCGTTCCGGCTCTTGCCGGGCCGGATTCAACATGTATCAATGCAACTGGCCAGGTGTTTTCCACCGATCCAGGTAAATTAAACTATGTCTGGAATCACCCGGGGGGAACTGTTGTTGCAGGCGGATCACCACTTGACAACACCATTACATTAACCTGGAATACAACTGGTATCAAAATGGTCTGTGTTAACTATACTCAAAACAACTGCACCGCCACAGCACCAACTTGTCACGCTGTTGTCGTTAATCCAAGACCTACGCCTACCATAACGGGGAATATCAACCCTCCGTTCGGCTCTACTACCCAATACACTACTCAGTCAGGAATGTCAAACTATTCTTGGGCAGTGACTGGAGGATCTTTCATGTCGCCGGTAAATGGCAATATTGTTAGTGTCAAATGGACCAGCTCTGGAAATCAGTATATTACTGTTAATTACACCAACTCATATGGCTGCCTGGGAATGTCGCCCGATACCCTTCACCTTTTTGTATTACCCTACCCGGCCATCTATAATGTCATCGGTGGCGGACCTTTCTGCGAGGCTGACTCAGGAGTTTATATTGGTCTTTCTAATTCAGAAGTTGGCGTTTATTACCAGCTGAAACGTTACGGGGCTGATTACGGTAGTCCGGTCAATGGAAACGGCACCGGGTTTAACTTTCCAATTGTCAATCAGCCCGGTATCTATACTGTCTTTGCAGCCAATATAATAACCGGATTAAGTAAGTGGATGAATGGACAGGTTGTGGTCACTCAGAACCCTTTACCGACCGTTTTCATGCTTACCCCTCCCGGCGATACCTGTGCAGGAATCAACCTGTGTCTGAACGGATCTCAGGCAGGGATCATTTACTCTTTGTTTTATAACCTGAACGATTCACTCGTATCTGTCATGGGTACGGGTATGCCAGGGTATCTGTGCTTTGGTACCCAGACTCTTCCCGGTAATTACCGCTGCAGGGCAGAAGATACCCTGACACATTGCAAGGCCTGGATGGATGGTGTCGTCAACCTGCATCCCAATCCCACTATCTTCAATGTCATACCTGCCGGAATCTTATGTGAAGGTGATTCACTCCGGCTTGGAGGATCGCAGATAGGGATTAAATACATGTTGTTACTGAATAACATGAATATTGGTATGGTCATTTACGGCACCGGTGATACAATTAGTTTTGGTGTCCTCCCCTGGCCAGGGTATTATACCGTTATAGCCATTGATACGGTTACGCTTTGTAATTCCTTTATGAACGGGGGAGGGTCCCTTTACGCAAAGCCAACACCCTACGCAATAACCCCGCAGCCTTCCGGTCATTATTGTCCTCCTGCTGACCTGGGCCTTAATGATTCGGACCCGTCTGTAACCTATAAATTGGTTTGGAATAATGTGGACACAGTCTCCATGAAACAAGGTACCGGTTCAGTTTTTCAATTTACCCCTGCTCAAACAAGGTATGGGTATTACAGGGTATGGGCGCGCAATAACTCAACCCATTGCGGACGCTGGATGTTGGATACCATCTGGGTGGATTCAATCCCGCAGTCCTATAATCTCGTCCCTTCCGGGCCCTTGTGTTTTGGTGATTCAACACTACATCTCAGTGGATCAAGGCTGGGGGTACAATATCAGTTTGTGAATACCTCAATTTCAGAAGTGGATACGACCTTAATAGGGAACGGGGGCGCTTTGTTTTTTGGTAAACCGAAACATACAGGTGTTTATATGGTACGAGCGGTAGATATGTCCCATCCGCCAACCAATTGTGCTGCCTGGATGAATGGAAGTGCCGTCATTTCCCCGCTTCCTTTGACATACATGATATCCCCTTCTGGCATACATTGTGCGGGGACCTCAATCCAACTGATGGGATCCGAGTCTGGCGTTAACTATACAATTTGCAGAATTAACGGGGGTGTGGTAACCGAAGGGGTTGTCCTGGCAGGAGGAGGAACACTTAATTTTGGTCCTCAGACCATACCCGGGACCTATAAAATAAGGGGTACCTACGTAGCCTCTCCGAATTGTTACAGATGGATGGGTGATAGTACGGAGATCGTTGCACTTCCAGGTCAGTATACTGTAACTGCCAGTGGAACATGTTCCCCGGTGCGAATCTGTCTCTCAGGTTCGCAGCCAGGTATGCATTATCAACTGATTCAAAATCCCAATACAAATAGCGAGATATTAATAGGCAACCTCACGGGAACAGGCGGTTCCATTTGCTTTGACTCGGTAAGAAATGCTGGATTTTTTGGGGTAAGGGCAGGATATGGAGGATCACCCGCATGTCCGGTCTTTATGATTGGTTTCATAACAGTTCGCGCTACTCCTCATATTTATGCCATCTCACCTTCGGGAATTCATTGTGCGGGGGAGGTGGATATAAAACTGTTGGGTTCACAGGATCCCAGTTACAGGTATATTTTGACTCTTGGAGGTGTAGATTGGGATACTCTTCCCGGTGTTAACGGCCCTCTCTCCTTTGGCATCCAGGGCTCCCCTGGAGTTTACAGGGTGCGGGTCGATACGTCAAACCTGCACTGTGGCGTTTATATGAACGATAGTGTCGTACTCAACCCGAAGCCAATCCCATACTACATGTCACCCTCAGATTCGATTTGCCCGGGGACCTATCCGTTAATGCTAAATGCATCGCAATCGGGGATTAAATACATCTTAATTAACAGGACTACTGGGTTGTCAATGGCTAATGCCATTGGTACAGGAGGCCCTGTGAATTTCGGATTGCAGTATATCCCAGGTATATATAGGGTAATGGCGATTGATACAACCCGGTCGACGAACTGTTGGAGATGGATGAACGACAGTACTAAAATCAAACCCCTCCCGACAGTATATTCAATTTACCCTGCTGGTGTACAATGTGCTGGAACTGTAATCAGTTTGTTGGGAACTCAGCCAAATGTTCAGTACCAGTTATGGAGGCGTGCAGGAAGCATGAATAGCCAGGTAGGGAGCCTGCCCGGATTAGCAGGGGGAGGTCAGATCAGTTTTGGCGCACAGGTTACTCCCGGAGTCTATACCATAAAGGCAATATTCAGCAATTATCCCAATTGTGATACATTGATGGATGACAGCGTTACGATCATTTCATTACCAACGGCCTATAATGTTCATATAACCCATCCTCCCTGCATTCCAGCAACTATCAGTCTGCTGACTTCCCAAACAGGGGTCAACTACAGGCTCGTGATGATAACGCCTGCTTTTAATATTTTTCCGGCTTCGGTTCCGGGAGGGGGAGTCGTTTCATTTGGCCCATTGTACAACGCAGGAACCTACACTATTGTGGGAGAATACCCAGCTTCGCCACATTGCGAGCGTTGGATGAATGATACTGTTCAAATCAAGACAACACCGACAATATTTTCTATCTTTCCTCACGGGGATACCTGTTCAGGAGCCGAGATTCACCTGAATGGTTCGCAACCTGGGATAGTGTATATCCTGATGCTTAATGCTATTCCTATCAAACAATTAATTGGGAATAACGGAGATCTGAATTTCGGCAAACAATACTCCCAGGGAAGCTACAAGATTACTACAGATACTGCCTATTGTTCTGTTAGAATGGCCGACAGCCTGTATATTCATCCACGCCCGGTGGCTTATAACCTGATGCCCGGTGGACCGAATTGTGACTCCACCAACATAGAGCTTTTTCATTCGGTAACAGGTATTAATTATGAGCTCAGAAAAAATGGAATACCCACCAAAGTGCTCCCGGGAAATGACACTATCTTATCATTTGGTTACCAGCATGGTGGCATTTATACAGTCAGAGGATTTGATCCTTTATCGGGTTGTGACTCGCTTATGAACGGTTCAGTAACGATTACGCCGCTTCCCTCAGTGAATGTTGGCCCTGATACAAGTATCTGTCCTGGATATTCCTTGTCTCTGCTGGCTCAGGCAACATCATTTAATCCTTCTACCGTTGTGTGGAGCGCCAACGGACCCGGAACATTTTCTCCGGTCAATACTCTGGCAACCACCTTTACTCCCGCCCAGACTTCCGGTTCCATTATCCTGACGGCCACTGTGCATGGCGTTTCTCCCCAATGTTCGCCCCTTTGGACATCTGATTCAATGGTCCTGAATATTGTACCTTTCCCTTCAGTTGATGCCGGGATTGATACTACAATCTGCGCATCGATGACCTTATTCCCTTTGAATCCTGCTGCTTCCGGCTATCATGCTTTTTCCTGGGTGTCATCATCCGGTGGTACTTTTAATCCGACCAACAACGGCAACACGACCTATTCAATAAGCAATACTGATAGGAATAATGGATCTGTCACATTAACAATCAATGCCTCGGGACTGACCTTGTGCCCTGATCATATAACCCCCGACAGTAGGTTGGTTACCATTGACTCCCTGCCTGTTGCGTTTGCCGGAAATGATACTACTGTCTGCGCAAGTGATTCCATACACCTGGTCAATTCTGCCACTACCCATTCCGTGAATCCCTCATGGACCATCCTAATGGGATCGGGCACTTTTAGTCCAAACCCGCCCAATGTTCTTCATCCGACCTATATCCCAAGTAATGCTGATAAAACCAATGGTTTGGTAAAGCTTATCCTTACAGTCCAGGGCACTGCTGCCTGTTTTTCCGCACAGCATAAGGATACCATAAAAATTAATATCAATCCATTGCCGGTTGTGGTTGCAGGGGCGAATACAAGTATTTGCATTGCTGATACCTTTCAGTGTAATCCTCAGGTACAACATATCAGTACCGTCCACTGGCAAGGGGGCGACGGTACCTTTATCCCAAATGACCAAACATTGTTTGCCCGTTACCATCCTGGTGCAAACGACAGTATCGCCGGATGCATTATGCTTAGGCTTACAGTTGATGGAACGCTAACCTGCCTCTCCCAGACAGCCAAGGATTCGCTGCTGCTTTGTTTTGATCCTTTTCCATTAGTGAATGCAGGAATCAATGATACGATTTGCCACGGAGACTCTGTACTGTTGGTGGGCGATACCATTCATTCCACTGGAGTCTACTGGTTGTCAACCAAGGGCCTACTGGGAGGCTATTTTAGTCCCAGCAATACAGTCATCAATCCTTATTACCATCCAAGTACACTTGAAAATTCAATTGGTAAAGCGGTTCTTATCCTAAAAGCTTATGGCAGACTTACCTGTTCTGCTAAGACTCCCAGCGACACTGTTGAAATAGCGATCCGCAACCTTCCCACTGCTGCGCTTTCAGGTGGAACAACCTTGTGCGAAGGAGAAACTGACACAATTTCAATTTTTTTAACAGGGGCTCCCCCTTGGACCTTATCATATCTTGCCGGGATCACGCCTCATGTCGTATCGGGAATTTATGCCAACCCATGCAAGATTGCAGTCAGCCCTACCGTGACAACAGTCTATACGCTGTTCGGGGTGAGTGACAAATACTGTACAGGAAACAGCTTTACAGGCTCTGCGCAATTTACGGTACATCCCAAGCCATCGGCCTACCCGATGCTGACACCATTGGGGACCAACTTCTGCGAAGGGAGCCAGGGTGTCCTTATTAAGCTGATCAGCTCACAAACTGGCGTCAAATATGAGTTGAAATTGTTCAATACTACCGTGGGCACACCGCTGATGGGCAATAACGGTTCCATGCTCAATTTTGGTTACCAGTCAACTCCGGGGATATACAAGGTTTGGGCTTCACAGGCCTGGCCTTCCGGCGATACCTGTCATAACTGGATGCAGGATAGTGTAATCGTATCAGTTACCCAGCCACCGCTGGTTAATTTCTTCGCAGATCCTTCGTGCCTGGGCGACAGTACCCATTTCCATTTATCAGGTGGGAGTGAAATACTCAGGGTAAGCACCTGGACCTGGGACTTCAGTGACGGTCTTCCAAAAACCTATAATTTCCCATATGAACCCTCCCATTTATATGCCACTTATGGTAATTATAACGTTACCCTTACCGTCATTGATACAACAGGAGTGTGCACCAAAGTACTTATTCACCAGATTGCGGTCTCACCTCTGCCTGTTGTGGCTTTTTATACGGATCCATATTCTCCGAATTGCGAAAATGAAACCATTCATTTTTATGATGCCTCAACAAATGCCGGCAATAATAATAATATAACATGGAAATGGGACTTCGGCGATGGCAGTCCGACAGTTACGATAAGCTGGCCAAATTCGCCCAATGTTTCGCACAACTATGCAGGTCCCGGCACCTATTCGGCGATGCTTACTGTTACGAATAACCATGGATGTTCCAATAGTGCCACAGTCCCGGTAGTAGTACATCCTGCACCCGTTCCCAATTTTGATTTTGTCCCATCTCCGGGGTGTGTCAATGAGGTGGTTCATTTCTTTGATCTCTCCCAATCCAATGGAAGTGGAAGTATTGTTAGTCATGCCTGGAAATTTGATGATCCTGCATCTGCTGTTAATAATACTTCCAGCCTGATTAATCCTGATCATACATTCGGTCAGAGTGGCACCTACGACAGTGTTATGCTGATGATTACCGCTTCGAACGGATGCAGGGACACTATTTACAAGCCAATTACGATTCAGCTGGAACCGGATGCAGCCTTTACCGCTACAACAGTTTGCCTGAATGAGATCACCCAGTTTACCAGCACGTCGGTATCGAATGCTACTTCTATCACCGGCTATAAATGGTATTTTGGGGATGGCACCCACCTTTTCGGCCAATACCCGACTGTGAGCCATACATATCTGGCCTCAGGCCAATACCAGGTCTCACTAAAAGTGACAAACTCAAACGGATGTTCCGACTCTGTTTCCGCTTTTGTAAATGTGCATCCCTTGCCATTTGCTGCGTTTACATTCACTTCCGGAAATTGTGTGGGTGATTCCGTTGCCTTTGTCAATGCATCCACTACGCCTCAAAGTTATCTTGTAAAATGGACCTGGAATTTTGGGGATGCCGGCAATCCCGTTACCATTACCTTCCCGGCCAATCCCAATATCAAACATAAATATTTGACCCCGGGAACCTACAATGTTACGCTTACCGTTCAGAATGCCGACAGCTGTAAGGATTCTCAAACCAATCAGGTTGTCATTGTTGATAATCCGTTGGCTAATTTCACATGGTCAACTGTTCATTGTGTTCATTCGCCCATCCATTTTACCGACCTGAGCCAGCCTGTGGGTTCCCTGCCAATTGCTGCCTGGAACTGGAATTTCGGAGACCCTGCTTCAGGCGCCAGTAATACCAACACCAACCAAAATCCGTCCCATATTTTCAATATACCCGGCACTTACACTGTACGCCTTATTGTAAACAATATCAACGGGTGCGATGACACGGTTTCTTATCCGGTTCACATTGATTCAATTCCGAAGGCCAGTTTTCATGCGGATACTGTTTGCAAAGGACTCAGAACAACCTTTAATGACTTGTCGTCAGCCAATTCAGGAGCCATTACAAGTTGGACCTGGAATTTCGGTGATGGTACACCTCCACTTGTCATCTTACCGCCAGCCCAGGGCGACACCTCGCACTTATATGCCAGTCAGGGTTCCTTCATTGTAACACTAACAATAACCAATTCCCATGGTTGCCAGAAAGATACCAGCATTCAGGTAAGTGTAAATCCTCATCCTACAGCCTTGTTCACCCATAGCGACAGTACCTGTAAATGGGAACATATCCAGTTTACTGATTTGTCATACACCACAGGGGGAGCAATCAACCAATGGCATTGGGATTTCGGAGATGGGACCACCAATACTTTGAAGAATCCTGTACATGTTTATACATCTCCGGGGAATTTCCTAGTTGTGCTGAAGGTTTGGAATACATTTTCCTGTGTTGACAGTGTAAAGATCCCGATCACTATTCACACACCGCCAACTGCACGTTTTGACTATTACAATAATTTTTGCAACCCTGGAGTGGTCGCCTTCCATGATAGTTCAACGGCTGTCAACCAGAGCATTATTAACTGGCATTGGATATTTGGCCAGGGGCAATCATCAACGCTACAGAACCCGGTATTCACCTTCCCTGTTTCTGACTCGGCACACTCCTACCTGGTCTGCCTGGTCGTAACCGATGGAAACGGCTGCAGGGATACCATTTGTGATTCGGTGGTTGTTAAACCTAAAATGAATTTGACGATACTGGCGGATACGGCCTGCTTCAAAGACCTTACCCATCTTCATGCAGTACCGGCAACAGGTGACTATCTTAAGAATTTCCACTGGAATTTTGATGATTCTTCCGGTACTGACCCCAATACATCGACCCTTGCTGACCCTACCCATACTTTCTCAGAGATCAGGACTTATACAGTTACGCTTTCTGCCTCTAATTCTGACAACTGCCCTCTCAGCAACTACCGCCAGGTTTCACTGCATAGTTTGCCAACACCTGATTTCTCCTATGATCCGATTCCCTATTGCGACAGTGCTAAGGTTGTCTTCAGGTACAGCAAAACCGGCATTGGTAATCAGGTCGATTCAATCAGGTGGAGATTCGGGCCGGGCATGACCGATACAACACAGAAAGTGCCACTGACGGGAATAATGAGGAAACACCTGCCCTTTGGCACACGGAATGTTACCATGACTGCATACAACAGCAGTGGTTGTCATGATTCTGTTACAAAACCGGTAACGGTAAGTTGCCTGGCCGCCATATTTGGGGTTGATACTCTGCATTGTGCTCATCAGGTAGTACAGTTTTATGACAGTTCGGCACCTGCAGTTGCAATAAAGCGCTGGTATTGGTACTTCGGAGATGGGGGTGATACAACTTATATCAAAAGACCTCTGGCAATCCACCATATTTATCAGGATACGGGTACCTATCATGTAAACCTGGTGGTTATTACCAAGATAGGTTCTGACACCATCTATGATTCAATTAGCAGAGAGATTTTCGTGAGACCAACTCCCTCGGCAGATTTTGCTGTTTCTAAAACCTGCATCCCTGACTCTACCGCTTTTACCATATTCACCGACTCTACCGATATGCATATAATCGCTTATACCTGGCTCTTTGGCGATAAATATGCCCCCGGGAGGGATACCAGCAGCCTCTATCTTCCGAAGTACAGGTTTAAACGCAAAGGCAGCTACAACCCCTCTTTAACGGTTAAAAATGAATTCGGATGCAAGTTCAGTGTCAAACATAAAGTTAATGTTTATACTCCGCCTGTTGCCTCGATTTCTATTCCGCAACCCATCTGCGAAACTGAGCAATTCCAGCTTATGGATTCCTCAAGGTACGGTGATGCGAAAAAGATTAATCAATGGCATTGGGATATAAACAATGCTGTAACCTTCGATATTGAAAATCCATTCTATAAATTCCAGAAGAGTGGAGACTACCCGGTTAAATTACTTGTTACTGATACTGTTGGTTGTCATGATGATACAGCGAACCTCATCCATGTCAATCCTACTCCTGAAAGTTCTTTTTCCATAGGGTACAATTACCAGGGGAAACAGGGACAGATCCTTTTAAATAACGTCTCGACTGGTGCAACGAATTATTTATGGGAATTCGGTAACGGTAAGTCCTCCACTGAAAAGAACCCCGTTACCACCTTTACCGACGATGGAACCTACATTATCAAACTTGTGTCCATAAATCAGTATGATTGTATGGATACGACTTTTCTGAAATATGACCTGCTCTTCAGGGGCCTCTATGTCCCCAATGCCTTCGCACCTTCCAGCACCAACCTTGGAATCAGGTTATTCCAGCCTGTTGGTGTGAATCTCGAGACGTACCATGTATCAGTCTTTGACAACTGGGGGCATCTTATGTGGGAATCAACCAAGCTCGATAATAAAGGAGTTCCGGCTGAAGGCTGGGATGGTACCTTTGAAGGACAGGAAATGCCCCAGGGGAACTATGTGTGGAAGATCAACGCCACTTTCGTGGATGGATCACAATGGCAGGGATCGGACAATGGCACTGTAGGTGGCGGCAAGACAAAGGGCATCGTTATTTTGATCCGTTAAAAATTAAACCCTGGAAAAATGAGAACAATATCAAACCTTGTCGCAGTAATATTAATCCCGGTTTTAGGATTTGTTCAATCGGTTTATGCCCAGGACATGAACTATACCCAGTATTTCAGCACTCCAGTCTATTATAACCCGGCCTATACAGGAATCAACAGCGGTCTGAGAGCCGGGCTTCTCTTCCGCGACCAATGGCCCAATCTGCCAACTGCCTTTAAATCTTACTGCTTTTCGGCCGACCTGGGTGACCGTAACCTGCCTGGCTCAGGAGGAATTGGTATCCTGGTCAACCAGGATACGCCGGGCACCGGGTTGATCAATAATTTCGGGGCTGCCCTTACCGTCGGAATCAGGATTCCAATTACAGGTTTTATGGTAAGTCAACTTGGGATTAAGGCTGGGTTCATGCAACGCACGGTAAACTGGGGCGACCTGGTCTTTGCCGACCAGCTTAGTGGTAAGTATGGGAATGTTTTTCAAACGTCGTTTGTTCCACCTGATGCAAATAAGAGGGTCGTTCCTGACTTTGGCGTTGGCGGTGTACTGCAGTTCCTGAGTCCGCAAGGAAATATAAGCGGGAATGTTGGCCTTAGTGTTGACCATCTATTTCAGCCGGATGTCAGCTTCCTTTCAACCGGCTCCTCCCTTTATCCCCGGAAATGGGTCGGGCAATTTGACCTGATTATCGTTTCAGGCCAGGGTGGCAGCTCTTCCTCCTCCCTGAGCCGGAGTTCCGATGATCCCCTGAAATTCAATATAGGTGCCATTTATCAGAACCAGGCCAGCCTCAGTTCGATGCAGGTCGGACTTAACCTGCTTAAATATAATATTTTCGTGGGATGTTGGTATAAGTCAACCATGACTGGGGTGGTGAACAATGTTGTGGCCCTGGTGGCAGGGTATCGCTACAACTTCTATGAGGATATGAACCTCAAATTCATGTACAGTTACGATCTCCAGATGTCGGGTGCCCTGCAGGGTACCGGAGGTGCACATGAGATCACCCTGATCCTCGAATTTGACAAACTACAGATTTTCGGTGGCGGCGGAGGAGGGTATATTCCCGGTGGCCGCAGGGGAGGTGGTGAAATGGAATGCCCGCGGTTTTACTAAATTTCTCAGGAAGAAGGCGCTCTGGAATGTTTTGGGTAAAAGTTATCAACACCCCCCAACCTTTCACCCCCCAACCCGATAAAGCAGAAATCCTGCTTTATGAAAACAACATTGCTGGAACCGGGCAAGTACTACCATGTGTACAACCGGGCGAGAAACGGCTACCCGCTGTTCGGGGAGGAGGAGGACTTCCGCTTTTTCCTGAAGCTCTACCAGACCCATGTCTGTCCCATCGCGGAAACCTATGCCTACTGCCTGCTGAGCGACCACCTCCATTTCCTGATCCGCATCAGGGATGAAGCCTGCGGCAGCCTCTACAAGAACTTTGCGCTGCTTTTCAATGCCTACGCAAAGGGGTACAACAAACACAACGGCAAAGAGGGAAAACTATTCAGGTTCAAGATGAAGCGGAAGGAGATCAGGTCGGTGAACTATATCCTGGAGCTGATCCGCTACATCAACCAGAACCCCTGGCGGCACGGGGTTACCGAACACCCGGCCAATTACCGCTTCTCTTCGTTCCGCGCCACGCTGACCACCGGTCAGACCATGGTGGCCAAAGAGCTGGTCCAGTCCTACTTTGGCACCCGTGAAAACCTCACCGCCAACCTCCTCACCCAGGTCGACGAAGAGGTGATCAGGCCCTTTATCCTCGAAGAATTGCCATCCGGGCAAGCGACTGGTTGATGCCGGTGAAAGGTAAGGATCCTGCGTGCAAAATGGCAGAAACCAGTGTCAGTGTTGGATCTTCACCAGGGTAATGTTCCTGCTGCCCGTCGCGGTGGAAAGGATGAACCGGTATGCCCCTGGAGGGTAACCCGACAGGTTTGCCTTCCATTGGGTTTCCCCGGCCTTCAGCGCCAGAGGCTGGGCCGTGAGGGTGCGCCCCGCCTGGTCGGCAAGGAGCAGGGTTGCCCTACAGCCTGCCTTCGAATGGATAGTCACCTGGAACAACCCGTCGTGCGAAGGGTTTGGAGAGGCAGTTATTTGGAATGCAGGCTCGCCGGGTTTTTCGGCAAGGCCGTTTGCGGTTTCCAGCCTGAAATTGCACCCGGAGGCAAAGGTCACTGTGCAGAGCTTCCTGGCGGGATCGTAGGCGATACCCGAGACGGCTCCCGATACAGCCCGCAGGGGATGGGGGGAGGCAAAGGCGACTATCCCCGCATCGGAAATATAACCGGCATAAATGCCATCCGCAAGTTGTTCATAGGCGACATCCGTTTTGTGGTCCGCCCTGATCACGGGTTGCCGGCCGTAAACAATTGAATCGCCATGCTGAAGGAAGGCCGAGGCGAAGGCACCGGCCGAATCGGTCCTATAAAGGTTCAGATTGCCGTTGCCGGTGAGAGGCGTTGCAAGACCGGTGGCCGAGGGCGGATAGGTTGCCTGGGAATTCGTTCGCTGGGCAAAGAAAATGGCATGGCGGGCACCATCGCCTACTCCGCTGGCCACCTGGCTTGCTCCCGAAGCAACCCTGACAATAACAGGAGGTGTTTTGACCCAGGGAAACAGGGTCGACACAAAGAGGAGGCTGTCGGCAGTGCGTATAGCCATGGTTTTGGTATAATGACGGAAGCCGTTTCCAATGGCCATCGAATCGGTGGCGGTGGTAAAAGATGCCGGTGTGCCCTCATTTTGAATCATCCCCAGCAGGTGAACCGAATCGCGCTGGTAGGTGCAGGTTGCATTTGAAAAACCCGGGTAAAAGGCGCCGGTAGCATCCTGCGGAAGGGCCCCGGCCAGTCCGTTCCCATGGAGCTGGAAGGTGTAATCGTTAACGCTGGTCGAGGTGAGAAAATCGGTGATGGTGAAATATTGATGGTTGATAAACAGAATTTTACGCGTAATCGTGGCGCCCCCGTACGAGGTTCTTACCTCACCGTAATCGAGAAACGGAGTTGAAAAGTAATGTTCGATAAAGGCGGTGTTGGTGCCGGTATTCACGAATTCACCGTTGGGCGGCAGCGGTCCGCTCCCGTTTACCAGCACCAGGTTGTGGTTTGCAGCGCCATTGGTCAGCGATGAGAGTGCCGCCCCCGGGTAGCCGGGATCGGGCGCCAGCATCTGCCCGTAGGCAAAAAGGGTAAAGCCGGAAGCGTCGCCCTGGTGGTGCGATTTGGCGCCTGAAAGCGCAATGCCATGTTTTGCAATGAGATGCATGCAGATCGCGGCGGTATCCCACGACGAACGGAACACAAGGCTCCCGGCTTCGGGCAGGGGCTGGAACAGGCTGTCGGTCATGGTGCCTGGAGCCACGGCGGTTGCAATGTATTGGGCGCGGAGATAGGGATCGTCGGGTGAAAAGCGGGGGTTGGGCACATTAAACCCGGACTTCCCCGAAAGGGCCGTGATGCTGGTACCCATCCCCAGGTAACTGTCATGGATGGCGGGAAAAGAGCCATCGGGCATCCTGATGCGGTTCATCCAGTCGTACAGGTAATCGTACCGCCTGTCATACCAGGGATTTGGAATCTGGCGGGTGGTCTGGTTGAAAGTAAAAGGGGAGAGGCCATCCGGCAGGAAATTACCCATGGCCCTGATAAAGGGAAAGGCGTTCTGGAAGGCATAGGTAAAATACCAGGGGCCTTCGGCATAACCGGCCAGGGTGTCGGGTTCCGAAACCCGGGGATAGGTGCCGCCCTGCATCCACAGGGTGTTGTCGAGATTCCACATCCCGGCGTTGATCCAGTTCTGCGGCTGGAAGTCGGGATCGGCACTGGAATTGTCATTCAGCACGATGGCAGCAAGGCCAAGGGCAGAGGCGGTCATGATGCTGTGGTTGTCGAACTGGAAGTTGAAGAATTTGATGGGAAACACGCCGATCGTATAGGTGGCGGTGGCCCGGTGATAAAGGTTGGCGGTGAACAGGAGCAGCGAATCGCGCGACCGTTGCAGGGTTGCCGGTGATATCCCGGCTCCCCTCAGCAGATCCCACGCAACAAGATAGCCGATAAGCTCCTTCGACCTGAATTGCCACTCCTGGTAAAACACCCATCCCGGCTGGTAACCGACATGGATATTCATATTTTCAAGCAACCACAGGCATTTTCGGGTCATCGTGTCGCGTTCGGCAGTAGTCATTGGCACGATTGCACCATTGTCATATTTCCGCCCCATCAATACGGTAAAGGCAGCCTCTTTGGCCATCAGGGCACGGGTAAGCCGGGCATAATCGTTCGAGTCATCCGCTGAAATGATACCCATAGCATTCAGGTAAAGGGAATGATATAGGCCGGTGATTTCAGGGGTTGAAAGCGTTTGCCGCACCGCCGGAACCGCGGCGCTGTCGAGCAGGGTGCGCGGGAAGCTAAGATCAGCCCCGGCAGGGTTCCAACTGCCCTGGCCGTAACCGGGAACCAGCTGCATAAACAACAATACGACCCATACCGGCAATCCTCTGATAATTGTTTTCATTGGATAAATTTACGGAATAAAATCTTTAAATATCTATTGATGGATCTGAATCATACCGGCAGATATTCAGCGTATTGAGAATGACCTCTCCCCTGAGGCTTCCTGACTACTGACATTTAGTGCGGTACAACGCGAAGTACAAGGTACGAACTACGAAGTACAAAGTACAAAGTACAAAGTAAAAAGTTTGGGATTAGCAGGCCGTTGTTCGTCTTTCGAAATTTGTACTTACCGCTTTCGTTTGTATTTTGTACGTTGAATTTCGTACTTTATATGGGAGTTAGCGCGTTAAAAGTCACAAAAAAAAGTTGCTTTTTCTCTTTGAAAACGATCACGGATTTCGTATCTTTGTCTTTCGTTCAGGGGTGTTATACAGCTGTTTACATGCTATCCACGTGATTTTTCTGAAATTCTTCAGGTTAAGTTTTTTCTAACTCCCCTCTAAGTCCGCTCTAAGTTTACTCTAAGTTCCCTCTAAGTTCCCTCTAAGTTCCCTCTAAGTCCCTTCTAAGTCTCCTTCGGATCTCCCTCGGATATGGTTCGGTTCCGGTTCGGTTCCGGTTCGGTCACGGTCCCATCGGGGTTGCTTCACGGTTCCTTCGGGGTTGCTTCACGGTCCCTTCGGGGTTGCTTCACGGTTCCTTCGGGGTTGCTTCATGGTCCCATCGGGGTTGCTTCACGGTCCCATCGGGGTTGCTTCACGGTTCGTTCGGGGTTGCTTCAGGGTTGCTTCAGGGTCCCTTCGGGGTTGCTTCACGGTTCCGGGAGTGTTCAGGGGAGTGTTCAGAAAAGTGTGTCAGGGGAACTTTTGCACGAATTTTGAATTTCACTTCTCATGTCACCTATACAAAATAATCTGTACTTTTATTGAAAATATCGGGTTCATGAAGCTTTTCAGATCACCAGCCGCGAAATGGAAGATGCTTTTGCCGGGTTGCCTGGTTATCCTGTTCCTGCTGCTTCAATTCCGGTCATTTCCGCAGGAAACGGTAAGGCTGTCGGGCAGGATCAGCGATGCCGCCACGGGCAGGGGGTTGCCCTTTGCCCTGATCTCTGTGAAAAACAGCACCCTGGGCACGGTAACCAACGATGACGGGGATTTCCAGATCAACCTGCCCACCCGTTACTCGCGCGATACCCTGCTGGTGGCCTATCTCGGATATTTCTCTGCCAGTTGTTCCATTGCCGGCCATCTCTCCTCGCCGGTTGACATAACGCTGAAGCCGAAGGTTTTCGAACTGGCCGAGGTGGAGATCGTCTCTCTTTCGCCCGAGGAGGTGATCCGGCAGGTGGTAGCGCACATTCCCGCCAATTATGGTGAGGATTCGCTGGTCCTCACCGCCTTTATCCGCTCCCGGAAGTTCCTGAACAATAAACTGGCCGAATATACCGAAGCCATCATCGGGGATATGAAAACCGGCTACCATCTGTATGACCAGGGCAGGGAAAAGGAGCATCACCGCCAGTCGAACATACCCATGTTGCTGAAGGGCCGCGTGATCTCCGACACCAGCCTGGTGAACGCCATCGGCGACCTGGGGAAAAGCGCCGGTTGCCTGGGATGTAATTTCATCAACGACTTCGTCGAATTCTATCATCATACCGTACTGGATGAAAAACTCTTCAAATATTACCAGTTCAGGATGGAGGAGATCAGCAGGCCCGAAGGGGGAAAGCTGTATCATATCTGGTATGATCAGAAGCGGGGGGTCAGCGAAACGCTGTGGAAGGGCGAACTCTTTGTCAATGCCGGCGATTTCGCCTTACTGAAGATTTCGCAGAAACCCAGTTTCGAGGCCTTTGACCAGTATGAAAAGCAAAAATACAAACATCCCTATACCATCGCGAACAGCCCCGGCTGGATCGAGGAGATGCCGCTGATGGACTGGACCACCACCTGGTCGCTGCGCAACGGCAGCTACTTCCTGAATACCATCAGTATCGAAAACTGGTTGACCTTTACCAACCTGGCAACCCGGCAAAAGCTTAAATTTTCCCATAAAAACGAGGTGGTGGTGACCGATGTTTCACGCGAACCCGCAAAGGTCAGAAGCTTCAGAGGAGATAAATCCATCGGTGTAAATCAACGGTGGGACCAGCTGGTCGGACCCGAGGATCACCAGTTCTGGTCGGATTTCAACTACCTGCCCATCGAGAAAAACCTGCAGGAGGCTATCAACAGGATGAATGTGGCCCGGTAGACCTCCGGCCCTGAAAAGTAACGCAGCCCAGCTTTCAGCCTACTTTATATCCATATTGTACTGGATCACCATCTCCATGCTCTCAAGTTCCAGCGCCACCAGGTTGCCGTAACCATCTTTTCCGGAGATGTAAGGGCCATTATCCAGGTCGATGAACTTGTAGAATTTGTTTTTCACCGAAAGGGTGATCAACTCCATGTTGACAGGCACATGGCCGTGGATGATGCGCCGGCCGCCGATCTTGTCGGGTTTTATCTCGTAGTCGCGCAGCCAGAGCATGGCCCGCTGGTCCTCGTAAGGATCTTCGTTTTTGAAATTCAGCCCTGCATGGACCAGTACAAAGCGATCCAGTTCAGCGTAATGGGGGAGGTTGCGCATCCAGTCGATATAATCCTGCGGAACGTCGCGGATGTTGGTTACGCCGAAGCTGCCAAGCGTAGGTTTGCCGCCGATTTCAAGCCACGCCTTGTGTTTTTTGTTGCCGAAATTATACCACCAGGAACTCATGGATTTATGTTCCGCATCATAGAGTTCAACCAGGAAATCCTCATGGTTGCCCTTCAGGGCAGTCACATTGTAACCGTCGCGCTGCATCGACCGGATGAAATCGATCACCCCCCTGGAGTCGGGGCCACGGTCGACATAATCCCCTAAAAAGTAGAGTTCGTCAGACCGCATGGGTCTGATCAGGTCGGAAACCATCGATTTTACGGTGTTCACACACCCGTGAAGGTCGGGGATCACCCAGCGTTTTACCATATGTTATTTTTTCTTACCCTGGTTTGCTACCTCGTCCATCAGCTTTTTGATGACGTCGGGATCGCCCAGGAAATAGTCTTTCTGCAGATTCATCTGGTCGTCGAATTCGAAAACGTAGGGAATACCCGTCGGCAGGTTGATGCCGACGATATCCCGGTCGGAGATGTTCTTCAGGTATTTCAGGATGCCTCTCAGGCTGTTCCCGTGGGCGGCAACCACGATCTGCTTATGTTTTTTGAGCGCGGGTTCCATCTCCTCTTTCCAGTATGGAACAATTCGTTCGACGGTATCTTTCAGGGCCTCCGTCGCAGGAATATCTTTAGGATCGAGATCGCGGTAGCGGTGATCGAAGCGCGGATGACGCGGGTCGTCCATGTCGAGGGCGGGTGGGCGCACGTCATAGCTGCGCCGCCAGATAAGGACCTGCTCATCGCCATATTTTTCGGCCATCTCCGATTTGTTCAAACCCTGCAAAACGCCATAATGTTTTTCATTCAGCCGCCAGCTCTTTTCCACCGGGATCCATTGGAGGTCCATCTGTTCCAGCACAAGCCACAAAGTACGCAGGGCGCGGGTGAGGTATGAGGTATAGGCGATTTTAAATTCGAAGCCTTCGCGTTTGAGGATTTTGCCTGCCTCAATGG
>SESB01000934.1_pt1 | contig 20431 bp, 16 predicted proteins | sample 3171441 | NCBI WGS metagenome assembly SESB01 (sample SAMN06051867, study PRJNA518727) | freshwater metagenome | biome: subpolar coniferous forest; feature: holomictic lake; material: water; isolation source: holomictic Lake 227, 6 m depth | place: Canada: near Kenora, Ontario | collected... | reverse complement strand
TTAAAACAGAATGACAGCGTCAAAAACTTCAGAAGAAGCTATCCTTGCCGCCGCGAGGAAGGTATTTGGAATTCGTGGGCGAGAAGGTGCCAGGATGCAAGAAATCGCTGATGAGGCGGGGATCAACAAAGCCCTCTTGCATTATTACTTTCGGAGTAAAGAAAAATTGTTTGAGATAGTGTTCCAGGAAGCCTTTAGCAAATTTGCCCGGAATGTCAATGAATTGCTGCGTTCAGAAGCATCATTTGATCAAAAAATTGATTCATTTATAGAGAATTATATCACTTTGTTGATTGACAACCCTTATTTACCTGGTTTTGTCATTGGTGAGATTGGCAGCAATCCGGAGCGTTTGCTTGATTTTATCAGCTCCCGTGGCATTCTTCTGGATTCATTTCAGGAGCAAGTTTCGGAGGAGTACCAAAAGGGCAACATCCGGAAAATTGACGGGAAGCATTTGTTTGTCAATATTATCGCTTTGTGTGTATTCCCAATTATAGGCAGGCCTATTCTGAAGGGCTTGTTTTTTTCCAACGACAATAGTGCTTTTGACACCTTTCTTTTGACAAGGCAGGAGGAGGTAAAACGTTTTATTCATTCATCGTTAAGACCTGACATTCAAAATGATGACTTATAGAAATCGTATCATGAAGATCTGGATTACCGTAATTTTACTGGGTATAGGTTACAGCGGAGCCGGGCAAGTACCCGATAGCTTGTCGCTACCCTGGTTACAACAAAAAGCAAGGGAGAATTACCCTGTTTTAAAACAAAAGGATATACTTGCAAAAGCAAGCGATATCCGTCTGCAACAGTTGAGTGACACCTGGTTGCCCAAACTGGATATGAATGGGCAGGCATCGTATCAAAGCGATGTTACCGAGCTGGGAATTAGCACTGCCTTTTTTAAGCCACCTGTGATCGACAAAGACATAGAGCGTTTAAACCTCAATGTTTCCCAGGTGATTTATGACGGGAAACAAGTCAGCACCCAGAAAGCTATCGAACAGGCAAACTTGCAGCTAGATCAGCAGAATGTGGAAATTCAGCTTTATCAGATCAGGGAAAAAATCAACCTGCTGTTTTTTGCCTATGCTTTTTATGAAGAAAATGATAAAATACTGCTAAAGTTCCAGGAAGACCTGAGTTTGAAACTCAAAAATGCAGAGTCAGGTGTTGCGCATGGCGTTTTACTTGAAAGCGAAGCTGATGTAATTCGGGCAGAACTGGTTAAAATGGAACAGAGAATCATAGAGCTGGATGATGAGCGGCAGAATGCGCTGGATATGCTCAGTCAATGGACAGGGCAAAACCTGAGTTTAAGCCGTCATGCCGGGATGCCAAAGGCTGATATAGGGGGAGCGGCTGGGATAAAAAGCATACGTCCAGAACTTGTGGGATTTGAGCTGCAGCAAAGCCGACTGGAGGCCAATAAAAATCTTGTGAGCACAAAAAACATCCCGAAACTCGCTGCTTTTGGCGAGGCAGGATATGGAAAGCCTGGTTATAATATGTTTCATGATGGATTTGACACATATTATATGCTTGGTGCAAAATTAAGCTGGAGTATGTGGGATTGGCACCAGGCACGTAAAGAGAAAGACATCCTTGATTTTCAGAAGGAAATCGTGAGTACCCAGTCGGAAGCTTTTGAATTAAACACAAAAGTGGCTGCGATTAAACAAATTTCTGAGGTTCAAAAGTATAGGGATTTAATGCAAAAAGACGACAGAATTATTGGCCTGAGGGAAAAAATATCACATTCCGCTGCCGCTCAATTGGAAAATGGCGTAATCACCTCGACTGATTATCTGATCGAGTTAAACCAGGAAATACAGGCTAGGATGAGTAAGGAGACACACCGCTTGCAGGAAGTGAAAGCCAGGGTTGATTTTCTGACAATTCAAGGGATTAATATTCAATAAGCTAATATAGGATACGATGAAAGTTATAATAATTTTACTCCCTGCCATCGTTGCAGGTACGCTGCTTCAGTCATGTTCCGGCAACAAAGGAACATCTGATGCCTATGGAAATTTTGAATCAACCGAGATCACTTGTTCTGCTGAATCACAGGGAAGGATTTTGTTCTTTCATTGCGAAGAAGGACAAATAGTGAAGGCAGGTGATACCTTAGGCCTGATCGACACTACTGATTTCTTTCTAAAAAGAGAAGGATTGCTTGCCCAACGCAATTCTTTGGTGTTGAAGCAATCAGGATTCCAGGCCCAGATCGATGTTCAGGAGCAACAAAAAACAAACATGATCATCGAACAGAAAAGACTTGAAAGTCTATTCAAAGAAAAGGCTGCCACCCGAAAGCAAATGGATGATATGGACGGCAACCTCAAGGTAATTGACAAACAGTTACAGACAACAAGGGTTCAGGAAAAGAGCCTGGACGGGGAATTGCAGAATCTTGACCGGCAGGTTCAGTTGTTACGCGTTTCCCTGGGTCGCTGCTGGATTGTTTCGCCGTCACAAGGGACCATTTTGAATCGTTTTGCTGAGGGAGGAGAACTCGCCAGCCCGGGAAAGCCTTTATACAAACTTGCCGACCTGACGACCATGTACCTTCGGGTTTATATTAGTGGTGATCAATTAAGCAAGGTCAAATTAGGCCAGGCAGTGGATGTTTTTATTGATAAAGATAAGACCAAAAATACAATGTTAAAAGGAGGCGTTTCCTGGATCTCGCCTTCTGCAGAGTTTACGCCAAAAATTATCCAGACCAAAGAAGAAAGGGTCAATATGGTTTATGCCGTTAAAGTGAGCGTTGCCAATGATGGCAGCATTAAGATCAACATGCCCGGCGAGGTGAATTTTAAAGAATAAGCAGCGATGCAGGATATCATAGTTAAGGCATCTGGGATCTCAAAGTCATATGGAAAGACGCTGGCATTGGATTCTGTCAGCTTTGAGGCTGGAAAAGCAGAACTTATCGGGTTCCTCGGTCCGGATGGTGGTGGGAAAACCAGCTTGTTCAGGATTTTATCGACGTTGTTGTTGCCGTCTGCCGGCATCGCAAGCCTGAAGGGTTTCGATGTCGTTAAGGATTACCGCGAAATACGGCACATCCTGGGCTATATGCCGGGTCGTTTCTCTTTATACCAGGATCTCACCGTTTCTCAGAATCTGAATTTTTATGCGAGGATCTTTGATGTCAATGTAGCGGACAATTACTACCTGATCAAAGAGATCTATTCTCAACTGGAACCGTTTAAACATCGTTTGGCTGGGAAACTTTCCGGTGGAATGAAGCAAAAGCTTGCCTTAAGCTGTGCCTTGATTCATAAGCCGGAAGTGTTAATCCTGGACGAACCGACAACCGGCGTTGATGCGATCTCCCGCAAGGAATTCTGGGAGATGCTGAAGCGCCTGCAAAAAGAAGGGATCACGATCCTGGTTTCTACACCATATATGGATGAGGCAAGCCTTTGTGACCGGGTAGCTTTGGTGCAGCAGGGTCGCATTATGGCAATGGACGAGCCTCGCAGAATACCACAGCTTTTCAAAGGGAAACTGTTGGCTGCAAGTGCTCAGGATAATTACAAATTGCTTCACGATCTTCGTCTGATTGAGGAAGTGGATCACGCTTATCTTTTTGGGCAGAAAGTCCATTTTACACATATGGGAACGATGTCAAGGGATGACATTTTCCAGAGGCTTTTTTCGAATGGGAATATCTCAGTCGAAATTGAAGAAATCAAACCAGGCGTTGAAGACTGTTTTATTTCATTGATGAGTAATGCAGAAGAAAAATGAGTGAGGCTAAAAAAGTTATAGAAGTCAGGGACCTGGTGAAGCGCTTCGGGAAATTTGTGGCAAACGACCATTTGAATTTCGATGTTTATGAAGGTGAGATCTTTGGCTTCCTGGGAGCCAATGGCGCTGGAAAGACCACAGCCCTGAGGATCCTTTGTGGTTTGTCTGCGCCAACATCTGGTGAGGTGCGTATAGCGGGTTACGATGTTTATAAAGAAGCAGATAAGATAAAAAAGGAAATTGGCTATATGAGCCAGAAATTTTCTTTATACGAGGACCTAACTTTACGTGAGAACATTCGTTTTTATGGGGGAATTTATGGGCTCCGCAGGGATGTCATCAAGGAGAGCACGCAGCTGTTACTGGAAAAGCTGGATCTTTGGGATAAGCGTGACAGTCTGATTGGCAGTTTGCCCTTGGGATGGCGGCAAAAGCTTGCATTCTCGGTGGCAATACTTCACAAGCCACGCATAGTATTTCTGGATGAACCTACCGGAGGTGTTGACCCGATCACCCGTCGACAGTTTTGGGAGATGATCCACGAAGCAGCAAGCGAAGGAATAACGGTATTTGTAACGACGCATTATATGGACGAGGCTGAATACTGTGACCGTGCCACAATCATGACAGAGGGGCGTATTGTTGCGCTGGATCACCCGACGGTACTGAAAAAGCAATATCATGTTGACAGCATGAATGAGGTCTTTCTAAAACTTGCCCGTAATACAGAAGCCTTATGAGACGTTTTTATGGATTTATCACCAAAGAGGTTTTCCACATCCTTCGTGATTCCCGGACTTTAGCGATATTGTTTGGCATTCCTGTTGTACAGATGTTGTTGTTCGGTTTTGCCATCACCAATGAAATAAAGGATGCAAGGATTGCGGTTTTGGATCTTTCGAATGATCAAATAACTCAAAAACTTACCAATAAAATCATTTCTACGGGCTACTTTAAGCTTGACCGTTATCTTTCTTCAACAAAAGACATAGAGGCAACTTTCAGAGAAGGGAATGTAAAGATGGTGATTGTTTATGAGCCGGATTTCGGACAGAAATTTATCAGGAACAACAAAGCCTCCGCGCAGCTCATTGCAGATGCCTCAGAGCCCAATACAGCGAACTTGCTGGTAAATTATACCCAAGGGATCATCCAGGACTTTGTCAGGCTTGAGAATGCCGCTAATGGCCATAGTCCAGGGATCACCACAGAAGTCAGGATGGCATATAATCCCGGACTAAAGGGTGTCTTTATGTTTGTGCCCGGAATCATGGCGATGTTGCTGATTCTTATTTCTGCCTTGATGACTTCCATATCAATCACCCGTGAAAAAGAAATGGGGACTATGGAAGTCCTTTTGGTCTCTCCCCTTCGGCCCGTTCAGATCATCCTGGGTAAAGTAACGCCTTATGTGTTGTTGTCGTTCCTGAATGCAAGCATGATTCTGCTGGTGGCGAAGTTTGTATTTGGTGTTCCTATCCTGGGAAGCCTGGCGTTGCTGATGCTGGAGTGTACATTGTACATCATGGTGGCGCTTTCACTTGGAATTCTGATTTCAACACTCGTAAAGACACAACAGCTTGCCATGATGATTTCCCTGGTAGGCCTCATGTTGCCGACGATTCTGCTATCAGGATTTATCTACCCGATTGAAAATATGCCTGTGCCTTTACAAGCGCTTTGTCAAGTTATGCCTCCACGATGGTTTATTTCAATTTTAAAAGAGATCATGCTGAAAGGAAATGGTTTTCAATATATCTGGAAGGAAACCCTGGTTTTGGTAATGATGAGCTTTATATTTATTGGGCTTAGTGTGAAAAAATTTAAAATTAGACTTGACTGAGATGAGAACGATAGGATATATCTTACAAAAGGAGTTCCGGCAAGTCTTTCGCAATAAGGCGATGCTGCCAATTATCTTTATGCTTCCCATCGTTCAGCTGATCATTATTGTGAATGCGGCGACCTTTGAGATTAAAAATTCAAGGTTATTTGTCGTTGACCTTGACAGATCTGTTGTTTCGAGGGAACTCATCTCTCATTTTTCCGGGTCTCCATTTTTCAAAATTACAGGGTATTCGGCCTCCCTTTCAGCCGGAGAAGAATCCATGCAGCAAGGGAAAGCGGATGCGATTCTGCAGCTTCCGCAAAACCTGGAAAAGGAGATCCTTTCCGGACAGCGTATCCATGTTCAGCTAGTTGTGAATGCCATCAACGGGACCACTGGTGGCCTGACCAATGCCTATGCGCAGTCGGCCATCCAGCAGTTCAGCCGGGACCTTCAGCAGGCCAATGCCAATGTTGAAGTGTCAGCCAGGGCAATTGAGGTTCCCTATTCTTTTTGGTACAACCCCGAGCTGAATTACAAGGCTTTTATGGTTCCCGGGATCCTGGCAATCCTGGTGACCGTTGTCAGTTTGATTTTATCAGCAATGAATGTAGTAAGAGAGAAAGAAATCGGCACGATAGAACAAATTAATGTTACCCCGATCCGCAAATCGCAATTTATCATTGGCAAGCTTTTGCCATTTATGTTTATTGCTTTGTTTGAGCTGGCCTTTGGATTGACAGTGGGAAAATTGTTGTTTGGAATTCCCATGGTCGGTAGTTTGTGGCTTATCTTTTTGTCAGCGGCAGTATACATTTTCGGGATCCTTGGGATCGGCCTGCTCGTTTCTACGGTTTCAAATACGCAGCAGCAAGCGATGTTTGTCTCTTTCTTCTTTATGATTATTTTCATTTTGATGAGCGGATTGTTTACCGCTGCTGAAAATATGCCTGTTTGGGCCCAGGAGATCAACAGGGCAAACCCAGTGGCTTATTTTATCAGAATTATGAGAATGGTCCTGCTCAAGGGATCAGGCTTTAGGGATGTCAGGCATGAATTAGGATCGCTTCTTGTCATAGGGATTTCTGTTTTTTCGCTAGCGGTTTGGAGATACCGGAAGACTAATTAGGCTGAGGGCTGTTAGGCTGAAGGCTATTAGGCCGAAAGCTGCTTTTCTGCGATTTCGGGCAGAATGATTTAAGCGGGAAGGTTTTCTCGTATACAATTGTAAAACGTTTATTTTCTCTCTTTAAGGCTTAAGAGTAGATTATCAGGGGATTAATTGAAACCTTTTCCTGCGTTTTTGCGTATTTCCGTAAACAAATGATTAAAAATCACTATTGCTAAGGCTTTTACGTAAATACAGGATGCGTTGGTTTCTCACGGGAATTATCCCCGGGATTCTGTTTGTTCCACTCTCATGCCAGAGGAATGAGGCCATGAATATTGTCAGGAAGCCACTTATTTATGGTTTACAGCAAGTCCGTCAAAGCGGAAAGTTAAGAGCGGTTACTTATTACAACTCAACATCTTATTTCATTTACAGGGGAACGCCCATGGGGTTTACCTATGAAGTGATGAAAGACTATGCCGACCATTTGGGTGTCAAGCTTGAGATGAATGTTGCCTCAAGTATTGATTCTACTTATGATGATCTTGCCAAAGGGAATGTTGATATTCAATGTCTTTATCTTCCGGCGAATCTCGAAAAAGGAAAGCAGTTTTTGTTTACCAATGCCATTTTGAAAGCCAGGCCCGTTCTTGTTCAGCGTAAACCAGACGGCTGGTCAGCGATGGGTTATGACCGCCTTGAATCCAGGCTGATAAGAGATGTCAAGCAGTTAGACGGGCAATCAGTTTATATTGAAAAGGGAAGTCCACTGGTTAAATTAATGACCTTTTTAACCATTGGGTCGAAGGACTCTATTCATATTGTAGAAAACCTTGATTTTCATACAGACCAGCTGATCACAGCCGTTGCTAATGGCAAAATTCCTTTTACAGTTAGTTATGATCTTGTTGCCCAGGCCAATCAGAAGTATTATCCCATTATCGATTTCAAAACGCCTTTGGGAAGTGAGCAAAACCTGGTTTGGTCAGTGTCGAGAAATTCAGAAGACCTCCAGTCTGACTTTAACAAATGGTTTCAGAAGTACAAGAAGTCTGTTGATTACGCAAGTCTGTATGATAAATATTATGTAAGGCCGCGTAATGTACATTTTGAATCGGCAATTCCATCAAATGTGAAGCATGGGAAAATATCGCCTTATGATGAGAGTATCCGAAAATACAGCAAATTAATCGATTGGGATTGGCGTCTGGTAGCTGCTGTCATTTACTATGAATCGAAGTTTCATCCCGATGCGCAGGCATGGTCAGGTGCAACAGGTTTGATGCAGCTAATGCCGGAAACCCTGGAGATGTATGGTGTAGATTCACTTTCATCGACAGATAAGCAAATACAGGCTGGTGTCGCTTATCTGGGAAGTATAGAGAAGCAGTTTCTCGACAAAGTTCCTGATAAGTCGGAGCGGCAGAAGTTCGTGCTGGCCTCCTACAATGTGGGCATAGGCCATGTGTTCGATGCGCGCCGGCTGGCTGAAAAATATAAAAAGAACAAATTGAAATGGACTGGTGCCGTTGACACTTTTTTATTAAGGAAATCAGAGCCAAAATTCTACCAGGATCGCTTGGCTTTCTATGGCTATTGCCGTGGAGATGAGCCGTTTAACTTCGTAAATGACGTGATGTCTATGTATGAGCTTTATAAGAAAGCAATAAGGAATTAAGGAACAGAAAAAGAGAATAAGGAAGCAAACTTAGAAGATAGCCCCCCGGATCAATGAGCTTCCAACCAGTTCCCGCCGATCCCGGTATCTACATCAACCGGCACTTCGAGCGGGATCGCTGTTTTCATTAAGTCGCAGACCAAAGATTTTAAAAGTGCTAACTCATCTTTATGGGCATCAAAAACCAACTCATCATGGACCTGGAGAATCATTTTTGATTTCAGATTCTGTTCTTTCATGGCTTTGTGAATATTGATCATGGCGATTTTTATCATATCGGCAGCAGAACCCTGTATCGGGGCATTGATGGCATTTCGCTCAGCAAAACCCCTGACAACGCTGTTACTGGAATTGATGTCCCTGAGATAACGTCGTCTTTTCATGATGGTTTCCACATAGCCTTTAATCCGTGCCTGTTCCACGCAATCTTCCATATATTTTTTTATCCCGGGATATTCTTTGAAGTATTGCGAAATAAGATCAGCTGCATCTTTCCTGGATATCCCGAGGTTTTCTGAAAGCCCAAAAGCAGAGATGCCATAGATGATCCCGAAGTTCACTGATTTGGCCATCCTGCGCATTTCTTTGGTGACTTCTTCCAATGGAATGTTGTTTACCTTCGCTGCTGTAGCTGCATGTATATCGTGACCCTGCCGGAAAGCCTCAATCATCCCTTCGTCATGGCTTAGTGCAGCAATGATTCTAAGCTCAACCTGAGAATAATCTGCTGAGAACAACAAGAATTCCTCATTCCTGGGAACAAAAGCCTTGCGGATCTCCCTTCCACGCTCTGTCCTTATCGGGATATTCTGTAAATTGGGGTTGTTAGAGCTAAGGCGTCCAGTTGCGGCAACGGCCTGGTTGAAACTGGTATGCACCCTGCCAGTCCTGGGATTGATCATTCCCGGAAGTGGTTCAACATAAGTGGAACGTAATTTACTCAGGGAGCGGTAGTCTAATATTTTTTGAATAATTGGATGTTTATTAACAAGTTTGATTAAGACCTCTTCCCCAGTGGAATATTGGCCTGTTTTACTGGTTTGTTTGGCTTTCTCAACGATGTTCAAGTGATCAAAAAGTACTTCGCCCAATTGTTTGGGAGAGGCAATGTTAAAGGGCATCCCAGCAAGTTCCAGAATTTCGGTTTCTAAGACGATGATCTCTTTTTTCAGCTGAACCGAGTATTCATCCAGGATATTTTTATCAATCCGGATTCCTTCTTCTTCCATAGATGCCAGAACAGGAAGCAGTGGTATTTCAATCTCATCAAATAGATGCTGGGTATCGGTCTCTACCAGCATAGGCCTGAATTTGTTCGCCAACTGAAGGGTGACGTCTGCATCTTCCGCTGCATAGTCCTTTAAAAGTTGGATATCTACCCTTCTCATATTTCCCTGGCCTTTCCCTTTTTTCCCGATAAGCTGTTCGATGCTTACAGGCTTGTACCCCAGGTATGTTTCTGATAAAAAGTCCATATTATGCCGACTGTCAGGCTGGATCAGGTAATGTGCCAGCATGGTGTCGAACAGCGGTCCCTTTACTTCGACTTCATACCAATGCAGGACTGCAATGTCGAATTTTAAATTTTGCCCAATCTTTTCGATTTTCTCATCCTCAAAAAACGACTGGTAGTCTTTTAATTCGGCTATAGCTTCTTCATAGTTGTCGGAAACCCTCAGAAAGAATGCTTCTCCTGCTTCGAAAGCGAAGGAAACGCCGACAAGTTCGCAGTTATTGACATCGAGACCAGTAGTTTCCGTGTCAAAGCAGAATGAATGACACTGCTTCAGTTTGTTTATTAAGTTTTCCTTGTTATTGTGTTCATTTACAAGGTGATATTTATGATCTGACTGCTGAATATCATTCATTGAAGATGGGACATGGCCGCCGGCTTCGAAAGTGAGATCTCCAAATAGGCCACCAATGGTTTGTCTTTGCTTTTCGGCATCACTAACAGAAAGGTCGGTAAAGACACGTTTGGCAAAATTTCTGAATTCCAGCTCTTCCAACAGCTCTCTTAAGGCTTTGCGGTCGGGCTCACCCATATGAAGGTTATGTACATCGAGGTCAATAGGGACATCCATTGTAATTTTAGCCAACATCTTTGACATGATAGCACTGTCTGTCCCGGCAATAACTTTCTCTCTTACTTTCTCATTTTTAATCGAACTGGCATTTGCCAGGAGATTTTCGATATTGTCATATTCTGCCAGTAATTTTACTGCAGTGACAGGCCCCACGCCGGAAATCCCGGGTATGTTGTCGGCAGCATCGCCCATCAGTCCGAGCAAATCAATGATCTGTCCCGGTCTTTTAACCCCAAATTTTTCACAAACTTCAGCGACGCCTAATATCTGAGCTTTTTCACCAAATTTTGCCGGCTTGTACATAAAAGTCCTGTCGTTGACTAATTGTCCAAAGTCCTTATCCGGGGTCATCATATAGGTCGTGAAGCCTTGTTCGTAGGCTTTTTGCGACAAAGTCCCGATGACATCATCTGCTTCATACCCATCAACATAAAGGATCGGTATGTTGAAGGCTTCGATCAGTTTTTTGATATAAGGAATTGACAAAGCGAGGTCTTCAGGCATGCTTTCGCGATTTGCCTTGTATTCTGTGAATTCAATGTGTCTTGCGGTGGGCGCCATCGTGTCAAAAGCTACCCCGATATGACTTGGTTTTTCAGTACGAATGAGGTCGTACAGTGTATTCGCAAATCCAAGGATCGCAGAGGTATTAAGCCCTTTGGAGTTGATCCTTGGGTTTTTATTTAAAGCAAAATAAGCCCGATAGATCAGGGCCATAGCATCAAGCAGGAAAAGCCTGTTCATAATATTTATATTTCGTCAAAGATCAACAATTTTCGGCTAGCAGCGTTGTTATTGACAGGGAACGGTTGAGAACTATGACATGTTTTTCCCATATTTGATTCAGATTGTATTAGGTTTGTATATATAAGGTCATCGCATGATAAAAAAGAAAACAACGAAAAAGATTTTCGTTCTCGACACCTCAGTTATCCTTTATAACCATAACTCAATCAGAAGTTTCCAGGACAATGATGTGGCTATTCCCATCACAGTACTTGAGGAGTTGGATAACTTTAAAAAGGGCAATGATATTAAGAATTTCGAAGCCCGAGAGTTTATCCGGATCATGGATAAGCTATCCCCGCGTTTTACCCTACAAAAATGGGCTCCTATCGGGTCGCCTGCGACCGGGAAATTCAAGGTGATCATGAATGAGAAAAGCGAGCTTGATGCCCAGGTGGTTTTTGGCGAAAACAAACCTGATCACAGAATCCTGAATGCAGCTTTAGTGCTTACCAAAGAACATCCTGACCGGAAGGTAATCCTGGTTACCAAGGATATTAACCTCCGACTCAAAGCAAAAGCCTTAAATATCCCGGCAGAAGACTTTGAGACAGGTAAAATTAAAGATCTTGAGGGACTTTATACCGGCAAGACGATCATAGAAGGATTAACCAAAGCCTTCATAGACCAGATTTATATTGACGGGAGTTGTGCTCCTGAAGACCTGGGTTTGAAAAACCCGATTCCAAATCAATATTATATTTTAAAGAATACCAAGACGTCAATACTGACTTTTTTTAATCCAATTACACAAAGGATTGAAAAGTTAGAAAAACATGATGCTTTCCGCATTACGCCCAGGAATGCAGAGCAGATCTTTGCACTTCATGCCATCATGAATCCTGAAGTCAAGCTTGTTACGATGCAAGGTGTTGCAGGGACAGGAAAGACCTTGCTGGCCCTTGCTGGCGCCCTGGAACAAAGGCGAAACTACAAACAAATATTCCTGGCGCGTCCTATTGTTCCATTGAGCAATAAAGACATCGGCTTTTTACCTGGCGATATCAAGTCAAAGCTGGATCCTTATATGCAACCGCTTTGGGACAATTTGAAATTTATCCAGAGCCAATTTTCAGAAAAAGACAAAGAGTATAAAAATATCAATGATGCAGTGGAACATGAAAAGCTGGTCATACAGCCTCTTGCCTATATCCGTGGCCGTAGCATTTCCAATGTTTTCTTTATCGTGGATGAGGCCCAGAACCTGACACCTCATGAGGTAAAAACGATTATCAGCCGGGCAGGGGAAAACACCAAGATTATTTTCACCGGCGACATTTATCAAATTGATACGCCATACCTTGATTCACAAAGCAATGGACTCTCCTACCTGATCGACAAGATCAAGTTTCATCCAATTTATGCACACATCAGGTTAGAGAAAGGGGAGCGGTCGGAGCTGGCAAACCTGGCAAATGAGCTATTGTAGCCCCACCCTGCCCTCCCCAAATTGGGGAGGGTAAGGGGTACTCCTGCGCTGAATTTCAAAGTAATTTGAAATCTTTTTCGCAATAATGATTAGTCGGAGCCAAGCCCTCCCCGATTCGGGGAGGATATAGGTGGGGCCTAACTATTTTTCATACCATACACCACTCCCAGCAAGGTTTTCCCTACTGCATCAAGCGTCTTGGGATCGATATGACTCATGTCATCTTTGGTGGTATGCCAGTATTCAAAAAAACTGTGCTGGCCTGTGCGGTCCATATGAATAATATCAATGGTAGGGATATTCAGTATCCTGTTAATATATATGTGGTCATCAGTCACCCCACCGCCATTTTCATCAATAAAATAATTGGAGAACCCGAGTTGTGCAGCTGTTGACCAAACATTTGCCACGACATCCGGCGCATAAATTAATGAAGATTGCTCCTTCATGAACGTAGCGCCTTCTGCGCCTACCATATCAAGCAAAATCCCAAATCGGGCCTTATAATTGAGCTTATGGGGGTTCTTTGCCCAATATTGGGTGCCCAGGCACCAGCTGTCTTCATTCTGAGCACCGGTACGCGAGGTCTCGCCCCAATCTTCAGCATCCAGGAAGACTACATCAACACCAACTCCCGGATTTTTGATTGTAAGCTGCCTTGCCAATTCCAGGAGAATCCCAACACCACTGGCACCATCGTTGGCTGCAGGTACTGGTTTTTTATGGTTTGCCGGATCAGGATCTTCATCAGCATATGGTCTCGAATCCCAATGAGAACAAAGAAGGATTCGATCAGCAGCATCGGGATTTATAGATCCAATAATATTCTGAATATTCAAAGTAAAGTTGTCATAAGTCCTCACTTTGGCTTTCTGAACGATAACCTCCCACTTAAACGATTTTAGTTTGTTCACCAGGTAGCTTGCACATTTGTTATGGGCTTCAGTATTGGGAACCCTGGGTCCGAAACCTACCTGTTTGTCTGTATAATGATAGGCAGAGTCAGCATTGAAATCAGGTGTCGGAATGCCCTGGCTTACTTTGGCAGTTTCAGAAGAAACTGTCTTTGCTTTTTTTTCTCCACAGGAAAATAAAACAGCAGACATCAGCAGCAAAGGCAGCCATTTAGAAACGATAGGTCTTGTCATGAATTTCTATTTTAATAAACCGGATTTCTGGCCAAATTTTCCTGAAAATAACAAATCCTTGATTTCTGTTCTTTCCCGGCTATGCGTCTCCCTTTTCTGATTGTGTTCATCCAGGTCGGAAGGATTTCCTAAATAGCCGATGGCAAAGGCAGTCAAGGGCTCGAAGATCTCAGGAATTTCGAAATGTTCCCGGACTTTTTCTTTATTAAAACCGCCCATCTGGTGCACAAATAAGCCTTCTGCGGTGGCCTGAATGCTCAGGGAGGCAAGACTTTGCCCCGTGTCATATGCGTAATATGGATTGGCGCCTTTATCATCATTAAGCAAAGTTCTTCCGCAGCTTATCCCTAAAACAAAAGGCATGTGACACCATACCTGGTTGTAATGATCAAGGCTTTCGAATATCTTTTGCCAGGAATCTTCACCTTTGAGGCCGATGATAAACCGCCAGGGTTGCTGGTTGGCTGCAGATGCACTCCAGCGTGCGGCCTCAAAAACAGAAAGGAGTTTCTCCGTTTCTATGGTTTTGTCAGAGAATGCCCTTGGACTCCAGCGTTTTTTCAGAAGGAGGTGTATTGGAAAATGGTTTTGGGCTTCTTTGGGGTCAATCATAATGGGAAGTTTAGTGTGAAAGCCAGAGCGATGGGTCCATCAGTTTTTTCTCTTGCCAGATCTCAAAATGAAGTTCAGTCTTTGACTCATCAGGGTCAGTGTGTATTAATCCGATGGATTGTTTGGTTTTTACTTTATCACCAGCTTTAACGCTGACAGTTTCGAGGTTTGAATAGACACTCAGGAAATCACCATGACGAATGATCACAACTTTATTCAGGTTGGGGATAGACATCACGGCTGAAACGCTTCCTCCAAAAACTGAACGTACCGTTGAGCCAGAGTTTGTAAGGATATTTACCCCGTTATTCCTTGTTTTAATCCCTTTAAGTATCGGGTGCTCATGCTCCCCAAATGTTTGCGAGATAATCCCTTTTTCAGTCGGCCAGGGCAATCGTCCTTTGTTTGCAGAAAAAGAGGAAGAAAGCTCTTTTTCTTCAGGCGTCATCGTATAGCTTGTATTTTGAACTGGTTTTGCCGAACTGCTATTGGTCGTAGTGGGTTTTGGAGTCGATTTTTTAATTTCCTGGGCGATCAATGATTCAATGGCGCCTTGTAGCTTATTCAGTGCCTGTTCCTTGTCTTTTAGTTGCTTCCTTAATTCCTTTTCTTTTTGCTTTAGTTGTGCAACAGTTTGGCTTTTTTCGTCTTTCTCGCGTGTTAGCTTTTCCTTTTCCTTTTCTTTGGCATCAACCAGGCTCAGTTTCTCATTCTTCTGATCGGTGAGTTCCCCGATTTTACTGTTGATTTTCTGTTGTGTTCCCATGATCAACCTGATCTGTGTCTTTCTGTATTCACTGAATTGCTGGAAATACTTAAGTCGTTGATAAGCCTGGTTAAAATCTTTGGCAGCAAAAATGAACATCAGGCGATTGTATGCATTGCTGTTTTTGTAGGCCTGGTAAACCATACTGGCATACTCTTTTTTTAAACTTTCCAGTTCCTTTTTAAGTCTATCCAGGCTAAATTGGTTGTTTGTGATTTCACCGTGAATATTATCGACTTCATTGTTTATCGTACTGATCAGCTTTTCGCGTTTCTGGATTTGAGTACTCAGAATGACAACTTTATTTAGTGACTGTTGTCGATTTTTCTTCGTTTCACTCAGCAGTTTGTTGGTATAAGAGATTTCGTTTTCGAGGTCTTTCTTACTTTTTTCAAGCTTACTTCTTTGATTCGATTGTGCCGAACCATTAAGAAACAAGACCATTGACAACAACAATGTCATCAGGATCTTCCTGTGAATTATAAGCTTTATGTTTGAGTATTTATGCTGCAAGGGTCCTTGGGTCTATGATCTCAAAATTACTTTTTCTTCTCTATCCTCGTGTATCTTGAAGGAATAGAAAATGGCATCAACAGGGGCTCATCAAGTTTCATTCTTGAATAATTCAGTTCAATTTGAATTTCTTTTTCTGCCTGGATGCTTACTTCAATTTGCGTAGGGCATCGCTGGCCATTCAGGTCTTCAAAGGTCTTATATTGAGCCTCTAATTTTTTGTTGTCTTTTCCCAGTTCTTTCATGTGTACTGCGGTAATTTTCCCAGTTTCAGGAGAAAGCCAGAGACTTTGCACGAGGATTTTTTTTTCTTCAGAAGTGTTACGTATGAATTTCCGAAGCTTATGCCGCCCAACAGTCATTAAATGATACAGAAGCCCATCTGTTTTACCTTTAAATTGGTCGTTCTCATAATAGGAGAGGTCGTTTCCTACTAACAATGCCTGAAGCATGTCAAAGTCAAAACCAGAATTCAGGTTGTCATTAATAAAACTATAATCAGCACATAAGAAGGTATTGTTGAGTCGGTTCAGAAACTTCACCGAATCCATCGTAATCAGGATTCGTGCAGCTTCCAGGCCAAGTGCTGTAAAAGAAACCCATATGGCACTATCGCGACGAATTCTTAGCTGGCCATTAATTGAAGTTTCTTTTTTATCGACAGTCATGGTCGCTGAGAACTTTGCCGAATACCAGCTATAACGGAGTTCATTATTTTTAAGAAGTTGAAAAATATGTTCAGTCCCCTCATCTTTCAGCGGTTGTTTGATCACCTTCCGGGCCGGGCTACACGACGAACCCATCAATGCCATGAATGCCAAGGCAGAGAAAAATAGGGTCAGTTTCTTATTCAACAAGGTGTTTTTCATTTACTTTCTTTTCAAGAAACTCAGATCCTTTACCTGCTTTGAGGGCTGATTCCCAAATTTGTACCGCCTTATCTTTTTCTCCCTTTTTATAAAGGATATCCCCATAATGTTCCAGGATTACTGCATTTTTGTCAGCTCCTTTTTCAATAGCTTTCAGAACTAGTTTTTCGGCCTCATCCAACTTGTTATATTTATACATTACCCATGCATATGTATCTAAATATGATGCATTGTCAGGGCTTAAATCATTGACAAGTTTTGCCATTTTTTCTGCTTTCTCAAGGTTTTCCCCGCGAAGCGAAAGGTAATAACTATAGTTGTTCAGCACATAGGTGTTCTTCGGGTCTATTTTCAGAGATTTGTCATAAGATTCGTCACTGGATTTATTGTCCTTTACCTGGTTGTATGAGTCTCCCAGAAAAGAGTAGAGGTCGCGAAGCAAGCCATCATTGTCGACGATGAGTTTTTCGGCTTTTTTGAAACTTGTGATGGCATTTAGGTAGTCTTTTGTCTGGTAATAAGCGAATCCAGCAAAGAACCATGGTCCGGGTTGTTCAGGAAACAATTCAGATGCACGTTTTGATTCGGAAATAAGAGCTTTATTGTCTTCCAGCTGGGCTTCGACGCGCAGCAGGCCTTCCCACACCGGAAAACGGCTGCTGTCCTCGGCAATAACCTTTCTGAAGGCATCCCGGGCTTCAGGATATTTTTCGTCACGAAGAAGAAAGTCGCCATGGATAGAATTCACCTTGGCCTCATTGGGATATAACCTGATTAACTCATCCAGTAGTTGGTAAGCCTGGCCTTTTATCGTGCTGTCCTTGTCGCTGTAGCTATAAAAAGCAAGCAAGACCTGAACTTTACTGTCGACATTCATGCCAGGGTTGGCAAAGGCTTTCAGAAGCATTTCTATTGATTTCGCTTTCTCTCCCTGCTTCCGGTAAAAATCTGACAAAGAGATCTGCAGAAAAGGATCATTTGGGTTTTGCTGTTCAGCCCTGCTGTATGTTTTAAGGGCCTCGTCTTTTTTTCCGGCCAACAAATAGGTCTCCGCAAGCACTGTATAATACTTTGTTTCTTGAGGATCCTGGGCAATCAATTTTTCTATTTCTTCAACGGCTTTGTCAGGTTTTTTTAATTCCAGGTAGATCTTTTGTTTTTGCAAGGAGACTTGTTCAACGATTCCAATTTGTTGTTCAAGCTTGTCGTAGGCTTTGATTGCTTCACTGAAATGGCCGGCGAAAAGCAGGTTTTCAGCCACAGCGCCTAAATATTCAGGGTTTGAGGGATTTAATTTAAGTAGTTTTTCGTATTGCTCTACTGCCTTGTTATACTGTCTTGAATCTTCCAGCATCTGGGCATAATAATAAAGGTACCAGATGTTCGTCTGGTCCAGCTGGGCTGCTTTCTGAGCCATATTGAAAGCATCCCGGTAGTGGGCTTGTGTTTCATAGATCCCGGCCAATTCAAAACAAGCGGCAGCATTTTTAGGATCTATTTCCAATGACTGGTTAAACAAATTAATGGCTTTGTCGAAGTCGCCCAGGATTTTAGCTCTGTTGGCCTCAATAAAGACCTCATGTAATTTCCTTTCCCGGGCATAGCTTTCTGCCTGTTTATTCGCAGAGGAAGTCGTGGATTTGGAAGATTTGCAGCCTTGAATCTGAAGGACCACAAAGCCCAAAAAAAGGATTGAAAATATATTAATGCATTTACGAAGAGTCATAGAATTCTTTAAAAAAGATAAATCAATTTAAGATTTGCCAGTATGTCCGAATCCTCCGGTTCCCCGCGAAGTCTCCTGCAGTTCATCAACTTGGGTCCATTCTGCTTTTTCGTGCCTGGCGATGATCATTTGCGCGATTCGATCGCCGTCATGAATTGTGAAAGCATCCTGGGACAGGTTAACGAGGATAACTTTGATTTCTCCTCTATAGTCCGCATCAATAGTCCCAGGGGTATTTAAAACAGTGATTCCCGATTTGGCAGCAAGGCCGCTTCGAGGCCTCACTTGCGCTTCTGTCCCTTCCGGAAGTTCTATAAACAGCCCTGTTGGAATCAGGACGCGACCGAGAGGACCGATCGTTACCGGCGAATCGAGCATGGCACGCAGATCCATCCCCGCCGCATGAAGTGTTTCATAGGCAGGTAAAGGATGTGGGGATATACTAACAATCTTGATATTCATGCGGCTTTTTTAGGCGCGCAAAGGTAACGATTTTTTAAAGGTAGTATTGCTCCCGCTTCACCGAAAGGCAAGGCCGGTTTCCTTACATATGCATACTTCTAATCAAAACTCAGTGTCATAAACCGGTATTTCCTATTATGAAATCCAAGCACGACCATCGTTTTTTCGTCAAAGTATCCGGCATATTTTGGAATTAGTGTCACAGCAGATTGCTTAATATCCGCAAGTTTTTTAATGGTTTCAGTGCCATCTTTGTCGTAAGTAGCCACGTATGCCACCGCTTTCTTTGGATTCTTGATGCCGGAAGTTCTGGGAAAATTATTGTACAAAACAAATAAGTTATCATTCTGCATATGAAGTTTGTAAGAGCCGAAGATGAACCATAAATCTGCAGTATGTTCAAATTTGGCCAATTTATTTTGCCAGGAGATACTTCCGTCTGGCTTAAAACATACGAGGTAAAGGCCTTCCTGGATGTATTCCCAGGTTGTCGTAATCTGTTTTCCGTTGGAATTGGATTTAATAAACTTCTTTTGTTGTTCCCCGGCAAACCAGAAATTTCCGGAACTCCCCAAAATAATAGGTTCTGCTTCATAATTATAAGCCTCGAATTCGTCCCCGGATTTGATGTCATCTTTTAAGTCAGCAGCATCATCTTTGTCGAGGCCTTTGGCAATCATATTCACATCAAAAGCTGCATGGTGTGCAATCAGATCAGCACCAGCCTTGTCGGCCAGGATAAAGGAACAACAACCAGTCACACACAGGCTTTGTTTGTTACAATACAATCCGGCACAAAGAGCTTCATTCTTGTCATTACAGCCAATTGCCAGGGTCCGGATAAATTTATCCTTGATTTCCAGGGGATGCTCTACTCTGTCTTTTCCCTTATTTTTGATGCTGAATAAAGTATAATCGTAAACACCACTTTCCTGAATTTCTGATTTATCAATCCATTTGAATTTTGACTTTGTGGAATGGTTAAATTTCTTTTTGGAGTCATAAATTTTACACAAAATGTGGATATCACCGCTATTGCTTACCGCAAAATGCTCAAGTTCATATACTTTCCTGTCTTTAATGGGAAGTGGCGCATCATCATTCCAAATAGTTTTAAGGTTTTCATCCAATAGGTCAAACCCATAGCCCAGAAGCATGCCGTCTTTGTCGGATAAGCCATGGTAGATCATAATTTTTGAACTATCGGCTGAGAATTCATATGAAAATCTGGTGGTTTTGTATTTATTGGCCTGGCTGTAATCAACTTCAGTCACCGGCTTCAGTTTTCCTTCCGGGAGCAAAGTCCTTTTATTCACCGGCTTGGCAAGCAGAATCGTTTTTTTAATTTTTTGATTCTGGAAAGAAACAAAAAGGTAAAGGGTCCCCTTAATTTCTAGCAGGAATTCATAATCTGTCGACATTTTGTCCTGTTCATCCTGGATGATTTCATATTTCACTGTGGAAAGGTCCTGCCCCAGTGAGAAAAGGCTGTATTTTTTATTTCCAATGGCATTGGTCATAAGACTCGCCGTTGGGATCAGTATCCCATAGAATTTATTATCAGTCTTGCCAACAGGCTCTGTGTAGGTAAACATGTTTGACATCCCTATTTTTTTTACAGGGCCCATCTTGAAGTTTACGGATGGAGTTT
>SESB01000932.1_pt1 | contig 20450 bp, 19 predicted proteins | sample 3171441 | NCBI WGS metagenome assembly SESB01 (sample SAMN06051867, study PRJNA518727) | freshwater metagenome | biome: subpolar coniferous forest; feature: holomictic lake; material: water; isolation source: holomictic Lake 227, 6 m depth | place: Canada: near Kenora, Ontario | collected... | reverse complement strand
TTGTTGCTGGTCAACTGATTCTTTTCATGACACCTTACGGGCTGAGGCTTCGGGCAACTGGCGAAAGTGCAGCAACGGCAGACAGTGCAGGAATCAATGTTGATCGCATGCGCTATTCCGGCGTGCTGGTGTCCGGCGCCCTTGCTGCGCTTGCCGGCGCGTTCCTTGTTTTTCAGCAACACACCTTCACCGATAATATGTCGGCAGGCCGGGGATATATCGCCCTTGCAGCCATGATTATCGGCAAATGGACTCCGGCTGGCGCTGCCCTTGCAAGTTTGTTGTTTGCCACTACTGAATCGATGGAAATCTGGTTCCAAACAGGCTGGATACCTTCGCAGTTGGTGCAGTCAATGCCTTACGTTATAACGCTCGTTGTGCTTGCCGGGTTTGTTGGCAGGGCGTCAGCTCCCCGTGATGCAGGTATTCCCTTTGAAAAAAACCGGAAGTCAGAGTAGGTAGCTCACCGGCTCGTTTTATCTTTCTGTCAATGGTTTCATGCGTCATTCTCGTTAGAGAAAAGTTGTTTTGGCTTTTGCGTGAGTGTATTATTTTTCTTTCTGTACTGCAATGAAGTATTTCTGGTCTGATTTTTTTCATTGAAATAAGTTTTTGCTATGATTACTCCCAAAGAAACACTTCTCTTGATTATTGATGTGCAGGGCAGGCTTGCCAGGTCTGTTTTTCAGCCGGAGATTTTGGAAAGAAATATAAAAAAGTTGCTCAGAGCCTGTACGATTCTTGAGGTGCCGGTTCTCTTGACCGAGCAGTACCCGAAAGGCCTTGGCCGTACTGTTGATTCTCTAGGGGAGCTGATGCCCGGCACTCTTCCTGTTGAAAAAATTTCATTCAGTTGCTGTGGAACCCCTGAGTTCATGAGGCAGCTTCGCTCATTCAACCGTAACGAGATTCTTGTTGCAGGCATGGAAACCCATGTCTGTGTGTATCAGACCGCTGTAGAGCTTCTCGAGTTTGGCTATAATGTTCATCTGGTGACGGATTGTGTGTCATCAAGAACTGAAGAAAATAAGCTTCTCGGGATTCGTTGTATTGAAAAAGCGGGTGCTTCTTTGACCAGTACAGAAATGGCTCTTTTTGAGCTTTTGCGTGTGGCTGCGGGAGAGTCCTTTAAGGCTGTCTCCAGCATAGTGAAGGAGTAAGAGGAACCACTGGAGGTTGCCTGCGGAACATCATGGTTCCCTCTCAGATACCCGTTGCTTATTTGCCAATAACGGCTTTCAGCATGGATTGCATGGTTTCCTTGCCTTCAAAGATGTCAGTTTCAATTTTCAGGTAGTAACAGGGCATGGTGGCAAGAATGCGGATGAATTCGGGATGCCCCAGCATTCGGAAGTAGTCTTTTTCCGTTGTAATGAGGCTCAGTCCTTTTTCTTCAGCTTTACGGCGGATAGCACGAAGCTTTTTTAGACTATAAGGCTCATGGTCGTGAAAAAAGCGGTGCTCGGCAACGGTTATTCCCTCTTTAGTGAGGCTTTCCACAAAGCTTTTGGGATTGGCTATACCTGCAAAGGCAAGGACATTGAGGTTTTTCGAAAAATATGAATCATCTGAAGTGCTGTTTTCTCCTGAAAAACAGATAAGCTCTCCGATTTTAAGACGCGCCTTGACAATAGGTCTGCCGCTATTTTCAAGTTCTTTCATGATCGCGTCAGCTTTTTCTTGATCAGTGATTTTGTTAAGCACAATCAGATCGGCTCGTGAGAGATTTTTAAGCGGTTCTCTCAAGCGGCCTTCTGGCAGCATTTTTGCCTTGAGAAATGGTTCTTCGGCGTTGATGATGGCGATATTGAGCGCCCGGTCAATCTGGCGATGCTGGAATGCGTCGTCGAGGATGATAACCGATGGGGTTCTTTGTGCAAAGCGTTTGGCGAGATAAGTAACCGCATCCTCTCTTTTTTTTGCGACAATGACAATGGCATCAGGGTTGTTCCAGGCAAGCATCGCCGTTTCGTCGCCAGACTCTTTGCTGCTGAGCAGAATTTTTTGCCCGTCGGATACAAGCTGTACACCTTTTGACTCCCTCAGGTAACCGCGCGACACAATCGCAGGTTTGCAGCCGATCGAGAGATAGTACTTGACAACCCAGTCAACGAGAGGAGTTTTCCCTGTGCCGCCTGCTGAAAGATTTCCGATTGAGACAACTGGAATCGGAGATTCCCAAGATTTAAAAAGCTTCCGGTCAAAAAGTGTATTGCGAAACTGCACTATAGAGCGATAGAGCAGCGAGAGGGGTCTGAGGAGTATGGAGAACGGGTTATGCATGGCTGAGACGGTCAGAAAGTTGTTTAGTATAGAGTTGCAGCGCGTTTTCGTTGTTGAACTCGGGAAGCTGAAGAAGGTGGAGTTTGACTGAGGTTTTGCTGAACGGTTTGGGAATTTCAAACTGGTCCCAACTTTTGAGTGTCCATCTTTTTGCATAGCTTATCTCGGCAAAAACAATCGGGTAGTGGTTGTTTGAGGCCAGCCGCAAGGTGCCGTATTTGAACTGGTTGACCGGCCCTCGCGGTCCGTCTGGTGTAAGGACGACAATATTCCCGTTCTGAAGGGCTTCTTGCATGGTTTGTTTGACCTCATCGCCTCCCTTTGAGCTTGAGCCGCGGATCAGTGAAAAACCAAGTCGCTCAAGGGTGTCGGCAAGAGTTCGGCCATCTTCAGAAAGACTGACCACGGCACTAATTTTCTTTGCTGAAGAGAGGGTTTTGGCAAGAATCCAGCCGGTAATCATTTTTCCATGCCAGAATGCAATGATGGCTCCTTTGTCTGAAAACGGCAATGGTTCGGGGGTTATCGATATTCTGAGGCTTGCATAGAGAAGCTTCAGCACCACGGGAAGTATATAGCGGGAAATTATCGGGGAGAGTGGCATGGGAGTCAAGAATAATTGACCATCGAAGATCGTGAGTGTACAGAAAATATTTATTTTTATTGTTTTTTTCAGGTTGTGTGCCTTATATAGAACTGCTGTTTGTTAAAATGGATACGTCGCAATTTAACAAACCCGGTCAGATAAACCAGATGATGAAATACAGCCAGTGTCCTCAGTGAACGCTATGAATGTTTTAATTATAGGAAGTGGTGCCCGTGAACATGCCCTTTGCCGGGCTGTGGCACAAAGTGAACGTGTGCAGGCTGTTTTTGTCGCACCAGGGAACGGCGGAACAGCCCTGATGGGAGGAAAGGTTCGTAATGTGCCCTTGAAAGCAACAGCGCTGGATGATCTGCTCCGGTTTGCTGTTGATAATAGTATTGATCTCACTGTTGTCGGTTCTGAGGCCCCGCTTGAACTGGGTCTTGTGGATCTTTTCCGTGACGCGCAGAAACCGGTTGTTGGTCCAACACAGGCGGCAGCCCGTCTTGAGTCAAGCAAAGTGTTTTCCAAAGAGTTCATGCAGCGTCATGGTATTCCTACGGCTGGCTACCATGTTTTTCGGGATGCTCATGCGGCAGGCAGCTTTATCGCCTCTCCTGAGACCATCTTCCCCCTGGTGATCAAGGCAAGCGGTCTTTGTGCGGGAAAAGGAGTTTTTATTACCCCCGGCAAAGAGGAGGCGCTGAAGGCAGTCAGGGAGTTGTTTGAAGATCGTATTTTTGGAGATGCCGGAAATGAGGTGGTTATCGAGGAGTTTCTTCAGGGTCAGGAAGCAAGCGTCTTTGCCTTGACCGATGGTGTCCGTTATCGCCTTTTTTTGCCGGCACAGGATCACAAGCGTATCGGCGACGGAGATACCGGCAAGAACACCGGTGGCATGGGAGCTTATGCTCCAGCCCCGATAGTGACTCCTGAGGTCATGCAGAGGGTTGAGGAGCGAATTATCAGGCCGACCCTCAAGGGTATGGCTGAAGAGGGTTTTCCTTACACCGGTTTTTTATATGTCGGACTGATGATTGACCGGGGAGAGCCTTTTGTTGTTGAGTACAACGCACGTCTCGGCGATCCTGAAACCCAGGTGGTGCTTCCTTTGTTAAAAAGTGACTTTGTGGCCGCTCTGCAGGCAAGTGTTGATGGAACGCTTGATGAGGTTCCGTTCGAGATGCACCGGAAATCGGCTGCGACGGTGGTAATCGCTTCCAGCGGCTATCCCGATCATTATGAAATCGGCAAGCAGATTACTCTTGCCGGCGATCTTGCTGAAATGGAGGATTGCCTGGTATTTCATGCTGGTACGGCCTGCGAAGGCGGGCAGCTTGTTACCGCGGGCGGCAGGGTGTTTTCGGTAACAGCACTTGGCGACACCCTCCGCGAGAGCATTGACCGTGCTTACAGTATTGTTGACAAGATCAGTTTTGACGGCGCCTATCACCGTAGAGACATTGGTGCCAGGGGACTTGTACTATGAAACTATTCCGGCGTAAATTCGAGATTATCCAGGAGCAGGCTTTTCGGGAGTTGCCTTACGAGTGTTGCGGGCTGCTTGTCGGAATACGGGAAAATGATCACAGGGGAAATATCGAAAACATTGTTTATGAGGTTGCTCCCTGTAGAAACAGTCTCTATTTTGGCAAAGAGCAGGGTTTCGAGATTACCAATCAGGAGTACCTTGAGGTAGAGCGGGAAGCGTCAAGACATGGTTACAATATTATCGGCTCTTATCATTCCCACATCAATTCCCCGGCGATTCCTTCACTCCATGATGTGGATTTTGCTCACTCGGGTCATACGTTGCTGATCATTGCATTGATGAATGGGCAACCAAAGGAGGTGACCGCATGGCTGAGAAGGGAGTCGGGCGGGTTTCATCAGGAGCAGATCCGTGTTGTCGAGTAGTTTGCAGCCGCCTGGGGGAACAAAACTCGTGAAATATTTTGTACATTACCTCTCTTAAAGCTTACCAAGTATTAAACCCGAAAAAACGTGCCAAAGCGGGAAGATATCAAGTCGATTTTAGTGATTGGCGCCGGTCCTATAGTGATCGGTCAGGCCTGTGAATTTGATTATTCCGGTACCCAGGCGTGCCGTGCTCTCAAGGAGGATGGTTACCGTGTGGTGCTGGTCAACAGTAATCCTGCGACGATTATGACGGATATAGAGTTTGCTGATGCGACCTATATCGAGCCGATTACGCCGGAATATGTGCAGAAAATTATCGAACGTGAAAAACCCGATGCGCTTTTGCCGACGATGGGCGGTCAGACAGCACTGAATATTGCGGTCAGTCTGGCTGAGTCTGGTATTCTTGAGCGCAACGGAGTTGAACTTATCGGCGCCAAGCTTCGTGCCATCAGAAAAGCTGAAAATCGTGAGTTTTTCAGCGATGCAATGAAGAAAATTGGCCTTGAAATGGCTAAAGGTGTTTTTGTCCGCAACGAAAAAGAGGCAAGAGAGGCACTTGACGAGATCGGTCTTCCGATTGTTATTCGCCCTTCGTTTACTCTTGGTGGAACCGGCGGCGGTTTTGCCGAGACAAAAGCCGACTATTATGAAGCAGTGCGCAGAGGACTTACGGAAAGTCCTATCAGTGAAGTGCTTGTTGAGGAGTGTTTGATCGGATGGAAAGAATTTGAGCTTGAGGTTATTCGTGATCTGGCTGATAATGTAATTATTGTCTGCTCTATTGAGAATGTTGATCCGATGGGGGTGCATACCGGTGACAGCATTACCGTGGCACCGGCTCAGACGCTTACGGATCGCCAGTATCAGGAGCTCAGGGATGCCTCCATCAGAATTATCCGGGAGATCGGTGTCGAAACCGGCGGCAGCAATATTCAGTTTGCGATCAATCCTGTCAATGGTCGTATCGTGGTTATTGAGATGAATCCCCGTGTGTCGCGCAGTTCGGCGCTGGCATCAAAGGCAACCGGCTTTCCGATTGCCAAGGTGGCGGCCAAACTGGCGGTCGGCTACAGGCTTGATGAGATTCTCAATGATATTACCAAAACAACACCGGCCAGTTTCGAACCGGCTATTGATTATTGTGTGGTCAAGATTCCTCGCTGGGATTTTGAAAAGTTCAAGAATGTTGATGCCCGTCTTGGGGTACAGATGAAGTCTGTTGGTGAAGTCATGGCTTTCGGAAGAAACTTCAGGGAGGCGCTGCAGAAGTCCCTCCGCGGGCTTGAAATCGGCCGTGCCGGGCTTGGTTCCGACGGCAAGGATGTCATGAATGTGCTTGATATGACTCCGCAGCAAAAGAAGTTTGCCAAAGAGGATATTCTTGAAAAAATCAGGATACCCAAAGCTGACCGTATGTTTTATCTTCGTTATGCCTTCCAGGCTGGAGCTACCATCGATGAGCTGCATCAGTCGACCGGTATTGATCCCTGGTTCCTTGACAACATCCTCCAGATTGTTGAGCTCGAAGACGAACTGCGCGAATTGGCAGCCGCTGACTGATCTGCCATGACCTATCTTACCCGGATATTAGAGGAGAAAAAGCGGGAAATAGTGGAGCTTGGAAAGGAGAAGCCTGCAGAGCGTTATCTGGAGCTGCAGGGCTCTCTGGCTTCCACCCGTGATTTTACCAGTGCAGTCAAGCGTACGGATCGGGGGTTGAAGCTTATTGCCGAAATCAAAAAAGCCTCTCCTTCGCGCGGTCTTATTGTCCAGGATTTTGATCCTGTGGTGATGGCCCGTCGTTATGGTGAGCTGGGCGCTGCGGCCTATTCGGTGCTTACTGACAGCCTGTTTTTTCAGGGCTCCATTGACTATCTTCAACAGGTGAGCCGCTCATTTTCGCTGCCAGTCCTTCGCAAGGATTTTATTATTGATGAGTCCCAGATCTTTGAGTCTCGCCTTATTGGTGCTGATGCCATTCTGCTGATTGTAGCAGCGCTTGATGCGACGCAACTTGGCGACTATCTGCAGCTTGCTGCTGCTGTTGGTCTGCATGTGCTTGTGGAGGTGCATGACCGCTCAGAGCTGGATGTCGCAATTGCAAAGGGTGCCACAATAATCGGGGTCAACAACCGCAATTTAAAGGACTTTTCGGTCGATCTGCAGACCTCGGTAATGTTGCGCTCCTGTATTCCTTCAGGGATTATATCGGTGGCCGAAAGTGGCCTGAAAACCACCGCAGATATTTCTCTGATCAAGCAGGCATCATTTGATGCCGTGCTTATTGGAGAGGGGCTGCATACCAGCCCCGAGCTTCGCGAAATTATCTGGTCATAGCCCTGATTGTAGCCGCAGTGCGTGCCGGATCGGCTGACTTGAAGAATGCAGTGCCTGCAATCAGCGCATCGGCTCCAGCCGAAACCACTTCCTGGGCATTTTCTTCTGTTATTCCACCGTCAATGGCGATGACCATCTGCGGATTTACCTGCTGGCGCATTTCATGAAGTTTCCGGATTTTTCCAATTGATGACGGGATGAACTTCTGCCCCCCGAAACCGGGATTGACCGTCATCAGCAGGACAAGGTCAAGATCCGGAAGAATGGAATCAAGTGTCGAGAGCGAAGTTCCCGGATTGATTGAGACGCCGGCTTTTGCTCCAAGGCTTTTAATAAACTGAATGGTGCGGTGAAGGTGAGGGCAGGCTTCCTGATGCACAGTAATCTGGTGAGAACCGGCTTTGACAAAATCTTCTATGAAGCGGTCTGGATCGGCAATCATCAGATGGGTGTCGATAATCATCGGCGTGCAAGCCGCAATAGCCTGTACAATGAATGGTCCGAAGGTGATGTTGGGGACAAAGTTGCCGTCCATGATATCGCAGTGCATCCAGTCCGCGCCAGCTTTTGTGGCAATCGCAATTGCGTGTTCAAGTCGGGTGAAGTCTGCTGAAAGAATGGAAGGGGCGAGAAGTGTGGATGGTGCTGGCATGGGAACAGGTACTTAATCGTGAAAAAAATAACTTGGGCAAATAATTAAAAAGCTTCACCAATTCCAAAATTGAAGGTGCATTTACCGATGTTCAAGGTTGAGAGACGCCAGGGTTTCACTTCAGTCGGGTCGTGGAGTTTATAGGCAAAATCAAAACGGAACGGTCCAATAGGTGAGCCTATTCTCAAACCGACCCCGGAGTCCCAGGCAAAGTCTTTTGTCAAAGAATCAAGGTTGAGTGCGTATGGCCCGGTTCGGTCCCAGATGTTTCCGATATCGGTAAAGAACGTTACTCCTGATGGCTGGTTGAGAAATCTGAAAAATTTCAGACGGTATTCCAGACTGAGCTCAAGCTTGATATCAGCACCGAAATTAGCCGCAGCCTGGCTCGCACTGCTTCCTGGTCCAAGGGTATTGAAAAGCCAGCCACGCATGTCGTTTGCTCCACCAGCATAGAAACGGCGTTCTTCAGGTGTTGCATCAGCCTTGCCATAAGGCATCATCCATCCTATCCGTCCCTTTCCGGCCAGTTGGCTTTGTGTTGAGAAGTTTTTTGCAACGCTTAATCCGCTTTCAAGTTTTACATACTGAGAATAGGTTGTGCCGAATATCTGGGGATCTTTATCGGTGAACCCGCTGTACTGTTTGGTGTCAATATACTTGTCTATCAGCCAGGCAAGGCTTCCTGCTTGTTCGAGAAGAAGGTCGATGTTCCATAATGTCTTTTCCGGCAGAAGGCTCTGTCGGTTTGTGGAGTTGTAGCGAAGCCGGAACGTCTGGTTGACATGGGTGTTAATAAGACTGTCAATTCCTGCGTTTACGGCAGCGTCATTAGAAGGGTCAATGCCGATATTATTGGCAAGATCGGTTTTGAAGAGTTGTTTGAATCCTCTGAGAGAGTCTTTTTTCACCCACTCGATTTCAAAAAAGTCAAAATTCAGGCGTGATGAAGGATTCAGGCGGGCGTTGTAGGTGCCGCGGATCAATCCGCTTCTGCTTGAGAGCAGCACAGGCTGTTTTGTGGTTGCGTATTCAACGGTTGTCGAATAGAAGTTGCCTGTTTTTTTAAGAACCGGCATGACCAGAGTACTTTTCAGGCTGAATTCGTATGGAATTATCTTGCTGTATTGGTCGGGATCAAGGTTTGTAAGCAGTTTGTTGTTGGAACTGGCCTGGGTACCGTATTCGGTTGATGTACGGAACTGCTCACCCCCGCCAAAAAGGTTTTTGTTTTCATAAGCAAGAGATGTGCCGAAAAAGAGGGGACCATACCTGTTATCAACCAGAATTTTTGGTTCAATCTGGTGTTTTGGTGCTGTTTCAAGGTTGATTGTTGTGAAGAGTTCGCCAGAGCGCACCGAATCGGGTGTAATGTAAATCGATGAAAAAACATTGGTTGCGCCGAGATTCTGCAAGGTGCGTTGTTCAAGGCTCTGTCGGGTAAAGTTTCCAGGCCGGAATTCTATGGCAAAAGTGACAAGAGCAGGCGAGATTCTCTGTTTTCCGAATACTTTTCCCTTGATGCCATCCTGTGAAAATTTTTTTTCTTTCTGAGCGGTATCGTTTTTCAGGGGATTGTGAACTACAGCATGGATTGTGCCGTATTTGAGTCTTTCAGGCAGGTTGAGCCTGAACAGGATTCCTGCATGAGTCCCGACGGTATCAACCTTGATGCGGATGCTGTCTTCGTGAAAAAAAGTGAAACCGTACTCTCTGAAAAAAGAGATGGTACGGTCACGCTCTTCGATAAGTCGTTCAACGGAAAAAACATCATTTACTTTGAGTCTTTGTTTTTTGAGGTACTCTGTATTCAGTTCCGCAGGAATACGTTCAAGCCCTTCATAATGAAAGGCATCAACTTTTGATGGCTCATGTTCATGAATCAGGATGTCCAGGTTAACATTTCTCCCGTTGTTTTTTCGGACAATTGTGGTGTCCACATCGGTGAAAAAATATCCCTTATAGGTATAAAGCTTTTTGATCAGAAAGATGTCTTTTGCAAACTCTTCTGAATTGAACGGCTTTGGAGCAGTGCCAAAAAGGCCGAGTCCAAGAAAAGATCTGTTTTCAGAGGTACTTATGATCAGGCGAAGTTCCTCATCGCTAATCGATGTATTGCCCCTGAAATTGATTTTGGCTACATAAGGTGGCGCAGGAGCACTCTTTTCACCTCTGCTGTCAGGCTGACCATAAACAGACAAGGCAAAAAAAAGCACAAGGGCTATAATAGTGAGCGCTTTTGCCAAACATGTATTCCGTTTTATTACTCTTCTATGTCAATGGTTCTTCATCCCCATAGCCAAAGTCTTCGTCAGTAGGGTAGTCTGGCCATATTTCATCCAGGCTCTCGTACATTTCATCACTGTCGGGAAGATCAACAAGGTTTTCAATAACCTGCTGAGGTGCTCCGGTCCTGTTTGCGTAATTGATCAATTCATCTTTTGTTACAGGCCATGGAGCATCAGCTATATAACGTGCAAGGTCTAAATTCCAGTACATACTACGAGTTGTTCAGTTTAAGAGTTATTGTCGCGTCTATCTGGTTCAGTTTTTTGTGTCGTGATGAACTTGTCCGGGTTTGTTTCATCAAAGAAATAAGCTGTTGGATTGACTTTCACGTTATCCTTCAGTACTTCGTAGTGGAGATGAGGGCCTGTCGATACCCCAGTGTTTCCTGAAAGCGCAATGATGTCGCCCCTCTTGACTTTCTGTCCTTGTCGTACAAGAGACTTTGACAGATGTGCATAAATGGTTTTATAACCGTATCCGTGATTGATAGTTATTTTTTGTCCGTAACCCTTGTCATATCCTGAAAAAGCAACAATTCCGTCACCTGTTGTCTGTACCCTCGTCCCTTCGGAAGCGGAGATATCAATGCCCGAGTGAAAAAGAGTGACATTGTAGATGGGATGCACCCGGGCGCCAAATGCACTGGAAATTGCACCAATGACAGGTTTAATATTTGGTATGCTGGAAAAAAAAGATGTTGGATTTGGGTTTTCAGCGAGTTCGGTCGCTTCAGTTGTACTCTCCTTCTGAAAGTCTATTTTCATGATCATTTGCTCAATGATCTGTTCAGTGCTTGCCAGAAGTCCTTCAGCAGTTTTTGCCGGTTCGGATTTCTTTGTATCGCCAGGTTGTTTGTCTTCAGCCAGAAGAGTTGCCGGATTGCATGAAAGAGAGAAGAGAAGTGTCAGAAAAAGAGTAAATGCACCTTTTGAAAGGTACACATCCAGAGATGCCAAAAATTTCCTGCCGAATTCAGACAGAGTCACAAACCGATTTGTGAAGGTCATGCGGTATCCTGATTTTTTTGTCTGAACGGCTTATCTCAACGAGATGAAAATATAGGAAAAATATTCTTATAAGTCAATGCTTAGTGGGCTTCCAGCCAGTTTTTTCCAATACCGGTATCGACCTCGACCGGCACATTTTTAAGCCCGCAAATTATTGCAGCATCGATCATTGCCCGTTCAATCATGATTGAAAGCGGCTCTTTTTCATCGTCAGTGGTTTCGAAGAGCAGTTCATCGTGGACTTGCAGCAGCATGACAGATTTCATGGAGTTTTTTTTCATGCGTGTGCTGCAGAGGTTCATGGCGCATTTGATGATGTCGGCAGCAGTACCCTGAATGGGGGTGTTCATGGCCGCCCGTTCAGCCGCTTTCTGCAGGTTTGTGTTACGGCTGTTGAGGTCGGCAAGGTAACGGCGCCGACCGAGAAGAGTGGAGACATAACCATTATTTTTGCCGAGTTCAATAATGTTCTGCAGTGCGATGAAAAGAGCAGGATATTTCGATTTGTAAGTATCGATAATGGTCGCGGCTTCTGATCGGGAGATGTTGAGTCTCTTTGAGAGACCGAAAGGCATGATGCCGTAAAGGACACCGAAATTCACCTCTTTTGCCTTGCGTCGCATATCGCCGGAGATCTCATCGGTGCCGAAGATTACTTTTGCTGTTGCGGTGTGGATGTCTTCGCGGTTGCGGAATGCTTCGATGAGCTGAGGGTCTTTGGAGATTTCTGCGGCAATTCTGAGCTCAATCTGGGAGTAGTCGGCGGAAAGGAGCCAGTTGTCTGGAGATGAAGGTATGAACGCCTTGCGTATCTCTTTGCCGAGAGAGGTGCGTATGGGAATATTTTGCAGGTTTGGATTCGAGGAGGAGAGCCTGCCTGTTGCTGTTATATGCTGGTTGAATGAGGTATGCAGTTTTCCGGTTGCTGGATTGACCATTTTAGGCAATGCGTCGATATAGGTGCTTTTGAGTTTCTGGAGCGTTCTGTATTCGAGGAGGGTGCTGGCGACAGGATGAAGCGGCGCCAGCTCTTCAAGCACCTCAACATTGGTGGAAAAACCTGTTTTTGTGGTTTTTTTGGTTGGCAGCTTTAACACGTCGAAGAGAATGTGTGAGAGCTGCTTTGGGGAATCGATGTTGAAGGAAGATCCTGCTGCAGTATAAATCGTTTCTGTCAAGAGCTCGAGTTGTTGTTTGACCATATCGGAGGTCTTTGCAAGATGCGGGGTGTCGATAGAGACGCCTGCGTACTCCATCGCAGCCAGGACGCTGACAAGCGGAAATTCTATGTTTTCGCAAAGCCAGAGCAGCTCTTTTTCCCCATCGAGTTTTTTGCGGAACGTCTCTTCGAGCTGGAGAGCAAGGTCAGCATCCTGGCAGGCATAGTCGGAAAGCTTTTTTGGATCAACCTCAAAAATGTGGAGTTTTGTTTTCCCTGACCCGACCAGTTCATCATACGTTGTAGTCCGGTAGCCCAAGTAATTGGCGGCAAGATCATCAAGGTTGTGTCGTTCTTCGGGGTTGAGCACATAGCTGGCAAGCATGGTGTCGAATCCAACAGGTGAAAGGTCGATGCCGTATTTCTTCAGGACGAGAATGTCATATTTGAGATTCTGGCCGGTTTTTGGCAGTGATGCCTGTTGAAGCAGAGGCCTGAGTATCTCCAGAGCACTTTTCAGGTCAAGGGCTTCGTTTGCAAAAGAGATAAAGCCGGCTTTTCCGGCTTCAACGGAGATTGAGATACCTGCCAGTTCGGCTTCAAACGTATCAAGGCTGGTTGTTTCGGTATCAACCGCGATACGGGATGCCTTTTGCAGTGAATTGACAAGTGCCTGCAGTTTTTCTGTCGTATCGACGAGGTCATACTCGGTGCCGGCTTGCGGCTGCAGGAGCGTGGAGTGTTCCTCCTCAGGGGAGCCTGTCGGGTCTCTATAAGGTGGAGTCTCTTCTGATGGATTTCGCAAAAGTGCCTCAAAAATAGCAGGTACTCTGGATGCAATGGTTTTAAGGTCGAGCTGCTTCAGCAGCGGCACCAGTTTTGTCCTGTCAGGCAATCCGCAGGCAAGCTCTTGCAGGGAAAAGTTGATCTTCAGGTCGGTGCGTATGGTGACCAATTGTGTTATCAGATCGAGCCGGGGTTGAAATTCTTCCAGACTGAGCCGGGTTTTCGGAGAGAGATGATCGAGATGAGTATAGATATTTTTCAGGGAGTGGTATTTGCCAAGCAGGGCTGAGGCTGTTTTTGGGCCGATTCCTTTCGCTCCTGGAATATTGTCGGATACATCACCGCAGAGTGTCAGAAACTGGGTAAAGAGTTCAGGCGGAACTCCGAACTGTTCAGTAATCTCTTTTGTGCCGAGCAACTCAAGCTCATTCTGATTTTTACCGGGTTTCAGGATTTTTACTCCGTCGTGAACCAGTTGGGCGAGATCTTTGTCCGGGGTGACAATGAAAACCTGACATGACTGTTCAAATTTTCTGGCTGCCGTACCGATAAGATCGTCGGCCTCATATCCGGCTGCTTTGATAAGTGGAATATTGAAAGCTTCAAGCAGTTCGAAGATGGCGTCAAGCTGCATGATGAGATCTTCAGGTGGTGCCGGACGATTGGCTTTGTATAAGGGGTAAAGATCGTGCCTGAAGGTTTTTTCCTTGCTGTCAAAGACCGCTGCGAGGTAGTGCGGCTTCCAGGTTTCATAAATTTTAAGCAGTGCGGTCGCAAAGCCGTAGATTGCGCCGGTCGGCATTCCGTCCTGACTGGTCATGCCAGCCCGGTGCAGGGCAAAAAAGGCCCGGTAGACCATGGCCATGCCATCAATCAGAAAGAGGTCGGGCTTTTTCGGGACGGCCGCAGTGACTTTTGGGTGGATCTCCTGCCCGACAGGAGAAAAGAAGTCAAGTTGTCTCTGTTTCATTCGGCAACCACACTGTAACTTCCAAGGACATTGACCATTGTGGCGAATTCTCTGAGATGGTTGAGAGCATTGAGAATATTCGGATCTTTCTGGTGTCCGATAAAATCCACATAAAAAAGGTATTCGAACGCTTTTTTTCTGAAGGGTCTCGACTCTATTTTTGTCAGGTCGATATGACGCATGGCAAAGGTCGCCATTGCATTGAAAAGCGATCCCTGTTCATTGGGGAGAGCAAAAGCAATGGAAGTTTTGTGCTGCGAGGTATCCAGCTTTCTTGTCAGTTTTTGAAGTTCCAGTGGTTTTTGATTTTCGGTGTGCGTGATACAGAAAAACCGGGTAATGTTCCACTCTTCATCGGCAAGGTTTTCTCGCAGGATTTCAAGTCCGTAAAGCTCGCCCGCCCTTTTTGACGCTATGGCAAGTTTTGTTGGATTTTTTTCTTCGGCGATTATTTTTGCGCTGCCGGCAGTGTCATAAGCTGCTTCGGCTTTGAGCTTTTTATGGGTAGCAAAAAAATTCCTGCACTGGGCCAATGCCTGGGGGTGCGAGAGTACTTTTACAGCATTGTCTATTGATGACCCGTGGATACCAAGAAGGCAGTGTTCAACCTTGACAAAGGTTTCTGCGACAATGGTGACGGGATGCTGGAGCAGCAAATCATAGTTTTGATGAATGCTTCCTCCCAGCGAATTTTCGATAGGGATGACTGCGTAGGGGACCTTATGGTTTTCAACGGCAGCAAAAACCTCTTCAAAGGATTCAAAGGGCTCTGGCTCTCCTATCCTGAGAGCGGCGATTTCACTGTATGCTCCAGGTTCTCCCTGATAGGCAATCATCACGTTTGTCATTGTTTTTTCTTGTTAGTAACTTGCGCAAATGCCGTTGGATTTCATTTTATTTAAAGAAAATAAATCTATTATCATAGACAGGGTGATTCAGGAATAATAATTCAGCAGTTTTTGTTATGTCAGGACACAGTAAATGGGCAACCATCAAAAGAAAAAAGGCGGTAACGGATCAAAAAAGAGGCAGTTTGTTCACTAAACTGGTCAAGGAGATCACGATTGCTGCAAAAATGGGTGGAGGTGATCCATCCGGGAATCCCCGTCTCAGGCTTGCTATTGATACGGCAAGAGACAACTCTATGCCGATGGATAATATCCAGCGTGCGGTCAAGAAGGGGACGGGTGAGCTTGAGGGAGTCATCTGGGATGAAATAACGTATGAAGGCTATGGCCCTGCGGGAATAGCTCTTATTATTGAGACAGCAACCGACAATCGTAACAGGACTGTTGCCGATCTCCGTCATATTATGAGCCGTAATAATGGTTCGCTTGGCGAAAGCGGCAGTGTTGCCTGGATGTTTCAGCGGAAGGGATCTCTTGAGGTTTCCAGGGCGGCGGCCAGTGAGGATCTTCTTATGGAGCTGCTTCTCGATGCCGGCCTTGAAGATCTCAACAGTGATGATGAGAACTATTTTAATGTTATTACTGATATCAAGGACCTTGAATCGGCAAAAAAGGCGCTTGAAGCGGCCGGTATAGCTTATGAGAATGCAAAAGTTGATCTGATACCGGAGAATTATATTGAGCTTGAAGCGGAGGATGCACGGAAAGTGATCAAGCTGATAGACGCAATTGAGAGTAATGATGATGTACAGGCGGTCTACAGTAATATGGAGATCAGTGAAAGTGCAATGAACAGCTTAAACGAGTAGAGTATGGTTGTTCTCGGGATTGATCCCGGAAGCCTGAATACCGGCTATGGTGTGGTTCACTGCGATTCCGGAAAGGTCTCTGTTCTGGTGTGCGGTCTGATCAGGCTTCATCCCGGCCTTAGCCATCCGGAGCGCATCGGTGAAATATGCCGTGAGCTTGAACAAGTGATTGTTGACTTCAAGCCTGAACGTGTGGCCCTTGAAACGGCTTTTTTAAGCAGGAATGTGCAGTCGGCCCTCAAACTCGGGCAGGTTCGGGGTGCGGTTATTGCGCTTGCAATGAACAAACACCTCATCCTTCATGAGTATGCGCCCCGGGAGGTAAAATCTGCTATAACAGGGAAGGGGGCGGCAAGCAAGGAACAGGTTGCGTTTATGGTTGCAAGGATGCTTGGTCTTGGTACGGTTCCCGAACCCTATGACGTTACCGATGCACTGGGCATAGCGTTGTGTGATCTGCTCAGAGGCGAAAGAAGGGAGCCGTTCTTGCCCGGCGGGAAAGTTGCGACAAGAGGCAGGAGTTGGTCAAAGTTTGTCCACGCATCGCCCGATATGGTCATTCGGTAGCTTTTGACAACCTATAGCTTCATTGTTATCTTTTACAAAGAGCTGATATGACTCAATAATAAATTCATTACTGTGGAAGGTCGTATCTTTAATCTGCCGAATTCTCTCAGTTTCCTGAGAATAATATTGATACCCTGGTTTCTCTATTATTTTCATACAGGTCATCTCAAAACAGCCATGGTTATCATGATTGTTGCTGTTCTGACTGACTGGTTCGACGGCCAGACGGCCAGATGGACTAACGAGGTCTCTGAAATGGGAAAAATTCTTGATCCACTTGCCGACAAACTCTGTTTGGCCAGCGTGGCAGTTTATTTTCTTTGGATTGGTGAACTGCCTTTGTGGTTTGTTCTTTTTGCAGTGATCAGGGATATCCTGATTTTTATCGGCGCCGGGTATGTGAAATTCCGTCATTCAGTGGTTACAACATCCCTCTGGCCGGGAAAATGGGCAGTAGGCTTTGTTTCCATGATGTTTATAGTCATGGTCTGGCCGCATCCTTTTTTCAGGCACTATCCCTTGAAAGAGTTTTTTTTATACCTCGCTACGGTTATGCTTCTGTATTCTTTTATTCTGTATTGTGTGAGATTTTATAGAATTCACAAGGGGCTGGATTACAGTGCATGAGTTTTTCGGTAAGTTACTTTCTTTTTTTTTGTTAGTGCCGTAGCAGTTTTTCAACTGTTTTATATCAAGGCAATTTTTGTTGTCAGAATATTGATAACTCTTTAAGAGAAGAGCGGATCCCTGCTCTTTTTTTATTAATTATTTAATATATAAGGAATTATCAGTGTTAACACGCTTTATGCTGCAGGATAAGAAATGTTGATAACTTGTTGATACAGTGTGGAAAGCCAATCCGTAGATGCCTTGACAGTCGGCTTTTCTGTTTGTAATCAGCAGGATACCGCCCTGCTTTTGAGTGCAGGGCGTTCTATGATGTATGTGCGTTATTTGTTTTTTGGTGCAACAGTAGCCATAAGCGATGCTTCGCAGACCAGCTCACCCCGTACGTATGCTTTTGCGTCGAACTGACAGACGCTTCTGCGCTTGTTGGTTATGATAGCTTCAATGACAAGCGTGTCCCCGGGAAGAACCGGCTTGCGGAAGCGCGCCTTGTCGATACCCATAAAGTAGACGACACTCTCCTTGATATTATCGTTACCGTTGAGCATCATGATGCCTCCGGTCTGGGCCATGGCTTCAAGAATGAGAACGCCCGGCATAATGGGATTTCCCGGAAAATGGCCCTGAAAGAATGGTTCGTTTATGGTGACATTTTTGATCGACACAATTTTTTCGTCAAGCTTGAATTCAACAATCTTGTCGATCAACAAGAATGGATAACGGTGGGGGAGGATGTTCAGGATTGCATTGATATCAAAAATAACGCCAGCTTTTTTCTCATGCTGGTACTGCCGGGCAAGTTTGTTGCGATCAGCGTATTTTTTTAGATGCTTTACGAATTCTACATTTGATGCATGACCTGGTCGTGCCGCAAGTACCTGTGCCTTTAAGGGCATACCGAGCAGGGCGAGATCCCCGAGCAGGTCGAGCAGTTTATGTCGTGCAGGCTCGTTATTGAAGCGCAGTTCCCGGTTGTTGAGAATTCCGTTTGCACCAATCACAAGATTATCGGATTCCAGGCCAAGTTTTTTACCAAGGTCGGCAAGCTCCCCTTTTCTCATGCTTTTATCGATAATGACAATAGCATTGTCAACATCGCCACCCTTGATGATACCCTGGTTTGCAAGGGCTTCTACTTCACTGAGAAAACAAAATGTCCTTGATGGTGAAAACTCCTTGACAAATTCCTTTTCCAGGTCAAAAAGCCCTGAATGCTGCGAGCCGAGTGCCGGGTTTTTATAATCCACCATGACAGTTATTCTGAAGCTGTCGAGGGGCAGTGCAACAATATCGACACCGTTTTTAGAATCGTGGTATTCAATGGTTTCATCAATAACCAGATAATTCTTCGGCTCCTCCTGTTCCTGAAATCCAGCTTCCAGCAGGGCTTCGGCAAAAGGGTGTGCACTTCCGTCCATGACAGGTGGTTCTGGTCCGCTCATCTCTATACAGCAGTTATCGATCTGGAGACCGTAAAGAGCAGCAAGAACATGCTCGGTTGTATTAACCTTCACACCGTTGAGCCCAATGGTTGTCCCCCGCAAAACATCAGTTACATTTTCAATCAGAGCGGGTATTTCAGGACTGTCTTCAATATCGGTACGGATAAAGCGGTAACCATAGTTTGCAGGCGCAGGTTTGAAGGTGATCATACATTTTTCGCCGGTATGCAGTCCGGTACCGCAAAGAGATACCTCTTTTTGAATGGTGCGCTGATGAATAAGCATTATGTAATTGTTGCTCCCGAAAGGCTCGGCCTACCAGGAAATGGAGGCAAATTGTCTATGCTGAAAAACCTTATTGTTTGAAGATAGTAAAACTTTCTCTTCAAATCAGACGTCTGCACGAACTACTTCTGTAACGATTCTGTGGGGAAGTGTTTTAATGCTCTATCGAGAAGGAGTTTATGGGTTATATTGTTGCCCGCGATGATACTTTGTCCTGTAATGACATCAGCATCTCCGCTAAAGTTGGTGACTGTTCCTCCAGCCTCCCGCACAAGGAGAACGCCGGCAGCAAAATCCCATGGAAAGAGCTTGTATTCCCAGAAGCCGTCGAAACGTCCGCAGGCTGTATACGCAAGATCAATGGCTGCTGATCCTGCACGCCGGATACCGGCAGAATCGTGAATGACATCCCGCAGCATGCCGATGGTAGAGTCGAGGTAATGGTATTCGCTGAATGGAAGACCGGTTGCCATGAGAAAACTCTCTTTGTCTGTGCGCGTGGATATTGTTATCGGTTTCCCGTTCAGGTAAGCTCCGCGATGACGCTCGGCAGTAAAAAGTTCTTGTAGAACAGGCTGATAAACAACGCCTGCGAGCAGTTCATTGCTGCTGTTCTTTAAAGCAATGCTTACCGAAAAAACAGGAAAAGAGTGAATAAAGTTAAGAGTGCCGTCGAGTGGATCGACTATCCATGTTCTTCCTGAAGTCCCCTTGATGACGGTTCCCTCTTCGCAGAGCATATTGTCTTCAGGGAAACTTTCGGTTATAATAGAACTTATCGCTGCTTCACAGGCCTTGTCAACGTCAGTGACAAAATCCTTGAAATCTTTTGCCTGAATTTCCTGATGAGAGAGTTCTCCGAATTTATCAAGGGTGATTGTGCCTGCAGCACGAGCGGCTTTGATTGCTGCCCGCAGCTCATTGCTTGTATTTTCCATGGAACAGTAATGATTGAAATTTAATCAGCGACCAATATAACATTTCTTTTTCCTGAATACAGGAAGACCGATGAGAGGGAGAGGCTACAGTTCTCTTAAGCGTCAATGATCTTTTGCTGCTCAGGGAATTAACAACAGGCGGGATCTGTTCTCTTATTATTATATTACAGAACGCTTTATAATTTTAATGCACATGGTGATGAAATTTAATATTCCAAGGTTGGCACTCTGTATTGGTTTGTGTTTTGTGTTTGCATACGCGGGCAGTACCTTTACGCCGGTGCCGGGCTCAGAGTGGTACTATTCGATACTTAAAAAACCGTCATGGAATCCCCCTGACTGGCTGTTTCCTCCGGCATGGAGTTTGCTGTTCCTGCTTATGGGTATTGCACTTTCTCTTGTCGTTGAACAGTGGGGTGAAAAAAAACAGATACAGGGGGCACTTGTTGTTTTTGGGGTGCAGCTTCTGCTCAATCTTGCCTGGTCGGCCTCATTTTTCGGACTTCACTCTCCTCTGCTTGCTTTGGGAGTGATTGTTCTCCTCTGGCTTGCCATTGTATTTACTATCGTGAAATTCAGAGCGGTTTCGCCAGTTGCGGGATATCTTCTGATCCCCTATCTCTTGTGGGTGAGTTTTGCGTCGTATCTGAATTTTACGATCTGGCAGCTCAACTGGATAAGGTAATATTTTGGGCATCTGGTTCTACCAATATGCCGCCCCTCCGAGACTGAAGAGTAAAAGGTGAAGAGCACAAAAAGCGAAAAGCGCAGTCAAAACTGCGCTTTTCGTGTGTTTATCGTATTCAGGAGAGGTTAAGGCTTAGTCACTCTCCTGGTCACGCAGGTTCTCAAGAACACCGAAATCTTCAAGCGTGGTGACAT
>SESB01000930.1_pt1 | contig 20458 bp, 21 predicted proteins | sample 3171441 | NCBI WGS metagenome assembly SESB01 (sample SAMN06051867, study PRJNA518727) | freshwater metagenome | biome: subpolar coniferous forest; feature: holomictic lake; material: water; isolation source: holomictic Lake 227, 6 m depth | place: Canada: near Kenora, Ontario | collected... | reverse complement strand
GTTTACTTTCTGAGGATGTCACTGCAATTACTTTGGCGCCCCACATTTTTGCTAATTGAATTGCAATAGTTCCAACGCCACCGGCTGCGGCATGAACAACAACGGTTTCACCTGGCTTAACATGCCCAACAGTTTTTAAAATATGCCAAGCCGTTGAGCCTTGAACCATCATGCATAATGCTTGCTCATCTGAAACTCCATCAGGGATTGGAATCATGGCCGCGGTATGGGCAACGGCAAGTTGTGCGTATCCCCCACCATCAACTGGAGCTAAAACTCGAATACCTTTGCTATTTGTTCCAACTACTTCAATTCCCGGTACTAATGGAAGTTTTTGTGGAGATAAATAAGAGTTTTCTGTTTGGTGTGTGTCGGCATAGTTGATCCCGATCGCTGAAACAGTAATGAGATCTTGAGCTTCTGTAGGTTTTGGATCTGCTAGCTCTACTAAGTGCATTACTTCTGGACCACCAAATTCGGTGATCTGAATTGCCTTCATATTTATCCCTTCGTAGAGCCCAGAGTTAAGCCTGAAACAAACTGCTTGCGTAGTACAAGGAAAAGAATGATGGTTGGTGCCGCAACAATGCTGGCACCTGCGGCAAGTAAATTGAAGTCTGTGATGTACTGACCTTGCAATTGGCGCAACGCTGAGGTGACTGGTCGCTTTGAATCTTCAGACATCAAGATCAGCGCCCAGAAGAAGTCATTATAAATCCAACAACTCATCAGTACGCCAAGAGCGGCCAATGGTGGACGTAATAGCGGCAACATCACATTCCAGTAATGCCGAAATACAGAAGCACCGTCAATAATTGCCGACTCTGAAATTTCCTTTGGAACCGTCTTCATATAAGAAGAAAGTACGAAAGTAGCGAAACCAACTTGGAAAGCTACATGAACGAGCACGATTCCAAGATAGTTGTTATATAACAAAGAACGATTACCAAAAAAGTCACCAATCTTGATGTACAACCAAAATACTGGAATATAAGTCAAAACAATCGGCAACATGTTGCCGGCGGTGAACAGGAGTAGAAGGCTTAAGTTGAACCTAAAGGAGTAACGAGAGACTACGAATGCAATAAGAGATCCTAAGAAAAGGGTCAAAACTACTGCGGGTACCGTTACGTATAAAGTGTTCAAGAAGTAATGCGTTAAACCCATTACGCGGAATGCGTGGAAGTAATTATCTAGGTTTAAATGGCGGGGCCAAGAAAATACTCCATAAGAAATAATGTCGTTATACGGACGAAGTGAAGTCCAAACCGTCCATAGGATTGGAAAAATCCACACAAAGGCAAAGAATCCAATAAAAGCTGAAATAAAAGCGTCTTTGACTTTTTGCTTATTCTTATATTCTTTATTTTGAACCATTGTTGAACTCACTTCAGGTCCTCCTTAAACACGTTACGGAGGTACAAAAGAATTGGGCCAATACAAAGAACTAACAAGATGACGGCGTACGCTGCACCCTTCATTGAAATGCCTTGGCCCGCAAAGTTCTGGAAAACCAAGATATTGAGCAAAGGCCAAGCGGTACTTGTGCCATAAATGATGTACACCAAGTCAAAGGCACGCAGGGATTCAATAATGGTGATAACCACGATGATGATGTTTACAGGGCGCATTGTTGGCAAAATAATTTTTCTAAATGTCTGCCACTCAGTTGCACCATCTATTGCCGAAGCTTCGCGCAGTGAGGAATCGATGGACTTTAGTCCAGCTAAATACAACAGCATGATGTAACCAATATGGCGCCAAGAAGCTACGCCCATGATCACATAGGTATTAATGCTGTAATTACCCCAAATAGAAACGGCATTTCCAATATCGCGGCCCATGACTCCTTGTACGAATCCACCTGGCTGCAACATGAAGTTCCAGATAATTCCAATGATTGCCAAAGATAAAACAACTGGGATGTAAAAAATCGTCTCATAAATCTTGTGGCCTTTAATTTTACGATCAATTTGGTAGGCCAACAAAATTCCGAGGGGGGTTGCAAGAAAAGTAAACCAAAGTAACCAAATTATGTTGTTCTTTAATGCTTCATAAAAAACAGGTGTTCCAAAAAATATATTTTTATAATTTGCTAGACCGGCCCATTTGATGTCACTGACATTAATGCCATTCCAATAAGTGAAGGACAAAATGATTGTTATAAGTGCTGGTAGCCAGAGAAAAATAATCTGCATCAAGGTAGGAATACCTATGAATGCTGCAAGCGTAAATCTGTCGTTTCTAGAAAGAGAACGGCGACTGCGAATTTTTTTATTCGCAGCCGCCGTTTTCATTTCTTAATCCTAGTCTAATTCGTTAATGAAAACGAATTAAAGTGCAGGAAGTGCATCCCATTGCTTCTGAGTGTTATCCAAAATCTTTGTAAGATCTTTTGGATTCTTCAAGAAGCTCTGGATTGCTGGACCAACAACTGGGCCAGCAAAGTCGCCGCGAGTATCGCGGTCAAGGAAGAAGCCGATGTTCTTAGCTGCGCCAAGAACTGCAAGCTTCTGCTTGTTAAATGCATCGTATGAAGATGTATCAAAGTCGCTGCTGATGTAGATGTTTGTATCTCCAGCGGCAACTGCGGCATCAATACCTTCCTTTGTTCCCAAGAATCCAGCAAGATCTTTTCCGCCTTCGACGTTCTTACCATTTGCGGCAACTGAAATACCGTCAAGTGGTGCATCGATTGAGTCAACACCGTGCTCTGGATTGATTTCTGGGAATGGAACGATCCATAGATCGTCATAATCTGCTTGTGACTTAGCCTTAAAGTCGTTAGCAAACCATGAACCCATCATCATGGCGCCGCACTTCTTCTGTAGTAGAAGATCGCGCATGCCATCCCATGAAATATCTAGAACGTTCTTGTTCATGTAAGGAATCAATTGACCCATGTGTGTAAATACATCTACAACCTTGGCATCAGTCCACTTCTCTTTGCCGTTAAGCAAGTCAATGTGGAATTGATATCCATTAAGACGCATGTTGAGAATGTCGAATGTTCCCATTGCTTCCCAGCCGCCCTTGTCGCCTAATGCATAACCGACAAGACCCTTCTTCTGAGTTGCTTCGCACAACTTGATCAAGTCATCCCATGTTGCAATGCTCTCTGGGTTTAAACCCAACTCTTGCATTGTTGACTTGCGATAGTGCAAGCCCCATGGGTAATAAGTTGTAGGAATAATGTATTGCTTGCCATCCTTAGGATTTGTTGCACCTTGAATAGCTGCTGGAGAAAGTGACTTTCCAAGCGCTTTAATCTGATCTGACACATCTGCTAGAAGACCTGCATCAGCACGTGCATTGGTGCGCCATCCGGCCATCCAACCAAATGCATCATCTGGAGTTCCCTGCATAATTTGTACGAAGTTATTCTGGAAGTCATCTGAGTTAACTGCCTGTGAAATAACTTTGTTGCCAGTCTTCTTTGTGTACGCAGCGTTCGCTGCAATTGCAATTTTTGCACCAGCATCACTTAGATTTCCACGAATTGTGAAGTGAACATCTCCAGTGACTTTCTTCGTACCGCAACCGGCTAGAAGTGATCCACCAGCAGCAAGTCCAACACCACCGATTGCAGCACCCTTAAGTACTGAACGACGGGAAATGCCATTGTTATTTACGTCTGACATTGTTTTCCTTTTCTCTAGAGTCGAGCCTTTCGAAAGGTCATCAGGGATTGAGGGGTCAAGGCCTGGTAACGCGCTCAAATCTACGCACGGGTACGCTCAGGGCATAGAGAGTTCAGATAACGAATTGGTTACGTTTACGCGTGAATTCGCGCTTGTAGGCTACTTTTTGCCGCCAAAGAGCTTTGTGAAGAAACCAGGCTCAATTGGGTCATTTTCATGGCCTGGGCAGCGATCTTTTGCTGAGACACCAGCAAGTGCCTGCTCTACATGCTGGCCGCAGCCCGACCACGTTGCCTTGCCACATTTATTACACGTTACTCGTGAACACATAATTAAATACTACAGCCCAGTCACTTTAACTGCAGCCAGAGCGACACCGGCAACTATTACCCATGCAATCAAACCCATAGCCATAGGTTTTGGACCGATTGCGCGAATTGCCTTCCATCGCACGCCTGAACCCAGTGCAACAAGTCCTGCACCTAACATTAACTTGCTCGTGAAAATAATATCGGCGAGTAAACGTGGATTTAATGTTACTAAATTGTGAAAAATTGCGACCGCGATGAAACCTAGAACAAAATAAGGAATCAGTGGAATTTTTGCTGATGTAGTTTCAGTCTTACCTTGCGATGTTAACCACCTGCGGTGACGAATAGATAAAATCAAAACAATTGGTGCCAGCAAACACACTCGTGCAAGTTTTACAACGATTGCATATTTATCTGCACCGTCTCCCCACACAGAAGCAGTGGCAACTACTTGACCCACGTCATGTACCGCAGCACCTGCCCATGAGCCAAACTCTCGAGTATTGAGATGCAAAGCATGTCCGATTAATGGAAGCAAGAAAATCGAAAGCGTTCCACACAACGAAATTAAACCAATTGCATATGAAGTTTCTTCTTCGGTTGCACGAGTTTGGGGACGGATGGCGGCAACTGCCGTTGCTCCGCACACACCAAAACCAACACCGATCAGCAAACCTAAGTCACCTGACATTTTAAATAATTTTGAAAGCCCAAGAATTCCAAAGATGGTAAAACTGACAACGATCACAACAGTTATTACGCCTTTAATACCAATTTCACGCAATGAAGCGACACTTACTTGAGCGCCAAGCAAAGCAACACCGATCCGCATAATTGTTTTGCTCGAAAGCTTGGTCGCTGGAGCCGCGAATGCGGGCCACTGAATAAAGTTTGCGACCAGAAAACCAAAGGCAACGCATAGGGCAAGTGGGCTAATAGCTGATTGTTGATGATTTATTTCAAATGCCACGGCAACTAAAACTGAAATGAGTGCGAAGCCTGGCAGGTATGTTTTAACCATTTAAAAGCCCAACTGTGCAAAAACTTGATCAGTAATTGTTATTTCATCATTTAAGTTCAAAGCTCCTGGGTTCACTCGATTCGAACCAGGCAAACGACCACCAGCAGCTTTGACTTCGTTAGCAAAATCGGCAGTTCGAGAATGACTTCCATCTACTGAAAGCTTTGATGCATCAATTGCAATAATGAAATGTGAGATTTGTTGTGGCAGTGCATTTTGATCGGCCGCAAACATATCTGGAATGTTCTTAGCAAGCGTTGGTCCGATTAGCATTCCAGTAAGGGATTCAACTAAAACCGCAACGGCATAACCTTTTACTCCGCCAAGAGGCGCGAGCATTCCAGCTAATGCTTCTTTGGCATCAGTAGTTGGCGCACCGTCTTTAGTAAATGCCCAACCTGGTTCTAACTCGGCACCTGCTTGTGCTTTTGCTTGAATTTTTCCACGCGCTACTGCACTGGTTGCTAAGTCAACAACTGTCGGCGGGTTAGTTGGAATACCCGCAGCAATTGGTGATGTTGATAATAAACTTTTGTTTCCACCCCAAGGTGGCATCACCGCTGGGCCGGTACTAAAAGCAATACCTACTAAACCTTCATTAATCATTGGCCAGACATAAATTCCTAAAGCACCACAGTGATTAGAACGACCAACACCAACTGCCGCGATTCCATTTACGAGTGCGCGTTTTGTAGCAAGTTCGGCGGCGTTTTGTAACTGCCAATGGCCAAGACCATCATCGCCATCAAAGACAACAAGGCTTGGTAAATCTGTAACGGTTTTTAACTCTGCTTTTGGATTAATACCACCGGCTTGTAAACGGGAAAGATAAAAAGGAAGGCGCATTAAACCGTGACTTCCAATTCCCCAGCGATCACTTGCAACAATGCAACGTGCTGTCGTTGCTGCTTCTTTCGAAGGTACGCCAGCGGCTTCTAAAAGTTTTTGAGCTCGCTCTATAGCAACGCCAACCGTAAGTTGCGGCATTAGTTACTACTTTCTTTCAAAGCGCCTACGGCATGGGTTGCTGGTTTGGATTGAAGAACGAGGGCGATATTTGAGCTCAGAATCTCGTTAATGCGCAGCTGGCTTTGGCTGGTGATACCTGCAACGTGAGGGGTAAGAATCAGATTTGAAATATTTTCCATATCCCCCACAACTGGTGGTTCTTGAGCTCGAACATCTAGTGCAGCCCCAGCAATTTTCTTGGCTTTGAGGGCGGTCATAAGGTCGACTTCATTTATTACTTCCCCACGGCCAACATTTACGATGATTGCTTCTGGCTTCATTAATGCCAAAGTTTGCGCATTAATTACGCCATTTGTTTCAGGGGTTGAAGGCATGTGAATACTTACAACATCGCTGCGCTTTAAAACATCCTCAAAAGTAGTTAATTCAACTCCGCTTAAATTCTTTGCATACGGATCGAAACCTAAAATTGGACAACCAAATCCTTGTAAAAGTTTTGCTGTAGCAAGACCAGTTGCCCCACATCCAAGTAGTCCCCAAGTTAGCCCTGAAAGTTCACGGCCGGGGGTACGAATCCAACCGCCGGCACGCGTAGCTTCATCATGGGTTGGAATATTGCGTAGTAAAGCCAGCGCTAAACCCAGCGTTAATTCGCCAACGCTAACAGCGTTAGCTCCTAACCCTGCCACTACAACTACTCCAGCTGCATCGGCAGCTTTAATATCAATATTGTCTAAGCCAACTCCAGCTCGGGCAATTACTTTTAATTTCGGTGCCGCAGCAATTATTTCTGCCGTTACCTTTGTTCGATTTCTTACAACTAATGCCGTTGCAGATGCAATCTCTTTCTTGAGCGCTTCAGGGTCATTCCATAAATCATCATTTCGGACAATGGGAAAACTCCCCTCCAGTCTTTGGAAGGGAGTTCCCCATACATCTTCAGAGATGAGAATCATTATGCAGATATGTATAACTTTGTAAATGTAAATTCACGGTGACCCATAACTTCAGCCTTGCACAGACGACCATTAACAGTGTCATAAATGACATCCATCATCATGTCGCCAGCTTTTGTTAGATCGTATTCGTAACGAAGTAGACCAGAAACATCAAGATCGATGTGCTCAGTCATTGACTTAGCTGTCTTGATATTTGCCGTTAACTTCAAAACCGGAACGATTGGGTTGCCGATAACGTTTCCTTGGCCAGTTGGGAACAAGTGAATTACTGCACCGCCCGCTGCCATAAGCGTTACGCACTCTGCGGCGGCTGATGAAGAGTCCATGAAGTACAAACCAGGCTTTGAAGCGCTAGGCATTTCGGCCGGCTTGAGAACGCCAACAACTGGGACGGAGCCAGTCTTAGCAATGTTTCCTAGTGCCTTCTCTTCGATAGTTGTTAAACCACCGGCAATATTTCCTTGAGTTGGTTGTGAACCAAGAAGGTTTGCGCCAGTTGCTTCAATAACTTTGATGTAGTTGTCATAAGTGAGTTGGAATAAGTCACGAGTTGCAGCATCAATGCAGCGTTCTGCAATCAGGTGTTCTCCTCCGGTTAACTCTGAAGTTTCACCGAAGAACACAGTTCCACCAGCATCAACCCAGCGATCAACTGCTTGTGATGTTGTTGGGCAAGAGCCAAGACCAGAAGTTGTATCTGATTCGCCGCACTTGATTGACATAATCATGTCGCCCATTTCAGCTTCAGTACGTACAAGACCAGATGCATCTTGCAAGAACATTGCTGCTACGCGGCTAGCTTCCTGAATAACTTGTAAGTCACCTTTTCCTTCAATTGAAAATGCGGCAACTGGCTTTCCAGTCTTTGCAATTCCATCAGCCACACGTTGTGTCCATTTTGGTTCGATTCCAATAACAACTACTGCTGCAACGTTTGCGTTAACGCCAGTACCGATAAGCGTGTCAAAAGTTAATTGAAGATCTTCACCGAACTGCAAGCGACCAAATGCGTGAGGTAGTGCCAACGTGCCAGGGATAACTTTTGCAACAGCTTCTGCAGCTGCATTTGAAAGATCATCCAGAGGCAAAATTATGACGTGATTGCGGATACCCATCGTGCCGTTTTCACGGCGATATCCCATTAAGCGCGGCTTGCTTCCCATCGATAACTCCTCATGTTGTGTGTGTGAATGTAATCGCCTTTTTTGATGGCAGCTGATGCAAGTCCGACTTTGATGCCGTACTTAATAATTGCGTCGCCCTCGGCAAGATCTGCGAGTGCAAATTTATGTCCGAGCGGAATTGCGTGGTTTAAAACCGCATCGCTCTCGGTTCCCTCTTTTACCGAACGCCCATGAAGGGTTCCGGGTTGCAGATCTGTCATCGCAACGGCGACATTGTCACCATCGTGATGGAGCAGGAACTGCGGTGGTGTTATTGCCATATCTACACACGCCTCTCATTGCTATACATCGGTAGTGGTCTGACCTCTTGGCGGAGTCTAGAGCTTTCAAGCGCGTCTCGTCTAGCCCCCTGCCCAAATTTCTCCCAGTGGTCTAACCTGTGGCTATGAAATCAGAGCTTCGGTACGGAATTATCGGCGCCGGCAGCATGGGCCGCGAGCACATTGAAAACGTAAAGGTCATGGGCGGGGCTTCAGTAACTGCCATTAGCGACCCGTTCGAGCCATCCCGACAAGCAGCCTTAGCAATGGCACCAGGAGCTGGCGTATTTAGTGATCACCGTGCACTTTTAGATTCAGGTTTAGTCGATGCAGTAATCATCGCAACTCCTAATGACACACATACGGCAGTTCTAAAAGATGTCCTTGCCAGTGATGTTGCCGTCTTTGTTGAGAAACCATTAGCTACAACGGTTGAAGATTTGAAATCCATACTTGAATGGGATGCAAAAAGAAGTGCGCTGACATGGATGGGGCTGGAATATCGATTCATGCCACCAGTTGCCGAAGCAATTGCGCGCGCCAAAGATGGCGAAGCAGGAAAGATTCACCAAGTTTCAATTCGTGAACACCGCGAGCCTTTTTATCCAAAAGTTGATAACTGGAATCGCTTCGCAGAACGTACTGGCGGAACTCTTGTTGAAAAATGTTGTCACTACTTTAATCTGATGGACATTGTCATTGGTCAACAACCAATTCGAGTCTTTGCATCGGGTGGCCAAAGTGTTAACCACTTAGATGAAAAATATGATGGCAAGCAAGCAAATATGTTGGATAACGCTTATGTTGTTTTGGAATACGCAAATGGTGCTCGCGCGATGTTGGATCTCTGCATGTTTGGTGAAGGTACTTTCGATAAAGAAATTCTGACAATCGTTGGAGATGAAGGAAAGATTGAATCCTTTTTGCCTTCACAAGTTGTCCGGGCTTCACGCCGTGAAACTATTGGAAAACTCTCTGGTTGGAAGCAAGGCGCTGCCCGTGGCAGTGGCAGCGAACAAAAAATTGTTCATAACTTTGATGTTAAGTACATGGGTCACCACTATGGCGCCTCATACATTGAACACACCAAGTTCCGTGATGCGATTTTAAACTCTACGGCCCCGGAAGTTACTTTGTTAGATGGCGTAACTAGCGTGGTTACTGGGCTTGCAGCACATAAGAGTATTAACGAAGGCCGAGTAGTCGAGATTAAAGAAATCTGGAGTTAGTTCCAACTGCTCCAAGGTTTGGCGTAAGAATCAACAATTTCGGCTAGTTGTTCTAAGCGGGGAATCGATACCTCACGAAGCGCTTGAGGGATATCTGATGCACCAACAATGTCTGCCCACACTGCGCGACCAGCTAAGAATCCACTTGCCCCACCCATTGCACATGCTTTAACGGCTTCATTAAAAAATGGTTGCTTCACTCCGTTTGAAAGTACTACCCAAGGCGAACCAATTGCTTCTGAAATTCGCTCAGCATTTTTAGTTATTGCTGACAAATCACCCTCGCCATGAAATGGAACTTCAGCTTTATAAAGATCAGGTTTCCATGCAGCGGCTTCTTTAGCTGCAACTATTAACTCTTCTTCGCGATTAAAACTCTTCGTTGAATCTGTTGGTGGCTTGACGATAATTTCAATAATCGAAGGCAAGCCAGAGACTCGGCATAATTTATTAAACTCTTCAACGAGCTGTGCACGCATGTCTGGTGATTCATCGTTGCGCCACAGAACTAGAAACTTCAATCCAACACTTCCAATATCGCGCATATGGATTGGATCAACGTCAGGATCGATTGCAGTATCAGTTGCTGCGCCTCCCGGTGGGCCTACTAATAAATCAGCTGCCGCAATTAATCCGCAGGAATTCTTAAGTGCCTTTTGATCAATAATTGCATCGATTCCAAACTCTTGATCAACAAGAAGTGCTGATGCATACGGTGAAAGTTCGCGCGCTACGTCGACTTTGAACTGTGTTAATTGTGAATCTGGAACTGGAGTTGATTGATGTGCAGCAAACATTCCACGCAATGCTTCACGCTGATCAACGGCAACCATGGCAAGGGCACCCGACGTTCTAGCTAATTTTGTTAGTGGTGCTCTCATTGTTGTGCCTCCAGAAATGCATCGAGTTGGGCGGTGGTTGGAATCATCGATTGACCGTCAAGGCCACGGCAGGAAAGGGCGGCCACAGCGTTTGCTCGGCGCAGTGCTTGGTTCAAATCTTGACCGTGGATAAGTTGGGCAACTAATGCACCATGAAAAACATCCCCGGCACCTAAAGTGCTCGTAACTTCAACTTTAAATCCAGGCGCTGTTACTAAACCAGTCTCAGTGGAATACCCAGCACTACCTGCAGAACCTTGTGTAGCTACAGCGATGACACCAGATTTCCGTGAATCATTTTCTAGAGCAACGGCTAAATCTATGCCCGGGTAACGAAGCGCCATTTGTCGATCCGTTGGCACAAATAAATCTACTAGCGATGCGTCAAATTTTTCAGCACCATATCCAGCATCAAATGAAATCAGCGGACCTTTTCCCCGAGTAACACCAGCCTCTTCCAATCGCGTGATTCCAACATGGTCCACATGTAGCCACTTAGCTTTGGCAATAATTTTCTTAGCTGCATCATTGAGTCCGGCTTGAACCATTGGTTGACGTGTGCTGATTGCGCGCGAGCTATGTTTTTTTGAAGCGACAATGACACTTCCAGAAGTTGCAGAGGCGCCAAATGAAATTCCAGAAGTGTCTATATCTTCCTTATCAAAAATTCGTAAAACTTCTTTGCCATCGGCATCATCACCAATAGTTCCAACAATTGCAGTTGTAATACCTAAGCGACTCATCGCTACGGCCGCTACCGCTGCAGGTCCACCACCCGCACGGGTGATCTCGTGGGCTAAGACTCTTTCATCTTCACCCGGGTACTCGTCTACAAGAGCAATCGTGTCAATTGTTATAACGCCCATGCAAACAGCTTGGATATTGCTCAAGATTTATTCTTTTCTTTCGCATCAGCTAAAGCAACCACACGCGCACCATTAATGTGTTGCAAAGTTAATTGTGAGGCAAGGTCGCCATCACCTGATTCAATTGCAGCTAAAATTGCGGTGTGCTCGGATTTGGATACATCTGAGCGTCCCGGTAAACGCAAAGTAGTCTCCATAGACATCTTCATTACATCTTGCAGTACATGGAGTGTTTGATTAATAAAGCGATTTTCGGCAATGCCCACGATTGTTAAGTGAAATTTAGCGTCCAAAATTTGAAGTTGGTCGTAATCAATCGGTGAAGTTGCCGTAACAGTTTCAATTTGATTAAGGGTTGCACGCAATAAGCGAATATCTTCTTTACTTGCTTTTTCAGCTGCCCATTTGGAAGCCGGGACTTCTAAAACTTGACGCGCATCAAACAACTCATTCAACCCATGAGTTGTTGCCATCATTGAAGCACGAAGTTCCTGGGCAACTATCGGTTCTTGAACAAATGTGCCTTGGCCATGTTTGATTTGAACTAAACCTTGAGCTTGTAAAATATGTAAAGCTTCACGCAAACTTGGTCGACTTACTTCTAACAGATCTGCTAATTGACGTTCAGGGGGTAAGCGATCTCCTGGACTCAGTTTTTGTAGATCGATAAGCTCGACTAGTTGAGTTGCGATACGCGCTGCCCGTTGTGGCGCTAGTGGTGTTACTGCGCTCATCATTTACCCCTTCACTGCTCCGGCGGTTAGACCAGCGACAAATGAGCGTTGGAATAATAAGTACATAACAACCATTGGAATAGATGCCACCATGATTGCTGTAAAGAGCATGCTGTAACTAGTTGCAAATTCTCCACGGAAATCAATCAAAGTTAATGGAAGCGTCTTTTTATTTAGCTCATTAATCAACATGAGTGGATATAAAAGATCGTTCCAGCAAATTACAAACAAGAAGATTGAGGTTGCACCCACAGCTGGGCGAGCAAGTGGCATGGCAATCGAGCGATATACGCGCCAATGATTTGCACCGTCGATGCTGGCAACTTCGAAAAGCTCTTTTGGCAAGTCTTTAAAAAATGCAGAAATGATGAAGACCGAGATAGGTAAGGTGAGCGCAATATTTACCAGGATGAGTCCATACAGCGAGTTATTCAAGTGCAACTTAGTAAACAAAGTAAAAATCGGAATGATATTAACTTGGCCCGGGATAGCTAAACCAATCGAAAACATAGCGAAAAGAACTTTTCCGGTGATGGTAATTGAACGAGCAATTGCAAAAGCCACCATGCTGGCCAATAGAATTGTAATCAATACGGAAAAAACTGCGACAAACACCGAGTTCTTAAAGGGAGTCCACACGTTTCCGGTTGCAATTAGAGTTCTAAAGTTATTGAGATTCCAGTGCTTGGGTAGAGCTAAAGGCTTAGTATAAATTTCAACATCCGACTTAAATGAACCTAAAATAACGATAGAGCTTGGAATTAGTATTGCTGCAGCAAAAATAGTCAGCATAGAGTTCTTAAAAACTTTGTAAATCATCGCTTAGTCCCGTCATTAGTTTTAAGGACACGGCGTTGTAGCCACGTTACTAGCATTACTAATATGACTAAGAAGATTGTCTGAGTGGCTGCATAACCAAACTTGTAACCAACAAATGCCGTGTTATAAACCATCGTCACTAACAAGTCGGAAGAATTGAGCGGACCGCCCTGAGTCATTGCATAAATTAAATCGAAAGCGCGGAAGGTTTGAATTGTTGTGTAAGCAACTACAACGGCAGTTGTAGGAAGCGCCATCGGCCACGTGACATTTTTGAATTGCTGCCAACGTGTAGCACCATCAACTTCAGCGGCTTCATAAAGCTCGGCCGGAATTTGCTGCAAACCAGCAACATAAATAACCACCATTTGTCCCGTATGGAACCAAATTTGCGTGAAGGCGACTGCATAAAGCGAATATTTAGAATCACCCAGCCAGTTGAGAGCAAATTTATCAAGGCCAATGGCTTTTAGCGTTGCATTAATAAAACCGTAGTTCGGATCATATAAAAATGTCCAAATGAGACCTACGGAAACCGATGAAAGAATTGTTGGGAAAAAATAGACCGTGCGTAAAAATATTGTCGTTTTAGTATTTTTAGTGAGAAAAGTTGCAAAAAGTAGGCCCAGACAAGTCTGGAGTACTACAACAATTAACGTAAATCGTATGTTATTGCCCAGAACTTTACGGAAAAGATCATCATTAGTGAGTAAATGAACAAAGTTAGTCAATCCAACAAATTTAGGTTTAGTGACACCATCCCAGCGCTGTGTTGAATACAACAAGTTGGATAGTGCTGGATACAGATAAAGAAATGAATAAATAGCAATCGCTGGAAATGCCATCAACCATAAAATCTTTGAATCTTTCTTTTTTCTTTTGCGCGCGCCAGAAGCACCCTTGCCATTACTGGCAAGGGTGCTCTGGGTACGAGCTAAAGAAGTAACTGATTACTCCTTAAGAAGACAGACCTTGTTTGATGGTCTTAGAAGTATCTGTCAGTGTCTTCATAACATCGGCGCCACCTGTGATTGCAATCAATGCATCTTCAAGTGGGTTACGGACGTTGTTGACGTTGTTGAACAAGAAGCGTGGTGCAAGTAATAGCTTCTTACCCATGATGTCAGATGTGTTCAATAGATCTACGTTAGCTGAGTAGTCAACGTTGATAATTGAAACGTGCTGTGAAGTGCCTACAGCATATGCTTGAGCATTTTCAGCTTGAGCAAGGAATGACATGAATGATGCTGCAATCTTCTGATCTGATGATGAAGACTTAGCATTAACACTCAAGATGAATGTGTTATTTGTGATTCCCTGATACAAAGGCTTTGTATCAACAGTGATCAGTGACATCATCTTCATCTTTCCTGACATTGCTGGGTTGAGCTTTGTAACTGTGCTCATACCAAATGTTCCAGTTGGATAAATTGCAGCCTTACCAGCAGCAAAATCAGCTGGAGCAACGGTGTCGTTGTAACCAGTTGGGTTTGCTGGGAAGCAACCTGCATCTGTCATTGCCTTGTACTTGTTAGCAATTTCAACGAACCAAGGCTCAGTTAAATCAGCCTTGCCTGTATCAATTGCGGTAATACGAGCAGTCAATGTTGCTAGATCTGGTGCTGAGTTCATCAAGAATGAGTTGATGATCTGACCCGCGTTACCGCGTGTAGCTCCTGGCCAAGCAAATGGAATGTATCCCGCAGCTTTTGCAGTCTTACAGAATGCAAGAGTTTGTGTCCAAGTTGTTGGTACTTTCCAACCATTCTTTGCAAACAATTCTGAGTTATACAAAGGATTGTTAAATAGTGATTGATAAGGAAGCCCATAAACAACGCCATTTACGATTCCTGGTGTCAATGCGCTTTGAATGACGTTCTGCTTAATAAAGCGTTGATTTGCAAGACTTGCAAGCATTCCGCCAGCGTAGAACTGATTGAACTGTCCACCACGGCTAGTTACAAAGAGTGCAGCTTTCTTGTTAACGCTGATCTTTGCATATGCCAAGTTGGTGTAATCAACCGAGCTCATAATTACTTGGTTGATATATGTTCCAGGATATTTTGCCTGGTACTTATCAATGATTGCCTGTAATACAACTTTGTCTTCTGGGCGCCAGTGATGGAACTCAATTGTTCCCTTTGGCGGTGTTGATGTTCCAACAGGTGTTGCATTATCTGCACCAAGGCGAACACGTTGCCATGTCAGCTTTCCGTTTGTACCTGTGGCGCAAATAAGTGATGTAGTCATTTGTCCAGTGCTGACACCTTCAGTTGTACATGCCTTGCCGAAAGTTGGAGCATCAGCAGCGTGTGCAACCGCAAGTGGAGTAATTACAAGTGCCGTAGCAACTAATGCAACTACACCAGCACGGAGTGAAGCAAAGGTACTTAGTCCTTTAGTTTTCATTTTTATCCTTGCTTTCCGAGGGTTAGATTGTTGTTTACCATTCTGTGAGGGGTATCCCTAACTTGTTTGCCAATTGACGAATACCTGGTCGCACATCGATCCATGAAATGACCAAGTGGTGCGGATATCCGCCAGTGACGATTCCATTCACTAAAGCAGCTGCATCAGGTTCAGTGATAACAGTTGCTGTATTGCCTTGGAAGTGATTGGGAGCAGGGATTGATTCCCCTCGGCTCACAACCATGCGAAGACCCGTGCGGTTGCTCGGATCCACATCCCGATCAATACGAAACAGTGTTACTGGTCCGGTCTTGAGCGGAAAATTACCTGCAACGCCTAATTTGCGATTGCAGTGGGTTGATTGAGTAGCATTTTTTGGATCGGCAGCAAGTTTGGTTGCCGCAGAACCGCAGTGCCATAAACGAACTAAACCTTGTGCAGCATCGAGATCGACAATATCTACAAGATAATTTTCATCAGAGCCTAAAGATTCGCAGACCATCATTGTGACTGCGCCAAGTACGTCGCGTTCGCAAGTAGTTACGGTGCCCCGGTCTGAAAGTCGGCCAAGTGATGAACAAATACAAGCGCCCAAATCCGTTGGAAATTCAGGCCAGCAACGAATTGCAATTGCATCTAATAACTCTTCTGCACGCCATTCATCAAGGGCAACCTCAACGCCATAAACTTTTTTTGCTTCTTCAACATTTACTGAGGCCAATGAAGGTTGCGCCGCTACAGCGCCGGCATATGCAAGTTCGCGCGCTTCTTCTTTAACTTCTGAGATTCTTACAAAGGCATCGTCAATCGAAATTTGGCGAATATCTAAACCAAAAAGTGATCGAATCTGTTGAGCATCATAAACACACGGTGTGAATCCAATTGGGGCCTCACCAACTGCGCCAATTTTTTTACCGTTTAACCATTGCAGCGCAGCATCAGCCTCGGCAACATTCCCTAATTCGCCAATTTTATTTTTTGGGGCAGTTGCTTCAGGTAATTTTCCGGCGAGCGCATCTTTAATTGCACTTCGTACTTGTGGTTCATCGGCATTGCCATGTATGTGGCGAATTGATTGACCTGCATTCATTAAGGCATGCGCGGCAAGATTTACGCCACACATTGAATTTAATTTAAGTCGCTCGCCAACTGCTCCAGGTTCGCGCATTGACCAACCCAGAACTGGGCCCTTAACTTTTCCAAGAAGTTCTACTGCAGGAGAGGCGTCAGAAAAAGATGCCATGAAAAGAATATGTAGATCTGCAGCAGGTAGTTTCACCGCAGCCACATCATCGGGCGTCATAATTAATTCTGCCGGTCCGACCACAGTTGCACCGAGTTCAACAAGTAAAGCTCGGGCGCTATCAAAATTAGCCTGGGCACAGGTGAGATCAAATGTAGGACGCGCTAGCGCGACCAGAGCGACAGTGCTCATTCAACCCCCAGTGGTAAGACCTCTTGGCTGAGGGTGCCACGCCAAATCATGCGCGTCAATGTCAAAAACGCTGTTTTGCGCTTCGTTATAGGACTGTAATGCGCCTTAGTTCTGGAGCATAAATGGTCTGGTCCGACCATTGACCTCAAAAACCGGCCATTGAGCGTCAAAAGTCAGGATTTTTGGGCCAGTGGTTGTGGCCAGGATGGTGTCTTCTGCTTTCCAACCTTTACCCGTTGGGTTCCATGCAATCGGCTGGTTGTTTGCGATCAAGCGCGCAGTTGCCTGGTTAGCTGGCCAATCTCGGGGCAAGTAGCCCGTTGGCCCACCTTGGTGATGCTTAGTCCACTCATCAGTATCAAAACCATGTAGTGGATAGGCGGCAATTGCAGCTTCAATTGGGTTAGCAAATGAATGACCAACAATCGTTGCATCCAACATGGCGGCTTCTACTTTAAAAATAGCTTCATATTCTTTAGTAAGTGCATCTGAAACCTGGCCAAAAGTAACAATGCGAGTGGCTGATGCAATGAGGCCTTTACGTTTAGCGCAAATAGATGCTGAGACTCGATTACCAACCACAGCACTTGTTGGAAGTGGATGCCTAAATTTATGAACTCGATCTGCGCCAGCTACTCCAAGGAAAGCAAGCTCTAAATCTGCTTGCCACAGGGCATGTGTGATTAACCCTGCAACATCAATTTCACGATCAGAACTTTCAACCTGCTTCATTGCATTACCCAACGCAACTGCTGCATCCGTACATATTTCTTGATAGCGGGCAACATCAGCATCAATTAATGAAGCTCGAATCATTTCAATTTCATTACTTAAATCAACCCGATCGGCACCTGGCTGATCAGTTCCCACTTTTGAACCAGTTGGCAACTGAGGATCACGTCCTTCAGACCACTTGATTGCGTTAACCGTTACCTCACTAGGAAGTTCTTCAGCAATCAGGCGTGGTGCTTCAACAACATTAGTAACTGCTGTCGCTGAATCTTGGGTAATAATTAAATCAAAGCAGGCCATATCAATAGTTGTAGGCACATGCGCACGACCAGCGATAGCCCACGCCAGATTAGGATTACGGCGTAAAACAATTGACTCTAAATTCTTTTGTGCCATGAGCCCGCGAATTGGCTCCATACGCTCATTAAATGCGCTCATGGACTCAATCTACAACCTTCCTGCTTGATGCACTCGCTTCAAAAACTCCTGAGTCTTTGGATTCTTAGGTGCATGCAAAACATCTTGTGCAGAACCGCGCTCAAGGATATTTCCAGATTCTAAAAAGCAGACCTCGTCAGCTACTTGAGTGGCAAAGCCCATTTCATGGGTTGCAAGAACCATTGTCATTCCATCGCTCTTCAAATCGCGCACGATACTAAGGACTTCATTAACTAATACCGGATCAAGGGCTGAAGTAATTTCATCCAAAAGAAGTAAACGTGGATTTAAAGCAAGAGATCTAATGATTGCCACTCGCTGTTGTTGTCCCCCGCTGAGTCGATCTGGATATTGATCAGCTTTATCAGCTAAATCAAATCGCTTGAGCAAAGCTAATGCCGCAGTAACTGATTCATCCTTATTTTTACCCTGAACTTTTATTGGCGCCAAAGTAATGTTTTCTAGAACGCTTTTATGTGGGAATAAATTAAAGGATTGAAAAACCATTCCAAGTTTGCGGCGAATCTCATCCACATTAATCAATGGGTCGGAAATCTCTTCTCCATCCAGAAAAATCTGACCATCATCAATTGATTCCAACAAGTTGATACACCGCAAAAGTGTTGACTTACCAGAACCAGAAGCGCCAATTAACACGGTTGCAGTGTGCTCAGGAACTGCAAGCGATAAGTTATTAAGCACTAATTCGCTATCAAAAGATTTCCTAATATTTGAAATTTCTAGAACATTGGCCATTAGATGACACCCTCTGAACTCTGGGCATTAGTGCGCTGGCGAATGGCTCTATCGGTGTATCTAGTCATTGGAATTGTTATGAGTAGGAACAAGATCGCTGCCACCACATAAGGGGTGTAATTAAAGGTTCGGCTGGCATTAATTTGTGCAGCCCGCACGGCATCGGTTACACCAAGAATGGATACCAAACCTGTGTCTTTTAACAGTGAAACAAAGTCGTTAAGAAGTGGCGGTACCACTCGGCGAATTGCTTGAGGCAGAACCACATAACGCATTGTTTGGCCTGAAGTTAAGCCAAGTGATCGAGCAGCTGCGCGTTGGCTGGGATGTATCGAGAGAATTCCACTGCGAATAACTTCGGCAACGTAGGCTGAATAAGTAAGAACTACCGCCACGGTTCCAAGAAAAATTACGTTGCTGGGGATTCCTTTTAAACCAAGGGCCGGAACGCCAAAGCCCACTAATAGAATTATCAAAATCAATGGAGCACCACGAAAAATATCAACGTAAGCGGTTGCAATAAATCTAAAAGGTGTCAGCGCGGGTGACTTTGTAGTTCTTAGTAAGGCCAGACCTAGCGCAATCACACCAATGCAAAATCCACCGATAAATGTGAGTTGAAGATTTATCCATAAGCCAGCAATAACGGTTGGGAAAACTTTGCGACCATAACCTAAATCAAAAAAGGTCTTTTTAACGACGGCCCAACCAGGTGATGTGATGGTGATACTAATTAACGTTCCAAGAACAAGTAACGATGAAACTGCAGCAATTAATGCTTGCCGTCTGCTGATGCGTCGCCGAGCTTGCTGGCGTTCTACTTCACGTGGGCTTGGCGACCAAGCAGAGTTCATTCGCTCTGACATGGTCGCCAAACTACCGTGTTTACTTCTTTTTTCCGCTTATGGCTTTAATACTGGCGCGCCAGCATCAGTTGCTAACCACTTATCGGTGATCGCTGCCAATGATCCATCCTTAGTAATTGCATCAACTGCAGCACTTACGCAAGAAGTTAACTTGCTGTCCTTAGATAGCAATAGACCAAATTGATCACCAGTTCCCGTTGAAGGCAACTGACCAACGATGATTCCATGTGGAATTTCAACGCCAGATAAGTAGAAGGCAGTTGGAAGATCTACGACCAAACCATCAATCTGCTTATTCTTTAGTGCAGAAACACCTGCAGCGTTGTCATTGAATACCTGTGGCTTAGAGCCAATTTGATTGCTAATAGCATCAAGTGAAGTCGTTCCAACTGCAGCACCTAACTTTGCTCCCTTGAGGTCAGCGATTGAAGTTTTGCCATCAATCTTGCTGCCCTTGAATGAAACGATTGCTTGAGGTGCGGTGTAGTAAGGAGTTGAGAAATCAACAGCTTTTTGGCGATCAGGCGTGATTGAGAACTGTTGCAAATTGAAGTCAAAGTTTTTTGCACCAGGTGTTACTGCGCTATCAAAAGTAGTACGAACCCAGACAACGTCGGTAGTTGCAAATCCAAGTTGCTTAGCAACTGCATATGCCACTGCGCCTTCGAAGCCATTTCCTGTTTCTGGCTTGTCATCAATGATCCATGGGTAATAAGCAGGTTGTCCAGTAGCAATGGTTAATTTGCCTGATGTAACCGTTGCTAGATCTGCTTTGGCACATGAAGCTGCTGCACTGCTAGTTGCTGAATCGCTTTTAGCGCATCCAGATAAAGTAAGCGCGGCTGCAATCACAACAGCTGCGAAAATTCCAAAACGTTTTTTCACGATAGCTCCTAAAAAGTGGATGGATATAAAGCGAAGGCTATTCAGGGGTTAATCAGATGTCTA